>Ga0153956_1001760_pt1 | contig 17968 bp, 17 predicted proteins | sample TSFL040MetaG_FD_104704 | JGI IMG/M metagenome (GOLD analysis project Ga0153956, IMG submission 104704) | Attine ant fungus gardens microbial communities from Florida, USA - TSFL040 MetaG | ecosystem: Host-associated > Fungi > Mycelium > Unclassified | place: USA: Florida, Wekiwa Springs...
CCTTCACCAGGCGGTGCCGCACCGCCGGGTGCTCCGCCGCCGCCTGGTACCGGCTGACATAGTCACCCAGGAACTGGCCGAGGTCCGGCAGCGCCGGGCCGGTCCAGCTCACCGCGAACACCTTGCCGGTGGCCGTGGCGATGTATTCATGCACCACGGTGCCGGTGCTGAGCGTGCTGTCCTGCACGCGCCAGCTGGTGGCGGCGGCAGGATGGCGTACCACCGCCTTGAGGCGCGCACCGGTGGCGGCGTCCGTGACCGTGGGAGCAGCGCCCAGCGCCGCCCGCGCGGGATGCGGGAGGCACTGGGCCAGCAAGGCGACCGTAAGGAGGGCGGACAAATGTGCTTTTCTCATGATCACCTTTGACTGTTTTTCAAAGCTTCACTCAGTGATTCAATCCGCCGCGTGCGGATGCCTTTGCTGCCATTGCTGGCGGCGGGCATCCGCCTTGGCGGCATCCGTCTGCAACTGACCAACCACTGCTGCCTGCAGGCCGTTGAACGGCGCCAGCGCAATGTAGACCTGGTGGGCGATCGCGGCATCCCTCTGCACTCGGGTGCCGGCGGTGGTCTGCGCCGCGCTGACGTTCGGCGCCGAGGCACCGTTCTCCCAGACCGCGGTCAGGTTCGCCACCCGCGTGGCGGCGGGCACCGGGGCCGGCCGCGTCGCGGGCCTGTTGGCCTCGAATACGGCCTTCACCGCGGCATCGATCTTCGCCCTGGGGTATGTCGAGGGCGACTGCCTCTCCACCTGGTGCAGAGCACGCAGCAACGAACCGGTGTACTGGCCACCAGGGCCATGATGCCGGAAGTGTCCCGGGCCACCGTGGTGAGGGCCGTTCGGAACCGGTGCCGAAGCGGTCGTCTGGGCCGAAACCGCCATCATCGCGCCGCAACCGAGGGTCGCCAGGGCGGCCACCAGAACGCGCTTGCTGATCTTCATGTGCATCTCCGTGAACTTGGATGTTACCGAATGGGGCCGTTTGGATTCCTCCAACGGCGTCACAAGCGGTTACAGCGCGGAGCTCACGCAGCGGTTGACGGCCCTACAAATTGCTTACATGTCGTCGCAGACCGACACATTCAGCCCGCGAACGGGTTGCGCAGCACGATGGTCTGGTCCCGGTCCGGCCCGGTTGCGATCATGTCGATGGGCACGCCCGCCAGTTCCTGGATGCGCTCCAGGTAGCGGCGCGCGTTGGCCGGCAGGGCCTGGTAGGAGGTGATGCCCACCGTGGACTGTTTCCAGCCCGGGAACTCCTCGTACACCGGTTCGAGTTCCGAGTAGGCATCCACGAACAGGGGTGCGCTCTGCGTGGTGGCACCCTTGTGGCGGTAGCCGACGCCGATGCGGATGGTCTCGAACTCATCGAGCACGTCGAGCTTGGTGACACACAGGCCGCTGACGCTGGACTGCTGCACGCCCCGGCGCAGCACCACCGAGTCGAACCAGCCGCAACGGCGCGCGCGGCCGGTCACCGAGCCGAACTCATGCCCCACCCGGGCGAGCTGCTCGCCATTGCTGTCGAACAGCTCGGTCGGGAACGGTCCGGCACCCACGCGCGTGGTGTAGGCCTTGACGATGCCCAGCACCTCGTCGAAGACGCGCGGGCCGACGCCGGTGCCGGTGGCCGCATATCCGGCGGTGGTGTTGGACGACGTCACGAACGGATAGGTGCCCAGGTCGACGTCGAGCATCGCCGCCTGCGCGCCCTCGAACAGCACGTTCGCGCCGTCCACCCGCAGCTGGTTCAGCGCCGCGCTCACGTCGCCAACGCTCTTCTGCATGCGTTCGCCCAGGGCCAGTTGCTGGTCCAGGGTCTGCTGGAAGTCCACCGGCTGCTGCTTGAAGTAGTGCTGCAGCACGAAGTTGTGGAAATCGAGCACCTCGCCCAGCTTGGCGGCGAAGCGGTCGCGCTGGAACAGGTCCGCCACGCGCAGCGCGCGCCGGGCCACCTTGTCCTCGTAGGCCGGGCCGATGCCGCGGCCGGTGGTGCCGATGGCGTTGGCGCCGCGGGCATGCTCGCGGGCGCGGTCGAGCGCCACGTGCGAGGGCAGGATCAGTGGGCAGTTCGGCGAGATCGTGAGCCGGTCGTACACCGGCACGCCGGTGTCGATCAGCTTGCGCGCCTCGGCATCCAGCGCCTCCAGCGACAGCACCACGCCGTTGCCGATGAAGCAGCGCGCGTTGGCATGCAGGATGCCGGACGGGATCAGCGACAGCACGGTCTTCTTGCCGCCGATCACCAGGGTGTGGCCGGCGTTGTGACCGCCCTGGAAGCGCGCGACGCCCGCGGCCTTGTCGGCCAGCAGGTCCACGATCTTGCCCTTGCCCTCGTCACCCCACTGGGTGCCGATCACGATGACGAACTTGCCCATAGTGCTCGATTCGGTTCCGGTTGAATTGGCGCGCCCGCTGCCTTGTTGTTCAGGCTTGCAGGAGCGCGGGTTGCGGGAAAGCGCCGGCGTCGCCCGCAGGCAGCGCCGGCGCGGCATAGTCGATTGCGACGGTCACGCCCTCGTCGGCCGCCAGCCGCGCGAGGTCCGCATCCGCCATTTCCACATTCAGCAGCATGCGGCCGTCTTCGCCGCTGGACTCGCCGCGGACCACGCCGCGTGCGTACAACTGCGCGCGCAGCTGCCCGGCCGAGGGCGGCAGGCTCGCGGTCGCGCGGCGCACGGCGCGCAGCAGGCGTTCAGTGACCGCTTCACGCAGCAGCCCGGTGCCGGCGCCGCTGACGGCGGAAATCCATACCGAACTCACCCGCCCTTCCGCGTCGCGCTCCAGGCGCGCCGGCTGCTGCAGGCGGTCGATCTTGTTGTAGACCAGGATCTGGGGAATGTCGCCGGCGCCGATTTCGCGCAGCACCTCATCCACCTGCTCGCGGCGCTCGTCACGGCGCGGGTCGCTGGCGTCCACCACGTGCAGCAGCAGCGTGGCCTCGCGCGCTTCGGTCAGGGTGGAGCGGAACGCCGCCACCAGTTCATGCGGCAGGTCACGCACAAACCCGACCGTGTCGGCGACCACGGCTGGTGTCCCCCCCGGCAGGCTGATGCGCCGCACGGTGGGATCGAGGGTGGCGAATAACTGGTCCGCGACATAGGCATCCGCGCCGGTCAGGGTGCGGAACAAGGTGGACTTGCCGGCGTTGGTATACCCCACCAGGGACAGGGTCGGCACCGGGATTTCCTGGCGCGTGCGCCGGCCGGTCTCGCGCTGCAGCTGAATCTTCTCCAGCCGCTTCTGCAGCACCTGCACCCGCTTGCCCAGCAGCCGGCGGTCGGTTTCCAGCTGCGTTTCACCCGGACCGCGCATGCCGATGCCGCCGCCGCCCTGGCGCTCCAGGTGGGACCAGCCACGCACCAGGCGGCTGGCAATGTGCTTCAGCTGCGCCAGTTCCACTTCGAGCTTGCCCTCGAGACTGCGGGCGCGCTGGGCGAAGATGTCGAGGATCAGGCCGCTGCGGTCCAGCACCCGGCGGCCGATGTGCTTTTCGAGGTTGCGTTCCTGGCTGGGGGACAGCGCATGATCGACCAGCACGACGTCGGCCTCGTTGGCCTCCGCGGCCACCCGAAGCTCATCGGCCTTGCCCGAGCCCATGAAAAAACGCGGATCGGGCCGGTCGCGGCGCCCGGTGAGCGTGGCCACCGGAATGGCGCCGGCGGATTCCGCCAGCTGCGTGAATTCCTCCAGGTCCTCCGGATCCACCGGTGCACCCAGTCCCAGGCGCACCAGCACCGCACGTTCACCCGATCGTGGGCGGTCGAACACGGCGTTCCAGGAATATTGAGGTCACGGGGTCGTCCAGGCTTACTCGACGGTCGGCTCGACGCTCGTGTCGGGCTGGCCATTCTCGTCCGTGGTCAGGCGCACATTGCGGGCCGGCACCACGGTGGAAATGGCGTGCTTGTAGACCATCTGGCTGACGCTGTTCTTCAGCAGCACCACGAACTGGTCGAAGGAATCGATCTGGCCCTGGAGCTTGATGCCATTGACCAGGTAGATCGACACCGGAACGCGCTCTTTGCGCAAAGCATTCAAAAACGGGTCCTGCAGCGATTGGCCTTTGGCCATCGGAGTTCTCCTTCTTATAGGGGCGGGGGACTTTTAATTGTTCCAGCCCGGGCAAGTCATCTGTCTCACGTCGAGACATGGACTCATTTTAGCACGCAGTGTTCCCTGCCGCTAAAACTGCCGGAGCGGACCGGGAATGGTCTGCCGCCACTTCTCATATGCATCAAAAGGTTGCGAGTTAACAATAATAATCGAAGGGTCGCTGCGCAGCCAGGTCAGCTGGCGCTTGGCCAGTTGACGCGTCGCAGCAATCCCCTGCTCCACCGCCGCCGCCAGACTGCACTCCCCGGCCAGGTGCGCCCACAACTGACGGTAGCCCACCGCCCGCATGGACGGAGAATCCGCGGTGAGATCACCGCGAGCATAAAGCGCGCGCACCTCCTCCAGCAGGCCCACCTGCATCATGGCCTTGAAGCGCACTGCGATGCGCTCATGCAGCACCGCCCGGTCCTCGGGATTCAAGGCCCATGCCAGTACCGGTTCAGCCAGTGCCGCGTTGCCCTGCCGCTGCAGCTCGGACAGGCTGCGGCCGGTGAGCCGGCAGACCTCCAGCGCACGCTGGATGCGCTGCGCGTCGTTGGAATGGATGCGCGCGGCCGCCGCAGGATCAAGTTGCCGCAACCGGGCGTGAAGGGCCGGCCATCCCAGGCGCAGGGCCTCGGCATCGATCTCGCGCCGCAGCTGTTCCGACCCGCGGGGCAGTTCAGCAATGCCGCGCAGCAGTGCCCGCAGGTAGAGCATCGTGCCCCCCACCAGCAGTGGAATCCGGCCGCGCCCGCGCACTTCGCCGATCAGCCGCTTGCAGTCCTGCACGAACTGGCCGGCCGAGTAGGTCTCGCCCGGGTCCAGGATGTCGATCAGGTGGTGCGGGATGCGATCACGCACCGCGCGCGCGGGTTTGGCGGTGCCGATGTCCATGCCACGGTACACCAGCGCCGAATCCACGCTGATGATCTCAACCGGATGTTCAGCTGCAAGCCGCTCCGCCCAGTCGCTTTTGCCGCTGCCGGTGGGGCCGGTAAGGATCAGAACGGGCAAGTCATTCATTGCCGGGAATCCCGCCGGGACAGAACCGCGCTTTTTGAAACAGCGGAAACAAAAAGCGCCGCGGGCGACTTTTTGCCATGAACTAGCGCCCGCGCAGGAACAGGTGGTCGAGCTCCTTCCAGCTCAACGCCACCCAGGTGGGACGGCCGTGGTTGCACTGGTTGGCACGGTCGGTGCGTTCCATCTGCCGCAGCAACGCGTCCATTTCCGCCAGGGTCAGGCGCCGCCGGGCATGCACGGACGTACGGCAGGCCAGCGTGGCCAGGAAGCGGTCCGAGGCGTCCTCGATATGGTGCTCCGCCTCGCCCTCTCCCGCCGCGACGCTGCGTACGATGTCGGCGATGGTGGTGTTCGACAGCAGCGCCGGGATGCGCCGCAGCGCCAGCCGCGTCGGTCCCAGGGCATCCATTTCAAAACCGGCCCGCTCCCACTCGGCCTGGTTCTCCAGCAGCGCCTCCAGCTGGTGCGCCGGCAGTTCCACCACCACCGGCTCGAGCAGCTGCTGTGACGGCAGGCCGTCGGCATACTGCGCCTTCAACTGCTCATACAGCACGCGCTCATGACCGGCATGCATGTCCACCAGCACCACTCCATCGGCGGTCTGGGCCAGGATATAGGTGTTCCTGATCTGGGCCAGCGGCGTACCGAGCGGCCGGGAATCGGCCTCGGGGGCATATACCGGCGCGGCCTGTGGTGACCGCACGGCCGGCGCCGCGGCCAGGGCCGGCTCACCCGGGACCGGCATGGACTCCAGCACTGCCGCCAGCTGCCAGGGGTCCCGACCCGGTTCGCGAGCCGCCTCACGGGCCGGCGCGTGCACCGGTCCCCGTGCCGTTTCACGCACGGGAGCATGCGCCGGTGCGCCGCCCGGCTCTGGCGCCGCCACCGGCGCTGGCGCCGGAGTCCTTGCACCGGCTGGCGCCACGAGCCCCACCGGCATGGGGGGCGCCGCACCCGGGCGCGTGTCCCCCAACGCCCACGTCACCGCGCGGAAAATGAAATCATGGATCTGGCGCTGATCGCGGAAGCGCACCTCGAGCTTGGAAGGATGCGCGTTGACGTCCACCAGCTCCGGCGGCAACTGCAGATGCAGCACGTACGCCGGGTGCCGGCCATGGAACAGCACGTCCCGGTACCCTAAGCGTGCGGCGCTCATGAGCTGCTTGTCACGCACGCTGCGGCCATTGATGAACCAGAACTGCCCGTCCTGCGTGGCCCGTGCCGCCGTCGGCAGGCCCAGCCAGCCGCCCACCCATACGGGACCGGCGCTGTGTTCAAAGGGCAGCGCCTGCTCCATGAAGTCATCGCCGAGCACCGCGCGGATGCGCGCCTCGCCCTGGGTTTCGCCCTCGACGGCGCGCGCGTCGAGCACCACCCGCGCGCCATTGCGCAGCCGGAACGACACGTCCGGCCGCGACAGCGCCAGGCGCTCGACCAGCCGCGCCACGTGGCTGGACTCGGTGGCCTCCGTGCGCACGAACTTGCGGCGCGCGGGCACATTGAAAAACAGGTCCCGCACTTCCACCGTGGTGCCCTGCGGCTGTGCCGCCGGGCGCACCTCCGACCGGCTCGCACCCTCGGCCGTGAGCTCGCTGGCATGCGCGGCCTGCGCCGTGCGCGACACCAGCTTCAGGCGTGACACCGAGGCGATGGACGGCAGCGCCTCGCCGCGGAAACCCAGGGTATTCACCGCCTCCAGGTCCTCCAGGGAAGCGATCTTGCTGGTGGCGTGCCGGGTCAGCGCCAGCACCAGGTCTTCCGCTGCCAGCCCGCAGCCATCGTCACGCACGCGGATCAGGCCGATGCCGCCCTGCTCGATGTCGACCTCGATGCGGCGTGCGCCGGCGTCGAGGCTGTTTTCAACCAGTTCCTTGATGACGGAGGCAGGCCGCTCGATCACCTCGCCGGCGGCGATCTGGTCGATGAGGGCTTCGGGCAGGAGTCGTATGGGCATGGGTCGGAAGTATGCCGCAATGGTGCGCCGAGGCTGCCCGCAAAATCCGCTTTATGCGCACCCGGACGGACAGTTTGCGATCGGCCTCAGCGCGTTACCGGATGCTGGCGACGTCCGCCGAATGGGAGCGCAGCTGCGCGAAACGCGTGCCCGCCGGCGGATTGCCGGTGAAGTAGCTGCGCAGGCCCGCGAAGATCGCCTGCGCCAGCGCCCTCTGCGACGCCGGGTTGCGCAGCCGCCGCTCGTCCGCGGGATTGGAGATGTAGGCCGATTCCACCAGCATGGAGGGAATGTCCGGGGACTTCAGCACCACGAAGCCGGCCTGCTGCACCTGCGGCTTGCGCACCACGCCCACGCTCACCAGCGACTGCAGCACGCTCTTCGCGGCCGTCATGCTGGCGCTGATGCTGGCCGACTGCGACAGGTCCAGCAGCACCGAGGCCAGCGTGTTGTTCTTGTCCGCGAGCTTCACTCCGCCCATGAGGTCGGCGGCGTTCTCACGGTCCGCCAGCCAGCGCGCCGCCTCGTTGCTGGCGCCGTGCTCGGACAGCACGTACACGGATGACCCGGATACCGCGCTGTTTTCCACCGAATCAGCATGCACCGACACGAACAGGTCGGCCTTGGCGGCCCGCGCGCGGTGGATGCGTTCGCGCAGCGGCAGGAACACGTCGCGGTCGCGCGTCAGTACGGCACGCATGCCCGGCTCGGCATTGATGCGCTGGGCCAGAAGGCGCGCCACGGCCAGCGTCACGTTCTTTTCCTGGGTACCGTCATGGCCGATGGCACCCGGGTCCTCACCACCATGCCCGGCGTCCACGGCGACAACGACGTCACGTCCCGAATTCCGGGGCGCATGTGGCGCACGCACCGCCCGCGGCTCAGCGGCATGAACCACCGGCGCAACCGCCACCAGTCCCGGCCCGGCCAGCAGCCAGGCAAGCGTCAGCAAAGGAGACAAAAATCCACGTGCTTTCATGGGGTTCGCCGTTGAATCGCAGGCGTAATCTACGTCCGCGGCGAGGGGAATTCAACTTGGGCCCGCAAACGCCTCTGCGCACCGGCGCAGCTTCAGTTCGATGCGCGCTGTTCCAGGCCGGCCAGCCAGCGGGTACCGGCGGCCGACAGCGCGCGCACCGCGGCGGCATGCGTTGCGCCTGTCACCGTCAATTGCACCTGCAGATCGGCGGGCGGCAGCAACTGCCCGCCCTTGTCCGGCCACTCCACGAGCCACAGATGCCCGGGCAGCGCGAAGTCGCGCAACCCCAGGTTTTCCAGCTCTTCCGGGTCACGCAGCCGGTACAGGTCCGCATGCAGCACCGTCCAGCCGCCGGCCTGGTAGGTTTCAAACAATGTATACGTGGGGCTGCGCACGGCGGCCGCATGCCCCAGCTGCCGCAGCAATCCACGCGCCAGCGTGGTTTTGCCCGCGCCCAGTTCACCGCACAGATGCACCACCAGCAGCAGGTCCGCGACCGGCAAGGCGCGCGCCAGCGCGGCGCCCAGCGCCTCGGTGTCGGACTCTGAGGCACAGACCTGCCGCAGTTCACTCACAGGTTCACACAGGCCTGGAGTTCCCGTGCCACATCCGAGGCCACCAGGCCGCGCTCTCCGGCGCGGGCGGCGATGTCGCCGGCCATGGCGTGCACCATCACGGCGGCGCGCGCGGCCAGGCCAGGGTGATCACACTGCGCCAGTACCCCGGCCACGGCGCCGGTGAGCACGTCGCCCATGCCGGCACTGGCCATGCCGGGATTGCCGCGCTCGCAGATGCCGGGCACTTCGCCCTCGCCACCCACCAGCGTGCCGGCGCCCTTGAGCACCACCGTGCCACCGTAACGCGCCAGCAGGCCCGCATGCGCCGCGCGCCGGTCCTGCTGTACGGTGGCCGTATCCGTGCCCAGCAGACGAGCCGCCTCGCCCGGATGCGGCGTCAGAATCCAGTTGCCCCGGCGCGGGCCGCCGCGGGCGGCCACGAGGTTCAGCGCATCGGCGTCCACCACCAGCGGCCTGTTTGAAGCCAGCACCGCATCCACCAGCGATTGCGCCCAGGGGGTGCGCCCGAGCCCGGGTCCGATGGCCACCACGTCCGCATGTTCCAGCGCCGGCACAAGGTCCGCGGCGTCCTGCACCGGCAGGCAGATCAGCTCCGGCCGCCCGGCCACGATGGCCGCCACGTTCTGCGGCGCCGTGGCCACGGTGACCAGGCCCGCGCCCACGCGCAGGCAGGCTTCACCTGCCAGCCGCGCGGCGCCCGGCATACCCGCACCACCGCCGACGATCAGCACGCGGCCGAAATCCCCTTTGTGGGACTGGCGCGGCCGGCGCGGCAGCGCCTGGTGCACGCAGGCATCCGTGATGCGCTCCAGCACCGGCGTGAACGCCGCCTCATCCGGGACGCTGATGCCGAGATCATCGAAGTACAGCAGGCCGGTCTTTTCCGGTCCCTCACCCAGCAGCAGCCCGGTCTTCAAACCGACGAAGGTCACGGTGGCATCGGCACTGACCACTTCGCCCAGCCCCTGGCCACTGTCGCTGTCCAGGCCGGAGGGGATGTCGAGCGCGAACACCGGACGACCCGCGGTATTGATGACGCGGATAACCGCGGCCGCATCCGGTCGCAGCGCGCCTCTGGCACCCGTGCCCAGGATGGCATCGACCACGACCTGCGCATCGCGCAACACCTGGGTGTCCAGCGGATGCGTGCTGCCACCGCTGGCGCGGAAATCCTGGAAGGCGCGTGCGGCATCCCCCTTGAGGCCGCGCGGATCAGTCACGGCAATGACGCTGACGGACAGCCCCGCGGCCTGCGCGAAACGCGCCAGAACATAGCCGTCGCCGCCGTTGTTGCCACCGCCGCACAGGATGGCGATGCGGTGCGAGGTCGGCCAGCGCGCGCGCAGGTGACGCAGCGCCGCCTCCCCCGCGCGCTTCATCAGGGTGTAGCCGGCCGTGCCCCGGGCGATGGCCAGCGCATCGAGCTGGCGCACCTGGGCGGCTGAATAAAGCGCGGTGGGCAGAGCCATGTCAGCGCGACACCCGCAGGTTGTCGATCAGCCGCGGCCTCCCCAGCCTGGCGGCGACCAGCACCACCAGTTCGCGGGCATCGGGCGCCGCGGGTTCCAGGGTGCGCGGATCGCGCACGGTGAAGTAATCCGGTGTCATGCCGGCAGCAGCCAGGGTCGCGACGCCCTGCTGCTCCACCTGGTCCACGGCCTCGCCAGCCTGTAATCGCCGCCGGGCCTCCATCAGGCTGCGGTGGAGCAGCGGCGCCTGCTGCCGCTGCGCGGGCGTCAGGTACTGGTTGCGCGAACTCATCGCCAGGCCATCAGGCTCGCGCACGGTGGGTGCACCCACTACCTGCACCGGCATGCACAGGTCGGTGACCATGCGCCGCACCACCGCCAGCTGCTGGAAGTCCTTTTCACCGAACACCGCCACCTGCGGTTCGACGATGTTGAACAGCTTGGTCACCACGGTTGCCACCCCCTGGAAGTGCCCCGGGCGCAGCTTGCCTTCCAGGATGCTGGACAGGTGCGGCACCTCCACGCGCGCCGCGTGTTCCGGGCCGTTGGGGTAAATCTCGGCCACATCCGGCATGAACATCAGGTCGCAGCCCGCTTCGGCCAGCATACGCTGGTCCTGCGCAGGCGTACGCGGATAGTGCGCGTAGTCCTCGTTCGGCCCGAACTGCATCGGGTTGACGAAAATACTGGCCACGAAGCGCTGGCCATGGGACTTGGCCGCGGCCAGCAGGCTCATGTGGCCGGCGTGCAGGTTGCCCATGGTGGGCACGAAGGCCACGCGGTGGCCCTGGGCGCGCCAGCTGCGGACCTGCTCGCGCACGGCAGCGATGGTGGTGACGGTATCCATGTCGTGAATCTTCTAAAGGCCCGGGTGACGCAGAGCGTTGTAGTACGAGCGCCCGCGACGCGCGCGCAATATGGCGGCCAGCAGGTCGTCGTAGTCCGCCTGGTTGCTGACCGGATCGATCGAGGCCGCGTTGACGATCAGCAGTGGCGAAGCGTCATAGTCGTGGAACAGGCGCGCGTAGGCCTGGTTGAGCTTTTCCAGGTAACCGGCCTCGATCTGCTGTTCATAGTGGATGCCGCGGCGGGCGATGCGCGACAACAGCACGTCCACCGGCGCCTGCAGGTAGATCGTGAGATCCGGCTTCGGCGCCGTCACTCCCAGCTTGTCGTACACCTGTTCGTAGAGGTGGTATTCGGCCTCATCCAGCGTCAGGCGCGCGAACAAGCGATCCTTGTCCAGCAGGTAGTCCGACACCCGCACCGGTGCGAACAGGTCGGCCTGCTGCAAGGCGGCCAGCTGCTGCGCGCGCTGGAACAGGAAGTACAGCTGCGCCGGCAGCGCACCCACGCGCGGGTTCTTGTAAAACCGCTCCAGGAAGGGGTTTTCCGAAGCCTGCTCCAGTACCAGCTCGGCCGTCAGGCTCTCGGCCAGCCGGCGCGCCAGGCTGGTCTTGCCCACGCCGATGGCGCCCTCGATGGCAATGAAGCGATATGGCGAGACAATGGCTGCGGTCATCGCGGGCAGGTCCCTCAAGCCAGGCGGGGGGTGACCGGCCAGATACCCTGGTCGGACACGCGGGCCGCCAGCTCACGAACCCGGCCCATGCCCGGGACGTCCAGATCCGGCGCTACTGACGCCAGAGGATACAGAACGAAGTTGCGCACCTCTACACCGGGATGCGGCAGGCGCAGCGCCGGGTCGCTGCTCCGCAGCGACCCGTAGACCAGCAGGTCGAGGTCCAGTACCCGCGGTCCCCAGTATTCATGCAAGGCGGGCCGGCCGGCGGTCCGTTCCACTGCCTGCAGCTGCCCCAGCAGTTCCAGCGGCATCAGCCGCGTCAGCACACCGGCCACCGCATTGACGAAATCCGGCTGTCCCGGCAGCAGTGACTGCGATCCATACAGCGGCGAGCGCAACACCAGCCGCGTATCCGGCAACTTGGCCAGGTGCTCGAAGGCAGCTGCCACCTGCGCGGCGGGGTCAGCGAGATTGCTGCCGATGCCGATATAGGCCGGCTGCCACAGCTGCATCGCCTGGAACCCGTGGGCTTCAGGAGGACTTGGGCCGCCGCCGGCGCCGGCGCGGGCCACGGCGCGACTGACGCGGCGTGCCACCGCCGCCCCCCGGGACCAGCTCATCCGCCATGCGCTCGCGCTCCTGGGGACTCACCTCCTGCAGACGGGTCCACCAGTCCACCGTGTCCTTCGAGGCCAGGCCGAACTCGGACCGCAGCAGCATCAGGTCATAGGCGGCGCGGAACCGCGGATGCTCCAGCACCCGCAGCGCGCGCCGGCCGCGCGGATGCTCCAGCCGCGGCTGCAGCGCGAACATCTCGCGGATCCCCAGGCTGAAGCGGCGCGGAATCGAGACCCGGTCCTGCGCCTCACGCAGCGCACGGTCACAGGCATCGAGGATGGCACCCATTTCGTGCCACTGCTGCGGCGGCATGGCCTCGATGATGCCCGCGATGGGTCCGTACAGCAGCAACGCGAACAGGAAGGTCGGCGTCACCGGCTTGTCCACCGCGACCCGCGCATCCGTGTTGCGCAGTCCCTGGACCAGGAGCTTTTCCACCAGGCTGTCCGGATGCTTGCGGACCCAGGCGTCCACGGTGGGCAGCAGCGTGCCCAGCAGGCCCCGGCGCTTGAGCACCTCGAAACTGCGCTCCCCGTGACCGGTCAGGAACAGCTTCAGCGTCTCATCGAACAGGCGCGCGGCCGGCACCCCGCTCATCAGGTCCGCCAGCCGGGCGATCGGCTCGGCCGTCGCCGGGTCAATCGTGAAGCCCAGCTTGGCCTCGAAACGCGCGGCGCGCAGCATGCGCACCGGGTCCTCGCGATAGCGGGTCTCCGGATCCCCGATCAGTTTGAGCGTACGCGCGGCAATATCCTGCGCCCCGCCCACGTAATCCCAGATCGAGAAGTCCGCGATGTTGTAATAAAGAGAGTTGGCGGTGAAATCCCGCCGCCACACATCGTCGTCGATGGTGCCGTAGACATTGTCACTCAGGATGCGGCCGGTCTCATCGAAAGTGCGCTCAGTGGAGTCCTGGTCGAACTCCTGGCCGCGGCGATCACGACGGTCGCGCCGGCTGGAGCGTTCCTCGCGCAATACCGGCCCGGACGCGGCCTCCGCAGCGGCCGCTGCGGCAGCGGCCTCCCCGGTCCAGGCGTCCGGTCCACCATCCTCGTCGGCGTCGCCATCATCCTCGCCGCCCTCGGCGTCGGCGACTTCGCCCACGTCCTCGTCATCCTCGTCCTCATCGTCCAGCCCCAGCCCGACGGCGGTGGCCAGAACTTCATCGGCGTCCTCGTCCTCCTCCGACACCGGCTCCTCACCCTGCGAGGGCGCGCTGGAGGCGCGGAAGGTGGCGACCTCGATGGTCTCGCGGCCGAAAAAGACATGCGCCAGCCGGAACCGGCGCCCCACCAGCCGGCAGTTGCGAAACAGCTTCCGCACCTCCTCCGGCCGGGCATCCGTGGCAACGTCGAAGTCCTTGGGCGTAATGCCAAGCAGAAGGTCACGCACGCAGCCCCCCACCAGGAATGCCTGGTACCCCCCGTCCTTGAGGGTGTAGAGCACCTTGAGGGCGTTGCGGGAGATCTGGGACCGCGAAACAGTATGGTCCGGCCGCGGAATGATGCGGGGACCGGCGGCGGAAGCCGCTGAATCAGAAGGCGAGTTCAATTAATTGGTCTTTTTGGCTTGAGCATTGGAAACCTCTCACTATAATACCGCGCTCCGAAGGGTCTAGCCCCGTTTGCTGGACCCAGGATGCTCCCTTCGTCTAGAGGCCTAGGACATGGCCCTCTCAAGGCCGTAACACGGGTTCGAATCCCGTAGGGAGCGCCAACTAAAACAATCACTTACGCTTATTGCGCCGTGCCCCACCCGGGGCCGGTGTTCACCCTGCGAAACGCCCCTTGAATCGACAGCGCCGCCACAGCAATCTACAGGACGCTCATCCGACCCCCGAAACCCCATGCACGTTGAAACCCTGCTTGCCTTCGTGGCCACGGCGCTGCTGCTGTCCTTCGCCCCCGGGCCCGACAACCTTTTTGTGATGACCCAGGCGGCGCTTCACGGGCGCAAGGCCGGCCTTCTGATCACGCTCGGCCTGTGCACCGGCCTGATCGTTCATACGACGGTGGTGGCGCTTGGGGTCGCCGTGATCTTTCAGAAGTCGCAGCTGGCGTTCAACCTGCTGAAGTACGCCGGCTCCGCCTACCTGGTGTATCTCGCGTGGCAGGCATTTCGGGCGCGCTCCACTGGCGGTGATGCCGGCTCAAGTCCCGCAGCCGAGGGCAAGGCGCTCTACCTGCGGGGCATCCTGATGAACATCACCAATCCGAAGGTCTCCATCTTCTTCCTCGCCTTCCTGCCGCAGTTCGTGAATCAGCAGGCCGGGCACGTCAGCCGGCAGATGTTCACCCTTGGTGGCATTTTCATTCTTTCAGCGCTGCTGGCGTTCAGCCTCATGTCGATCTTCGCCGCGACCGTCGGTACCCGGTTCAGACAATCGGCACGGGCCCGGGGAATCATGAACAAGGCGGCCGGGGTCGTATTTGCCGGGCTGGCGGCGAAACTGGCGACAGTGCACCGCGGCTGACACGGCCCGGCAGACCGGCGGACGCATGCCAGCTGCATCTCTGCTACATTCGCGCGGCACAGCAACCCACTGCGGGGGAGCAACGCCCCCGCGCTCAGGACTGCCCCATGCCCAACATGCCGCGTGTCACTGGCGAGGTAGCCTACCTGGCCCTGATCTTCGGGTTGCTGGTGGTACCGCGGGCCATCCAGCGCTTCCTGATCCCCGCACCACTTACCAGCTTCGGGCTCGGACTGGTGGCCGCCCTGTTCATCCCGGCATTCACCCACGACCCGACGCTCGAACTGTTGTCCACGCTGGGCATCTCCTCCCTGTTCCTGGTCGCGGGTCTCGAGGTTGATCTACACTCGTTGCGCAAAGGCCTCTGGGTGGTGCTTGGCCACCTGCTGGTGCGCTCCTGCACCCTGGTCCTGGCGAGCTGGATCGGCATGCGCTGGCTCGGTGTCGGTCAGCAGGTCGCGGTCCTGCTGGCCCTGGCGCTGCTGACGCCGTCCACCGGCTTCATCCTTGAATCACTCTCGCGCCTCGGCCTCACCGGGGACGAGCGCTTCTGGGTCACCGTCAAGGCCATCGGCGGCGAGATACTGGCGCTGCTGGTGCTGTTCGGCGTGCTGCAGTCCGGCTCCATCGGGCAGCTGGTGGAAGCCTCCGGCGAGCTGCTGGCCATGATCGTGCTGCTGCCGCTGCTGTTCTGGCTGCTCGGACGCTGGGTCATGCCCTACGCCCCGGAATCCGGATTCTCGATGCTGGTGATGGTCGGACTGATCGCCGCCTACCTCACCAAGCAGCTGGGGGTGTACTACTTGGTCGGCGCCTTCCTCGCCGGCTTCACCGCGCGCCTGCTGCGTGAGCGCATCCCGGAGCTCGCCCCGGCGGAGAACCTGAGGGCCGTGCGTCTGTTTGCCGGCTTCTTCATCCCGTTCTACTTCTTCCATGGCGGCATGAGTGTCCCGGGTGGCGCGCTGGTCTGGCAATCGCTGCTGCTGGGTGCCGCTGTCACCGCCGTGGTGCTGCCGCTGCGGATCGCAAGCGTGTGGCTGCAACGGCGCGTGATCTCGCGCGAAGACAACCCGACCGCGCTCAAGGTCGCCACCGCCCTGACCCCCACGCTCATTTTCACGCTGGTGCTGGCCACCATCCTGCACGATCAGTTCGGCATTCCCGACAGCTGGTACGGCGCACTCCTGGTCTACGCCGCGCTCAACACCATCCTGCCCTCGCTGCTGATCGCAAAGCCGTTTGACCTGGACGTCGCGGGTGATACCGAAGCCGCGGCCGGTGCCGCCGGCAACGGCTCACGACCCGGTCCGCCGGCCGGCGTGCAGGCGCCACCGGCCTGAGGCGGCCGTGGACAGCAAACCGTGGCAGCAGCTTTCGCGATAAGGCAACACCGCCCTGGGTTAGGCTCACCGCACCGGAACTCAAGGAAGCCCCCGACATGAAGGTTGCGTTCATCGGCATCGGCGCCATGGGCAAGCCCATGGCCGCGAACATCGCCAAGGCCGGACTCGAACTGTCCGTGTTCGACTCGGACAGCAAGCGTACTGCCGCGGTGGCAGCCGAGATCGGCGCCCGGCCACTGCACAGGCTCAGTGACATCGCCACCGCCGAGGTCATCGTGACCATGTTGCCGGACGGGCATGCCGTGCGTGAAATCGCGCTGGGCAGCGGTGGCATTGCAGCTGTCTGTGCGCCGGGCACCATCCTGGTGGACATGAGCTCCAGCCAGCCCCTGGTGACGCGTGAAACGGGCGCGGCACTCGCGGCCAAGGGCATCACCCTGGTGGATGCCCCGGTTTCCGGCGGCGTCGAGCGCGCCACCCGGGGCACGCTGACCATCATGCTCGGCAGCAACGACCCCGCCGCCCTGAACAAGGTCCGGTCGGTGCTTGAATGCATGGGCAATACTTTCTTTGAAGTCGGCGGCCTGGGCGCAGGCCATGTCGCCAAGGCCCTGAACAACGTGGTCGCTGCCGCCAATTACGCGGCGCTCGCCGAGGCCATGCTGGTGGCAGAACGCTACGGCGTGGAGCCGAAGCAGCTGGTCGACATCATCAACACCTCCACCGGGCAATCCTTCATCTCCACGGTGGTGATGAAGCAGTTCGTGATCCCGGGAACCTACAACTCCGGCTTCAAGATCGGGTTGCTGGCGAAGGACGCCGCCATCGCCGGCGAGCTGAGCAGTGCCCTGAACTGCGAGGCACCCGTGATCCAGCTGACCCGGCAACGCTGGGTGGATGCCCGCAATGCCCTGGGGGCGGCCGAGGATCACTCCAAGGCCATTACGGTGTGGCGCAAAAAATAAGGGTCAGGCGCCCGGCCCGGGCGCCTGGTTCGGAGATTGCGGCCCAGGCGGGCGCATCAGCCGGCTGCGGCAGCCGGCCCCGGCGTCAAACCGAAGTGCAGCAGCGTGAAGCCACCGTCAGCGTAGTTCGTCACGTCCGCCGCCACCCGGGCGCCGATTTCGGACCCCATGGCGGCCATGGCCGCGGCCTCGTCGGCAAATACGCCTTCCCAGATGCAGAAGTACGGCGCCGTACCCTGGATGCTGAAGCTGTAGTGCGCGGATTTGAGCCCCGGCAGGCGGGCGGCCAGCGGCATATGCCTGTTCAGGTAGTAGGTGCGGAAATGCTCGGGATCCTTGGGCTGGCCGTAGAGCGCGATGACCTTGTACATGTCGACCTCGTGTGAACCTGAGGGCAGCGCCCCTTCATCAGGATCGTAAATTGAATCAACCCCGCCTGCCAGCGGCACGCCGGCAGCAAAACACGTCAACAGCTTTCGCGATCCGGCAAACCCGCACGGGTTTGCGCGGCCCCGCCGCGGGCGGGTAAGGTTGACGCGCGGCAGACTGTTCATCAACCGCAGGAGTGATTGCAATGAGTGACAGCAAAGACGCTTTCGACCGCGGGCTCAAACTGCGGCACGAGATGTTCGGTCCCGCCGGTGCGGAACAGGCGCTGGAGTCCGCCAGCGATTTTTCCCGGCCCTTGCAGGAAACCGTCACGAAATTCTGTTTTGGCGAAATCTGGCAGCGCCCCGGGCTCGATCGCAAAACCCGCAGCCTGATCACCCTCGCCATGCTGATCGGCACCGGCCGCTTCACGCAGGTTCCGGCGCACGTGCGCGGCGCGCTCGCCAACGGCGTCACCAGGGAGGAACTGCGGGAGCTGACCCTGCACGCGCAGCTTTACTGCGGCATCCCCTCCTCCGTCGAGGCAACCGCGGCCTGTGAGGCGGTATTCAA
>Ga0153956_1001761_pt1 | contig 17963 bp, 22 predicted proteins | sample TSFL040MetaG_FD_104704 | JGI IMG/M metagenome (GOLD analysis project Ga0153956, IMG submission 104704) | Attine ant fungus gardens microbial communities from Florida, USA - TSFL040 MetaG | ecosystem: Host-associated > Fungi > Mycelium > Unclassified | place: USA: Florida, Wekiwa Springs...
GCTGGCCGGGCTCGACTATCCCGAACTCGCCGGCGGCGACGTCTTCTACATCGTCTTCCTGGGTCTGTGCCTGGTGCTGGTCGCAGGCCAGAGCAAGGCCGAACTCAAGCGCCGCGCCCGGACCGAGGACGAGGGCATCGCCGTGGTGGTGTTCCTCACCGTGGCGACCATGGCCTTCTTCTGCGTCGCGGTCTTCACCGCCCTCAACCGCAAGCATGGCGCCGACGGCCTGCCGCTGCTGCTGGCGGCGACCGGCGCGCCGCTGGGCTGGCTGGTGCTGCACACGGTGATGGCCTTCCACTATGCCGATGTGCACTATTTCGAGGATCCCGACACCGGGGGCGAGGGCAGGGACCTGGATTTTCCCGGCCGCGCCGAACCGGGACCATGGGATTTTCTTTATTATTCCTTCGTGGTCGGCATGACCGCCCAGGTCAGCGACGTGCAGGTGCGCACCACGCCGATGCGGCGGCTGACCCTGTTCCACGGCGTGGTGTCGTTCTTCTTCAACACCGTCTTCATCGCAATGGCCGTCAATGCAGGTGTGGCGATGGCCGCTTGACGGCCATTGCCTTTTTTCAAGGCGCGCATCCGCGCGCGGGGGTCTTCAATGCGGGCGTCGCCCTGGCGGCCATGGAATGAAGACGCTGACCCGGCGCCTGTAGCCGGCATAGGCGGGGCGGCGCTCCGCGATCTTTTCCTCCACCACCGCGACGCTGACCTGCGCCAGCAGGAAACACACCGCCAGCGGCGACAGCGCCAGCCACCAGCGATGCGCGGCGGCGAAGCCCAGCGCGAAGAAGCCCCACCACATCAGCGCCTCGCCGAAATAGTTGGGATGGCGCGACCAGCCCCACAGGCCCCGGTCCATCACCTTGCCCTTGCTGCCGGGCTGGACGCGGAAGCGCGAAAGCTGGGAATCGGCCACGACCTCGATCAGCAGTCCCAGCGTCCCCAGCCCGGCCCCCAGCCCGTCCAGCCAGCCCATCGGGGCGCGGCTGGAGAGCAGGGCGGCGACCAGCGGGGCGGCGATGAACCAGATGAGAATCGCTTGCAACAGGAATACCTGCACCAGGCTCAGCCACCACCAGCGCGGGCCGAAATGGCGGCGCAGGGCGGCATGGCGGCGGTCCTCGCCGTCATGGCGGACCCAGAGATGGACGGCCAGCCGGATGGCCCACAGATTCACCAGGAAAAGCACCACGGAGGCGCGTTCTCCGCCCGCGCGGCCCAGCCAGGCGGCGATGTCGGCCACCCCGGCGATGCCGGGACCCCAGAAGATATCGATGATGGATGTGTCGCGCAGGCGCAGCGACAGCAGCCACAGCAGCGTGCAGGACCCCGCGGCAAAGACCAGGCCCCACAAAGGCGGCGGGATATGCGGCATGCTCATGTGACAAATTGCGTGGAATCAGGGACTTGTTCTGGGTTATGGTCCCAGCCGTTCACGTCGGTTCCCAAAGCGTCGCCCATGACCTTTTCCTACACTGACCGGTTCAAGGACGCACTCGCCGCCCTCAAGCGCGAAGGCCGTTATCGCGTCTTCGCCGACATCCTGCGCGAGCGGGGCGCTTTCCCCAAGGCGGGGCTGCACGATCCCGAGGGCGCCTATACCGGCAACAAGGGCCAGCCGATCACCGTCTGGTGCTCCAACGATTACCTGAACATGGGCCAGCATCCCAAGGTGCTGGCGGCCATGCACGAGGCGGTGGACGCGGTGGGCGCCGGCTCCGGCGGCACCCGCAACATCTCCGGCACCACCCATTATCACGTGGAGCTGGAACGCGAGCTGGCCGACCTGCACGGCAAGGAAGCGGCGCTGCTGTTCACCTCCGGCTTCGTCTCCAACGACGCCACCCTGGCGACCCTGTCCAAGGTCCTGCCGGGGCTGATCATCTTCAGCGACGAACTGAACCACGCCTCGATGATCGAGGGCATCCGCCATGGCGGCACGCCCAAATATGTTTTCCGCCATAACGACACGGCGCATCTGGAGGAACTGCTGAAGGCCGCCAATCCGGCCGCGCCCAAGCTGATCGCCTTCGAGAGCGTCTATTCGATGGAAGGCGAGTTCTCGCCCACCGAGGCGATCTGCGACCTGGCCGACAGGTATGGCGCGATGACCTATATCGACGAGGTCCACAGCGTCGGCATGTACGGTCCGCGCGGCGCCGGCGTCGCCGCCCGCGACGGCACCATGGCCCGCATCGACATCGTCGAGGGCACCCTGGCCAAGGCGTTCGGGGTGATGGGCGGCTATATCGCGGCTTCCGCCGAACTGGTGGACTGCATCCGCAGCTTCGCGCCGGGCTTCATCTTCACCACCTCGCTGGCCCCGGCCATCGCGGCGGGGGCGCTGGCCTCGATCCGCCACCTCAAGGACAGCGATGCCGAGCGCGACGCGCTGGCCGGCCGCGCCGCGTCGCTGAAGAAGAAGCTGGCCGCCGCCGGCCTGCCGGTGATGGAAAGCCACAGCCATATCGTGCCGCTGATGGTGGGCGACGCCGCGCTGTGCAAGCGGGTGTCGGACGCGCTGCTGAAGGACCATGGCGTCTATGTGCAGCCGATCAACTATCCCACCGTGCCGCGCGGCACCGAGCGGCTGCGTTTCACGCCGAGCCCGGCGCATACCGACGCCATGATGGATGCGCTGGTCGCCGCCCTGGTGGTGGTGTGGGACGCCCACAAGATCGCCCGCGCCGCGTGAGCGGCAAGGGCGAGATCTATGTCGAATTCGTCGTGCTGGGAAACACGGTCAAGGCGACCGCGATCGACCCTGAGACCGGGCTTGAGGCCAGTATCGCCGGTCCCGCCTCCGCGCCGCAGTCGGTGCTGGCCGAAAATGCACGGCGCAAGCTGGAATATGTGAAGGCGAAGAGAACCTGACCGCAGCGCGGGCGGGTGGATGGCCGGGTCAAGCCCGGCCATGACATGAAGGGTGACGTTAAATTACCGCGTGAAGGGTGACGTTACATTACCATGTCATGGCCGGCCCATGCCCTCGGGCTTGACCCGAGGGTCGAGCCGGCCGTCCATGACGGGGGCCGCGGGGTCACATTTTCTTCCTTTTGCCCTTGCGCCCTTCGCTCTTGCCCAGGCCGATCTTCTTGGCGAACTCGCTGCGGCGCGCGGCATAGTTGGGCGCCACCATCGGATAGTCCGGCGGCAGGTTCCAGCGGGCGCGGTATTCGTCCGGGCTCATCTTGTAGCGCGCCCGCAGGTAGCGCTTGAGCATCTTCAGTTTCTTGCCGTCCTCCAGGCAGACGATGTAGTCGTCCTGCACCGACTTCTTCACCGGCACCGCCGGCGGGCGCGGCGTGGCGCCGCCCTTCACCGGCGCGGCCCCGCCGATCCCGCCCAGCGTGGCGTGGACGTTGCGGATGATCCCCGGCAGGTCCTTGGCGTCCACCGGATTCTTGCTGACATATGCGGCGACGATTTCCGTCACCAGCTTGAGGATGTCCTCCTCGCGTTCCTTGCCCATAACCCCGCCGTTCGACACGCAACCGCCAATGGCGGGCCCGCTCGCGGCCGGTCCACGCCCCGGTCCATCTTAGGACAGGTGCCGGGCGGCGGAAATGGCAGGAAATCCGCCTACTTGCGCGAAGCTGTCGGATTCGTGCCCGAAACGCTAGATTTGGTGCGCGGGAGGGGGTAAATCCGCCATTCCTGCGCGGGGCCACCAGATTGGCCCCCGTGTCCCAGACATTCGCAAAGAGGCCCTTCCATGTCGGCTGCCGCCACCCCCGCCACCCAGGCCCCCGGCTTTTTCACCAAGGGACTGGCCGAGGCCGATCCGGCGGTGGCCGCCAGCATCCGCGACGAGTTGAACCGCCAGCGCGACAAGATCGAACTGATCGCCTCCGAGAACATCGTCTCCAGGGCGGTGCTGGAAGCCCAGGGCTCGGTGCTGACCAACAAGTATGCCGAGGGCTATCCCGGCAAGCGCTATTATGGCGGCTGCGAACATGTCGATGTCAGCGAACAGATCGCCATCGACCGCGCCTGCCAGTTGTTCGGCGCCACCTATGCCAATGTGCAGCCCCATTCCGGCGCCAACGCCAACCAGGAAGTGTTCTATGCCCTGCTCGCCACGGGCGACACCTTTATGGGCCTGGACCTGGCGGCGGGCGGCCATCTCACCCATGGCCATCCCGCCAACTATTCCGGCAAATGGTTCAAGCCGGTGCCGTACACGGTGCGCAAGGACGACCAGCGCGTCGACATGGACCAGGTCGCCGCCCTGGCGCGCGAGCACAAGCCCAAGCTGATCCTGGCGGGCGGCAGCGCCTATGCCCGTCACTGGGACTTCGCCGCCTTCCGCAAGATCGCGGACGAGGTGGGCGCCTATTTCATGGTGGACATGGCGCACTTCGCGGGCCTGGTGGCGGGCGGGGTGCATCCCAATCCTATCGAGCACGCCCATGTCGTGACCACCACGACCCACAAGACCCTGCGCGGCCCGCGCGGCGGCATGATCCTGTCGCGCGACGCCGGCCTGGGCAAGAAGTTCAACTCGGCGGTGTTTCCCGGCCTGCAGGGCGGCCCGCTGATGCATGTCATCGCCGCCAAGGCGGTGGCGTTCGGCGAAGCCCTGAAGCCGGAATTCAAGGTCTATGCGAAGAATGTGGTGGAGAACGCCAAGGCGCTGGCCGAGGTGCTGAAGGGGTCCGGCCTGGACATCGTCACCGGCGGCACCGACACCCACCTGATGCTGGTGGACCTGCGCCCCAAGGGCGCCAAGGGCCGCCCCACCGAGCATGCGCTGGACCGCGCCGGCATCACCTGCAACAAGAACGCCGTGCCCTTCGACACCGAGAAGGCCGTCGTCACCTCGGGCATCCGGCTGGGTTCGCCCGCCGGCACCACCCGCGGCTTCGGCGTCGCGGAATTCCGCGAGATCGGCAAGCTGATCGTGGAAGTGGTGGACGCCGTGGCCCGGAACGAGGATGGCGACGCCCAGGTCGAACAAAGCGTGGCCCGCCGGGTGGAGGATCTCTGCCGCCGTTTTCCGATCTATCCTTGAGGTAAGAGATGCGCTGCCCCTTCTGCCAGCATGAAGACAGCCAGGTGAAGGACAGCCGTCCTTCCGAGGACAATTCCGCCATCCGCCGCCGCCGCCATTGCCCGGAATGCGGCGGGCGCTTCACGACGTTCGAGCGCGTGCAGTTGCGCGAACTGATCGTGGTGAAGAAAAGCGGCCGCCGCGAAGCCTTCGACCGCGACAAGCTGGAGCGCTCGATCAACCATGCCCTGCGCAAGCGCCCGGTGGAGCGCGAGCGGGTGGAGCGCACCGTCACCGGCATCGTGCGCCGCCTGGAAAGCATGGGCGAGAACGAGATTCCCGCCAATGTCATCGGCGAACTGGTGATGCAGGCGCTGGCCTCGCTGGACAAGGTCGCCTATGTCCGCTTCGCCTCGGTCTACAAGAATTTCCGCGAGACGCGCGACTTCGAGGCCCTGATCGGCGAACTCGAAGGCGACGACGTGAAGGATTAGCCTTGAACATTCTCGTCGTCGATGCGCGCTACCATCCGGATGTCGCCGACGCCCTGGTGGACGGCGCCACCGCCGCGCTGGAAAAGGGCGCAGGCCGCTTCACGCGCCTCTCGGTTCCCGGCGTGCTGGAGATCCCCGCCGCCATCGCCATCGCGGCGCGTTCGGAACACCCCTTCGACGGCTATGTCGCGCTGGGCAGCGTCGCCGGACCGGCCCATGTCGCGGACATGCTCTATGCCGAAACCCTGCGCGGCCTGATGGCGCTGTCCACCGCCGGCATCGCGCTGGGCACCGGCATCGTGCTGGCGGCGGACGAGGGCGCCGCCCGCGACCTGGCGGTCAGCCACGACATCGGCGGCGACGCCGGGCGCGCCGTGCTGGCGCTGGCGGCGTTGGCCGGGCGGCTGGGATATATGCGATGACATCCCAGGCCGACGCCCGCCGCGCCGCGCGCCTGGCCGCGGTGCAGGCGCTCTACCAGATGGAAATGGTGGGCGGCGGCGCCGGGGAGGTGGCCGAGGAGTTCGTCGCGCACCGTTTCGGCGAATCCGAGGCCCCGCCGGACGAGGATTTCTTCCGCGCCGTGGTCCATGGCGTGCCGCTGCACCAGGTGGAGATCGACCGGGGCATCGCCGCCTCGCTGTCGCAAAGCTGGAAGCTGGAGCGGGTGGATTCCATCCTGCGCGCCATCCTGCGCTGCGGGGTCTATGAACTGGTGGCGCGCCGCGACGTGCCGGCGCGGGTGGTGATCGACGAGTATGTCGCGGTGGCCGGGGCCTTTTTCGGCGGCGACGAGCCGGGCTTCATCAACGGCGCGCTCGACACCATCGCCAAGCGCAAGCGCGCGGCGGAGTTCGGCCTGCCGGTGCCCGAAGGCGAGCTGGACTTCTGAGCCGCGGAACATGTATGTTCCGTAATCTCATTTCCTTTATGTAATGTAATGGTCTGTCGCAAAAACCCGCGCATGCTTGCGGGCCGGACGCGACGCGGTTCACCCTCCCTGCACATAGAAAACACTTAGGGGAGTACGACCTTGGATATGAAGAAACGTGATTTCCTCGGCCTCGCCGGGGCGGGCGCCGTTGCGGGCCTGGCCGCGACCGCCGCCGAGGCGCAGCCGCGCCGCATGCGCGATCTCAACACGCCGATTGACATCAACCAGCGTGGTTTCGTCAGCAAGAATGTCCAGCCTTCGACGGTGGACTGGAATTACAAGCCGCGCCGCGTCAACAAGGCGATCGAGCTGTGGGAAGACGGCCAGCCGATCTACTATAATGGCTGGGGTGTCGCGCCGGGCGTGGACCCTTACGCCCAGGGCGTGAAGATGGCGCGCACTTGGTACGACGCGATCAACGTCGAAATGGAGCATTTCCCGGTGGACTTCACCGCGCTGCGCGAATTCATGCGCGGCCTGGTGGATGGCGGTCCGACCCGCTCCGGCCACCGCACGCCCGCCGTGTTCGTCGAAACCGCCGTCATCGGCCTGGACGAGCCTTACGCCCGCGCCAACACCTGGGTGATCGAGCAGCTGCTGGACTGCGGCATTCACGGCATCCACCAGTGCCATGCCCGTGACGCCAAGGCGGTGCAGGTGACCATGCAGATGGGCTGCCGCTATCCCTTCTCGCGCCCGGGCATCAAGGATCTGCCGATGCGGGGCCTGCGCGGCTCCGGTCCCAGCTGGGCGTCGCAGGTCTGGGGCGTCAACCTAAACAAGTATCTTCATGTCGCCGACCTGTGGCCGCTGAACCCCAGGGGCGAACTGATCTTCGGCGTGAAGATCGAAGACACCTATTGCGACCAGCAGGCGGACAAGATCATCGCGCTGCCGGGCATGTCCATGGCCGAATGGGGTCCGGGCGACCACAGCTATTGGGTGTACGGCCTGGACGTGTTCCCGGAAGACGGTTCGCGCCCCAAGGATGTCGTCATCGACCGTCCCGAAATGCGCAAGATCCGGCAGAATGTCCTGGACCTGTGCAAGAAGAACAAGGTCATGTTCCTCAACGCCGCCAACACCGACAAGAGCTCGTCGGACTATATCATCACGCAGATCAAGGACGGCGCGATGGTCCTGGAGTGCGGCGAGGACGCCGCCATCGAGGGCCGCGAATACACCAAGCGCAAGATGCCGGTCTAAGCGCCGGTCGAAACAGCGAAGGGCGGCGGTTTTCCAACCGCCGCCCTTTTGCCTTATCCTGTCCGCATGGACGAGTTCGGCATCATCGCGCGCTATTTCGCGCCGCTGGCGGGCGCCGGCGCCTTCGGCCTGGCCGACGATGCCGCGCTGCTGCCGGCGCGGCCCGGCCAGGACCTGGTGGTCACCACCGACGCCATCGCCGAGGGCGTGGATTTCTTCGGCTTCGATCCGGCCTTCACCATCGCCCAGAAGGCGCTGCGGGTGAACCTGTCCGACCTGGCCGCCAAGGGCGCGGTTCCGGCGCATTACCTGCTGAACCTGTCTTTGCCGCACACCGTCACGCCGGACTGGCTGGCGGGTTTCGCCGACGGCCTGGCGCGCGACCAGGCGGAGTTCGGCATCACGCTGCTGGGCGGCGACACCGCCGCCACCGACGGCGCGCTGGCGATCGGCGTCACCGCTTTCGGGTTCGTGCCCGCGGGCGGGATGGTGACGCGCGGCGGCGCGCGGCCGGGCGAGCATGTCTATGTCACCGGCGGCATCGGCGACTCCGGCGGCGGGCTGGCCGTCTTCCGGCGCGAGAAACACGCGCTGGACGATGCCGCACGTGACGCCTTGGTGGCGCGCTATCGCGTGCCCGACCCGCCGGTGGGTTTCGCGGCGCGGCTGCGCGGGATCGCCACGGCGAGCGTGGATGTTTCCGACGGGCTGATCGCCGACCTGGGCCATATCGCGGCGGCTTCCAAGGTCCGCATCGTGGTGGCGGGCGAGCAGGTGCCGCTGTCGGCCCCCTTGCGCGCCTTGTGGGGCGCGGACGCGCTGTTGCGCGCGGTGGGCGCGGGCGACGACTACCAGATCGCCTTCACCGGCCCGCCGGGACTGGACGGGCCCTTCAGCCATATCGGCTTTGTCGAATCCGGCCATGGCGTCAGCCTGACGGTCGCGGGCCGGGAGGTTGCCGTTCCCAGGCCGGGCTACCGGCACTTTTAACCACTCGTTCACCATGATTTGCCAGCCTCGCCGCATGAAACAGGCGGCGATTCTGGCGCTCGGCCTGGCGGTGGCGTTTTCCGCCGCCGCCGCCGGGGAAGGCGGCGAGGCCGCCGGGAAGGGCAAGCCCGGCACCAATGTCGACATGCCCTATCTGATGGCGCCGATGACCGATGCCGACGGCAGGCTGACCGGCTACGCCTATATCTCCTCGCGCCTCACCGCGTCGTCGGAAGGCATCGTCACCGATGTGCGCGAGAAGCTGCCCTTCATCCAGGATGCCTTCGTGCGCGACGTGAACGCGGCGCCGGTGGTCTCCGCCGCCGATCCCCGGAGCGTGGACGTGCCGGGCGTGGAAGCCCGCCTCACGGCCGACGCGACCAAGGTGATGGGCGCGGGCAAGGTCAAGCGGATCACCGTCTGCACCGTGCAGATCGCGCTGCTGCATCCGGTTCGGGGCGCGGCCGACGCCGCGCCGCCGGAAACCGGCAAGGCCGGGGCCGGGCCGCCCGCATCGCGCTGCGAAAGCTGACGAATTTCCCCCGACCCGGTTGCCTGGGCCGGTGTCTTTTGGCAGGCTCCGCGCGCCCTTGAAGCGGCGAATCCCGGCCCGGCCCGGGACCCGGCCATGGGGATCGGTCGCGATCCCGGTCTTCCTGGGCTCGCCCCCGACCCATCTCGAAACCTTTCCTTGGGGGAAACCAATGCAGCTCGAACTCGTCCTGGCCTGCGCCATCCTGGCGTTGCTGTATGGACTTTTCACCATCCGCTCGGTGCTGGGCCTGCCGGCCGGCAATGCCCGGATGCAGGAAATCGCCGCCGCCATCCAGGAAGGCGCCCGCGCCTACCTGAACCGCCAATACACCACCATCGCCGCCGTCGGCGCGGTGATCTTCCTGCTGGCCTGCTGGTTCCTGGGCTGGCAGGTCGGCCTGGGCTTCCTGATCGGCGCGGCGCTTTCCGGCGCGGCCGGCTATGTCGGCATGTATGTCAGCGTGCGCGCCAATGTCCGCACCGCCGAGGCCTCGCGCTCCGGCCTGGCGGCGGGCCTGTCGGTGGCGTTCCGCTCCGGCGCGGTCACCGGCATGCTGGTGGTCGGCCTGGGCCTGCTGGCGGTCGCCGGCTATTATTTCTTCCTCACCACCTGCCTGAAGCTGGACCTCGCCGATCCCGCACAGAGCCGCGTCATCGTCGACAGCCTGGTCGGGCTGGGCTTCGGCGCTTCGCTGATCTCCATCTTCGCCCGCCTGGGCGGCGGCATCTTCACCAAGGGCGCCGATGTGGGCGGCGACATGGTGGGCAAGGTCGAAGCCGGCATCCCGGAAGACGATCCGCGCAACCCCGCCACCATCGCCGACAATGTCGGCGACAATGTCGGCGACTGCGCCGGCATGGCCGCCGACCTGTTCGAGACCTTCGCGGTCACGACCGTCGCCACCATGGTGCTGGCCTCGATCTACTTCACCGGCGGCCTCAAGGCCCAGCTGATGCTCTATCCGCTGGCGATCGCGGGCATGTCGATCATCACCTCGATCATCGGCACCTTCTTCGTGCGGCTGGGCAAGTCCAACCACATCATGGGCGCGCTCTACAAGGGCGTGATCGTGACCTGCCTGCTGTCGCTGGCCGGGCTGTATCCGCTCACCGGCTGGCTGGTCGGGCTGGACAGCGCCATGACCATCGGCGCGGGCGCGTCGGCCATCAGCTTCACCGGCATGACGCTGTTCTGGTGCGGCGTGGTCGGCCTGGCCGTCACCGGCCTGCTGATCTGGATCACCGAATACTATACCGGCACCAATTTCCGCCCGGTGCAGTCGATCGCCAAATCCTCGGTCACCGGCCACGGCACCAATGTGATCCAGGGCCTGGCCGTCTCGATGGAAGCCACCGCGCCGGTGGCGCTGGTGATCTGCGTCGGCATCATCGTCACCTACATGCTGGCGGGGCTGTTCGGCATCGCCATCGCCGTCAGCACCATGCTGTCGCTGGCGGGCATGGTGGTGGCGCTGGACGCCTTCGGCCCGGTCACCGACAATGCCGGCGGCATCGCCGAAATGGCGGGCCTGGAGGGCGATGTCCGCAAGACCACCGACGCGCTGGACGCGGTCGGCAACACCACCAAGGCGGTGACCAAGGGCTATGCCATCGGCTCGGCCGGGCTCGGCGCGCTGGTGCTGTTCGCGGCCTATACCCAGGACCTGAGGTATTTCGCCGCCCAGGGCACCGGCTTCTTCGCCGGACTGGAGATGCCGGACTTCAGCCTGTCGGAGCCGTGGGTGGTGGTCGGCCTGCTGTTCGGCGGCCTCTTGCCCTACCTGTTCGGCGGCATGGCGATGACGGCGGTGGGCCGCGCCGCGGGCAGCGTGGTGGAGGAAGTGCGCAAGCAGTTCCGCGAGATGCCGGGCATCATGCAAGGCACCCAGAAGCCCAACTATGCCCGCGCCGTGGACCTGCTGACCCGTGCCGCCATCCGGGAGATGGTGGTGCCGTCCATGCTGCCGGTATTCTCGCCCGTCATCCTGTTCGTGGTGGTGGACGGCATCGCCGGCAAGACCGAGGCCTTCAACGCGGTGGGCGCGATGCTGATGGGCGTGATCGTCACCGGCCTGTTCGTGGCGGTGTCGATGACCAGCGGCGGCGGCGCCTGGGACAATGCCAAGAAGTTCATCGAGGACGGCCACCATGGCGGCAAGGGCAGCGACGCCCACAAGGCGGCGGTGACGGGCGACACGGTGGGCGATCCCTACAAGGACACCGCCGGTCCCGCCGTCAACCCGATGATCAAGATCACCAACATCGTGGCGCTGCTGCTGCTGGCGGTGCTGGCGCATCTGGCGTAATCCGCACCCGGAACGAAAAAGGCGCGGGAAGCGATTCCCGCGCCTTTTCCCTTGTCTCGAAAGCCGCCGTTACGGGGCCGGACCGCCGCCGTTGCCGGGATTGGTCTCCTGGATCTGGGTGGCCGAGGTGCCGGGCGTGGCGTTCAGCAACTGCTGCAGGAAGGTCAGTTCGCGGCCGCGCGCCGGGGTTTCGCGCTTCTCGAAGGTGATGACATGGCCGTCGGCCAGGCCGTAATGGCGGATGCCGGTGACGCGGTTGTCCTTGTCGAAATAGACCGCCAGGATCTGGCGCCGCAGCACCGTGGGGGTAAAGAAGGCGACCTGCTTCTCGGTGGCGGAGACGTAATACCAGCTGTCATTGCCGAAGCTGGCGGTGATCGAGGCATAGCCCAGCCGCGACTGGATGCTGGTCTTGGTGTCGGTGCCGACCTTGATGGCATTCTCGCCGTCCGGGTCGGGCAGGTAGCCGCGCTGGCTGATCACCGGCGCGCAGGCCAGCAGCCCGGCGATGGCCAGCAAGGGAACAATGGCAAATCTCATACCTTCGACCTTGACGTATCAGCCCGGCTGGTGTGCTACCCTCGGGGCGCGGGGCTTGCAAGCCTTGCGTCTCCGAAGGAACCGGCCGGATGTTGAATTTGCTCAGGGATGGCGCGGCCCGCAAGCAGGAAACCCGCCGCCTCTATGACGATCTGGTAAGCCGGGCGCGCGCGCCGGTCTTTTTCACCGCCTTCGGCGTGGCCGACAGCATCGACGGCCGTTTCGACCTGCTGGCGTTCCATGCCTGGCTGGCGCTGAAGGCGCTCAAGGCGGCGGGCCTGGACAAGGCGGCGCAAGGCCTGACCGACATCGTCTTCACCGGCTTCGACGAGGCGATGCGCGAGCAGGGCGCCGGCGACATGGGGCTGGGCCACAAGCTCAGGACATTCGCCAACGCCTTTTACGGGCGGCTGGCCGCCTATGACGCCGCGCCGGACGAGGCCCGGCTGGCGGCGGCCCTGGCCCGGAACCTGTGGCGCGGGGCGGCGGCGGATGCGCGGGCGCATGCCCTGGCGGCCTATGCGCGAAATGCCCAAACCTGCCTGGAACGGGGCCTGCCGCGAACATTGGATTTCGGGCCGTTGCCCGTCCTATAGAACGCCATGACCGACGCCCTGCCGCTTTCCCACAGCCATAACCTCGCCCGGCTGGGCCATGCCGGCGACCGGGTTGCCTTCGCCGCCGACGCGGCCCAGCGCGCCGCCATCGCCCGATGGTCGGGCGTGCTGTCGCTGGAAAGCTTCGCCGTGGCGGTGGACATGAAAAAGCTGGGACCGGCCCGTTTCGGGCTGGATTTCACCGTCACCGCCGATGTCACCCAGGCCTGTGTCGTCACCCTGGAGCCGGTGCGCGGCCGCATGGAACATACGTTCCGGCGCGAACTGCATTTCACCGGCGCCGCCGCCCGCCGCCGCCCGCCCGAATCGGAGGCCGAGATGGTGCTGGACGCCGGCCCGGAGGAGGGGCCGGAGGAGATCGAAAGCCTGCATTACGACCTGGCCGCCCCGGCGCTGGAGGAGTATGTCCTGGCCCTGGAGCCTTATCCCCGTTGCCCGGGTGTGGAATTTGCCGCACCCGAAGGGGCCGCCCAGGCCCCGGAAAGCCCCTTTGCCGTCCTCAAGGCCCTGAAATCCGGGCCATAACCCCGGAAACGGCCCGGCTTCCGGCTTGAAACGGGGCGGCTTTTCCTGCTACCCACCCCGCCTTGTTTTGCCGCGAGCCGCAAGGCCCGGCCCATAGGAGTTTACCCGCCATGGCGGTCCCCAAACGAAAAACCTCGCCGTCGCGCCGCAACATGCGCCGGTCGCACCACGCCCTGACGGCGGCGGCCCATAACGACTGCCCCAACTGCGGCGAGCCCAAGCGTCCCCATCATGTCTGCGGTTCCTGCGGCCATTATGCCGACCGCGAAGTCGTGAAGGCCAAGCGCTAACGCCTTTCAACCCTGAAAGGTGGCCGTGACGCGCGCCCTGACAGTCTCGATCGATGCGATGGGCGGCGACGCCGGCCCATCCATTGTCGTGGCCGCGCTGCTCAAGACCCTCCAGCGCCACACCAATGTCCATTTCCTGCTGCATGGCGACGAGGCCGAGCTGAACGCGCTGGTGGCGCGCCATGCCCGGCTGAAACCGCGCGTCACCATCCGGCACGCGCCCGGACGGGTCAGCATGGACGACAAGCCCAGCCATGTGCTGCGCCGGGGCAAGGACACCTCGATGTGGCACGCCATCGCCAGCGTCAAGCAGGGCGAGGCCGGTGTCGCGGTCAGCGCCGGCAATACCGGCGCGCTGATGGCGGTCTCGATGTTCGGGCTGGGCATCATCGACGGCATCTCGCGCCCCGCCATCGCCACCATCTGGCCGACGCTGAAGGGCCAGACCGTGGTGCTGGATTGCGGCGCCAATGTCGTGGCCAACGAGGAGCAGCTGGTGGATTTCGCGGTGATGGGCGAGGCCTTCGCCGCGGCGATCCTGGGGCTGGAACGCCCCACCGTCGGCCTTCTGAACGTCGGCTCCGAGGAGCAGAAGGGCAATGACGCCGTGAAGGGCGCCGCCGCCGTCCTGCGCGCCGCCGGCGGCGGCATGGTCTTTCACGGCTTCGTCGAGGGCGACGACATCACCAAGGGCACGGTGGACGTGGTGGTGACCGACGGCTTCACCGGCAACATCGCGCTCAAGACCGCCGAAGGCACCGCCCGGCTGGTCGGCCAGTATCTGCGCCAGGCGCTGAAGCGCTCGCTGCTCAGCCAGATCGGCGCGGTGTTCGCCGCCGGGGCGCTCAACACCATGCGCCGCAAGCTCGATCCGCGCGCCAGCAATGGCGGCATCTTCCTGGGGCTGAACGGCGTGGTGGTGAAAAGCCATGGCGGCACCGACGCCAGCGGCTTCGCCGGCGCGGTGGACATGGCGATCGACATGGCCAAGGCCGACATCAACACCCGCATCACCGCCGCCCGCCGCAGCGTCGCCGCCGCGCAGGGCGCGGCATGATCCGCGCCCGCATCCTCGGCTGCGGCAGCTTCCTGCCCGCCAACATCGTCACCAATGACGACCTGGCCAGGCTGGTCGACACCTCCGACGCATGGATCCGCGAACGCACCGGCATCCGCCAGCGCCATATCGCGCAGCCGGGCGAGAAGACCTCCGACCTGGCGCTGGCCGCCGCCCGCGACGCGCTGGCCGATGCCGGCATCGACGCCGGCGAACTGGACATGATCATCTGCGCCACCACCACGCCGGATGAAAGCTTCCCCGCCACCGCCACCATCGTGCAGTCGCGCCTGGGCATGACGAGCGGCGCCGCCTTCGACGTGCAGGCGGTGTGCTCGGGCTTCATCTACGGCCTGGCGCTGGCCGACAGCCTGATCCGCACCGGCGCGGCGCGCACCATCCTGCTGATCGGGGCGGAAACCATGTCGCGCCTGCTGGACTGGAGCGACCGCGCCACCTGCGTGCTGTTCGGCGACGGCGCCGGCGCGGTGGTGCTGCAGGCGCATGACGGGGCGGGCGACAATTCCGACCGCGGCGTGCTGAACACCAGGCTGTTCTCCGACGGCCGCCTGCACGACATGCTCTATGCCGATGGCGGCGTCTCCTCGACGCAAAGCGCCGGCAAGCTGCGCATGCAGGGCAAGGAGGTCTTCAAGCATGCGGTGACCAACATCGCCGCCGCCATCGTCGCCTCGTCGCAGGCCGCCGGGCTGGGGATCGCGGACATCGACTGGTTCGTGCCCCACCAGGCCAACCAGCGCATCCTGGACGGCACCGCCCGCAAGCTGGGCATCGACCCGGCCAAGGTGATCTCCACCGTGGCGCTGCACGGCAACACCTCGGCGGCCTCGGTGCCGCTGGCCCTGGTGGCCGCCGTCCGGGACGGCCGCATCCAGAAGGGCGACCTGGTCCTGCTGGAGGCCATGGGCGGCGGCTTCACCTGGGGCGCGGCGCTGATCCGCTGGTAGGCGGCCTAAGTCCCTGACGGTTTAAGCCCGGCGGGCAAGCTATTGATCTTGACGACATTTCCCGGCCGGGGTTACCGTCTCTGTGGATAATAGAGAGTCGTCAACATGAGCACCGGAACTTTGACGCGCGCCGACCTGACCGAAGCGGTGTTTCAGGCCGTGGGACTGTCGCGCACCGACTCGGCCCAGATGGTCGAGGACATGCTGGAAGAGGTTTGCGGGGCGCTGGCCAAGGGCGAGACGGTGAAGCTGTCCTCCTTCGGCACCTTCGCGGTGCGCCAGAAGAGCCAGCGCATGGGCCGCAATCCCAAGACCGGCGACGAAGTGCCGATCGCGCCGCGCCGGGTGCTGGTGTTCCGCCCCAGCCATGTGTTGAAGGCGGTGATCAACGGCCAGACCCCGTCGCCCGAGGGTGAGGATTGATGTCCTCGGCCGCGTTCGCGTATCCGGCCAAATCGGCGGAAGCCTTCCGCACCATCAGCGAAGTGGCGGCGGAACTGGACGTGCCGCAGCATGTGCTGCGCTTCTGGGAAAGCCGCTTCGCCCAGATCCGCCCCGTCAAGCGCGCCGGCGGGCGGCGCTATTACCGCCCCGACGATGTCGACCTGCTGAAAGGCATCCGGGCGCTGCTCTACAGCGACGGCTTCACCATCAAGGGCGTGCAGAAGGTCCTGAAGGAGCGCGGATTGCGCCATGTCGCCGGGATCGGCCGTGGCGGCGCCGCCCAGGAAGATGCGCCGCCGCCCGCGCCGCTGGTGATCGAGAAGATCGTCTATGTCGAGAAGCCCGCGCCCGCGCCCGTAGTGAAAAAGGCCCGCCCCGGCCATTTGCGCGCCGTGCCCGACACCCTGTCGCTGCCCTTCTTCGATGAACCTTCGCCGTCGCGCGAGTTCCCGGTGCTGGACCGGGCGCCGGAGCCGGCCGCCGCGCCGGCGGCGCAAGCCGACCCCGTGGCCGAAGCCGATACCGGGCTCGCGGCGGACAGCCGCGCGCGCCTGGAAGACCTGCTGGGCGAACTGACCGGGCTGAAAGCCCGGCTGACAGCGGCCCGCGCGGCCCGGTAAGGGCCGAAAAGACTTCAGGAAAATTGTTCCGCCGGGGCGGTTGCCGCACCGGGGTCGCCCCGCTATGTTCCGCGCCCCCGAGGGAATCTGTCCCTCAAAACTGGTTTCGGAGCGTAGCGCAGCCTGGTAGCGCATCTGCCTGGGGGGCAGGGGGTCGTGGGTTCAAATCCCGCCGCTCCGACCATTTTTACCCTATTATCCGTGTTCGGGTGGGAGTCGCGGGTGGGACTTCACCTAGCGCGCCGCCCGGATTGCTCCGCGCTCCATGGCTTCCACCAGCTTGACACGCTTCTTGGTCGTAAGGCTGTCCCAAGCTTGTTTGGCCGGGGCGGACAGGCGGACAGAAACGACAGCCTTGGCAGGCGTATCCATCTTGGGGCGGCCACGCAGCGTCTTGTGAGCGGCCACCAGGTCCGGGGCCGCCTCTTTCATGGGACGCATCTTGGCGAAGAGTTCCGCCGTGATTTCCGGCGCGTCATCGTCGTGCTTTATCCGCTTTGCCATAGCTTTCTTTCCTTTCGTGAGGCCGGGCGCAGGCTGATAACGCGCCACGCGCCATCAACCTCCGTGTAAACGACCTGGACCACCTTCCCGGCCAACAGGCCAAGGGCGACAAACCGGTGTTCCGGATAATCGAACCGCGCGTCCGCACCGAACATAGCGTTCGCGGCGTCAAATCCGGCGAGGTCCGCGAAGTCCAAACCATGCTTGATCAGGTTGGAGCGCCGCTTGTTTTCGTCCCAGGTCAACCACGTTTTCACGCCCATAACGTAATACGATAAAGCGGCGCGGTCAATTCCCGTATTACGAAAAGAGCGGGGCAGGGCGTACGTGCGGCGCTATAGCCGCGAAGTGAATTTCCGCGAAGGCTGGCGCGGGTAATCCCCATCCATCGGAAAATTTTTCCGCCAGCGTTCTCCGTCCCATAGCGCCTTATCCCGCAGGCGCGCTTGTCCCCATGATGCCGGCGTGCCGTAGAATGCGCGCATGAAGAAGACGCCGACACCACGACCCCTCCGGCCAGCCGCCGCGCCCGCCCACCGGCGCGGGACAAGGGGGAGGGGGCGCGGAAATTCGTCCCAAAATGCCCGCCATTTGCCTGGGTTTGCCGCCTGCGCAGCGGCTGATAGAGGCCCGTGGAAAATTGGCCTTCCCGGCCGGAGCGCCGGTGGCGGCATGGGCGTCCGCCTTCTGCGGCCGCGCAGGGCATGCTATCTGCGACGGGTCGGCGGGCTTGGGGTTCCTATGCGGCTTCTCGGTGTGGTGACATGGCTGGTGTGCGCGGCGTCTTGCGCCTTCGCCGCCGAACCGCGCTCCGGCGATTTCGTCCTCAAGGATTTCCGCTTCCACACCGGCGAGACGCTGGAGCTGCGCCAGCACTACACCACCCTGGGCGATCCGGGGAATCCGGCGGTGCTGGTGCTGCACGGCAC
>Ga0153956_1001762_pt1 | contig 17947 bp, 16 predicted proteins | sample TSFL040MetaG_FD_104704 | JGI IMG/M metagenome (GOLD analysis project Ga0153956, IMG submission 104704) | Attine ant fungus gardens microbial communities from Florida, USA - TSFL040 MetaG | ecosystem: Host-associated > Fungi > Mycelium > Unclassified | place: USA: Florida, Wekiwa Springs...
CGGCACCTGCATGGTGATGGGCACGGCCAGCACCATGGCCTGCATCACGGAAGCGATGGGGCTGTCGCTGCCCTACACCGCCGCGGTTCCGGCGACGCATGCCGAACGCAGGCGTCTGGCGGAGGCGACCGGCCGCCGCGCCGCCGAAATGGCTGTGTCCGATACGCCCCGCCCGAGCGCGTTGATCACGGAGGATTCGATCCACAACGCGATGGTGGTGCTGCAATCGATCGGCGGTTCGACCAATGGCGTCGTGCATCTGGCCGCCATCGCGGGCCGCGCCGGGATCAAGTTCGATCTCGATGCGTTCGACCGGCTTGGCCGCGATGTGCCGGTGCTGGTGAATCTGAAGCCGTCGGGCCAGCATTACATGGAACACTTCCATCATGCGGGCGGCCTGCCGCGCTTGATGCGCGAATTGCGCGATCTGCTCCGGCTCGATGCGCCGGTGATCGGCGGCGGCACGATCGGCGATGTGATCGAGCGGGCGGAAGACGTGCCGAACCAGGACGTGATCCGCGCGCGCGACAAGCCGCTCAAGGCCCAGGGCGCCATCGCGGTGCTGCATGGCAATCTCGCGCCGCGCGGCGCCGTCATCAAGCAGTCGGCCGCGAGCAAGGAATTGATGGTTCATACCGGCCGTGCCGTCGTGTTCGAATCGGTGCAGGACATGACCGAGCGCGTCGATTCCCCCGATCTCGACGTGAAGGCCGACGACGTTCTGGTTCTGCGCAATGCGGGGCCGAAAGGCGCGCCCGGCATGCCTGAAGCCGGTTACCTGCCGATTCCGAAAAAGCTCGCGCGCGCGGGCGTGAAGGACATGGTGCGGATTTCGGACGCGCGCATGAGCGGCACCGCGTTCGGCACCATCGTGCTGCATATCACGCCGGAATCGGCGGTGGGCGGGCCGCTCGCGCTGGTCCAAAACGGCGACATGATCCGGCTCGATGTTCCGAACCGCAGCATCGATCTGCAAGTCGATGCGAGCGAACTGGAACGCCGCGCCGCGGCCCTGCCGCCGGGCCCTGCCGGACCGAAGCGCGGCTATGCCAAGCTTTACGTGGACACGGTGTTGCAGGCCGATGAGGGCTGCGATTTCGACTTCTTGATCGAAGACCCGCGCGCAACCTGATTGCCGCCAACAAAATGAAGTGGGAGTGAAGACATGGCTCGTATTGTTTCCGTCGTGGCGCGCACCGTCCGCGTGCCGCTCGACCGCCCGACGTCCTTTGCCAACCGTCAGGTGCTTGCGCGCGATTATGCTCTGGTCAAAATCCGTACCGAGGACGGGCTGGAAGGCATCGGCCATTGCTACGCCGGAAATTTCGGCGGCAAGGTCGTGACGCTGGCGGTGCGTGAATTGCTGGCGCCGCATCTGGTCGGCAAGGAATCCACCGAGGTGGAATTGCTCTGGAAGGAGCTTTATCAGGAGGTGCTGCTGCACGGGCGCACCGGTTCGGTGATGCGCGCTCTGAGCATTCTCGACATCGCGCTGTGGGACGTGAACGCGCAGGCCGCCAAGCTTCCGCTGTATCGTTATCTCGGCGCGGCGACGCGTGGCCCGGTGCCTGCCTATGGCAGCGGCGGCTATTATCTCGACGGCAAGACGCCGGAGATGCTGGGCGAGGAAATGGCCTCGTATCTGGCGCTCGGCCTGCAAGGCGTGAAGATGAAGGTCGGCCGCCTCGATCCCGCCGGTGAAGAAAAGCGCGTCGCCGCCGCGCGCAAGGCGATCGGTCCCGATGCCTTGCTGCTGCTGGACGCCAACAATGCCTGGCAGGACGTGCCGACCGCGTTGCGCTATTGCGAGCGCTTCGCCGACTACGATCCTTACTGGATCGAGGAGCCGTTCAGCCCCGACCAGATCGACAATCACGCCAAGCTCGCCGAGCGCATCAACATCAACGTGGCGACCGGCGAAATCGAGGCCGGGCGCTGGCGGTTCAAGGAACTGCTCGACAAGGGCGGTGCCGCGATCCTGCAAACCGATGCGGCCGTGTGCGGCGGCATCACGGAATTCAAGAAGATCGCGGCGATGGCCGATTGCTACGGGGTCAATATGTGCCCGCACTGGTTCCATGATCTTCATTTGCATCTGGTGGCGGCGATGCCGAACGGCGAGATGGTCGAATACTTCTCCGACGATCAGGTGTTGAACTTCCGCCGGATCATCGACCGTCAGGTCAAGGTCGTGCCGGGCAAGGGGCTCGCATTGCCGACCGATCCGGGGCTTGGCTATGCCTTCGATGAGAAGGTGATCGCCAAACTCGACGCCGAGGCTTGGGCGTAAAAGGTTGGGCGTGAGCAAAACACTTGTCGTCATCGGCTGCGGCCTGATGGGGTGCGACATCGCCGCGATCTTTTTGCGTGGCGGCTGGTCGGTGCAGGCGGTCGAGACGAACACCGGGAACTGGGAGCGCGCACGCGACCGTGTCGCGCTCTCGGTCAGCCAACTCGATCCCGCCGCGACCAGCGACGGACTTTCGCTTGTCGCGGCGGTAGCGGACTTGAATTGGGACGATGTCGGGCTGGTGATTGAAGCCATCCCTGAAAAAATGGACATCAAGCGGGCGTTGTTTGCCGAACTGGACAGGCTGGTTCCGGCGAATGTTCCGGTCGCCACGAACACGTCGGGCTTGCGCATCACCGAGATCGCGGCGGGCTTGCCGACCGCTCACCGGATGGGCGGGCTGCATTTCTTCCTGCCGGCGCATCTGGTGCCCGCGGTGGAAGTCGTCGCCGGTGAATGCACCGATGCCGCGACGATGGATCGGATGTTCGACATCATGGCGTCGGTGGGTCGTGTCCCGATTCGCGTGGCGAAGGATGTGCCGGGATTTCTCGCCAATCGCCTGCAACACGCGCTGATGCGCGAGGCCTATGCGATTCTGGCGGAAGGCGTGGCGACGCCGGAAGATGTCGATGACATCGTCAGATACGGCTTCGGCTTCCGTTACATCGCGGCGGGGCCCATCTTGCAGAAGGACCTTGCCGGGCTCGATACCAGCTACGCAGCCGGGGTTTCGATCTATCCGTATTTGAACAATGGCACCAAGCCTGCCCGCTCGATCGAATCGCTGGTCGAGGCGGGAAAGTTCGGGGCCAAGACCGGCTCCGGGTTCTGGGACTGGACGCCGGAACAGGCGAAAGAGCAGCGGGAGAAATACGAGCAGATTCTGCTGCAGGCGGCGCCGTTGTTGTCGTCCGGCGCGCGGCCGCCCGGCAAGGCACGCAGAGGTGGCGGCTAGAGCGTTTCGCTTTTGATGGAAATACGAACTGCCATTGCCGGGCTTGACCCGGCAATCCATCTTTTCGAAGTAACTTCTCTTTTTAGATGGATGCGCGGGGCATAGGCGAGCGGAAGCGATGCCGTTCTTCGAACGGCTATGCCCGCGCATGACGATGCAGGGTAAACAGGAAATTCTCCAGATCCGCTTACAGCGGAGTGTCCTTGTCGTCGAGCAGGATGCGCTCCGCCGCGCCGTTGAGGTCGTCATATTGCCCGTTACCGAGCGCCCACATGAAGGCGCCGAGCCCGGCCAGGCCGAGCAGCAGCGCGACGGGAACGAGAAACAGAAAATCGTCCATCACGCATGCTCCATGATATCGAGAGAGACATGGCTTGCGGACGTTGCCGCAGATTTGCCCACCCTGCGACGGCCGCCAAGCCGCAGCGCGTTGGCGATGACGACGATCGAGGATGACGACATCGCAATCGCCGCGATCAGCGGTGTCACGTGCCCCATGATCGCGACCGGCACCGCGATGATGTTGTAGCCGACCGCGAGCACGAGGTTCTGCCGGACAAGCTTCGCGGCTTCGCGGGCAAGGCCGATGGCCTGCGGCACGGCGTCGAGACTTTCGTGCAGGAATACGAGGTCGGCGGCGTTGCGGCCGATATCGGCGGCGGTCGCGGGCGCCATCGAGGCATGGGCGGCGGCGAGCGCGGACGCGTCGTTCAATCCGTCGCCGACCATCAGCACGTGATGGCCATGGGATTCGATGTCGCGGATGCGTTCGACCTTGCCCGCGGGCAGCATCCCGGCGGAATAGCGAAGATCGAGTTCACCCGCGATCCGGCCCACGACGGCGTCGTGATCGCCGGACAGGATCTCGATCTCGAAATCCCGCTTCAGTGCTTTGAGCGCGTCGTGGGTGCCGCTGCGCAGGCGATCCTCGAAGCGGAAGCAGGCGAGCGGCGCACCGTCCTTCGAAAGTACGAGTCCTGTGTCGTCGGTGGCTGAATCGGACAACGCCCAGTTGGCGCGGCCGAGGCGATAGGTGTGCGGACCGATTCGCGCGTCCAGTCCGCAGCCGGGATGTTCAGTGACGGCGTCCGGTTCGAGCGGTGTGGGATTGGCGAGGCAGGCCGCCGCGATGGCGCGCGAGTAGGGGTGGCGGGAGTGAACCGCGATGGCGGTCGCGATCTTCAAGGCGCCGGGAGCGATGGCGGCGGGATCGATCAGGCGCGGCATGCCGGAGGTCAGCGTACCGGTCTTGTCGAACACGATGGCGTCGATTTCCGCGAGCCGCTCCAGCGCGCCGCCGTCCTTGAGCAGGATGCCGTTCTCGAACAGGCGGCGCGCGGCCATCACCTGCACCATCGGCACCGCGAGCCCGAGCGCACAGGGGCAGGTGATGATGAGCACGGCGATCGCGATGGTGACGGCGCGGTGGATGTCGCCGGTCGCGATCATCCAGCCGATGAAGGTGAGGAATGCGGTCGCGTGTACCACGGGCGCGTAAAGCCGCGAGGCGCGGTCGGCGATCCGGCGATAGGCGGAGCGGCCCGTTTCCGCCGCCTCCATCAGCCGCACCATGTCGGCGAGCGTCGAATCCTTCGCCGCAGCCGTGGCTTTGAGCGTCAGTGGCTCGGTGAGGTTCAACACGCCCGCCTGAAGATATGTGCCCGGCGCGGCCGCGACCGGCGCGCTCTCGCCGCTCAACAGCGCGCTGTCGATGTCGGAATGACCGGCGATGACTTGCGCATCGACAGGAACGCGCTCACCGGCCGCCAGCAGGATCGTCATCCCGGCGGTGATTTCGTTGATCGACATGTAGACGCGGTCGCCGTCCGGTTGCAGCACCAGCGCGCCGCGCGCGGCGAGGTTGGCAAGGCCCTTGACGGCGGTGCGGGCCTTCTCCCGCATCAGATGGTCGAGGGTGCGGCCGATCAAGAGGAAGAACAGCAGCGTGACTGAGGCATCGAAATAGGCATGCGCGCCGTGGGTCGCGGTCTCATACAGGCTCATGCCGAAGGCGAGCAGCACGCCGATCGAGATCGGCACGTCCATGTTGGTGCGGCCGTGGCGCAGCGCGCGCCATGCCGAGCGGAAGAACATGCGGCCGGAATAGGCGAGCGTCGGGAGCGCGATGGCGGCGGAAATGCCGTGGAACAGATCGCGTGTCGCATTGTCCGCGCCGGACCAGACGGAGACCGACAGCAGCATGATGTTGCTCGCGGCGAACCCGGCGACGGCAAGTGCGCGGATCAATTCGTTGAAGGCGGTGTCCTTCACCTCCGCGCCCGCGTCATAGATATGCGCGTCATAGCCCGCGCGGCGCAGCGTCTCGATGAAGGGTGGCGGCGCGCCGTCGTGCCAGCGGATGGTGGCGCGCTTGGTCGAGAGGTTGACGCGCGCGGCCTCGACGCCGGGCAGCGCGGCAAGTGCGGTTTCGACGTTGCGGATGCAGGCACCGCAGTGAATGGAGGGAACGGAAAGATCGGTCTGGCGAACGCCGTCGCCGACGAGACGGCTCGCCAGCAGGATTTCGCCGTCTCTGTTGATGTCGGTCGCAACTGTCAGCGCGATGCCTCCGGCGGAGGTGCAGCATGTCATCGGCTTCTCCAACGCTCCCTTCGAGACGATGACCGGCGCGAAGGGCATTCACGATCCGGCGGCAGCGCCGCCGGGTCATTCAATTCAGTCCGCCGTCGCGGCTTCCGGGGCAGCCTTCATCGTTTCATAGGCATGCCAGGTGCCGTGTCCGAGCACCGGGAAGACGACGATCAGGCCGAGCAGGCCGGTGGCGAGCGACAGCAGGAACAGCGCCAGCACGATCGCGCCCCAGGTCAGCATCACCGGCAGGTTATTGCCGACCAGCGCGAAGCTCGTTCCCATCGCGGTCAAGGCATCGACGCGCTGCTCGAGTTGCATCGGAATCGAGAACGCGCTGATGGCGAAGGAGAACGCGGCGAACAATGCGCCCACCGCGCTGCCGACGATCAGCATCGCCCAGCCGACCGGCGTGCCGAACAGCATCGCGGCGACATGGTCGAGGCCGGGGAAGGGCAGCAGCCCGAAGAACAGCGCATAGACGATGATGGCGGCGCGCATCCAGACCAGCATCAAAAGGCACAGCAGCACGCCGGTGAACAGGATCTGCGCGCCCGCTGCCGGGCGCACGAAGATCATCTTCATCAGGCTGACGGGTTCGCCACGCGCGATCTGACGGCTCTTGGCGTAGGTGCCGATCGCGAGCAGCGGACCGGTCACCATGAATCCGGCGAGCGCGGGAAACAGGATGTAGTCGCGGCCGAACAGGAACAGGCCGTCGATGATCGTGGCGGACAACAGGAAGATCAGCACGCCGTAGGCGATGCTCGGGCCCGGCACGGTGCGGAAATCCTGCCAGCCCTGCGCGAGCCATTTGAAGGCGGTTGCGGCCGGCAGGTTGCGGGCCCAGCGGTTTTCGTGTGGCAGAGGCGGAACAACCGCCGGAATGACGACCATGTCAGCCCTCGTTTATTTCGGTGTGCAGGACGATTGCGCGGCGCTGAAAGAGCCCTGCGCGGCGTTGCCGTTGCCGAGTTTCAGATGCGACACGCAATCCGGTTGCGATGTCACGGCGACATACACGAAATGCCAGTTCGCGACGGCGAAGACGAGAATGATCGCGGATGCGATCGCCCACATCGTCAGGCGGCCGCGGCGGCCGAGAGAACGGCCAGAAGAAGGACCATGAGAAGTGCCGGTGCTAGTGCTCATGGCTTCGGGCTCCGCAGGTCGGTGATGTAAAGCGCGAGAATCTTGCGATCGACGTCCGACAGCCGGCCTTCCCATGTCGGCATGTGACCCTGCCGTCCACCCCAGACTGTGTTGGTGATCGACTGCGCGTCGCCGCCGTAGATCCAGAACGCATCGGTCAGGTCGGGCGCGCCGGCCTCATGGCTGCCCTTGGCGTTGTCGCCGTGGCAGGCGACGCAATTCGCTGCGAACACTTCCTTGCCCGCTGCGATCTTGTCGGCGGGAATGGTCTTGTCGCCGGGGTGGGACAGGCTGCGGATGAACGCGACGACCTTGTCGATGTCGGGGCGCTGCAGGATGCCGTCACGCCCGAAAGCAGGCATCTGCGAACTGCGGCTGTCGGGATGTGCGGAGTTGATGCCGACGCGAATGGTCTGGGCGATCTCCTCCGGGCTTCCGCCCCACAGCCATGATTGCGTGGTGAGGTTGGGAAAACCCTTGTTGCCCTGGGCGTTGCGGCCGTGGCAGGCGGCGCAATTGTCGCCGAACAGCGCGCGGCCGGATTCGCGCACCACGTCCATCAGTTGCGGATCTTTCTGGATCTCGGCAAAGCTCTTGCTCTCGATCTGCTGCGTCCAGTGGGCGCGATCGAGCGCGGCGAGCTTCACCGACCGGGTGACGTCGGCGCGCACGTCGTCGTGGAGCAATCCCTTGGTGAAGGTGGTGCCGATCGGCCATGTCGGCATCAGTACCCAGTAGCCGAGAGAGAACAGCGCGGTCGCGATCAGGAAGAAATAGATCACGCGCGGCACCGGCGTGTTCAGCTCGGTGATGCCGTTCCATTCGTGGCCGGTGGAGAGATGCCCGGTGTGAGGGTCGCGGATGAAATGGTCGCCCATGATGATCTAGTCCTTCGGGGTCTTGTCGTTGGCGGGGCGGTCTTCGTCGTCCTCGAGAATGGCGCGCCCGGCACGGTCGAATTTCTTTTTGTTCGAGGGCCAGTAAACGTAGACGATGACCGCCGCCGACAGCGCCAGCAGGTAGAACAGCCCGTAGGATTTGGAGAACCAGACGAGGACGTCGTGGTCGAGGCTCATGGCTTTCCTCCCGCATCCGCGACCGGCTTTTCGGTGAGGTCGGTCAGGTGACCCAGAACCTGCAGATAGGCCACCAGCGCGTCCATTTCGGTCAACTGGTTAGGCTTGCCGTCGAAGGGCCGGACATTGGTGTCCTTGCCGTAGCGCTTCGCGACGCCCTCGGCCTGATCCGAATCCGGCGCGGCCTGCCCATAGGCATCGGCCGGGGCATTGGCGATCATGTCGTCGGTGTAGGGCACGCCGACCGCGCGCTGCGCCTTCAGATGAGCGCCGAGATCGTCGTTCCGCAATTCGGTACGCGACAGCCAGGCATAGGCCGGCATCACGGATTCCGGCACCACGTCGCGCGGGTTGTTGAGGTGGGCGACATGCCATTCGTCGGAATATTTGCCGCCGATACGCGCCAGGTCCGGGCCGGTGCGTTTCGAGCCCCACAGATGCGGATGATCGTATTTGGACTCCACCGCGAGCGAGTAATGGCCGTAGCGCTCGACCTCGTCGCGCAGGGTGCGGATCATCTGCGAGTGGCAGGCATAGCAGCCCTCGCGGATATAGATGTTGCGGCCCGCGAGTTCGAGCGGCGTGTAGAGGCGCATGTCCGGCGCGTCCTCCACCGTCTGGTGGATGGTGAACAGCGGTGCGATTTCGAACAGGCCGCCGATCGAGGCGACGCCGACGATCATCAGCACGAGGCCGACCGATTTGCGCTCAAGGCGATAGTGAAATCCAAATATCGACATCGGTTTTACTCCCCCGGCTGCAGCACGGGCGCGCCCGCCAGCTCGGGACGGTCGGTGGCGGGTTCGGCCGCGGCCTGCGGCACGGCGCGGATGGTCATCCAGATATTGCAGCAGCCGATGACGGCGCCGATCAGGAACAACAGGCCGCCGATGGCGCGGGCGATGTAGTAGGGATGCATCGCGATGAGCGAGTCGACGAACGAGTAGGCGAGGGTGCCGTTTTCGTTATAGGTCCGCCACATCAGGCCCTGGATGATGCCGGAATTCCACATCGCGAACACGTAAACGACGGTGCCTGCGATCGCGAGCCAGAAATGCGCTTCGACGAGGCGCGCCGAATACATCGCGGGCCGCTTCCACAGCCACGGCACGGAGGCGTAGATCGCGCCGAAAGTGATCATCGCCACCCAGCCGAGCGCGCCCGCGTGGACATGGCCGATGGTCCAGTCGGTGTAATGCGACAGCGCGTTCACCGGACGGATCGCCATGAACGAGCCCTCGAAGGTGGTCATTCCGTAGAATACGGCGGCGACCATCATGAAGCGCAGCGTGGCGTCGTCGCGTACCTTGTGCCAGGCGCCGTTCAGCGTCATCAGCGCGTTGCCCGCGGACACCCATGAGGGGATCAGCAGCATCACCGAGAAAGTCATGCCGAGCGACTGCACCCATTGCGGCAGGGCCGTGTAGTGCAGGTGATGCGAGCCCGCCCACATGTAGAAGAAGGTGATGCCCCAGAAGCTGATGATCGACATCCGGTAGGAGTAGATCGGCCGCTCCGCGCGCTTGGGCATGTAATAATACAGCATGCCGAGGAAGCCGGAGGTGAGGAAGAAGGCGACGGCGTTGTGGCCGTACCACCATTCCGTCATCGCATCCTGCACGCCGGAGAACAGCGAGTAGCTTTTCACGCCTGCCCACGACACCGGCACCGCGAGGTTGTTGACGATGTGCAGCATCGCCACCACCAGGATGAAGGCGAGGTAGTACCAGTTGGCGACGTAGATGTGCGGTTCCTTGCGGCGCGCCAGCGTGCGCATGTAGAGGACGAAGTACGCCACCCACACCACGACGAGCCAGATATCGGCATACCATTCCGGCTCGGCATATTCCTTCGACTGCGTGATGCCCATCAGGTAGCCGGTGGCGGCGATGACGCAGAACAGGTTGTAGCCGAGCAGCACGAACCACGGGCTGAGCTGGCCCGGAAGACGCGCGCGGCAGGTGCGCTGCATCACATAGAACGATGTTGCGATCAGCGCGTTGCCGCCGAAGCCGAAGATGACGCCGCTGGTGTGCACGGGGCGCAGGCGGCCGAAGCTCGACCATCCGGCATCGAAGGTGAGATTGGGATTGACCAGAAGCCACGCCACCCAGTCGCCGACGAACATCGCGATCACGGCCCAGCCCATTGCGAGAATGATGCCGACCTTGCTCGGATCGTCGTAATATTGCGAGAGGCGGTCGGGAGAAGGTTCAGGAGCATAGAAGCCGGAACCGACCCAGAAGATCCCGGCGAGTGCGGCGACCATCACCAGCGCGCCATGGACACTGAACAGGTCGGCTCGGCCCGCAACCGTCATCACAGCGCCGCCGACGAACATGACGAGCAGAATGACGAGTCCGGACTCGCGTTCATCCCTGGTGAGTTGTTCGATCATTCGCATCTTTATCTGCCCCGTATTGACGAATGCGTGCTCTTGGCAGGCCAAGGATTCAAGAGTAGGCGCGCCCTCGTCAAGGAGAGTCCGTGCCGCTCGCAACATATTTTAGATCGTTTCAGCATACTGTCATTTTGCATGATGGAGGAACGTGATCGCAATTTATCTGGCGTTGCAAAAATCACTTTGCGGTAGCGCAAAACATTCGAAAATCCCGTCACATTTCATTTGCATGGCGCGTTCCACGATCGTCTCGCCGCCTGCGTTTCATTCAATTGTGGATCACGAAAGATCTTTCGAATGATATTTGATTTTTCTCAATGCAATGATGGAGAAAAATGGCACGCTTCAAGCAACCGGGTGGTGAATCATCATGTCGATTTACATCGTGTTGTTCGTTCTGGCTTTTCTGGTTGCGGTTCGTGCGGTGGACGATCTGCGCGAAGCACGAAGACTGGGGGCTGCGGTTCAGAAGCCGCGGCGGCGCAGTTTTTGATTTTTGCTAACGGGAGGTCGCAGCGGCCGGATCTGTGCGGCCGCTGCCTATGAGGTTCGCTTCACGCATCGACGTTGAGCGATGCGAGCGGACGTGGCCTCAGGCATCCATGCCGAGCAGGCACTGACGATCGCGCAACGCCACGCGCCGCGCACCGGACAGGCCGAGCACGCCCTGGCTCTGCAATTGCGAGAAGGTGCGCGAGACGGTTTCCAGCGTCAGACCGAGATAGTCGGCGATGTCGCGGCGGGACATCGGCAGCGACATCAGGCCGGTGACCGCAAGGCGGCGGTCCATTTCCAGAAGGAAGGTCGCCACGCGCTCGGTTGCGGTCTTGCGGCCGAGCAGCAGCATGTGGTCCTCGGCGTGGCGCAGATGATCGGCGGTGAGCGTCCAGAGGCCGTGTGCCACCCGCACCTCGGTTTCGGCCGCGATGCCGAGATGGTGGCGGTTCACCGCGCGCACCTGGCTATCGACGATGGCTTCGGCGGTCAGCCGGTATTCGTCTCCGGAATCCAGCCCGAACACGTCACCGGCGAGATGGAAGGCGTCGATCTGGCGGCGGCCGTCGGGCAGGAGCTTGTAGGTGCGGACCGCGCCGGACATCACCTTGTAGATGTAGTTCGCAGGTTCGCCCTCGCCATAGATTTCCTCGTCTTTTTTGTAGGAGAGGGAGGCTCCCACAACACCGGCGCTGACGAGGATCGTGTCGAAGCGGTCGAGGTGCGGTGTCACCGTGGCGGCGGAAATCCGTCCGAAGGTGCAGGCAGCGGGGGTGGCGGGCATCTCGGCAAGCATGGTCACATCTCCTGTGAGGCGACGGCCTTTTCTCTCCGAAATACGGGGATCACGGTATTTCGCGCGGCTCCTTAGGATGTGTGCCTTAAGGGATTCACCGGAGGTGACAGGCGGATTCGACCTTCAGGAAGGGCGTGCCGCCGGGCCGCTGTCCTGCATCGCCTGCCGGATATGGGCGATCAGGCTTTCCTCCAGATGCGGCTTGCGCAGCACATAATGCACCCCGGCCGCTCTGGCCTTGTGGGAAATGGCCTCGTCGGGGTCGCCGGTGATGAGGATCACGGGCACCCGCACGTTCTGGCCATGCAGGCGGGAGACGAGATCGAGCCCGTCCATGCCGGGCATCTTGTAGTCGATGACGAAGCAGTCGGCGTGGCGCGGCACGCCCGCTTCAAGTGCTGCGGCCGCGGTGCGGAATGTCAGGGTTTCGAAACCTTCCGCTTCCAGCAGGAACCGCAGCGAACCCAGAACGTCCGGGTCGTCGTCGATGACATAGACAGTGCTTTTGCGCAGGAAGGACATGATTGAACCGGTCGACGCAGTGGCGCGTCGTTCGACACTGGCCGCTATGAGCCCTCACCGCATTGATTTGTCTCAATCGTTCAGGATGCCGCCGCGAATGGCGAAGCGCACGAGTTCGGAGACGCTGGAGGCCTGCATCTTGGTCATGACGTTGGCGCGATACACCTCGATGGTGCGGGGACTGATGTCATAGTCCCGCGCGATCAGCTTGTTCGACAGCCCCGCGACGAGACCGTCCAGCACCTGGCGTTCGCGCGGGCTGAGGCTGGCGATCCGCGAGGCGATGTCGGCGGCCATCGCCTCATTTTTGTGGCGTTCCGTGGCGCCGCTGAGAGCGGCCGTGATGCTTCCGATCAGCCGGTCGTCCTCGAACGGCTTTTCGATGAAGTCGCGGGCGCCAAGCTTCATCGCCTCCACCGCCAGCGGAATGTCGCCATGGCCGGTCATGATGATGATGGGCAGGGACTTGTTGGTTGCGCGCAGCCGCTTCAACAGCTCCAGACCGTCGAGATCCGGCATCCGCACGTCGGAGACGATGCAGCCGGGGCCGAGGCCGGGCAAGGCTGCAAGGAAACTCACGGCGGATTCGAACAGGCGCGCTTTCAGTCCGGCGGATTCCAGCAGGAAATCGAGCGAATCCCGCATCGCGGGATCGTCATCGATGACGTAAACAAGTTCCTCAACCGGCATCGGTCAATCCTTCGCTTGGCGCGGCCGGCAGGGTGAAGCGGAACGTCGCGCCACCCGCGGGGTTGTCCTCAGTCCACATGCGTCCGCCATGGGCTTCGACGATGGTCTTGCTGATGGAAAGACCGACTCCCATGCCGGTCGTCTTGGTGGTGAAAAAGGTCTGGAACAGGCTTGCCTGATGTTCCTTGCCGATGCCGTGGCCGGTGTCGGATACCGCGATCTCGATCATGTCATGGGCGGCGCGCGAACTGGTGACGATCAAGGTGCGCAGCGCTGAGTCGGTCATGGCGTCGAGCGCGTTGCGGAACAGGTTGACGAGAACCTGCTGGATCTGGACACGATCGACAAGAACAAGGTCGTGGTCCGGGTCGAGATTGAAATGCAGCGAGACGCCCTGTTCGCGCGCGCCGGTGAGGCCGAGCGCACCTGCTTCCTCGATCAGTTTCGAGGCCTTCTCGACACGCTTCTCTGTTTCGCCACGCGAGACGAAATCGCGCAGGCGGCGGATGATCTGCCCGGCGCGGATGGCCTGTTCGGCGGCGCGGTCCAGCGCGGATTCGATCTTTTGCCGATTGTCCCCGGTGCCGGAAGCGAGCAGCCGTTGCGACCCTTTCAGGTAATTGCTGATAGCCGCAAGCGGCTGATTCAACTCGTGCGCCAGCGCCGAGGCCATTTCACCCATCGCGGTGAGACGCGAGACGTGCACGAGTTCGGATTGCAACTCCTGCATGCGGGCCTGGGTCTGCTGATATTCGGTGAGGTCGCGGACGAAACCGGTGAAATACGGCTCGCCTTCGGTTTGCATTTCGCCGATCGACAGATGCATCGGGAAGATCGTGCCGTCCTTGCGCTTGCCGGACACGATGCGGCCGATGCCGATGATGTGGCGCTCGCCGGTGGCGCGGTAGCGCTCAAGATAACCGTCATGCCGGGCGCTGTCCGGATTGGGCATCAGCATGCTGACGTTTTTTCCGACGACTTCGTCTTCGCTGTAGCCGAACTGCCGGACCGCGGCCTTGCTGAAGAACTGCATGATACCCCGGCCGTCGATCACGATCATCGCATCGGGGACGGTTTCCAGAATCGAGCGCAGGTGCCCTTCGCGGACCCGCAGGGCGGCTTCGAGCTGCTTCTGCTCTTCGATATCGATGACGATGCCGCACAGATGCGCCACGCCGTTTTGTTTGACGATGGTGCTGCGGGTGCGCACCCAATGCGGTGTCTCGCGCGATGTGACGATCCGGTACTGGATGTCGAAATGAGTCGCGTCGGCGATCGCGCGGTCGATCGCATGTTCGGTGCGCGTGCGGTCCTCGGGATCGACCAGCGAGAGAAACCGCGCGTAATCGATGCGTTCGCCGGGGGAGAAGCCGAACAGCTTGCGCGTCGTCGGCGACAGCGCCAATTCGCGGGTGGCGAGATTGAGGTTCCAGGTGCCGATGCCGGAATCCTCCAGCCCGTGCTGGAGCAACGCATCATCGAAGGAGCTTGTGGGCGGAATATGGTTGGGCACGGCGCTATTGTCTCAAACCGGCATTTCACCCTGATTTGGTGGCCGCGACAAGCGGTCCGAAGGGACGGCTTGCGCGGTGTTTTCGATAGCCCCGGCGATGACCGACAGCCACTGGCCGCGCTGGGTTTGTATCTTGCGGGATTCAGCCTGTGCGAAGGCTGTCATAACAGGGAGATGCTCCAGCATGGTCGTGATCGCGGCCGCAAGATCCTGCGGATCGAACGGCTCGCGCAGCACGACACCGGCTCCGGATCGTGCGATCTCCCCGGCATAGCCGCAAATCCCCGAGACGATGGCAGGCCGTCCCGCGAGCAGGGATTCCGCGATCACCTGTCCTGCCGCTTCGGCGCGCGCCGGATGCAGCAGAAAATCGGAAGCCGCCATCAGGTCCATGACATTCGCGCCATAAGGCAGAACATGGACACGATCTTCGACTTTCAGAGCCTTGGCTAGTTCTTTGATCCAAGGCTCGGTGCTGCCCGCGCTGACGAGATGGAGGTTGGAAAATTGCGCGAACGCTTCAAGTGAGCGGTCGAGGCCCTTCTGCTTCGGCTTCACCGCGACGGCGAGCGCCACCGTCGCATCGTCCGATAAGCCAAGCTGGCTGCGCGTGACGCTGCGTTTCGCTGCCGCCTGCGCGGTCTCGAAACGCTCCTCGTGCAGGATGACGGGCAGCACCGTGCCGTGCGCGGTCTCGAAATTGTAATGCGCGGCATATTGATCGCGCTGGGCCTGCGTCAGGAACAAGAAGCGGGCGCGGGGATTTTCGAAGACGCCGCGTTCAAGCTGAAGATAGGTGCGCTGGCGCGGCAGAAAGCGTTTGGCGCCTGTCATCCGCAACGCCACGGCGGCATCCGCCGCATAATAAAAATCCGCGCCCGGCACCCGCTCGAACGAGAGCAGCACGTCAGGCTTATGGGCATCGCGATAGGCGAGAACGGCTTGTGCGAAATGACGTGCGCGGCCGTGATTGGACATGCCCTTGCGAGGAACGATCGCGACAGGCAGTTGCGGGGCGGCGGCGCGCGTGGTGACGAGGATCACATCATGGCCGCGCTGCCGCAAATGGAATGCGATGGCGAGGCAGTCGCGTTCCTTGCCGCCGAGCGTCTCAAGCTGAAAGATGGCAAGTGCGATCTTCATCGTTTCCGTTCGGGCGGCTCTGTCGCGGCATCTTCGATTACCCGATCGTCGGAGCCGGCGCAAATGAGGGCAGACGGCAGAATGCCTTGTGGCAGGCTCCGTTCGCAGCTAATGAGTGCGCATTGCCGCCGGATGCGGCACGGGAGCAGGACACAGCGTGGCAGGCAAGGCGATGCGGATCGGCACGCGCAAGAGCGTGATGGCGCTGGCGCAGACGAATGAGATCGCGCGCCAGTTGACGGCGGCCGACCCGAGCCTTGCGGTCGAAATCGTCAAGTTCGAGACCATGGGCGATCAGGACCAGACCGGCAAGCTGCTCGATCTCGGCGGCAAGGGCGGGGCGTTCGTGGCCCAGATCCGCGACGCCGTCCGTGAAGGCCGGTTGGAAGCGGCGATGCATTCGCTCAAGGACATGCCGGGCAACGAGGACACGCCGGGCCTCGTGATCGGCGCGATGCTGGTGCGCGATCCGCCGGCGGATGCGCTGGTGGTGCGCAAAGGCGTGACGCTCGACGAATTGCGCCGCTCGTGCGGCAAGGGATTCAAGATCGGCACCAATGCAGTGCGCCGGGCCGCCTATGTGCGCCGCCTGTTTCCGGAATGCGAGGTCATTCATTTTCGCGGCGCCGCCGATACGCGCATCCGTAAGCTCGATGGCGGCGAGATGCAGCGCCTGCCGGACGGTGGCGAGGTCGGCCCCGCCGACGCGCTGGTGATGGCGCGCGCGGGCCTCGAGCGCGTCGGCTTTGCCGATCGCATCGTGCATCAATTCTCCCCGGACGAGATGCTGCCCGCGGTCGGGCAGGGCATCGTCGCTGTCGAATGTGCGGCGGGCGATTGGGAGACGCTACGCCGTCTGGCGCAAATCGATAACGCGGTTTCACGCTGTTGCGGAGATGCCGAGCGCGAGGTGCTGTGGGTCCTGAACGGGCACTGCAATTCGCCGATCGCGGGTTATGCGACGCTCAACGGCGACGAGATTTCACTCAAGGCCGCCGTTCTGGATGAGGCCAGCAACCACTTTATTGAAGTGACGCGGCGCGGACCTGCCGGGCGGCCGCGCGAACTGGGCCGCGCGGTGGCCTTCGATCTGCTGGAGAAGGGCGCTGCCGACGTGATCGCGCGCACCAGACCGTTGTCGCACTAGAGAATTTCCGGTTTACTCAGAAACGTCATGCGCGGGCTTGACCCGCGCATCCATCTCAAAAGAAAAGTCGATTCAAGAAGATGGATTGCCGGGTCATCAGGGCGTTCACGCCCGTCTTCGACGGGCTATGCCCGGCAATGACGGTTCTCGTTGCCATCAAAAACAAAAACGCTCTAGGCTTTGAATTCAGCCCTGATACGCTCGTACCCGCGCGATCATGCGCTCCACATGGGCAATCGGCGTGTGCGGCTGGATGCCATGGCCGAGATTGAAGATCAGCCGTCCGGCTGCGTAATTCGCAAGCACCTCATCGACGGCGCTGTCGAGCGCATCGCCGCCCGCGATCAGCGCCAGCGGGTCGAGATTGCCTTGCAGGGCGACGCGGCTCTGGACGTGGTCGAGCATGAACGACGGCTCGCTCGCCCAGTCGATGCTGACGGCACTGACGCCGGTTGTCTCGACATAGGCGGGCAGCATCGCACCCGCGCCGCGCGGAAAGCCGATGATCTTCGCATCCGGCACCTGCGCGCGGACGCCTTCGACGATGCGCCGTGTCGGCTCAATCGACCAGCGGGCGAATTCGGCGGGCGGTAGCACGCCGGCCCATGTATCGAAAATTTGCAGCACTTCCGCGCCCGCCTGCAACTGACCAAGCAGATAGCGGATCGAGGTGGCGACGATCGCGTCGATGATTGTTTCGAACGCGGCCGGATCGCGATAGGCGAGCAGCCGCGCGGGCGCCTGATCGGGCGTGCCACGGCCCGCGACCATATAGGTCGCAACCGTCCACGGCGCGCCGCAAAAGCCGATCAGCGCGCAGCGAGAGGGAAGCTCGCGCCGCACGCGGCGCAGCGCCTCGTAGATCGGCTCGAAGGTGGCGAAATCGGCGATGAATTTTTCAGCCGCGATGGCCTCGGGCGTGTCGAGCGGATCGAGCCGGGGACCTTCCCCGACCTCGAAGCGGACATCGCGGCCCAGCGCATGCGGCACCACCAGGATGTCGGAGAAGATGATGGCGGCGTCGAATCCGAAACGGCGGATCGGTTGCAGCGTCACTTCGGCGGCCAGTTCGGGATTGTAGACGAGGTCGAGAAATCCGCCTGCCTTCTCCCGCACCGCCCGGTATTCCGGCAGATAGCGCCCGGCCTGGCGCATCATCCAGATGGGAGGAACAG
>Ga0153956_1001763_pt1 | contig 17942 bp, 16 predicted proteins | sample TSFL040MetaG_FD_104704 | JGI IMG/M metagenome (GOLD analysis project Ga0153956, IMG submission 104704) | Attine ant fungus gardens microbial communities from Florida, USA - TSFL040 MetaG | ecosystem: Host-associated > Fungi > Mycelium > Unclassified | place: USA: Florida, Wekiwa Springs...
CATTCGCCATCGGCAGCTTGTTGCCGCCGCCGAGATCGAAATAGCCGTCATGGATATGAACGTCCGAATGGCAGACGCCGGCGTTGTGGACCTTGAGGAGAACTTCGCTGCCCGTCGGCGTCGGTGTCGGCGTCTCCAGTTCCTGAAGCGGCTTGCCGAATTCCGTGATCACCTGACTGCGCATGAGCGTCTCCCTTGGGTTTTTATGATCTTTTGTCAGTCTTGCATGGTCATGGGACTGCCTCAACCGTCGCGCCAGAGGCGCGCTAAAATATATGCGCGGCAGACGCGACTAAAGTGATGCGCGATAAGTCCGCGCCAGCGCGGCGAAGTCGGCGACGGAGAGGTTTTCCGCACGTGCCGTGGGGTCAAGTCCCGCCGCGCGGACCAGCGTTTCCGCGTCCGGCGTCAGCGATTTCAAACTCTGCCGCAGCATCTTGCGGCGATTGCCGAAGCCGGCAGCGGTCACCGCTTCCAGATCTGAAAGCCGCGCAGGCGCGACTGGTTCGGCCAGCGGTTCGATATGCAGAATGGACGAGGTGACTTTTGGCGGCGGCGTGAACGCGCGCGGGGAAACATCGAATAGGATCTTCGGCTTCGCGCGCCATTGCGACAGCACCGAAAGCCGTCCGTAGGATTTGGTGTTGGGTTTGGCGACAACACGCTCCGCGACTTCGCGCTGGAACATCAGCGTCAGCGATTGCCAGAACGGCGGCCAGGTTTCGACGGTCAGCCACTTCACCAGCAACGCCGAGCCGATGTTGTAGGGTAGATTGGCGGCAATGCGTACCGGCGTTGCGATGGCGTGCTCTTGAAAGAGTTTCGCTTCATCCAGCGCAAGCGCATCGGCAGGAACGACCTGCAAACGATTGGGATAAGCGCGCGAGATGTCTTCCAGCGCAGGCAGGCAACGGTCGTCGCGCTCCACGGAAATGACTCGCGCCGCACCTTCCATCAGCAATGCGCGCGTCAGCCCACCGGGACCGGGACCGACTTCATAGATCGTCGCGCCTTCGGGCGACGCTGCGCGCGCGATTTTGCGCGTCAGATTGAGATCGAGAAGGAAGTTCTGGCCCAGAGATTTCTTCGCCGCCAGATCGTAGCGCGCGATCACATCGCGCAGGGGCGGCAGCGGATCGTTATTTTCCAAATCGCGCATCCGCGATGTCGGCCGCCATCTTGATCGCCGCGATCATGCTGCGCGGATCGGCTTTGCCTTTGCCGGCGATATCCAGCGCCGTGCCGTGATCGGGCGAAGTGCGTACGATGGGCAATCCCAGCGTTACGTTCACCCCGTCCCAGAACGCCAGTGTCTTAAGCGGGATAAGCGCCTGGTCGTGATACATGCATAGCGCCGCATCGTAGCGCGCGCGCGCTTCTTCGTGGAACATGGTGTCTGCGGGCAGGGGGCCGAGAACGATGCCCTCGGCGCTGAGCGCCTTCACGGCCGGCGCGATGATGTCGCGTTCCTCGCGTCCGATTTCGCCATCTTCGCCGGCATGCGGATTGAGGCCGCTGATGGCGAGGCGCGGTTTGGCGATACCGAAGTCCCGCTTCAACGCGCGCAAGATGATCTCGCCGGTTTCCACAATGGCAACTTCGCTGATGCGTCTGGGCACTTCGCTGACCGCGATATGGATGGTCAGCGGCACTACGCGCAGCCCGCCGCCTGCCAGCATCATCACGGCGCGCGGCGCTTCAGTGATCTTCTGCAGATATTCGGTATGCCCGGCGAATTCGAAGCCGCCTTGCAGCAAGGATGCTTTGTGAATGGGCGCGGTCACGACGGCGCCCGCCGCGCCTTGCATCGCCATGGCGACTGCGGTGTCGATGGCGTCCACCACGGCATGCGTGTTCGCAGGATCGGCATGACCCATGCGCACAGGCGCGCCGAGCGCATGGCTCTCGATCAGGACATTTGCGGGGATGTCACGAAGGGCTTTCGCGTCACCGACCAGCTTCAGCGTGCGCTTACCGATTTTTCCGCCCAACGCATGCCATGCGGCGAGGGCGACTTCCGGCCCGATACCTGCCGGCTCGCCCATGGTGATGAGAATGGGCGCGTCCGGCGCTGGCGAGGTCTCACTGTTCCGAGGCATCGGAGGATTTGCGTGGACCCAGCGGCTCACCGGGCTTCTCGATATCGGCGTCGCGGCGCAGATCGCGCAGATATTGCCGCGATAGAACCGCCATGCGCTGCTCGAACAGTTGCTGTTCGATGTCGTCGCGCGACGGCATCTTGAACGCCGATTGCGGCGGGGGCGCGCCCTTGTCGCAGCGCACGATCAGTTCGACGCCCGCCGACGACTGGAACGGCACGGTCGGTTCGCCGGCGTGCGTCTGCGCCAGGGCTTGCTGCATCTGCGGGCTGAGATCGGCCACGCGCATTGTGCCCAGATGCATGTAAACGACACCCTTCATCGGCTTCACCGCTTCCGCCAGCCCGTCGCAACTCAGGATACGTGTGCGCAGCGTGTTGGCGAAGGTCATCACCTTCTCCAGAAGATCCTTTTTGGGCGTCGGTCCGATCGGAAGGAGGATGCGGTCGAGCGGGATCGATGCGGGATGGTCGTTCACCTGCTGTTGCGCAGGATCAGGCACTTTCGTGTTTTCGCCTTCCTGGCGTGCGCGCAGAGCCAGGATGTAATAGCCGCCCGTGGAACGGATCGGCTCGCTCAACGTGCCCGGCCTCATCTTGCTCAGGGCTTCATCCAGTTCTTTGGGCAGTTGACCCTGCACGACCACCCCGAGGTCGCCGCCGGAAGCGGCGGTTGGGTTCTGGCTGAACTGACGTGCCAACTCGCCGAAGGAAGCGCCGCTGTGAAGCTGCTCTTCCATTTCCTGCATGCTCTTGAGAACTTTGGCGTCGTCTTCCGGGTTATCGACCGACTGAAAGATTTCGGCGACGAGGAAGTGTGGCTTGTCGCGGCCTTCGGCCAGGCGCTGCATTTCCTCTTTCACATCTTCCGGCGAAACATCGACGCGATCGCCATATTGCTGCTGCACGGCTTTCGACCAGGCGATCTGGGCGGCGATCTGCGAGCGCATCGTCGCCATCGCCACATTGGAGCGGCCCAGCATGGCTGTGAGTTGCTCAAGCGTGAGGTGGTTGTCCTTGAGGATGTTGTCGATCGATTTGTCCACGTCGGCGGCGGAGACGGTGATCTTGTTCGCCTGTGCTTCCAGCAACTGAATGCGCTCGGTTTCGAGCTGGCGCAGAACCTGTGCGCGGATTTGCTTCAATGCTTCCGGCGTGGGGTGCGCATTCGATGTCGCGATATAGAGCGCGACGCGCTGGCGCAGATCGTAATCGGTGATCACCGTGTCGTTCACGATCGAGGCGACGCCATCGCCTTTCAGTTGCGCTTCTTCCGGCGTCTCGCCGACGTTGAGCTTTTCGGTGCCCGGCGGCGTCTCCGCGCTTTGTGCTGCCTGCGTCCTGGCCGCGGGAGATTCCTTGGCGTAGAGCGGCGCGGCATTCAGCGCGAGCGCGCAAACACCGATGAGTGCGAACGTGTAAGTGCGAGTCATTTAAGGACCGGTCTCGAATATTCTTGCGGTTTCGGGTCACCATTCGCGTCCCGTCCACCGCGGGCGCCCGGCTGCCCGCAGAATAAGCAATTTGGGCGCAAGGTCAAAGGTTTGTGGTCGAGAACAGATGCCGCGGGAAGAGTTCGCTGGCGCCCCGTGTATCCGGCTCGTCGCTGGTGTTCAGCTTGAAGCGCAGCAGGATGGATGTCGAAGGCGCAATGTCACGGTCGCGTGTGTATTGGCGGCGGTAAGAAAGCGAGATTTTCAGGCATTCATCATCGTAACCAATGCCGAATTCGTCATCGAGCATCTGGCTGTTGGCAAGGTCTCTTCGTGCCGCCGCGAACAGGACCCAGTAGTCGAAAACGCCCACCGTTGCCTGCCCGTTAACCTCTTCGCGCGGCTCGTCGGTGGAGAGCACATCCTGCTGCGGCAGGCGCACATAACTGAGCTCGATCGAAGAGCGGCCATAGCTGCCGTCCAGATAGACCTGATTGCGCCGGATCGTTCCGTTGGATTCGTCGATATCGACGCGATGGGTAAGGCTCAGATAGGGCGGGAACTTGATCGTGAAGCGCCCGACGACGTCGGACGCGGTGTCGGCGAAGCCCGTTTCTTCGGAGAACACCGGATCGGGTTTCAGGCGCAGCACCTGTCCGAGCTGCACTTCGACGCTGCCTTTCGGGAACATTGCTTCGGTGCGGAAGCCCACATTCGCGCGCGGTCCGCTTTCCACGACATCGTAACCGGGAATACGATCGAAGCTGAAAACGTCGTTTTCACTCAACTCGATATTGACGCTGCCTTCGTTGGGTATGCCTTTGGGATTGCCGCCATAAGGCGCGGCGATCGCCTGGATGATCGGCTCCACGATGAAAGCCGTTTTTCCGGACCCGCCGCCGCTCACGAACGGCCAGCGCCAGTCGACGCCGATATAGGGAATGCCGCGCGTGATGTAGTTGGTTTTCGTCGGGATGGTCGGGAAGTCGAGAGGGTCGTTGTTCGAAACGCGATAGAGATCGCCGCGCGCATCGGCGCGCACCGTGATGAGCTGGCCGTTGCCGGTCACGAACGGAAGCTGCCAGCGCATCTCGCCGGTGAGGCGCTGGCTGTCGGGACCGCTGTTGCGTTCCAGCGAAACGCTGTTCACGTCGAACCGGAAATCGCCGCCCAGAACGGAACGCTCCGGGATGTAGGTGTATTCGATCAGCGGTAGCGCCAGCGGAATCTGCGCGGTCTTGATGAACAGCGGTGAAACCTGAGTCGTCGCGCAGACCGGCGGCTTGGTGGACGACAGCTGCGGACAGGAGCCGACAAGGCTCTGGAAGAAATATCCCGTGATCGCAAAGCGGCTGCGGCCGCTGATGCCCTCGACGAACAGATCGCTGAAGAGCTGATCGTCCTTGTTGTAGAGGCTATAACGCTCCAGATAGGTCGGATTCGAGGTGAGTTGCGCGTCGAATCCGAACCGCCAGACATTGCTGTTGCCGATCGGCGTGCGGCCCGCGCCGAAGAATGACGAATACCAGACATGCTGGTTCTCGTTGATGCCCCCTTCGGGATTGTTCGCGACAGTCGCCTGCAGCCACATGCCGCCATTGTTCCAGCGCTGGCGGTACTCGCCTTCCAGAACTTCTCCACCTTCGGTGGAGAAGATCGGCTCGAAGGTCATGTCCTGGGAGTCATTGAACGAGATATAATAGGGAAGCTTGATGAACGAACCGAGCGTGCTCGATGAACCGACATCGGGCGCCAGGAGGCCCGTCTCGCGCTTCACCGTGGGATCGGACTGGCTGAAATAGGGCGTGTACGCCACCGGTACACCGAAGAAGTCGATGATGGCGTCGCGATAAGTGATTTTGTGGGCCGTCTGGTCGTAGACGACGTGATAGGCCTTCACATCCCAAAGCGGCGTGCGTTGCCCCGGCTTGTTGCAGATTTTGCAGTTGGTGAAGGTCGCGCGTTCCATCGTCGTGACGGTGCCGTTCTTGCGCGTGGCCTGCGTCGCGGCAAGGCGGCCCGTCTTCCCGATCAGCGCGCGGAATCCTTCCAGCACGCCGTCCTTCATTTCATTGCTGAGCGTAACGCGAGGGCTGAACACCACATTGCCGTCAGGCGCCATCATCACGACATTGCCGCTGGCGACGACCGTATCGGTGTCCTGGTTGTAGGTCAGCAGGTCGGCGGTGACGATGCGGCCATTGTGATCGATCTCGACATGACCGTTTGCGGTCACGATCTTGGCCTTGACGTCATAGGTGACGTCATCGGCCTTCAGCACATAATCGCCGCCCGGCGGTCCGAGCAGCGCGTTCTTTCCCATGGTGCCGGCGGCATGAACCGCCGCGCCGCTCAAAAGAAGCGCGGCGGTTAGGCAACCGAGAAATTTTGCGCGGCGCATCAGCCGTCCTCCTGATGGAAGACGAGCGTCATGCCCAGCAGAATGGCGGCGGCAGCGGGCGCCGACGCGGCAAGCGCGGTGGGAAGAATGCCGGATTCGCCCAGTGCTTCGGTGACGTTTGCGAAGAAGTAGACGCCAAAGCCGGCAAGCGCGCTGTAAAGGATCACGCGCAGCAGCCCGCCCATGCGCGCCAGCCTGAGCGAAAAACTCGCCGCCATGAACACCATCGCCGCGAACATCGCAGGCATGACGAGGAGGGAATCAAAATACAGGACATAGCGGACGGCGGAGAAGCCCGCCTTGCGCGCGGTCGCGATGAAATAGGGCAAGTCCCAGAAGGAAATCGTGGAAGGCGAGGCGAAGCTTTCCTGAATCTGCGATGGCGTCAGCGTCGTCTCGAAGCTGTAGATGGGATGATAGACGGATTTGCCCTCGGGGCCGCTCACCCAGGCATCGCGCATCGTCCAGGCGCCGGTTTCCAGCACGGCGGAATGTGCATCGATGCGACCCATGAAGCGGTCATTTTGGCCGTACCGGAACACAATGACGTCTTCCAGACGCAATCCCTGATTGGCGACGCGCAGCGCATGGATCACGGATTGCGAATGTGCATCGCCTTGCCGCAACCACAGGCCGTTGCGTGAGATGGCAAGCTGGGATGCTTGTCCGCGAATGTATTTGGCTTCCATCTCCGAATACTGCACCAGCATGCGGGAGGTGAGCGGCGTGAGCGCCATGACGGTGAACACACCCAGCGCCACCGCCACCGCGAGCGACGGTGCCAGCAAATCCCATGCGGAAACGCCCGCGGCGCGGATTGCGATCAGTTCCTGGCTGCGCGAAAGCCGCACGAACGCGAACACCCCGCCCAGCAGAACGGCGAACGACATCAGCTTCAAACCGAGATCGGGAAGCTGCAGCAGCGCCATGCCGATCACGACGCTGGTGGGAACGTGCTTTTCGGCCGTGTGATCGGCGAGACCGACGATATCGATCGACAGCGCCAGAAACAGAAAGCCCGCATAAACCGTTCCGACGCCCACGATGAACTGACGTGCCAGGTAGCGGAAGAGAGTCCAGGACCATGTCATGCGGGCACAACCGGCGTTGTGCCGCGCAGGCGCTCCATCAGGCGCGGCAGAAGCGTGCCTTGCAGATCGATCAGCGCAAGCGCGCCGCCGACCACGGGGACAAGATAGAGCAGGAAGAGGAGCGACGGATTGCGCGCCGCCATGCTTTGCGCGCCATAGCCGACAATGCGCAGCGCCGCGGCGAATATGGCCGCAAGCGTCAGGCGCAAAGCATAGGCGCCGCGTTGCCGCCGTCCGCTTGTCACTGCCGCAAGCGCCAGCAACGCGAAAGTGATGCAATAGAGCGGCGCGGCAAGGCGGTTGTTTCCTTCCGCGAGGAAGATGTTGACCATGTTCTTGTTCTTCGGCGGCGTCTTGAATTGCGGCCAGAACAATTCGCTCAAATAGCGGTCGCTGGCTTCAAGTTGGGTGCTTTGCTGCTGGCCGGAGAACTGATCCAGATCGAAGACGTAGCGGCTGAATTTCAGAACCGAAAGCTGCGCGCCCGCCGCGCTGGCCTGTTCGATCGTTCCGTCCAGCATGATAAGGCGTCCGCCGCCAGCGGTCTGCGCAAGCACGCCGCTCTCGGCGATATAGGTTGTGGGTCGCTGCGCATCGCGGTTGTCGTGAACGAGGATGCCGCGGATATGTCCGTCCGGCGCCAGTTCGCGGATGAACACCGTCAATCCATCCGCCGGTGTATTGAACGCGCCCTCGCTGAGCATCGCCGCCCCGATATCGGCGCGGATATCGAGCACCGCGCTGCGCATCGTGCGTTGGCCCAGCGGCATCAGGTAGAGGCTGCACAAATAGGTGAGCGCCATCACGATCACCGCCGCGATCATCACGGGGATTCCCAGTTGCACGCGGCTGAAGCCACAGGCCTGCATGACAACCAGTTCACTATCCGCGTTCAGTTTGTGCAGGCCGTAGAGCGCGCCGGCAAAGAAGGCGATGGGCAGGATGATGACCAGCAAGCTCGGCAATATCAGAAGCGTCAGGTAGATGAAGGTCGGCGCCGATTGCCCGCGGTTGATGACCAGATCCAGCAAGCGCAGGGACTGCGACAGCCACACCACGCCCGTCAGCAGGAAGCAGAAAAGCGCCACCGGTCCCGCGAGCTGGCGCAGGACATAGTTCGACAGTCGCGGCAATCTTGCGTTCGCTGGCATTACCCTGAAAGCCCTGGCGCGGCGCTTGGTCCCGGCCCCGGATTCGACCTAAGCTGAATCTAGCACTAACTAGCATTTTCCCGCCGCCACCCGGCAACCCGAAATCCGCGCATCCGACTGACTTGGCGCATATTTTTGGATTAAAGGGCCGCAAACATTACCCGGAGGTATCCCCTATGCAGCTTTCCTTCGCCGCCCCGTCGCTGAATTCGGCCGGTGCCCTGATCGTGGGCGTCCAGGGCGACGGCACGTTCACGCCGTCCGCCACGGAGGCGGACAAGGCGTCCGGCGGCGCGTTGAAACGGGCGGTATCCGCAACCGCCAAGTTCACGGGAAAGACCGGACAGGTCGTGGAGGTTTTGGCGCCACAGGGCCTGAAGGCCACGCGCGTTCTCCTGGTCGGCATGGGCAAGGGCGAGGATTTCATCGGCGGTTCCGCCGAGCGCCTGGCCGCAAGCGTCATCGCGCGGCTCTATACCAACGGCACCGCCGCCATCACTTTCGCCATCGACGCGCCGAAAGGCACGAAACTGAAGCCGGCCGCGCTGGCCGCGCATCTGGCGATGGGCGCGAAGCTGCGCAGCTACGCCTTCACGCAATACCGCACCAAGGCGCGCGATGAATATGAGACGACGATCAAGACCGTCGCCATCGGCACGCGCGATGCGGTCGGCGCGAAGAAGGCATGGGCGACGATGGAAGCGGTGGCGGACAGCGTGTTCCTCGCGCGCGATCTCATCAACGAGCCGCCGAATGTTCTTTATCCCGCGGAATTCGCGAACCGCGTGAAGCAGCTTTCCAAGCTCGGCCTCAAAGTCGAAGTGCTGGGCGAAGCGCAGATGAAGAAGCTCGGCATGGGATCGCTGCTCGGCGTGGGGCAGGGCAGCGAGCGCGAAAGCCAGCTTGTCGTCATGCGCTGGAACGGTGCGCGCAAGAAAGACGAAGCGCCGGTGGCCTTCGTCGGCAAGGGCGTGTGTTTCGATTCCGGCGGCCTGTCGCTAAAACCCGGTCCGTCGATGATGGGCATGAAGGGTGACATGGGCGGCGCCGCTGCTGTGACCGGTGTGATGCGCGCGCTCGCCGCCCGCAAGGCGAAAGTGAATGCTGTCGGCGTGATCGGTCTGGTCGAGAACATGCCGGACGGAAAAGCCTTCCGTCCTGACGACGTGGTGACCTCCATGTCGGGGCAGACCATCGAGGTGTTGAACACCGATGCGGAAGGCCGCCTCGTTCTATGCGATGCGCTTTGGTACACGCAGACCAAGTTCAAGCCGAAATTCGTGATCGACCTCGCCACGCTGACCGGCGCGATCATGATCGCACTCGGCCAGGATCATGCGGGCCTGTTCTCCAACAACGACCAGCTTTCCACGCGCATCACCGATGCGGGCAAGGCGGTGGGCGAGCCGGTGTGGCGTCTGCCGCTGGGCGATGCCTATGACAAGCTGCTCAAATCCAAGATCGCCGACATGAAGAACATCGGCGGCCCTTATGCCGGCTCCATCGTCGCGGCGCAGTTCCTCCAGCGTTTCGTGGAGAAGGGACAAGCTTGGGCGCATCTCGATATCGCCGGCGTCGCCTGGCAGGACGGCGAGCACAAACCACTGGTGCCAAGCTGGGGCGTCGGCTGGGGCGTGCGCACACTGGATCGGTTGATCGCGGACAATTACGAGAAGTGATGAAGGGTCGACGCAGGTTATGGGGAGCTTTACTCAGTGCTTTCGCACTGGGGCTGGCCTGCATGTCATGGCCTGCCCATCTAAATTGGAATGCGGCTTTTCTTTTTGCCATTGGGCTTTTGGTTCTGCTTCTACCTGAGCGCACGTGGAGCAGATATCAGGCCGTCCAACAGCGAAGTGAAACGCGGGAGCAGAAATTTTTCGAAAAATATCCGTCTGCCAAATCGAGAGAAATTTGGTCAAGATGGTTTTTCGTAGGAGCTGCAGTACTAGGCGCCGCCTGGACTTACCTCGCGCTGGAGGAGTTTCCAGAAATCGGTGCAAACTGGATACTGGCTGGATCGTTCGCATTAATCGGACTGGGATTGTTCCCCTGGATTTATAGCGACATCAAAAAGAATAAGGCGATGCGTAACGAAAGCATTAATGACTGAAACGCTTTTCTACCATCTCGAACGTCGCAGCCTCGACGACGTGCTGCCCAATCTCGTCACGCGCACGCTGGAGCGCGGGCAGCGCGTGCTCATCAAAGCAGACTCCGCGGATCGCGCATCGGCCATCGACAATCTGCTGTGGACCTATGACGACCAGAGCTTCCTGCCGCATGCGCAAGTGGGCGGCGGCGATGCAAAGCGCCAGCCGGTGCTCATCACCACCGAAGATGAAAACGCCAACGCCGCGAATGTTCTCTTCCTCGTCGGCGGCGCGGAGCCTCCGGCGTGGAACGGCGCGGAGGCGAACGCGCTCACCCGCATCGTGTTGATGTTCGACGGCCGCGATGCGGATTCGCTTGGCCGCGCGCGTGCCGCGTGGAAAGACGCCAAGGCCGCCGGCCACGACGCGACCTATTGGAAAGAAATGCCGAGCGGCAAGTTCGAAAAGCAGGCTTAGGTTCCCCGGCGGGGTGACAATTTTGTCATAGGGAACTGAGCGGGCGATCATGGGTTGAAGTCCGCGCCGCAAACAAGAAATAAGACATATGTTCTACGGTCTCGGTTTCATCACCTTGCTCGCGCAGATCGCCTGCGCCGTCCACATCATCCGCAGCGGACAGCATTATCTCTGGATCGTGCCGGTGTTGCTGCTGCCATGGGTCGGTATCGGCGCCTATGTGATCTACAATTTCGCGTCGGGCGCGGCGCAGAACTATGCCGTGCGCCGCTATGCCGACAACATGCCGAACATCACCGATCCCGGTACGTCCTATCGTCAGAAGAAACGCGAGCTGGAGATGGTCGGCTCCGCGCAGGCCAAGCGCGTGTTTGCGGAAGAATGCCTCAAACGCGGGCGCTTTCAGGACGCCGTCGATCTTTATCAGGGGGCGGCGCAAGGCACCTTCGCGGAAGATCCCGCGCTGTTGCACGGATTAGCGCGCGCCAAATTGCTGGCGGGCGATGGCGCGGGCTCCGAAGCGGCATTCGATGCGCTGCGCGCCGCCGATCCGCATGCTTTCACGCAGGATGCGCATCTGGATTACGCGCGCGCTTTGGCGCTGCAGGGCAAGAACGATCAGGCGGCGGCGGAATATGAAAAGCTGGCGCGCGTCTATCCGGGCGAGGAAGCCCGCTGCCGTTACGCCGTGTTGCTCAACGAAATGGGCCAGCGCGAAAAAGCGCAATCGCTGTTCCGCGCGATCGTCGATGCGGTGAAATCGTCGCCGTCTTACGTTCGGCGCCGCCAGCGCGAATGGCTGAAGATCGCGCAGCAGAATTTGAATTAGCGTTATTCGAATGACCCAGTTCTAAAAGAGAATCGTCATGGCCGCCCTTGTGGCGGCCATCCATTTTCCAGAGGCCAAGGTTCGTGTTCATGGATGGCCGGGACAAGCCCGGCCATGACGGCTTTTGGAATTGGGGTTATCAAAGTCGAGAGCGAATTACGCTTCCGCCATCGCGGATTCATACTCTTCGTTCATCGCAAGCCAGCGCGTTTCCGCGGCTTCCAGCTTGCGCTGCGCTTCGGCGCGTTTCTTGGAAACGGCGGTGGCCTTCGCGCGGTCATTGGTGAAGAGCAGCGGATCGGAAAGCGTCTTGTCGTATTTCGCGATTTCCTTGTTCAGCTCCGCGATCTGGCCTTCGGCGAGTTCGACCTTCTCCTTCAGCGGCTTTAGCAGGCGGCGCTTTTCCGCTTCCTGCTTGCGCGCATCTTCCTTGGAGACCTTCGGCGCCGGTTCTTCGCGGCGCGTCGGCGCATTCCTTCCGCTGAGCAGGAAGCGGCGGTAGTCGTCCAGATCGCCCTCGAACGGATGCACGCCGCCGTCGGCAACTAGGAACAGCCGGTCCATCGTCGCCTCGATCAGGCGGCGGTCATGGCTGACGAGAATGACCGCGCCTTCGAAATCGTTGAGCGCGATCAGCAATTCCTCGCGTGCGTCGATATCCAGATGGTTGGTCGGTTCGTCGAGGATCAGCAGGTTGGGGCGGTCCAGCGTGGCCAGCGTCAGCATCAATCGCGCGCGTTCGCCACCGGAGAGCTTGCTCACCACCGTGGTCGCCTTGTCGCCGACAAGCCCCATCGAGCCGAGCCGCGTGCGCAGTTCGGTTTCCGTCATCTTCGGGCGATAGCGCGCCAGCGTCTGCACGGCGGTGATGCTCGCATCCATCTCGTCGAGCTGATGCTGCGCGAAATAGCCGACCGTCAGCTTGCGCGAGAAAATCGCTTCGCCGCCCATGCTGTCGAGGCGGCCCGCGAGCAGCTTGGCCAATGTGGATTTGCCATTGCCGTTCTTGCCCAGAAGCGCGATGCGGTCGTCCGGATCGAAACGCAGGGAGATATTGGTCAGCACCGGGCGGCCATCGTAACCCACGGCAACCTTTTCCATCGTCACCAATGGCGGGCTGACATTCTCCGGCGAAGGCAGCTTGATCGGCGCGATATATTCGTCCGGTGGCACTTCCACCTTCTGCAAACGCTCCAGCATCTTCATGCGGCTCTGCGCCTGCCGCGCCTTCGAAGCTTTCGCCTTGAAGCGGTCCACGAAGGCCTGCATATGCGCCCGCGCGGCATCCTGCTTCTTGGCGAAGGCAAGATCGTTCGAGCGGCGCATCGCGCGCGTGGTGACGAAGGTGTCGTAGTCGCCGGTGTAGAGCGTGAGCTTCTTGTATTCGAGATGCAGGATGAATTCGGCCACGCTGTTCAGCAGGTCGCGGTCATGGCTGACGATCAGCACCGTGCCACGATAGCGCTTGAGATAATCCTCCAGCCACAACACGCCTTCGAGATCGAGATAGTTCGTCGGTTCGTCCAGCAGCAGCAGATCGGGTGCGGAGAACAGGATCGCCGCCAGCGCCACGCGCATGCGCCATCCGCCGGAGAATTCCGAACACGGCCGCAACTGTTCCTCGGCGTTGAAACCCAAACCCGCGAGAATGGAAGCCGCACGCGCCGGCGCCGCATAAGCGTCGATGGCATCCAGCCGCGCATGAATATCGCCGAGGACATGCCCGTCGGTTTCGGTTTCCGACCGCGCCAGAAGTTCGATGCGTTCCTTGTCCGCGGCGAGAACCGTGTCGAGCAGGCTCACATTGGAGGAGGGCGCTTCCTGCGCCACGCTGCCGATACGCCAACCTGACGGCTTTGTGACTTCGCCGAGATCGGGATGAAGCTGATCCAGAATGACCTTCAGCAGGGTCGATTTGCCAGCGCCGTTGCGGCCCACAAGCCCCACGCGCCGTCCTGCAGGCAGCGAAGCGCTCGCGCCCTCTATGATTTCCCGGCCCGCGATGCGGACTGTGATGTCGTCGATAACCAGCATGGTGGCGGGTGCATACAGCGCCCGGCAGCCAAACGGCAAGCGCGCTTAATCGCTGGCCGGATCATCCCAGATCATGTTCGCGGCAAGCTTTGGGCGGCGGTCGATATTCAGGGTGAAGATGTCCGGCCGCGCATAATGTCCCACCACGTCCAGATCGTATTTCGCGCGCGCCAGTTTCCCCAGATCGATGTCGGCGGTGAGAATGGCTTCGCGGCCATAGACGGGCGCGGCAATCTCTTCGCCCAGCGGCCCATAGATCGCGGAACCGCCGCGGATGAGAACCGTGTCCGGCGTGTTCCCCTGGATCGGCGCATAATCGGCGGGCGCATCCGCACGGGTGAAATATTGCACCGCCGACAGGACATAGCAGCGGCCTTCCAGTGCGATGTGACGCATGGTGGCTTGCCAGCCGTCGCGATCATCCACCGTCGGCGCGCAATAGATCTGCACGCCCTGCGCATACATCGTCATGCGCAGCATCGGCATGTAGTTCTCCCAGCAGATCACCGCGCCGACACGGCCAAGCGGCGTCTCGGTGACCGAGAGAGTCGATCCATCGCCCATGCCCCAGACGAGACGCTCCATCGCCGTCGGCATCAGCTTGCGCCGCCGCCCGATCAACGCGCCATTCGGATCGAAATGCAGCACCGCGCAATAGAGCGTGCCGCCGTCGCGCTCGATTGCGCCGGTCACCAGATGGATTTTGTGTTTCGCCGCCAGCGTCGCGATGCGTTCCGCTTCCGGACCATCCAGTGCGATCGCGGAATCGTAATAGCGCCGGAATTGATCGCGCCCGCCTTCGCTGCGCGATCCCATGCGCGCGCCGAAATCGATGCCTTTGGGATAGCCGCCCACGAACGCTTCGGGAAACAGAACAAGCTCCGCGCCCTGGCTTGCCGCGTCGTGCGCGAGCCGTTCCATCTTCGCCAGCGTGGCATCGGTGTCGAATAGAACCGATCCGGCCTGGACTACGGCGACACGAGCCATGCGATTTTCCTCCTGAACCCGGCCTATTTAGCAGGTTTTGGGCGCGGCTTGCCCTTCCGCCGGGGCGCTTTTATAAGGCCCGCAAAATTCCCCATTCGGAGCAGAGATAATGGCCGTTGAGCGCACCCTTTCCATCATCAAGCCGGACGCCACCAAGCGTAACCACACCGGCGCCATCGTCGACCGTTTCGAGAAGGCGGGCCTTCGCGTCATCGCCTCCAAGCGCATGCAGCTTTCCACGGCGCAGGCCGAAGCGTTTTACAACGTCCACAAGGCGCGCCCGTTCTTCAAAAGCCTCTGCGAATTCATGACGTCCGGTCCGGTCGTCGTGCAGGTTCTGGAAGGTGACAACGCCATCGCGAAGAACCGCGAAGTGATGGGCGCGACGGACCCGTCGAAGGCCGCGCCGGGCACGATCCGCAAGGATTTCGCGGAATCCATCGAAGCCAATTCCGTGCATGGCTCCGACGCTCCGGAAACCGCGGTGCAGGAAATCCATTTCTTCTTCTCCGGCCTCGAACTGGTTGGATAAGATACGCATGCTCTGAGGCCCCGAACGATGGACTTCGCGATGAAAGACAAGGTTGTTGTCGTCACGGGGGTCACGTCGGGGATCGGGGAAGTCGCTGCCGACAGGCTGGCGCAAAAGGGCGCGCGCATCGTTTTCGTCGCGCGCGACCGTGAGCGGGGCGAAGCCGCGCGCAAACATTTCCGCGCCATCGCCGGCCAATCCGATCACACGGTCCACTACGCCGATCTCACCAAGCTCGCGGAACAAAAGCGCGTGGCGAAAGAGATCGCGGACAGCGAGCCGCAGATCGATGTGCTCATCAACAATGCGGGTGCGATGTTTGGTTCGCGCCAAGTGACGGAAGACGGTCTGGAGAAGACCTTCGCCCTGAACCACATGTCGTATTTCACCGTCACTAACATCCTGCTGGACCGGCTGAAGGCGACGCCGGGTGCGCGCATCGTTTCCACCGCATCGGGCGCGCATGTGGGCAACAAGCTGAACTTCGACGATCTGCAATCGGAGAAGAGCTATTCCAGTTTCGCGGTCTATGGCCGCTCCAAGCTGATGAACATTCTTTTCACGCGCGAACTGGCCAAGCGGCTTGCTGGAACCGGTGTCACGGCGAACTGCCTGCATCCGGGCTTTGTCGGCACGCGTTTCGGTGACGAGAGTGGCGGGTTGATGTCGTGGCTCATCAGGCTGGGCAAGAATTTCGCGCTGACGCCGGAGCAGGGCGCCGAAACGATCATCTATCTCGCATCGTCGGACGATGTGACGGGAAAGACGGGCGGCTATTACGACAAGAAGAAGCTGGTGACCCCGTCCCGCGCCGCGCAGAACGATGCAGACGCGAAACATCTGTGGGATGTCTCCGCGAAGATCGCAGGCGTCGGGTTTTAGATCGAGTTATCACCTCCCCCTCGTGGGGAGGTCGGAGAGCGAAGCGATCCGGGTGAGGGGATTGCGCACACCGCTTCCCCCCACCCGAAAAATTCTCGCGCGCACGCTGTCGCTACGCGCCACTTCGAATTTTATCGGCCTCCCCACAAGGGGGAGGCGATATTTCTTCGCCTCTACTGGTTCGCGAAGATCGTCGACAAGATCACGCCGGTCGCGACAGCCGCGAGCACGTAATCTCCATCCGTTTGCACCCAGTGATAGCCGCGCGGCGGCTGACGCAGGTGATGCGCGCGCCAATCGACGTCGTGACCGTGCTGCCACTGCGACGGCAGCCTCTGGCCGCTCTTCCAGCCATGGTGGGTCATGCGATTGTGGGCGCTCATGGCGTTCATGTGATTGTCCATATGATTGCTCATATGGTTGTTATTGTGGTTGTCATGATTGTCATGACCGGGCGCGGCAAAGGCCGGCGCGGCGATCAGGGACAGCGCAAAAACGCCGATGATCAATTTCTTCATGGCAGTCTCCCGGTATTTGCGGGCGAATGGCCCGCGTTTCGGATTGAAAGTAGTAACGGGAGAACGCAGAACTTTGTCGCCGGTTCGGTTACGGTACAGTTTGAGACAATTGAGGAATCCGGTGTGATCGCCCGAAAGGCCCGACGATGAGCAACGCCCGCAAGAAAGAACTCCTCCGCGAATACAAGGAAAAGCCGCAGCGCGCCGGCGTGTTCTCCGTCACCTGCGGCGCGCAACGCTGGATAAGCACATCGCGCAATCTCGAGAAGCAGCAGAACTCGCTCTGGTTCCAGCTTCGCATGAACGGGTTTCCGAACCCTGATGTGCAGAAAGCGTGGAACGCGCAGGGCGAAGCCGCCTTTGCTTACGAAGTCCTGGAAGAAGTGAAGGACGACAACGCGCTCATCATCGGCGAATTGCTGAAAGAGCGCGAAACGGCATGGCGCAAGGAACTCAGCGCTGAAAAGCTGGTCGGTTAGGTGAACACCGCGCGCCCGTTCTCCAGCTTTACTTTTCCTTCCGCCACCAGCTTCACGGCTTCGGGATAAAGCTTGTGCTCTTCCACCAGAATCCGCGCGGCCAATGTTTCCGCCGTGTCGCCGGGCAACACCGGCACGGCGGCCTGCGCGATGGTTGGGCCGCTATCCAGTTCCGCCACGATGAAATGCACCGTGCAGCCGGACTCTTTCACACCCGCATCCAGCGCTTGCTGATGCACGCGGATGCCGGGAAACAGCGGCAGCAGGGAAGGGTGGATGTTGAGCGCCTTGCCTTCCCACGTCTTCGCAAACCATTCGGAATGGATGCGCATGAAGCCGGCTTCGGCGATGAGATCGATCTCCGCCTCGCGCAATGCCGCGTCGATTGCGCGGTCGAAATCCTCGCGGCTTGCATAATCCTGATGCGGAATGACGCGCGTGGCCACGCCCGCATTCCGCGCCACATCCAGACCGCCCGCGCTTTCCTTATTGGAAACCACCAACGCGATCTCGGCCGGATAATCCGGTGCCTTCGTGGCATCGATCAGCGATTGGAGATTGCTGCCGCGCCCGGAGATCAGCACGGCGACGCGAACACGGCTCACAGCTTCAGCGCGCCCTTGTAGCGGACCTTCGCCTCGCCATCGCTTTTCACCAGATGGCCGATGCGCACCGCGCGTTCGCCGCTTTCCTGGAAGGCGTCGATCACATGGCCGGCGCATTTCTCGGAGACGACGGCGATCAAACCCAAGCCGCAATTGAAGGTGCGTAGCATCTCGCGCTCCTCGATACCGGCGGATTTCGCCATCCAGCCGAACACGGGCGAGGGCGTCCATGTCGAAAGATCGATCTCCGCGTCCAGCCCATCGGGCAGAGCACGCGGCAAATTCTCGGTGATGCCGCCGCCAGTGATATGCGCGAAGCCTTTCACGCCCCC
>Ga0153956_1001764_pt1 | contig 17938 bp, 12 predicted proteins | sample TSFL040MetaG_FD_104704 | JGI IMG/M metagenome (GOLD analysis project Ga0153956, IMG submission 104704) | Attine ant fungus gardens microbial communities from Florida, USA - TSFL040 MetaG | ecosystem: Host-associated > Fungi > Mycelium > Unclassified | place: USA: Florida, Wekiwa Springs...
CCAGAACCTGTTCCGGGTCGCCAACGAAAAGACCACCTTCGCCGACGCCTTCGCGATGGCCGATCAGGTGCTGTATTCGGGCGTCGCCTGCATCACCGACCTGATGGTCAAGGAAGGCCTCATCAACCTCGACTTCGCCGACGTCCGCGCGGTGATGAAGGAGATGGGCAAGGCGATGATGGGCACCGGCGAATCGACGGGCGAGAAGCGCGCGCTGGCCGCCGCCGAAGCCGCGATCGCCAACCCGCTGATCGACGATTCCTCGATGAGGGGCGCGCGCGGCCTTCTGGTCTCGATCACCGGCGGCAAGGACCTCACGCTGTTCGAAGTCGACGAAGCGGCGACCCGCATCCGCGAGGAAGTCGATTCCGACGCCAACATCATCGTCGGCGCGACCTTCGACGAGGCGCTCGACGGCCTGATCCGCGTCTCCGTCGTTGCCACCGGCATCGACAAGGAAGTCGCCTCCAAGGCGACGCCTGCGACCGCTCCCGCGGCAGCGGCTTCGACCGGCAGCCCGGAAAACCGCCTCGCCGAACTCACCGCCCGCCTGCGTGCCGACAACATGCGCGTCGCCGAGCGGATTCAGAAGGCTGAAGCTGGCGCTCCGGCGGCGGCTCCCGCACCGGCCGCCCGTGCGACTGCCGAGCAGATCGACCGCGCAGCACTCGCCGCGATCGCGGAAGCCGTCTCGCCCGCGCCGCCTGCCGCTCCGGCGGCTGCGTCCTACGGCGATGTCAGCATCCGTCCGATCCCGCCGAAGCCCTCGCTGTTCCCGGAAAAGGAAGAGCCGATGGAACTGCATGAACCGGCCCCGGCAGCGGCGTTCATTCCGCCGTCCGCCGAGCGCGTTCCGCTGCGTGCGCCGCGCATGCCGAATTTCGATGAACTGCCGATGCCGGCACAGAACGAAATCCGCAAGGCGCGCGGCGACATGACCGAGGAGCATCCGCAGAAGACCCGCACCTCGTTGCTCCAGCGTCTCGCCAATGTCGGTCTCGGACGCCGCGACGAGGGGCATGAAGCCCCGGTCGCCGCCCGCGCTTCCGGCCCGACCATGCCGCCGCTCCCCGAGCGGATGCCGCAGCGTCCGAATCCGGCCAACATGAGCGATCCAGTATCCGAATACGGTCGTCGCCCCGCGCCGCAGGGTCTCGACCACCACGGCCGCCCGGCTCCGGCAGCGCCTGCCGGGATGGACGACCACCTGGATATCCCGGCATTTCTGCGCCGCCAGGCCAACTGATTCTTGTAACAATCGCCTTTGCGAATGCCCCGGCCGAAAGCCGGGGCATTTCTCTTTTGAGGGATGGGGTAGGGCAATGGCCTTCTCACAACCTTTTGATTCACAATGAAAATAGGATGTGAACGGCGCTCGTTTCGACTTTCGCCCGTCAAATCAATTGTGGCAGGATCGCGCGTCAGATGCGGCGTCTTTGGGGTAACAATCGGTAAACAACCGTGAGTGGCGCGCCGCGCTGCAATGGGTAAGGTTCACGGCACGTTAGGGGGACTTCGGGAATCACTGGCCGGTTTTCTGGCCTTCATGCCGCGAGATCGAAACCTGCGGGGGTTCGGTATCGGGCTTGCGATTCCCCAGGTTTGTTAAGTTAGGTAAGGCGGGGATGAAATTCAGCCGGCAAAAGACGCTCCGTTCGCACGTCACATTGACGGGCATCGGCGTTCACTCGGGTGAGCCCGTCAACCTTGTCCTCGGACCGGCTAAAGTCGATGCCGGTTTTGTTTTCATCCGCACCGAAGCCGACGGCACCGAGCGCGAGGTTCGCGCGCTGGCCGCATCCGTTTCCGCCACCGCTTTCGCGACCGTGCTGGGCGACAAGGCCGGTGCAGTCGTCTCCACCGCCGAGCATGTGCTCGCCGCACTGCGCGGCATGGGCGTCGACAACGCCACCATCGAAGTCGATGGTCCCGAAATTCCGATCATGGACGGCAGCGCCGCGGCATTCGTCGCGGCGATCGACCGTGCGGGGATCGTCGAGCAGTCCGCTCCGTCCCGTTTCATCGAAGTTCTGAAGCCGATCCAGGTCTCGTTCGGCGAATCGTCCGGCGAACTGCGGCCTTACGCAGGCGGCTTCCGCGCCGAGGTCGAGATCGACTTCGACAATCCGCTGATCGGCCGTCAGGCCTACAATTTCGACATGACCCCGGACGCCTTCCGCCGCGACATCGCGCGCGCCCGCACCTTCGGCTGCATGAAGGACGTGGCCCAGCTCTGGAAGGCCGGTTATGCCCGCGGGGCTTCCTTCGACAATTCGGTGGTGTTCGACGAAGACCGCCTGCTCAACAAGGAAGGCCTGCGCTACGCCGACGAATGCGTCCGCCACAAGGTTCTGGACGTGATCGGCGATCTCGCGCTGTCGGGTCTGCCCCTGATCGGCCTGTATCGCTCGGTTCGCGGCGGCCACAAGCTCAACCATGCGGTTCTGACGGCGCTGATGGCCGATCGCCATGCCTGGCGGGTGGTCGAGGCCGAACCGGTGGCGGCACGCCGTGCCCGTGCTTCGGTGTCCGATGCGGTGGGCGGCATGCTCGGCGGCGGCATGGTCGCTCCGGCCTTCGCGCCCGACGTTTCCTGATCCGGCTGTTCCGCCCTTTCGGCGCGCAAGCACCTGATCCGAACCGCTACCCAAACCGCACCCAAACCGTCTTGGGACGTTAAGCGAACCGCCTTAATGCGGGCGAAATGTCTTCCTATCCGGTTGGTCGGGAACGTGATTTCAGCTACATAAACCGGCGGAAGCGGGCCTTACGGGTTCCGGCCCCGCCGGACAGACGTCAGCTCCGGTCGATTTACTCAGGTCTTGCGAAACACATGACGACGCCTTCGCGCCATTCGCCCAAGCGGCCTCTTTTCGACCGTCTGGGTCGCCAGCTTTGCTTTGCGCTTGGCGTGATCGCGCTCGCTGCGCCGCTCGGCGGCTGCGGCACCGGCAATCTGTGGGACAAGTACTTCGCCAAGGACGAGACGTTCGTCGATCAGCCCGCCGACAAGCTCTACAATGAGGGCCTGTTTTATCTGAACGAGAAGAACGACCGCAAAAGCGCGATCAAGAAATTCGAAGAGGTCGACCGCCAGCATCCTTATTCGGACTGGGCGCGCAAGTCGCTCCTGATGTCGGCCTATGCCTCCTACCAGAGTGGCGATTACGACGAATGCATCGCCAACGCCAACCGCTACATCAGCCTGCATCCCGGCAGCCCGGACGCGGCCTACGCGCAATATCTCGTGGCGGTGTCGAACTACGACCAGATCCCCGACGTCAGCCGCGACCAGACCCGCACGGAAAAAGCCATCGCCGCGCTGGAAGAGGTGATTCGCAAATATCCGAACTCGGAATACGCGACCGCCGCCAAGAAGAAGATCGAAGGCGGACGTGACCAGCTCGCCGGCCGCGAGATGACCATCGGCCGCTATTACATGGACAAGCGCGACTACACCGGCGCGATCAACCGCTTCAAGGTGGTGGTGACGCAGTATCAGACCACCCGCCACGTCGAGGAAGCGCTGGCGCGTCTGACGGAAGCCTATATGGCGATTGGCGTGGTCAGCGAGGCGCAGACCGCCGCCGCCGTGCTTGGCCACAACTTTCCGGACAGCCGCTGGTACAAAGACGCCTACAATCTTGTAAAGTCGGGCGGCGTCGAGCCTCAAGAGAACAAGGGCTCTTACATCAGCAGGGCCTTCAAGAAGTTTGGCCTCGGATAGGATTTCACAGCAATGCTGGCCCGCCTTTCGATCCGTGACATCGTCCTGATCGAGCGGCTCGATATCGATTTCGCCAAGGGCCTTGCCGTGCTGACCGGCGAAACCGGCGCCGGCAAATCCATTCTTCTCGATGCATTTGCGCTGGCGCTCGGCGGGCGCGGCGACGCGAGCCTCGTGCGCCACGGCGCGGAGCAGGGGCAGGTGACGGCGGCGTTCGACCTGCCGAAGAAGCATCCGGCCTTCACGATCCTGCGCGAGAACGGTTTCGACGATCCCGAATCGGGCGAGATGATCCTGCGCCGCGTGCAACTGGCGGACGGGCGCACGCGCGGCTTCCTCAACGACCAGCCGGTCAGTATCCAGACCCTGAAAGCCATCGGGGCGACGCTCGTGGAGATTCACGGCCAGCATGACGAACGCGCGCTGGTCGACGCCGCGACGCATCGCCGCCTGCTCGATGCCTTCGCCGGGCTTGATGAGCCTGTGATCACCGTCGAGGCGCTATGGGATGCACGCAAGAGCGCGCGCGATGCGCTCGAACAACATCGCGCCGGGATGGAACGCGCCGCTCGCGACGCCGACTATCTGCGCCACGCCTCCGGCGAGTTGATGAAGCTTGCGCCGCAGGAGGGGGAGGAAACCCAACTGGCCGAGCGCCGCACCACGATGATGCAGGGCGAGAAGATTTCCGAGGACCTGCGCGACGCGCTGTCGGCCGTCGCCGGGCCGCAATCGCCGGTCACGTCGCTGGCGGCCGCCGTGCGGCGGCTGGAGCGCCGCGCGGCCTCCGCGCCGAAGCTTGTGGAAGATGCCGTCAGGGCGATGGATGCGGCGCTCAATTCGCTCGCCGAGGCCGAACAGAACCTCAACGCCGCGATCAACGCCGCCGATTACGACCCCGCCGAGCTGGAGCGGATCGAAGAGCGGCTGTTCGCGTTGCGGGCGGCGGCGCGCAAATATTCCACGCCCGTCGATGATCTCGCCGCGCTCGCGGAGAAGTTCAAGGCCGATGTCGGCCTGATCGACGCCGGTGCGGGCAGGCTGAAGGTTCTGGAGAAAGAGGCGAACGCCGCTGACGCGGCCTATCTCGACGCCGCGAAAAAATTGTCGGCGGCGCGTACCAAGGCGGCGGAGAAACTCAACAAGGCCGTCAACGCCGAGTTGGCACCGTTGAAGCTCGAGCGCGCGAAATTCTCGACCCAGATCGAGAGCGAGCCGCAATCGCCCGGGCCGCAGGGGTTCGACCGTGTTCAGTTCTGGGTGCAGACCAATCCGGGCACCAAGCCGGGACCGCTGATGAAGGTCGCCTCCGGCGGCGAACTCTCGCGCTTCCTGCTGGCGCTGAAGGTGGTGCTGTCGGATCGCGGTTCTGCGCCGACCCTGGTGTTTGACGAAATCGACACCGGCGTCGGCGGTGCTGTGGCGGATGCCATCGGTGCGCGGCTCGGGCGGCTGGCGGAGAAGGTGCAGGTGATGGCGGTGACGCACGCGCCGCAGGTTGCCGCACGCGCGGACCAGCATCTGCTCATCTCCAAGGAAGCGCTCGACAAGGGTAAGCGCGTCGCCACCCGCGTCGCACCGCTCGGGAACGAACATCGCCGCGAGGAGATTGCCCGCATGCTGGCGGGTGCGGAGATCACCCGCGAGGCCCGCGCCGCGGCGGAGCAGTTGCTCAAGGCCGCGACGGGGTAGAGGGTCTTTGTTGATGAATGATTGTTTCCGTCATTCCGGGACGCGAGCAAAGCGAGCGAACCCTGACGTCATGCCCGCGCTTGTCGCGGGCATCCACGTCTTTTAGAGCATTTTCAATTTATTCGGAATTGTCATGCGCGGGCTTGACCCGCGCATCCATCTTAAAGGAAGAGTCGATTGCGGAAGATGGATTGCCGGGTCAAGCCCGGCAATGACGGTCCTTGTTTCCATCAAAGGTGGAAACGCTTTAGAAACGGCCCAGAGACGTGGATGGACGGGACATAGGGGCATTCACGGGGGCATTCACGCCATCTTTGCCGGGACGACCTGAGATAAAACAAGCAATGGCCAGAACCTCCAGATTGAAGCCGCCAATCCCCGTCGAAACCCTCACCAAGGCGCAGGCCAAGGTGGAACTGACGCGGCTTGCGCTCGAAATCTCGATGCACGACGAGCGCTACTATCAGAAAGACGCGCCGACGGTTTCGGACGCGGACTATGACAAGCTCCGCCAGCGCCTCAACGCCATCGAGGAACGGTTTCCTGAACTGGTGGCGAAGGACTCGCCCTCGCAGACAGTCGGTGCGCATCCTTCGCGCGCGTTCGGGAAAATCCGCCATGCGGTGCCGATGCTGTCGCTCGGCAACGCGTTCAGCGACGAGGATGTCGCTGAGTTTGCCACACGCGTGCGGCGCTTTCTCAATCTCGGTGTGGACGAAGAACTTGCCATTGTCGCCGAGCCAAAGATCGACGGTCTGTCGCTGTCGCTGCGCTACGAGAATGGCGAGTTGATTAATGCCGCGACGCGCGGCGACGGGTTCGAGGGTGAGGATGTCACCGCGAACGTCCGCACCATCAAGGATGTGCCGCATACGCTGAAAGGCAAGGATATCCCGGCGACCTGCGAGGTGCGCGGCGAGGTCTACATGCTGCGCGAGGATTTTCTCGCGCTCAACAAGAAGCAGGCCGAGGCGGACGACACCATCTTCGCCAATCCGCGTAATTCCGCCGCCGGATCGCTGCGTCAGAAGAACGTCGCGATCACCGCGTCACGGCCGCTGAAGTTCTTCGCCTATGCCTGGGGCGAGATGAGTGGGATGCCCGCGCCGGCGCAGTTCGAAATGGTGAAATGGCTCGGCAAGGCAGGCTTCGTCGTCAATCCGCGTATGGTGTTGTGCCGCGATGTCGAGGCTCTGCTTAAATACTATCGTGAGATCGAAGCGGAGCGCGCTTCGCTGCCCTACGACATCGATGGCGTGGTCTACAAGGTCGACCGGCTCGACTGGCAGAACCGGCTCGGCTTCATCGCGCGCAGCCCGCGCTGGGCGATCGCTCACAAGTTCGCCGCCGAGCAGGCGACCACGGTGCTGGAGAAGATCGACATTCAGGTGGGACGCACCGGCGCGCTGACGCCGGTGGCGCGGCTGACGCCGGTGACGGTCGGCGGCGTGGTGGTGCAGAACGCGACGCTGCACAACGAGGATGAAATCGCCCGCAAGGATATTCGCGAGGGTGACACTGTCGTGATCCAGCGCGCGGGCGACGTGATCCCGCAGGTCGTGAGCATTGTCGCGGACAAGCGGCCGAAGAACGCCAAGCCTTATTCGTTTCCGCATGTCTGTCCGGTCTGCGGGAGTCATGCCGTGCGCGAGGAGGGCGAGGCGGTGCGCCGCTGCACCGGCGCGCTGATCTGCCCGGCGCAGGCGGTGGAGCGGCTGAAGCATTTCGTCTCGCGGCTTGCCTTCGATATCGAGGGGCTCGGCGACAAGCAGATTCAGGAGTTCTACGACGAGGGGATCATCATGCATCCCGTCGATATCTTCACGCTCGAGAAGCGCGATGCGCGCGCGGCCAATAAGCTCAGGGATCGCGAGGGCTATGGCGAAACCTCGGTGCGCAATTTGTTCGCCGCGATCGATGCGCGGCGCAAAGTCGAACTCAATCGCCTGATCTTCGCGCTCGGTATCCGGCATGTCGGCGAGGGCAATGCCAAGCTCTTGGCGCGCCATTACGGCACGATTGAAAATCTTCGCGTAGCGATGGCCGAGGCTGCCGCTGCGCAGACCGAGGATGGCAATGCGTCAGAGGCTTATGCCGATCTCAACAATATCGGCGGCGTCGGTGACATCGTGGCCGATGCGGTGGTCGAGTTTTTCGCGGAGAAGCGCAACGTCGAGGCGCTCGGCGAACTGCTTGCAGAGATCGAGGTGCTGCCCGTCGAACAGGCGCGTACCGATTCCGCTGTCGCCGGAAAGACCGTGGTGTTCACCGGTTCGCTGACGAAATTCACCCGCGACGAGGCCAAGGCGCAGGCCGAGCGGCTGGGCGCGAAGGTCTCGGGCTCGGTGTCGAAGAAAACGGATTACGTGGTCGCGGGCGAGGAAGCGGGCTCCAAGCTCACCAAGGCGCGCGAACTCGGCGTCGCGGTGCTGACCGAAGACGAGTGGCTTGCACTCACCGGTGGCAGCGGCAACGCTACATGATCCCGGCTTCGCTTTCTTCCGCCTCGATCATCTCGTCCGTGCCGACCGGCTTGGTGTTGCGCGGGAGAATGAACACGATGGCCGCCGCGCAGGCCATCGAGGTCAGCAGGATCGCGATATTGACCGGCAGAGGCGTGGCGAAATCTCCGCCGAGATAGGCGCCTAATTCTGAAAACAGCGATCCGCAGCCGAATTGTAGAAATCCCATGATGCCCGCGGCCGTGCCTGCCGCCCGGGGGCGAACGCTGAGCGCGCCCGCCGCGGCATTCGCCATCGCGAACGCATTGCCGACCATGACGATCATGTGGGTGCCGAACAGCCACGACGGCATCTGGTTGACGCCGAGGACGCCCCAAAGCACGTTGATGATCGAACCAGCGATTTGCAGGACAAGGCCGATCCGAATCATGCGGTCGATGCCGTAACGCGGCGAGAGCCGCACCGAGATCAGATTGCCTGTCATATAGGCGACGCCTGCGGTGGCGAACCAAAGCCCGTATTCGGCGGTGGAGCGGCCCATCTGATCGACCACGATGTAGGGACCGCCACCGGCGAAAATGAAAATGATCGCCGAGGCCAGCATCACGCAGAACGCGTAGCTGATGAACGTGCGGCTCGATGACAGCGCGCGCAAATCCTCGAAGAACCCTGTGTCATCGGACGCGACCTGACGGCGCCGCGTCTCGGGCAGGCCGAACGCGATGCCGATGGTGACAAGCAGCGATGCCGCGGCCATGAAATAGAAAATCGAATGCCAGCCGAAATTGACGTCGAGCACGCCGCCAATCAGCGGGCTGATCATTTGCGCGATCATCATCACGGCGGTGACGAGGCTGATCATGCCGCCGATCCGTTCACGCGGATAAATGTCGCGGATGATGGCGCGGCACGTCACCATGCCGGAAGCTCCGCCAAGCGCCTGAAAGAACCGTGCCGTGACGAGTTGCGGCAGTGTCTGCGCGAAGATGCAGGCGACCGTGGCGACGACGCTCAGGCCGATGCCGCCGAGCACGACCGGGCGGCGGCCAAAGCGGTCCGATAATGGTCCGGTAACGAGTTGCGAAACCGCGAGCCCGATCATGAACAGCACGACGTTGAGTTGTACGGATGCAACCGAGGTCTCGAACAGCCGTGCAAGATAGGGAAGCACCGGCACCAGCAGATAAAGCGAGACCGGGCCGACGCCGTTCATCGCCACCAGCAGGATCAGAACCGCTCGCGATTGCCTCGCGCTTGCGTTTGTTGCTGGCATTGCGGTGTTTTCAGCGGTCACGTTGGCCGGACTCTTTTCTTGGTGGTGGATTATTGAGTGAGCGGTGCGGTCGCCGTATCGAGCCACACCTTGGTCGCTTCATCCACCAGCGGCCTGATCTCGCGCCGGACGCGCGCATGGTAATCGTCGATCCACGCACGCTCCTGCGCGCTCAGCTGCGCGGCATCGATCAGCCTGCGGTCGATCGGCGCGAGCGTCAGCGTCTCGAACGCGTCCATCGGTTTGTCCGCGCCTTCGATGTTCGCCGCGATAATCAGCTCAAGGTTCTCGATGCGGATGCCGTAGCCGCCGGTTTTGTAATAGCCGGGCTCGTTGGACAGGATCATGCCTCGCCGCAGCGGCGCGTGGCCGAGCTTGGAAATGCGCGCGGGGCCTTCATGTACGGAGAGATAGCTGCCGACGCCGTGGCCGGTGCCGTGCTCGTAATCGAGGCCGATCTGCCACAGGAACTGCCGCGCCAGCGTGTCGATCTGCACGCCGTGGGTGCCGTCGGGGAAAATCGCGCTCGCCACCGCGATGTGCCCGCGCAGCACGCGGGTAAAGCGGTCGCGCATCTCCGCCGTCGGCTCGCCGATGGCGATGGTACGGGTCACGTCGGTGGTGCCATCTTCGTATTGCGCGCCGGAATCGATCAGGAGCAAATCGCCCGGCTTGATGCGGCGGTTGCTCTTGCGCGTGACACGATAGTGCACGATGGCGCCGTTCGGGCCCGTGCCGGAGATGGTGGGGAACGAAACATCCTTCAGCGCGCCGGTGTCGCGGCGGAGGGTTTCCAGCGCCTCCACGGCGTCGATCTCGGTCAGCGCACCGCCTGCCGCTTCGCGATCGACCCATGCGAGAAAGCGCGCCAGCGCCGCGCCGTCGCGGCGGTGTGCCGTGCGTGTGCCTGAAATTTCGGTCGCGTTCTTGATCGCCTTGAGTTGCGTGACGGGATCGGGAATGCGCCGGACTGTGCCGCCCGCGCCGGTGATCGCCCGGCGCAGCGCGTCGGCGGCAGTGGCGCTGTCGAGGCCGATCACGGCCTTCTCTTTCGATGCGGCCGCCAGCGTGGACAGCAGCGCATGCGGCTCGGCAATGTCGGCATGGGCAGCGAGATGCGCGCGCGCCTCGTTCGAGAGCTTGCGCGCGTCGACGAAGATGGTGGGCGCGCCGTCTTTCGGCAGCAGCGCATAGGACAAAGGCAGCGGCGTGTGCGCCACATCGCTGCCCCGGATGTTGAAGGTCCACGCCACCGCGTGCGAGTCGGACAGCACCAGCGCGTCGAGGCCGAGCTTCTTCATCTCGGCGCGGATGCGGGTGAGTTTGTCCGTCTCGCTTTCGCCCGCGAATTCCCGCGGATGCACGTTGACGAGGCCGAGCGGCGGGGCCGGGCGCTCGCTCCAGACCGCATCCACCGGATTGTCATCGAGCGCGACAAGCTCCGCGCCTGCCTTCTCGCAGGCGGTAGCGAGGCGTTCCGCTGCCGCCGTGGTGTGCAGCCACGGGTCGATGCCGAAACGTTCGCCTGCTTTCAGGTGCTGCGTCAGCCATTGCTCCGGCGGCGGATCGGCCAGCGGTGCGATGCTCCATGCGGCGGTGTCGACCTGCTGGGCGGCCTGCAGCGTATAGCGGCCATCGACGAACAGCGCGGCATCGCGAATGGTGACGATGGCGAGCCCCGCCGAGCCGGTGAAGCCGCTCAGCCAGGCGAGGCGTTCCTCGGAGGGAGCGACGTATTCGTTCTGCTGGCTGTCGCCGCGCGGAACGATGAATCCGGCGAGGCCGCGCTGCACGATCTCCTCGCGGAGTGCGCTCAGGCGTGCCGACAGCGCGGTGCCTCCTTCGGGATCGTCGAAATTCTGAAACCGGGCCTCGAACATCCGCAACCTTCCAAACGCAATGTGGCACGAACCATGCCTTGTAAATTTAACACGGCTGGCGTGGAAGGCGAACGCCGGAACCATCGGCGGTATTTGGCGTTGCTCGTGTCAGCCGGGGACGTACCCGGCTTGGGGTTTCAACCGGGCGAGGAGGTTGAAAAAAATGCGGTCCTTCGGATTTGAGAAGCCGTCGCCGGACAGGTTGCCTCCGGTTTCGAGCGAGGAGGGCGCCCTTTTCGGCATGGTCGCAAAACGGCGCGGGCTAATCGTGGAATTGCTCGACCGGCTGACCGAGGTGCGTTTGCAACGCGACGTCCGCAACATCGGCTATACCGAGAGCGACGTGACGGCGAAGCGCACGCGCGAATCCTAGTCCATCCGCTGCATCAAGAGACTGACCCAGCCGTCGAGCTGGTAGCGGCGGATCAGCCGGAGGCCCTGACCCCGATAGGCGGCGATGACGCCGCGCGCGTGCGGCGGCAGCAGGCCCGACAGGATCACGAAAGCGGACGGCGCCAGATGCCGGGCCATCGGTGCCGCGAGCTTGCGCAGCGGATTGGCGAGAATATTCGCCAGCACGAGATCGAACGGGCCTGCCTGCGCAAAGCGCGGCGAGCCGAAGCCGATGGCATGGATCGCCTCCACGTCATGCCCGGCGCCATTGAGCACGGCGTTTTCCCTCGCCACGATCACCGAGCGCGGATCGATGTCGCTGGCGAGGATGTTCCGGTGCAGCGCCTTGGCGGCGGCGATCGCCAGCACTCCGGTGCCGGTGCCGAGATCGAGCACGCGGCGGGGCGCGGAATGACATAGCACCCGGTCGAGCAGCATCAGGCAGCCGCGCGTGGTGCCGTGATGGCCGGTGCCGAAGGCGAGCGCCGCCTCGATCTCGATCCGCAGCTTGTTCGGCGGAATCCGCTCGCGGTCGTGATGGCCGTGAACCACGAAGCGCCCGGCATTGACCGGCACGAGATCGGCAAGGCTTGCCTTCACCCAGTCCTTGGCTTCCACGGTGTCGAAGGTGAGCGCGGCGGCGATGTCATCGCCCGCGATCTGAGCAACCATGGCGCGAATGGCGGCCTGATCCGGCGGCGTCTCGAAATAGAGCGAGATGTCCCATTCGCTGGTGCCGGGGCGTTCAAAAGCCGAGACCACGACCTCGCTATTGTCGAACACCTCCGACAGGATATCGACGATACGGTTGGCGCTGGCCTCGTTCCCGCCGCTGCAGGTAGCGTGAATGGTCGGGCCGGAGGGCATCGTGGAGGGGTCCATGAAAGCTCAATCTTAAGAGGTGCCGAGGCTGCGTGGCTGGTCCCGGCTGGTCAGGCGGGAATGATGCCTACAGGATATCGCCGCAAAGCGCGAGCCGATCCACCCCCTCAAAACGCCCTGCACGGGGGCGAGATCGTGCGCCCGGAGACGGGGTTGGTCCTCCGCAGGCCACATATTCGTCACCGGCTGGCCTGTTTAATTTGATGCATCGTGAATACATGTTAGGACGGATCGAGCCAATGAAGGAAAGAGACCATGCGTAATCTCAGTCTGGGCCGGGTTGTTGTCGTTCTCGCTCTGGCAGCCCTGCTGATCGGCACCGGCGTATGGGCCGTCGAGGTCTGGAACGCCAGCGGCGATGTCGCCATGACCAAGCACGGCTGGATCGCGCTCGGCCTCGGCACGTTTTTCTCGCTGGTCATCGGCTGCGGGCTGATGGCGCTGATGTTTTTCTCCAGCCGCAGCGGCCATGACGAGGCCGCCGATCCGCTGCGACACAAGGATGAACCGCCGCCGGGCAGGGCTTGAGTCGATGGTCCGGCCGTGCCCCGGCTCAGGGCTCGATGCACCATAAAAGGTGTTTTGATTGACGAAACGGGCTTCGGGCATGAGGATAAGCGAAGTGTGACCATAGCTGTGCGATCAGCGCAGGACGGGCGGATCGCATGATGCTGATACTGAAGTACACGGGCCTTTTTGTTGGTCTTTTGATTTCAGCGGTGCTCGCTGTCGTTTTGATTTACGGCGGTAAAGGGTACCGGGATGCTCTTTTAAATTCTGATACATTACGCTTGCGTGCCGATCGGCTTATCGCCCAGGCTCGCGGAGCTTCCTCGCTCGGTGAAGATCATCTCCGTATTCTGCTGAAGGTCGAAGATCCGAATTTCTGGCAGCATCCCGGCGTGGATTTCTCAAGTCCCGGAGCTGGAGCGACCACAATCACACAATCGGCTTCCAAGCGCCTCGCATTCAAAGAGTTTCGGCCCGGCTTCGGCAAGATTCGCCAGACCGGCTATGCCCTCGGTCTGGAGCGGCGCCTTTCCAAGGAGCAGATACTCGCGCTGTGGCTTGAGACACTTCAAATGGGGAATGGTCCAGGCGGATGGATGACTGGCTTCCATCACGCGAGCTCCGCAATTTTTGGACGTGCGCCTTCAGAGTTGAGCAAAGCCGAGTTTATCCGGCTGGTGGCTGTCCTGATCGCGCCGGCACAATATGATCTCGCTCGCCACGATGCCGCTCTGGATGAGCGCGTCGGCCGGATCGAACGGCTGGTTGCGGGAACGTGTACGCCATCGGGCCATGGCGATGTGTGGCTTGAAGGGTGTAGGCAACTTTAGGATTGCTGCAACCAGAGCCTCACAGGCTTGTTCACAGCCGATCCACAGGTCCCGCACAGCTTTCCCACAGGGCTGTCTACGCGAATATCCCCTGATGGTCGCGCAGGATGGTCTGGGCGGCATTGTAGCCCGGTGCGCCGGTGACGCCGCCGCCGGGATGCGCGCCCGAGCCGCAATGGTAGAGGCCTTTCAGCGGTCCGCGATAATCGGCGTGACCGAGCAGCGGGCGGGCCGAGAACAACTGATTCAGCGTCAGCTTGCCGTGGAAGATGTCGCCGCCGATGAGGCCGAATTGCCGCTCCAGATCGAGCGGCGAGAGGATCTGGCGCGCGATCACGCTGCGCGCGAAGCCGGGCGCGTAGCGGTCCACGGTGGCGATCATCAGGTTCGCGACCTCTTCGCGGTGATCGTCCCACGATTTGCCGTCCGGCAATTCCGGCGCGACATGCTGGCAGAACAGGCTCGCGACATGCGCATCGGCCGGGGCGAGGCTGTCGTCCAGCGTCGAGGGGATCAGCATTTCCACCACCGGCTCGCGGCTCCAGCCATGCTCGCGCGCATCGTGCCAGGCGCGGTCCATATAGGTGAGCGATGGCGCGAGAATGATGCCGCTGGTGAGATGATCGCCCATGCCGGGAAGTGCTGTGAATGACGGCAGCGCGGATAGCGCGACATTCATCCGGAATGTGCCTGAGCCGTTGCGATATTTCGCGATGCGCGAAGCGAACGGCGCGGGCAATGCGGCTTGCGGGACGAGTTGCGTATAGAGCAGCGTCGGGTTGACGTTGGAGACAACATAGCGCCCGCGCAGCGTCTCGCCGTTCTCCAGCGTGACACCGACGGCGTGGCCGTTCTCGATCAAGACTTCACGAACGCCGGATTCGATGTCGATCTCGACGCCATGGTTGCGGGCGGCGGCCGCCATCGCCTGCGTGATCGCGCCCATGCCGCCGATGGCGTGGCCCCACAGTCCCTTGCGGCCGTTCACCTCGCCGAAGGCATGATGCAGCATCACATAGGCGGAGCCCGCCGCGTAGGGGCTCGCATAGTGGCCGACGATGGCGTCGAAGCCGAACAGCGCCTTGACGAGATCGCTCTCGAACCAGTCGTCCAGCATCTCGCCCGCCGACAGCGTGAACAGGTCGAGCAGCAATCGCTGATGCTCCAGCGACAGCTTGCGCAGGATGTTGCCGCTCTCCAGCGCGTTGAAGCCTTCGCGCAGGCTGTTGAGCGAAAACCCTTCCGTGATGTTGGGCGGTGCGCGCAGCAGGAATTGCCGCAGCACGTCGGCGACGATGTCGAGCTCGCGGGTGAAGGCGTCGATCCGTAGCGCGTCGCGTTCGCTCAGTTTCGCGACCGATTGATGGGTGCGGCCTTCGCCGGTCAGAAGATGGCGGCCATCGGGTGAGGGCAGGAAGTTCTGCACGCGGCGCTCGACGATGCGCAGGCCATGGTGGGCGAGATTGAGGTCGGCGATCACGCGCGGGTGCAGCAGGCTCACGGTGTAGGCCGCGACCGAATTGCGGAAGCCGGGGTGGAATTCCTCCGTCACCGCGGCGCCGCCCACGACCTTGCGCCGCTCGACGACTTTGACCGAAAGGCCGTTCATCGCGAGATAGGCCGCGCAGGTGAGGCCGTTATGGCCGGCGCCGATGATGATCGCGTCGTACCGTGACATGAGGTCTTCTTAAATGTCCTCCGTTGCGCAGGCGAGCGATTTCTGGCGCTGGGGATGGTCATGGCGCCGTTATTGTCCGTTCATCTGCGCTGTGATCCACTGGCGGGAACGGCGTTTCCGGACGTTTCCGGCTTGCGGCCGCTTGCGGAGTTGTCATGACCACCCCGTCACCGGCCGATGCGGCATCGCCCGCCGCGCGCAACCGTGTTGTGCTCGCGGTCTATACCGCGACGATCTTTCTGAGCGCGCTGCTGCTGTTTTCGGTGCAGCCCTTGTTCACGAAAATGGTGCTGCCGCGGCTCGGCGGTTCGCCCGCGGTGTGGTCGGTGGCGATGGTGTTCTTCCAGTCGCTGCTGCTCGGCGGTTACGCCTACGCGCATGTGCTGATGACGCTGAAAAGCCGGATGGCTCCGGTCATTATTCACCTCATCTTGCTGGCGGTGGCGTTCACTTTCCTGCCGCTCTCGATTTCCAGCGGCTGGGCGGAGCCGCCTGAAAGCGGTTACGCCTTCTGGCTTCTCGGCCTGTTCGCGGTTTCGATCGGTCTGCCGTTCTTCGCGCTCGCCGCCAACAACCCGATGCTGCAGGCGTGGTTCGTGCGCACCGGCCATCCGGACGGGCCGGACCCGTATTTCCTTTATGCCTCGTCGAACATCGGCAGCTTCCTCGCGCTGCTGTCCTATCCGGTGCTGCTGGAGCCGATGCTGATGCTGCATGCGCAGAACCTGCTCTGGACAGTCGGTTACGGCCTTCTGATCCTGCTGATCGGTGCGTGCGGGATGTTGCTGCTGCGCGCGCCGAAAGCGGTGCCCGTCGCGGCGGGAGAAGACGACATCGCGCCCGCGCCGTCATGGCGGCAATGGGGGCGCTGGGTGTTTCTCGCCGCCGTTCCGTCCGGCCTGCTGATCGCCGTCACCGCGCATATTTCGACCGACGTCGCGGCCGCACCGCTCTTATGGGTGCTGCCGTTGTCGCTGTACCTGCTGACATGGGTGCTGGTGTTCCAGTCGCGGCCGTTGCTGCCTCATGCCTGGATGCTGAGGCTGCAACCGCTCGCAATCGCGGGCGTCATTGTCTTGCTGGCGATCGGCGGCGAGCAGAACCTTTTGTTGACGCTCGGCGGGCATCAATTGTGTTTTTTCATCATCGCGATGGCGAGCCACGGTGAACTGGCGCGCACCCGTCCGCTCGCGCGCTATCTTACCGGCTTCTACGTCGCGCTGTCGTTCGGCGGCATGATCGGCGGGTTGTTCGCGGGGCTGGTGGCGCCGTTCGCGTTCTCATGGATCGCGGAATATCCGATTCTGCTGGTGCTGGCGGCGCTGTGCCGTCCGCCGCAGACGTCCCGGCGAGGCGCGGTGCTGCTTTGGCTCGTGGCTGTTGTGGTTGCGCTGGTTCTGATCGCGATGTCGTATCACGAGGATGCGGCGGAAGTGTTTATCGAGCGCTGGCGCGTATCGGCGATCTCCTCGCTCGCCGTGATCACCGCGTTGCTCGTGGTCGCGATGGGAATGGCCCGCCTCAAATTCGCGGTGCTGGTGGCGTTGGGGCTTGTCCTGATCCGTGTCTATCCGATCGACGCAGGCCGCATCGAGACGGTGCGCAGCTTCTTCGGCGTACACAAGATCGTGGTGACGCCGGACGGCCAATATCACGTGCTGATGCACGGCACGACGATCCACGGCGCGGAGAAATTCAAGGCGGATGACGGCACGCCGCTCACGGGGAGGCCGGAGCCGATCAGCTATTATCACAAGGATGGCGGCATCGGCCGCGCCATTGCCGCCATTCGCGCGCGCAAGAGCGGCCCGCTGCGGGTGGCGGCGATCGGCCTCGGCGCGGGCACGCTCGCCTGTCAGGCGAAGCCGAGCGAGACGTGGAAGTTCTTCGAGATCGACCAGACCATGGTCGATACCGCACGCGATCCGAAATATTTCACCTATCTGTCGGCCTGCATGCCGGACATCAAGCCGGTGATCGGCGATGCGCGGCTGACCTTCGCGCGCGAGCCGGATGCGGCCTACGACCTCATCATCGTTGATGCCTATTCGTCGGATGCGATCCCGATCCATCTTGCGACGAAGGAAGCGATGGCGATCTACAAGGCCAAGCTCGCGCCGGACGGCGCGGTGGTGATGCACGTCTCGAACCGGCATCTGGAACTGGCGAGCGTCGTCGTCGGCATCGCCGATGCCAACGGCCTGACAAGCTGGATCTTCTACGAGGACAGCGGCCGCGATGCCGAATATATCTACACCACCAATGTCGTGGTGTCGGCTCGCAAGCCCGCGGACGTCGGCGCGGTGGCGGCCGACGGTCTGTGGGAGAAGACGCCGCCGACGCCCGGACAGAAGGTGTGGACCGACGACTATTCCAACGTGCTGGGCGCGGTGTATCGCCGCCTGCGCGACGGAGACGAGTGATCCATCGCTGAAGCCAAGTCAGGCTTCAGTCGTCGTCATCGCTTCCGAACAGCGGGCGATAAACGCGGCGCTGATAATAGCGCGCACCGTCGTCCTGGGCGTAGTTGTTGTCGTAGCCGCGGCTGTAGCGCGGATCGACATAGATGCGCCGGGTCGGATCGCGCGGATCGGGCGCGGATGCGCCGCCG
>Ga0153956_1001765_pt1 | contig 17918 bp, 18 predicted proteins | sample TSFL040MetaG_FD_104704 | JGI IMG/M metagenome (GOLD analysis project Ga0153956, IMG submission 104704) | Attine ant fungus gardens microbial communities from Florida, USA - TSFL040 MetaG | ecosystem: Host-associated > Fungi > Mycelium > Unclassified | place: USA: Florida, Wekiwa Springs...
CGTGAGGGAGACGCCGGGAACGTCACCCTCCCACGCGCCTTCCCCATGCCCAACCCCGGTGAGTTCGCACTTAGCCACACATAACGTGGCTAAGTGCGAACTCAACCTGTGGTGGAGGCTTCCTTCCATGCAGAAGGGTCACGGGAGTCCGGAGTTCGTGACGGACCCTTGCCCGGTGTCTCACGAGACCCTCACGTCCTGGGCGTCTCATGGAGGTCACAGCCTGCCAGGACCTCCATGAGACGCCCAGGCACCGCCCTCGGACGGGCGCGCTCGCCCAGCTAATTCGCGGCGAAGCGCATCCGGGGATCCGGATGCGGGTGGGCTCGGAGGAGGGCCTGGGTGTATTCGTCTTTCGGGTGGGCGAAGACCTCTTTGGTCGGGCCCGCCTCGACGATGCGGCCGTGTTGCATCACGGCGATGCGGTCGGCCACCTCGGCGATCACCGCGAGCTGGTGGGAGATGAAGAGGACGGCCACGCCCAGCTCCTCGCGGAGGTCGAGGAAGAGGTTCAACAACTGCGCCTGCACCGACACATCAAGCGCGCTGACCGCCTCGTCGGCGATGATCATCTCCGGGTCGACGGCGAGGGCGCGGGCGATGGAGACGCGCTGGCGCTGGCCGCCGGAGAGCTCCCCCGGCTTGCGCGGCGCGAAGCGGTCCGAGAGCTGCACCAGCCCGAGCAGCCGCGAGACGAACGCGTCCTCGTCCTCCGACCCCGGCCGATTGTGGACCTTGCCCGCTTCGTGCAGCGCCGCCCCGACGGTCATCCGGGGATTGAGCGAGGCGTAGGGGTCCTGGAAGACCATCTGCATCCGCCGCCGCAGCTCGCGCAGCTCGGCCCGCTTGTGCTTGCGGATGTCGGTGCCGTCGACGCGCACCGCGCCGCCGTCGGGCTCGATCAGCCGGATGAGGCAGCGGGCCATCGTCGTCTTGCCGGAGCCGGAGCCGCCGGCGATCCCGAGGATCTCCCCGCGATCGAGGGTGAAGCTGACGTCGTCGACGGCGCGGTGCGGATCGAGCTTCGTGCGCGTCACCATCTCGGCGACGCTCCGGCGCACGCCGAATTCCTTCACCAGGTGCTCGACCTCCAGCAGGTGGGCTTTCTCGCCCCCGAGATCACTCACGCTTCCACCCTCTCCGCCGCCGAGTTCGCCTTCGCGTAGGGACACACCGGGCAGGCGGAATCGTGCGCCGGCCCGACCTTCTCCAGCTTCATCGAGATCGACTCGCAGCCGGGCCGCGCGTGCTCGCAGCGAGGCGCGAAGACGCAGCCGGGGATCACGTCGGAGAGCTCGGGCGGGTGACCGGCGAGGGCGGCCCGGCGCTGCACGTTGCCGGCGGAATCGAGCTCCGGCACCGAGTTGAGGAGCGCCTTCGTGTAGGGGTGTTCGGGTTCGTGGTAGATCGTCTCCACCGGCCCCGTCTCGACGATGTGGCCGCCGTACATCACCGCCACCCGGTCGCACGCCTGGGCGATCACGCCGAAGTCGTGGGACACGAGCAGCATCGCCATCCCCTCCTCGGCGCTCATCGCCGCCAGCAGCTTGAGGATCTGCGCCTGGGTCGTCACGTCGAGCGCCGTGGTCGGCTCATCGGCCAGCATCAGCCGCGGGGACGACGCGGTCGCGATCGCGATCATCACCCGCTGGCACATCCCGCCGGACAGCTCGTGCGGGTAGGCGCGGTAGCGATGCTCGGGGTCCTCGATGCCGACCCGCTCGAGCAGCGCCAGCGACTCGTCCTTCGCCGCCTTCTTCGACATCCCGCGGTTGACCTTCAAGGTTTCCGCGATCTGGGCGCCGACCCGCAAGGTCGGGTTCAGCGACCCGAACGGGTTCTGGTAGATCATCCCGATCGAGTGGGCGCGGAGATCGCGCAGCTTCGCGGTCGAGAGTCCGAGCACGTCGGAGCCGTCGAAGCGGACCGAACCGCCGGTGATCGATCCCGGCTCGGGGATCATCCGCATCACCGCGCGGCAGGTGAGGCTCTTCCCCGAGCCCGACTCGCCGACCAGGCCGACGACTTCGCCCGCCTCGAGCGCCAGGTCGACACCTTTGACGGCGGCCAACGGCCCGTCGGAGCCGGGGAACTCGACCCGCAGCGCCTCGATCTCCAGCAGGCTCACGGCTCACCCCGGCTGAGGCCACGGTCGGAGAAGCCCTCGCCGATCAGCCCGACCCCGACCCCGAACAGCACCAGCACCAGCCCCGGCAGCGTCGCGATCCACCAGGCGGTCAGCAGGTAGCCCTGGCCTTCGGCGATGATCCCGCCCAGCTCGGCCGTCGGCGGCTGGACCCCGAAGCCGAGGTAGGAGAGGCCGGAGAGCAGGATCAGGTTGCCGACCAGGTCGATGGTCGTGTAGACGAGGCAGGGCCGGATCACGTTGGGCAGGCCGTGCTTCAGGATCGCCCGCGTTTTCGAGTAGCCGAGCGCGGTCGTCGCCATCATGAAGGGCTGCTCGCGGATGACCAGCATCTCGGCCCGCGCCAGCCGTGCGTAGAGGGCCCAGGCGGCGAGCGGCACGGCGATCAGGAAGCCCTCGACACCGGGGCCGACGATCGCCACGAAGGCGATCGCCAGGACGATGAACGGGAAGGAGATCATGATGTCGGCGAGGCGGCTGACGATCATGTCGACCCAGCCGCCGAAGTAGCCCGCGAGCGCCCCGGCGAGCACGGCGAACGGGAGCGGCACGTAGGTCACCAGCAGGACCAGCCCGATGTCCAGGCGCAGCCCGTAGAGCGTGCGGGAGAAGACGTCGCGGCCGGTGTCGTCGGTGCCGAAAAGGTGCTGGGACGAGGGCGAGGAGAGCAGCGAGAAGGGGTCGAGTTCGTTCGGGCCGTAGGGGGCGATCAACGGTGCGAAGAGGGCGGCGAGGGCGAGGAGGCCGACAATGCCGGCACCGACCTTGACCGAGGTCGGCCAGCGTTTGATCCGCCCGAGGATCGAGCGCCGGGGACGCGCCGCCGCGGGGGTGACTTCGATCGGGGTGGCGGGGGTCGCGCTCATCCGCGTCCTCCCAGTCGGATCCGCGGGTCGAGCCAGGCGTAGAGGACGTCGGTGAAGAAGCCGATCACGACGACCACCGCGCCGCTGAGGAAGACCAGGGTCTGGACCAATTTGTAGTCGCGTTTGGCGACTCCCTGGACCAGCAAGGTCCCGGCGCCCGGGATCTGGAAGACGTTTTCCACCAGCACCAGCAGGCCGACGAAAAAGCCGAAGAGGGAGGCGAGGATCGTGATCACGCCGATGATCGAGTTGCGCATCGCGTGTTTGCCGACCACCCGCAGCTCGCTGTAGCCGCGCGCCCGCACCGCCTCGATGTAGTCGCTCTGCAGCACCGTGACCAGGTTCGCGCGGAGGTTGCGGACGATGATCACCAGGAGGCCGAGTCCGATCGTCAGTGCCGGCAGGGTCAGAGTCCGCAAGATCCCGGAGATCCCGGTTTCGTAGCCGGAGACCGGGAACAGCTTCAGCTCGAGGCCGAGCAGCAGGGCCAGCATCAGGCCCAGCCAGAAGGGCGGCATGGCGAAGGTGAAGGTGGTGAGGACGCGGATCGCGTTGTCGATCCAGCCGCCTTGGCGGACCGCCGCGACGATCGCCAGCGGCACGCCGATCACGATCGCGATCAGGATCCCGTAGGCGAGGAGCAGCGCGGTCGGGCCGACCCGGTTGCCGATCAGTTCGGAGACTCCGGTGCTGAAGGCGGTCGACTGCCCGAAGTTGAAGGTGACGATGTTCCCCAGGTAGAGCCAGAACTGCTCCGGCCAGGACTTGTCGAGCCCCCACTCCTTGTGCAGGTGTTCGACCGCTTCCGGGGTCGCGTGCACGCCGAGCTGGATCTTGGCCGGGTCACCGGGGACCGCGTGGATGATCAGGAAGGACAGGAACGCGATCCCGAACAGGACCACGATGCTGACCATCAGTCGTTTGACCAGATAGGTGAGCATCGCGGTCCTCGGATCCTTCCGTTACTCGGGCGGCCCTAGGAGGACTTGCCCGCGATCCAGGTTTCCTGCAGCTGATCGACACCCATGCCGTTGGCTTTGGTGCCGCAGACGTTGGACTGATGCCCGTTGATCAACGGGAAGTCCATCACGTTCAGCGAAGGCATTTCTTCGTTGAACAGTTCCTGGATCTTTTTCCATTCCGCTTTGCGGCCGGATTCATTCGTGCTGGAGATGAATTTTTCGACCAGCCCTTCGGCTTCCTTGTTCGTCCAGAACGACTTGAACGCGTCGAGTTCGGCCGCGGGGAGCGCGTAGAAGGACGCGTACTCGTCCGGGACCGGGACGTCCGACGAGGTGCCGACGAAGGGGAACGTCATCTGGAATTCACCTTCGAACCACTTTTCCGAGACGGCCGACGATTCCAGTTCTTCCAGCTTCACGTTGACGCCGATGGCGCTCAGCTCCTGTTCGATCAGGAGCGCCATCTGCTTGAAGTAGTCGGAGCCCGCGGGGTACTGCAGGCTGACCGAGAACCCCTTGGCGAATTTCGACGCCGCCATTTCTTCCTTGGCTTTTTCGAGGTTGAATTCGAACGGCGGCACTTCCTGGTCGGAAGCGTCGAGTTCGAAGTTCTGGATCACGCTGTTCGGAACCGTGCCCGTCCCACGGAACACCGTTTCGTTCAGCTGCGGGCGGTTGATCGCCAGGCTGAGCGCACGGCGCACGTGCGGGTCGGCCAGGGCCGGGACCGCTTTGGTGTTGGTGACCAGGAGAACCTCCTGCGGCAGTTCGACCTCCTGGATGCCGAGGTTCGCTTCGCCCTGCAGCGATTCGACCTGGGCGAACGGGATGCCGTCGGCCAGTTGCGCTTCACCCGATTTGAGGGCGAGCACGCGGGTGTTCGAGTTGGGGACGAAGTTCCACCGCATCGACTGCAGGTAGGGCTTGCCCTTTTCGAAGTAGTAGGGGTTTTTTTCGAACGTGATATGGGAGCCGCCGGCGAATTCCTTCACGATGAAGGGACCGGTGCCGACCGGGTGCTTCCAGTAGGCCGGGCCTTCCGCTTCCAGCTTCGCTTTGTCGACGATGAACGCCGGGAAGATCGCGATGTTGTAGAGGAACGCGGCGACCGGGTGTTCGAGTTTCACGACCACGGTCGTGGCGTTGGTCGCTTTGACGCTTTCCATGCCCGCCGCGACGCCGGCCAGTGAGATGTTCACTTCCGGATCGGCGAACTGTTCCAGGTTCCAGGCGATGTCTTCCGCGGTCAGCGGCGACCCGTCGGAGTATTTGAGGCCCGGGCGGAGGTGGAACGTGTAGGTCAGGCCGTCTTTGGAGATGTCCCATTTTTCGGCCAGGGCAGGGACCACTTCGTCGGCCCCGTTCGGGTCGTTGCGGACCAGCGGCGAGAACACCATTTCCTGGGCGAAGATGTCACCGTTGCCGTTCTTGATTTCGCGCGGGTTCAGGGTCACCGTTTCCAGCTGGCGCGAGTAGACGAGCTGGCCGCCCGCCACCGGTTCCTTTTCGCAGGCCGCGTCGACCGATTTGGACCCGCCTTCGCCTTCTTTGGCCACGGAGATGGTCCCGCCGCCGCCGCTGGAGCCGCCGCAGGCGCTCACCAACAGCGCCAACAAGGCGCCCATCGCTCCGATCAGTAAGAGCTTCCTCATCCTTCTCTCCTCCTCTTTCTCTTAACGAGCGGCGCTTGCAACAGCAGCGACACCAGCCTGGACCGCCACGAGGGCCTGGTCAAGGTCTCGTTCGTCCATTGCCGCGGAGACGAACCAGTTGTGCCGGGGGTGGAGGTAGAGGCCGTGCTTCCCACACTCGGCCGCGAAGATGTCGTTCAAGGTCCGGCTCTCGTCGTCGGCCTCGAAGCGCGCGAATGGCATCGTCGGCGGGCCGGTGACCGAGATCGCGAGGTCGTGCTCCGCGGCCGCCGCCGCGAGCCCCTCCTGGAACCTCGTGCCCCAGTCGCGCATCGTGCCGAGCGAGTCCTGGCGCTCCATCAGCTCGAGGGTGGCGAGGCCGGCCGCCATCGCGTCGCCGGTCCACCAGAAGGAGCCGGTGGCGAAGACCTTGGCCGCCGCCTCGCGCACCTCCTCCCTGCCGACCAGCGCCGAGAGCGCGAAGCCGTTGGCGATCGCCTTGCCCCAGGCGCTCATGTCCGGGGCGACGCCGAACTGGCGCCAGGCGGTGCCGAGCTCCAGCCGCATGCCGGTGCGGACCTCGTCGTGGATCAAGAGGCCGCCGTGCTCGTCGAGCAGCTGCCGCACGCCGGTCGCGAACTCGCGGGTCGGCGCTTCCTGGTCCACCCCGCCGGCCGGCTGGCGGTAGGGGGAGACGATCAGCCCGGCGAGGTCGTCGGGGTGGCGCAAGATCGCCGCGCGGACCGAGTCCAGGTCGTTGAAGTCGAAGTACTCGAGGTTGGCGCGGTCACCGGGGACCGTCCCCTGCGCGTCGGGATTGCACCAGGGCAGCGAGCCGTGGTAGGCGCCGTTGGCGACCAGCACCGTGCCGCGGCCGGTGTGGGCGCGCGCCAGGGTGACCGCGAGCGTGGTGACGTCGGCGCCGTTCTTCGCGAACAGCGCCCAGGCGCCCTCGTCGATCAGGCTGACGAGCTTCTCCGCCAGGTCCACCATCACCGGCGCGGCGCCGGGGCCGCAGTCGACCTGGGCGTGCTGGCGGGCGACCGCCTCCTCGACCTCCGGGCGCCGGTAGCCGATCACCTGCGGGCCCCAGCTGCACATCATGTCGATGTACTCGTTGCCGTCGACATCCCAGAAGCGGGAGCCCTCGGCGCGGGCGATGAAGTGGGGCGAACCGGGCCAGTTCACCTGCGGGGAGAAGTGGCCGGCGACGCCTCGCGGCAGCGCCTTCACGGCGCGTTCGTCGAGTTCGAGTCCCGCCTGGCCCTGAAAGGTAGTCGTCATTGCGGGATCTTAAACAGACGTACGAAATAGAATCAAGGGTCTTATTTCAGACGTACGTATAAAATCGCGCGGCGCTGTCTGTACGGGCGGCGAATTGGGAACCGGTCGAGTGCAGAGAGGATCGAGTCGTGACCAACCCGCTTGATGTGGACCGCACCGCGCAGGTCCAGGAAGTCCGCGATCGCGCCGCGATCGTCCGCCGTGAGACCGTCCGCCTGGTCGGCATCGCCGGCTCCGGCCACTACTCCAGCGTCTTCTCCTGCGCCGAGCTGATGGGCGCCCTCTACTCGGGCGTGCTGAGGATCGCGGAGGATCCCGACTGGCCCGAGCGCGACCGCCTCATCCTCTCCAAGGGCCACGTCGCGGTCGGCCTCTACCCCCTGCTCGCCGAGCGCGGCTACTTCCCGGAGGACTGGCTCGACTCCTACACGCGGCTCGGCAGCCCGCTCGGCGACCACCCGGACATGCGCCGAATCCCCGGCGTCGACTTCTCCTCCGGCAGCCTCGGCCACGGCCTCTCGATCGGGGTCGGGATGGCCCAGGCGGCGCGCATCCGCGGCTACGACGAGACCCGGGTCTGGGTGCTGCTCGGGGACCAGGAGCTGAACGAGGGCCAGGTCTGGGAAGCGGCCGGCTCGGCCTCCCACTTCGGGCTCGGCAACGTCGTCGCGATCGTCGACGCAAACCAGATGGGGCTCGACGGGACCACCGAGGAGACGATGTCGGTCGAGCCGATCGGCGGGCGCTTCGAGGCCTTCGGCTGGGAGGTGACCGAGATCGACGGGCACGACCCGGAGGCGATCCTCGCCGCCGCCGCGGCCCTCCCGCCCGCCACCGGCGAGCGGCCGCAGTGCATCGTCGCCCGCACCGTCAAGGGGAAGGGCGTCTCTTATATGGAGCTCTCGAGGACCTGGCACATCGGCTACCTCGATCCCGACGACGCCGCCGCGGCGACCAAGGAGATCGATCAGCGTGGCTGAGGCGGAGCGCGCCGACGGCGTCGAGCTCGCCCCCGTCCCCGGCGGCAAGAGCTGGGACCTGGCGGGGATGGAAAAGCTCTCCACCTCGGCGGTCGCGGGCAAGGTGCTCGCCGCGATGGGTGACGAGGACCCCGACATCGTGGTCCTCACCGCCGACCTCAAGTTCTCCAACCAGACCGTCGACTTCGAGCGCGCCCACCCGGAGCGCTTCGTCAACGTCGGCATCTCCGAGCAGCACATGGTCTCGATGGCGGCCGGGATGGCGAGCGTCGGCCTGAAGCCCTACGTCGCCACCTTCGCCCCCTTCGTCGGCCTGCTGGCGGGCGAGCACATCCGCACCGACCTCGCCTACCCCGGCCTGCCGGTGCGGGTGATCGCCCACCACGCCGGGATCGCGATCGGCTTCTACGGCACCTCCCACCACGCGACCGAGGACCTGGGACTGATGCGCTCGATCGCCGGGCTGACCGTCGTCTGCCCCTGCGACGCGACCGCGACCGAGGCGGCGCTGCGCCAGACCGCCGACCTCCCCGGCCCGGTCTACTTCCGGGTCGGCCGCGGGCGCGACGTGCCGGTGTACGACGCGCTGCCGGAGGCGCACTGGACGCTCGGCGAGGCGACGGTGCTGCGCGAGGGCCGCGACCTGACGATCGTCGCCAACGGCATCACCGTGGCGGCGGCGCTCGAGGCGGCGGGGGCGCTGGCGGGCGACCACATCGAGGCGTCGGTCATCGACGCCCACACGGTGCGCCCCTTCGACGGCGCGACGATCGCCGAGTACGCCGGGCGCAGCAAGCGTCTGCTGGTCGCCGAGGAGCACAACGTGGTCGGCGGCGTGGCGAGCGCCTGCGCCGAAGCGCTGGTCGAGCACGGACTCGCCGACGTGAAGCTGGCGCGGATCGGCATGCCCGCCGACGAGTACTCGCTGATCGGCCCCCCGACCCACCTCTACCGCCACTACGGCATGGACGCCGACGGCATCGAGGCGAAGGCGCGCGAGCTCCTCGCCGACTGAAAGGAAAGATGTGAACCAACTGGAGCAAGCGAAGCTCGAGGTGATCGAGTACGCCAATCGGATGCTGACCGACGGCCTCGTGAAGGGGACGTCGGGGAACGTCAGCGTGCGGGTCGGCGACCAGGTCGCGATCACGCCGGGGAGCGTCCCCTACCCGGAGATCACCCCCGACCGGGTCGCGATCGTCGACCTCGACGGCAACCACATCTCCGGCGGCAACCCGTCCTCGGAGACGCCGCTCCACACCCTTGTCTACCGCGAGACCGACGCCGAGGCCGTGGTCCACACGCACTCCATATATGCGACCACCCTCGCCTGCACGGTCGACGAGCTGCCGGCCGTCCACTACATGATCCACGCCTTCGGCGGGGACACCGTGGAGGTCTCCGACTACGAGCGGTTCGGCTCCGACGAGCTGGCCGCTGCGGTGCACAAGGCGCTCGGGGACCGGCGCGGCGTGCTGCTCCGTAACCACGGGGCCGTCGTCCACGGTCCGCACCTGAAGCGGGCCTACGACCTGGCCGTCCTGCTCGAGTGGCTGGCCGAGCTCTACTGGCGCTCCTCCGTCTTCGGCGAGCCGCGGATCCTGAGCCACGACCAGCTCGAGGAGGTCGCCACCGAGGCCGCCCGCCGCGCCTACGCCGGGGCGGAGGCAAACGCGGAGGGCGAGGGGTGAAGTCGCCGAAGGTCGTCTGCCTGGGCGTCCACCTGCTCGACGTGCTGGTGCGCCACCCGGCGGCGCCGAACCTGCGGCCCGGCTGGCAGCTGCTCGACGACCTGCGGATCACCGCCGCCGGCACCGCGGCCGGGCCGGCCGTCGACCTGGCGAAGCTCGGCGCGCGGCCGCTCAGCATGGGCGTGATCGGCGACGACTACGAGGGCGGGCTGATGGTCGACCTGATGGCGGGCTTCGGCTGCGACATGAGCCGCATGGTCCGCGACCCCGGCGGGCCGACCCACGTCAGCCTGCTCTTCATCGGCCCGGACGGTGAGCGCGATCCGATCATGATCCGCCCCACCGGCGCCCGCCCCCTGACCCTCGCCGACATCGACCTGGACGCCGTCGCCGAAGCCGACGTGCTCCACGTCGGCGGCGCCGACCAGCTCGGTGAATTCGTCGACGAGGGCCTGACCCAGCTGATCGGCCACGCCCGCGCCAACGACGTCGTCGTCACCGTGGACGTGCTGGCGATGACCGACGAAGCGATGCGCGAGCGGTTGACCCCGGCCCTGTCCCAGGCCCAGTTCTTCTTCCCCAACGAGGGGCAGCTCGCCGAAATGACCGGCACCGAGGACCCGGGCGATGGCGTGCGGCGCCTCCGCGACGCGGTCGGCGTCGAGACCGTGATCGGCACCCTCGGCGGCGAGGGCAGCCTGATCCTGGGACCGGCCGGCGAAGCCAAGGTCCCCGCCTTCGAGGTCGACGTCGTCGACACCACCGGCTGCGGCGACGCCTACGCCGCGGGCTTCATCGTCGCCATCGCGAACGGCTGGGACGCCGAGGCCGCCGGCTACCTGGGCGCTGCCGCGAGCGGCCTCGTCGCCACCGGCCTGGGCTCCGACTCCGGCATCGTCGACCTGGAGAGCACCCTGGAGTTCATGGCGTCCCAGGCCCCCGACCGCATCGCCTCCCTGGCGATCTCGGCCGCCTGAAGCTGGCGCCCGAACTGCCAAGGGACGCAAGAGTCTGCGGCTAGAGCGGCCGTCTCGGCCACGGCCCTGGCAGGCTGTGGCCGTGGCCGAGACGGCCGGGGATGTGGGGAGTGGCGGGGACCGTCCACGCGAGCCCCACGGGTTCGTCACGGGTGGGTCACGTGACCGTGACGAGACTCGCGAGTCGCGAGGGAGATGTCGCGAAGGTCACGCTTCGGTGCGTGTTGGGAAACACGCACTTTCGCGCTGCATGAGTTGACCACACCATGGTGGGGTCAACTCACTCAGCGCGTCTCCGGGCCCTTTTCCAGGCCCGGGAACGGACCGAAGGCGCACGGAAGGGTGACGTTCCCGGTGTCTTCGTCCAGGAATCAGGACCTCAGAGGCACTTCGTGACCTCTCCCGCACGGGACGCCCACGGAAGTCCTGGGACTTCCCGACCCGCGGCGTCCTCCCCGCGAACCTCACGAGTCCCGGGCATTTCGTAGCGGCCACAGCCTGCCAGGGCCGCTACGAAATGCCCGGGACCCAACTCGGACGGGCGGGGCGGCCCCTAATCCGGCGGCGGCGGGACGCCGTGTTCGCGCTGGCGCCGCTGCTTTTCGGGTTTCAGCGGTAGGCCCAGGCGGGCGCAGCCTAGGCCTTCGGCGTGGGCGAGCAGATCGCGGTGGTGCCCGCGGAAGTCCCAGTAGCCCTGCGGCATTTCGTCGGCGATCTGCCAGATCTCTGGTACCGCCGCGCGCGGTTCCTTCGACTCGCGGACCAGCACCGGCCAGTGGCGCGAGCCCGCCATCGCCCGTTCGGCTTCCGCCTGCGCCGCCGCGTCGCCGGTCCGCATCGCGTCGCCCCACTGGCGCATCCAGAGGCAGGCGACGGTGTTCATCACCTTGCCCGCCACCTGTTCGCGCGAGGTCGTCAGGCCTTCGTTCGGGATCCGCGAGATGCTGAAGGTCTTCGGCACCGTCACCCCCTGGAGCATTTCCCGCGCCGTTCCTTCGAAGTCGGCGGCCTTGACGACTTTCGCGGGCATCGCGTCCAGCCAGGTCGACGAGTCCACCTTGGTCACCCAGCCGAGCCGTTCTTCGAAAGCTTCCAGGCTCGGGACCCACCCCTGCAGTTCGATCAGGTCCCCGCCTTCGGCCCACACCGCAGCCACTTCGCGTTCGTGCGGGCCGCCGCGGTTGAGGTAGATCTCGGAACGGGTGTCGACGAAGGCGGTCGTGTCCAGGACCGGCAGTCGGATGAAGTGCCTCCCGTGGGCGTGGAGGTACCCGCGCCGGTTGAGGATCGCGTCGGCGAGGCTTTCCTCCTGCAGCGAGCGCCACCGCAGTTCGACCCTCCGTTCCAGCACCGAGAGCGGCGGCAGGCCGTAGATGCGCTGACCTTCTTCGATGTTGCCGGTGCTGCGGGTGCTCCAGTACGGGATCGGCTTGCCGGTGACGAATTCCATCTGGCCGGAGGTGCCCTCGCGGGTTTTCGTCTCGTAGACGTTCTGGACCCGCCAGCCGGGACCTTCGAGCAGCAGCAGGGGCGTCGATTCGGCGAAGCGGATCAGCTCGGCGCCGTAGGCGCGGGAGGAGCGGTCCGAGCCGGTGCCGACGAGGACGACGGCCGCGGCGATGGCCGCGGCGACGGTCAGCGCGGCGCCCGCCAGGACGAGGCGCGGGGGACGGCGGCGGGCGCGCCGCGGGTCGTACGGCGCCGCGGCCGGATCGTCCTCCGCGTCGGCGAGCAGGTCGCCTTCCATCGCCTCGAAGTCGAGCCGCTCGACCGCCTCCCGCCCCAGCGGGTCGGCGGCGGCCAGCGCCCTCTCGATCTCACGCGCGTTCATCCCAGACCCTCCATCTCGCGTTCCTCCATCAGGTGGCGCAGCCGGCGCCGCGCCCGGTGCAGGCGACTGCGCGCCGCCAGCGCGGAGATGCCGAGCACCCGCGCCGCCTCGCTCGGCGCCAGCCCCTCCCACGACACCAGCAGGAGCAGCTCGCGGTCGTCCTCGCCCAGCTCGCCGATCGCCCGCAGGACCTCCGCCGCCTCCCCGGCCGGCGCCGCGTGGGTGCTCAGCTCGGTCCGCAGCGTCTCCGCCAGCCGCCGTCCCAGACGGGTCCGCCGGCGCTCGGCCCGGTGCAGGTTGGCGAGCGTCAGCCGCGCCACCCCGTATAGCCAGAGCCGCGCGCCGCCACCGAGCGGCACCTCACCGAGCCGCCGCCACGCGACCAGGAAGGTCTCCGCGACCACGTCGGCCGCGTCTTCCGGATCGTCGACCCGCCGCAGGGCGTAGGCGAGGATCGCCCGCCCCTCCTCGCGGTAGAGCCTGGCGAAGCGCGCCTGCGCCATCTCCTGGCCGAGCGCCTCCATCTCGACTTGTCCGGGACCCATCCACTTCCTATATGTCCGATTTCACCGAGTCGTTGCGCTCGTCGTTAGAGTTCTCGCGGGAGATATGACGGACGTCCGGATTGAAACGGAGGAGAAAGCGCGGCTCGTGGCCGAGCTGGCTCCGCGCCTCAGCAACTGGGACCGCTGGAGGGCCGATGACGGGCTCGGGCTGCTGAACCTCGTCGACGAGCGCAAGCGCCTCGAGGCGCGCGACGCGATCCGCAGTGGCCTCGCGATCTCGCTCGGCTTCGAGCTGCGGGAGGGAGTGCCACAGCCGCCCGGTTCGGGCCGGATCAACCCCCAGCACCTGATGACCGAGCTGCCGGGCGACGCGCCGCCCGACCGGGACGGGCCGGTCTTCGCCGACGACCAGCTGACCATGGCCGTCCACGCCGCGACCCACTGGGACGCGCTCTCCCACTGCTTCCACGGCGGCAAGATGTTCGGCGGCATCGACGCCGCCGAGGTGACCACGAAGGGCGCCGCCCACAACGACATCGTCCCCGCCGCGCGCCGGCTCGTCACCCGCGGCGTCCTCGCCGACGTCGCCGCGCACCGCGGGGTCGACGTCATCCCGCCCGGCCACGGCATCGGCGCCGACGAGCTCCGCGAGGTGCTCGACGCCCAAGGGGTCGAGGTCCGCCCCGGCGACGCCCTCCTCGTCCGCACCGGCCTCCTCGGCGCGACGGTGCGCTCCGGCTCCTGGCACGAGTTCGCCGAGCACGGCGACTTCTTCCCCAACACCCCCGGGGTCGCCGTCGACGCCCTCCCGCTCCTCCACGAACTCGGCGTCTGCGCGATCGCCTGCGACAACTGGGCGGTCGAGCAGCTGACCGGCGGCGCCCCGCTCTTCCCCGTCCACGAGCTGGCGCTCGTCTACATGGGGATGCTGCTGGGCGAGAACTTCGAACTCGACGCCCTCGCCGAAGCCTGCGCCGCCACCGGCCGCTGGGAGTTCCTCTTCGCCGGCCAGCCGCTGCCGATCCGCGGCGGCGTCGGCGGCCCGGTCAACCCGATGGCCGTGCTCTAATTCGAGGTAGAAACTTTGCTACCTTGACCTCATGGCAACGATTCCCCAGAAAGATCTGAGGAACAACATCAGCGATGTCCTGCGCCGCGCCGAGGGCGGTGAGGAGATCACGATCACCGTCTCAGGCCGCCCCGTCGCTCAGCTGGGACCGCTGAGGAAGAGACAATGGGTGAAGGGCAGCGAGCTGGCTGAGCTGGCCGACCTACCGGCCGACCCGACCCTGATGGAGGACATCGAGAAGTTCGAGGGCGGAGATTTCCACGATCCGTGGTCTGGTCGCTAGTTGCGGCTCCTCCTTGACACGTCGCTTCTGATCGAAGGAGGAATCCCGGCTCAGTCGGAAGTCGCGATCAGCACGGTCTCGATCGCCGAGCTGCACTTCGGCCTGTTGGTCGCGAAGGACGAGGAGGCGCGTGGACTGCGAGCGAGCCGCCTCGGCCTAGTCGAGGCGCGCTTCCCCGATCCGCTGGCGGTGGACGACGCGGTGGCGCGGGAGTGGGGACGACTGAAAGCGGCGGTGGCGCGGCGCGGCGGACGGCCGCGACGACGAGAGGCTGACCTCGCGATCGCGGCGACGGCCAACGTCCACCGCGCCGCCCTGCTGACCCACGACGCCGCCGACCTGGCGATCATCGAAGATCTGGTCGACGTCCGCCTCGGCGATGGCCTTCTCTAGGGGTTGATTCCGCGGCGTGCTTCGGGGCGTGCGGCCGTCCGAGGTGGGTCCCGGGCTCTCGGACACGGCCCTGGCAGGCTGTGGCCGTGTCCGAGACGCCCGGGACTTGTGAGGTTCGCGGGAGTACGGTGAGGTCGGGAAGATTCAGGACTTCCGTGAACGTCCCGTGCGGGAGGGGTCACGAAGGGCCTCGGAGGGGCCGATCCGTCGACGAAGACGCCGGGAACGTCACCCTTCCGCGCGTCTTCTGTCTGTTCTCGGGCCTGGGATCAAGGCCCGAGAACGCGCTGAGTGAGTTGACCCCACCATGGTGTGGTCAACTCACTCAGCGCGAAAGTGCGTGTTGCCCAACACGCACGGAGGGGTGACCTTCCCGTCATCTCTCCCACGACCCGCGAGTCCCGTCACGCATCCGTGCCTCCCCCATGGCGCGCCCGTGGGGCTCGCGTGGACGGTCCCCGCCACTCCCCACGAACCCGGCCGTCTCGGCCACGGCCACCGCCTGCCAGGGCCGTGGCCGAGACGGCCGCGTCCCTTTCCCGTCCCTTGCCACCCCCAACGCCGCGGAATCGACCAACTAGGCCGCGACGCCGACCTTCCCGTACTCGTAGAAGCCGCGGTTGGCCTTGCGGCCGATCCGGCCGGAGGCGACCATCCGCTTCAGCAGGGGCGGCGGGGCGTACTCGGTCTGTTTGAACTCCTCGTAGAGGGAGTCGCAGACGCTGTAGAGGACGTCGAGGCCGATGAAGTCGGCGAGGGTGAGCGGGCCCATCGGGTGGCCGCAGCCGAGCTTCATGCCCTCGTCGATGTCCTCGGCGGTCGCGAAGCCTTCTTCGTACATGCGGACCGCCGCCATCAGGTAGGGGACGAGCAGCATGTTCACGATGAAGCCGGAGCGGTCCTTGGTGACGATCGCGCGCTTGCCGATCCGGTCGGCGAAGTCCTGGGCGACGGCCTGGGTGTCCTCGGAAGTGTCGAGGGCGACGACGACCTCGACCAGGCGCATCACCGGCACCGGGCTGAAAAAATGAAGGCCGAGAACTCGGTCCGGGCGAGGAAGTCCCGCGGCCAGCTGGGCGATCGGGATCGAGGAGGTGTTGGAGGCGATCAGGGCGTCCTCGGAGACGATGCCCGCGACCTGGGCGAGGATGTTGATCTTCAGGTCGACGTTCTCGGGGACCGCCTCGATCACCAGGTCGGCATCGGCGATGTCGCCCAGCTCGGTGGTGTAGGCGATCCGGTTGAGGGTCTCCGCCGCGGCGGCCTCGTCGACCTTGCCGCGCTCGACCGCCGCCCCGAGCGACTTCTCGATCCGCTTACGGGCGCCGCCGACCGCCGCCTCGTCGATGTCGCGGACCGTCGCCGAAAGGCCGGCGCGCGCGACCGACTCCGCGATGCCCGATCCCATCAGCCCGCCGCCGAGGACGGCGACCTTCTCGATGCTCATCTGTTCTCCTCAGATTGCGTGGATTACAGATAGTAGGAATACAACTCATCTCCGGTTCGCTCAAGTCCGACCCCCCAGAAGGAGGTCGTGGAAGACGAAGCCGTCGCGCTCCACCGTCTCGCCGTGCTCGATCGGGACCGGCGCGGAGAAGACCGGCCCGGCGCTGACGAAGGTGTGGAACTCGCCGTTCTCGCCACAGGGGTCGACGCCCGCGGGGAGGTCGCGGAGGAGGTCGGCATCGAAGGCGCGCCCGGCGAAAGAGCGGTCGAGGTGGCGCGGGTCGACGCAGACGAGCGTCGCCTCGAAGCCGGCGTCGACGAAGGTCCGCGCGAGCGTGCCGGTCTCGCGTCCCCAGATCGGGAACGACGCCCGCCGGCCGATCGCGGTGAGCCGCTCCTCGCGGTAGGCGCGGATGTCCTCGAGGAAGAGGTCGGCGAAGGCGAACTCATCGACGTCGGCGAGCGGCGGCGAGTCGAGGGCGGCGGCCATCCGTTCCTCGTAGACCTCGTTGACGCAGGCCGCGGGGATGAGGACCTCGACCAGTGGCACGCCGACCGCGTCGGCCTGCACCGTGAGCAGCTCGCGACGTACCGCGTGCATGCTGATCCGGTCGTAGTCCTCGGTGAGGGTGGTGAGCAGGGCGACCGGCTCGACCCCTTCCTCGCGCATCGTCCAGAGGGCGAGCGCCGAGTCCTTACCGCCGCTCCAGGAGAGGGCGACGCCGCTCATCGGGTGTACTCCCGCAGGTAGTCGATGCCGGCGATCGCGCGCGATCCGTACCAGGAGGTCATCTCGCCGTCGATGAGGCTGACCTTGGCGCCGGGGACGAGCTCCTCCACCTCGGGCACGTGGTGCTCCTTGAAGTGGAAGGGCTCCGAGCTGAGCAGGACGCGGTCGACGTCGGCGGCGGCGAGGTCGACCTGCGGGTAACGCTCGTCGGTCGCGGTCGGGACGGTGCGCCAGTTGAAGAGTCCCAAGGTCTGGGAGATGTAGGTCTCGGGGGAGATCGTCATCCAGGGGTCGCGCCAGATCAGGTAGAGAACACGTTGCGGGGGGCGGTCGTCGACCCGCGCGAGCGCGGCCTCGAACTTCTCACACAGCTCCTCCGCCCGGGCCTCGCGATCGAACTCCCGTCCCATCTGGCGGTAGAGGTCGAGGTTGTCGCGGGGGGCGAGCGGGTGAGTCACGACCACGTTCGGGATGAACTCCGCCAGCGCTTCCGCGTCCTCTTTCTTGTTCTCGTCCACGTTCACGACGACGTGCGTGGGTTCAAGTTCGCGGATCTTGTCGAACTTCAGATCCTTCGTCCCTCCCACCTTCGGGATCTGGCGGACCGTCTCCCAAGGGTGGATGCAGAAGCCGGTCCGTCCCACAACCTGTTCGGACAGGTCCAGGTCACACAGAAGCTCGGTGATGCTCGGGACGAGGGAGACGATCCTCATCCCGACGACGCTACCCGACACCACCTACATGTTGCGCCGGTACTCGCCGCCCACCACATAGAGGGCGCCGGAGACCTGGCCGAGCGAGGCGAACTTGACCGCCTCCATCAGCGCCTCGAAGACGTTGCCGCGCTCCCGCGCCACGTCGCGCAGCCGCGCCAGCGCCGCGTCGCGTCCCGCCGCGCCGAGCTCCTGGAAGCCCCGCGTCGCCGCGATCTGGTCGTCCTTCTCGGTGTCGGTCGAGCGCATCAGCTCCACCGTGTCGATCGCCTCCCCCTTGCCCTCCGCGGGCAGGAAGGTGTTGACGCCGATCAGCGGCAGCGTGCCGTCGTGCTTCAGCCGCTCGTAGTACATCGACTCTTCCTGGATCTTCCCGCGCTGGTACATCGTGTCCATCGCGCCGAGCACGC
>Ga0153956_1001766_pt1 | contig 17904 bp, 15 predicted proteins | sample TSFL040MetaG_FD_104704 | JGI IMG/M metagenome (GOLD analysis project Ga0153956, IMG submission 104704) | Attine ant fungus gardens microbial communities from Florida, USA - TSFL040 MetaG | ecosystem: Host-associated > Fungi > Mycelium > Unclassified | place: USA: Florida, Wekiwa Springs...
CGGGAATCGCTTGTCTATTCACTGAAGTTGCTCGGCCTCACCTATAGCGATGCCGTGTTCGAGCGCATCATGGACAAATACGTCCATCTCGATCTGTACCCGGACGCCAAGGCGGCGCTCGCGGCGCTGAAAGGCCACAAGCTCGCGATCCTGTCGAATGGCAGCAGCCAGATGCTGAACGATCTGGTCAGAAACACCGGTCTCGATCAGGTGCTCGACGCCACCATCAGCATCGACAGCGAGCGCATCTTCAAACCCGCGCCGCAGGCTTACACGCTGATCGAGAAAAAACTCGGCGTGAAGCCGGACGAGGTGATTTTCGTCTCATCGAATCCATTCGACGTGGCGGGCGCGAAATCCTTCGGCCTCAACGTCGCATGGATCGAACGCGTGACGCCGCAGGCGATGGCCGCCGAGATCAAGCCCGGCGCGCCGGTAGCGCCCGTCACGATGTTCAAGGCGGCGCGCACCCAGATGGACGAACTGGGATTCTTGCCGGATCACCGCATCCGCACCCTGTCCGACCTGCCGAAGCTGCTCGGGCAATAATCAGCTTTTGAAATACGGCTCGACGGTGCCGGAGAATTTCATGGTGACCGGATTGCCGTGGCGATCCTTCGCCGAGCCGACGCTCATCCGCACCCAGCCCTCGCTGACGCAATATTCCTCGATATTGGTCTTCTCGACGCCCTTGAAGCGAATGCCGATATCGCGTGCAAGAATCTTCTCGTCGTAGAACGGGCTATTGGGGTCGACCGAGAGGCGGTCCGGCAATTCGTCGCTCATCATCATCCTTTAATTTTCGCTGCATGCACACAAGCATGCCTGCTATCGCCGCAGATCAGAACGGCAAATGTCCGCTTCTGAAATAATACATCGCGAGATAGCCGATCGCCAACCCAAGCGCCACACCTATTGCCACTCTCATACGCGCCTCCAATACCGTCACGATAGGCGCATCTTCACGCCGCCGCGATACCCGGAAAGGGAACCATCCCGTCTTACGCCCGTTTTATTTGCGTTCTAGCTTTGCCGCCGGGGCTCGGGGCGCAAGCGAAGTTTTCAGCCACGCCGGGAAGATTCCAATGGATGCTCCGCATTCGACATCGGGTGACCGCACCCATCAGACCGACATCGATCAGCTTTGCATCAACACCATCCGCACCCTCACCATCGACGCCGTTCAGAAAGCCAACTCGGGCCACGCCGGCGCGCCGATGGGTCTTGCGCCCGTCGCCTACACGCTGTGGCAGGAGGCGCTGCGCTACGATCCCAATGAGCCGCTGTGGCCGAACCGCGACCGCTTCGTGCTGTCCTGCGGCCATGCCTCGATGCTGCTCTATTCCCTCATCCATCTTTCCGGCATCAGGCGATTGAAGGATGGCAAGGTCACCGACAAGCTCGCGGTGACGCTCGAGGATATCGAGCATTTCCGCCAGATCGACAGCGTGACGCCGGGCCATCCCGAATACGGCCACACCACCGGCGTCGAGACGACGACAGGCCCGCTCGGGCAAGGCTGCGGCAACAGCGTCGGCATGGCGATCGCCTCGCGCTGGCTGGGTACGCATTACAACAAGCCCGGCCACACCGTTTTCGATTTCAATGTCTACACCATCTGCAGCGACGGCGATCTGATGGAAGGCGTCGCCTCGGAAGCGGCCTCGCTCGCGGGCCATCTCGGACTCGATAATTTGTGCTGGATCTACGACAGCAACACCGTCACCATCGAAGGCCACACCGAACTCGCGTTCGATGAAAATGTCGCCGAGCGTTTCCGCGGCTATGGCTGGCACGTCGCCCATGTCGCCGACGCCAACGATTGCGAGCGCATTCGCGCCACGCTGGAGGAATTCCGCGAAACCAAGGGCCGCCCGACCCTGATCATCGTCAACAGCGTGATCGGCTACGGTGCGCCGGGCATGCAGGGCACCTCGAAAATCCATAGCGATGCGCTCGGCGCCGAGGCAGTGAAAAAGACCAAGGCGTTTCTCGGCTTTCCGCAGGACAAGGACTTTTATGTGCCTGACGGTGTGCGCGAGCGTTTCAAGGAAGGCGTCGGCCAGCGCGGCGCGGCGGCACGCGCGGCATGGGAAAAAAACTTCAAGGAATATGCCAAAAAACACCGTCAGCAGGCGGGGCAAATCGAACGCTGCCTCAAACATGAACTGCCCGAGAACTGGACCAGCGCCCTGCCCGTCTTCAAACCGGACGCCAAGGGCATCGCCACCCGCGAAGCTTCGGGGAAAGTCCTGAACGCCATCGCCGAGGAATTGCCATGGGTGCTGGGAGGTGCTGCCGATCTGGCGCCATCGACCAAGACCAAGCTGACCGGCGAGAGCATGGCCGCGCTGGAAAAGACTTCACCCGGCGGACGCAACATGCACTTCGGCGTCCGCGAGCACGGCATGGGCGCGATCGTCAACGGTATGGGCCTGTGCCACCTCCGGGCCTACGGCGCGACCTTCCTGATCTTCTCGGATTACATGCGCCCGCCGATCCGTCTCGCCGCGCTGATGCGGCTGCCGATCTTCCACGTCTTCACCCACGACTCCATCGGCGTCGGCGAAGACGGCCCGACCCATCAGCCGGTCGAGCAGTTGGCGGGGCTGCGCGCCGTTCCCGGCCTCGTGACGCTGCGCCCGGCCGACGCCAACGAGGTGCGCGAGGCCTATAAAGTGATCTTCAGCCTGCGTGACGAACCCGCCGCGCTGGTGCTGAGCCGCCAGCCGCTGCCCATCTTCGACCGCGGCAAATATGCCTCCGCCTCCGGCCTCGCGCGCGGCGCATACATCATGGCGGACGGCGACGGCGAGCCGCAGGTGATCCTGATCGGCACCGGCAGCGAGGTACAATTGTGCGTCGCAGCTTATGAAGAGCTGACATCGCGCGGCATCCGCGCCCGCGTGGTCAGCATGCCGTCCTGGGATCTGTTCGAGAAACAGGACAAATCCTACCGGGACACCGTGCTGCCGCCACGCATCACGGCGCGGGTGACCGTGGAGCAAGGCTCAACCATCGGCTGGGACCGCTACGCAGGCCCTTCCGGTGCCATCATCGGTATGCATACTTTCGGCTCGTCAGCACCGCTGAAGGATCTGTTGAAGAAATTCGGCTTCGCACCGGATAAAGTGGTCGAAGCGGCATTGCATCAAATCGAACAGAACAAGGCATCATGAATCCTCTCAAAGAATTGCAGAACCATGGCCAGTCGATCTGGCTCGATTTCCTTGCGCGCGGCTTCATCGCCAAGGGCGAACTGAAAGCGATGGTTGAGCGCGACGGCGTACGCGGCGTCACCTCCAATCCATCCATCTTTGAGAAGGCCATCGGCAGCGGCGACGAATATGATTCGGCATTCGAGAAGCTGCTGAAAGGCGGCGACCGTTCAGTGATCGACCTTTATGAAACCGTCGCCATCGAAGACATCCAGAACGCCGCCGATGTACTGAAGCCGGTCTATGACGAACTCGACGGCCGCGACGGCTATGTCAGCCTCGAGGTCTCGCCCTATCTCGCGCGCGACACCGAAGGCACGCTCCAGGAAGCACGACGGCTGTGGAAGGCGGTCGGCCGCAAGAATCTGATGGTGAAGGTGCCCGGCACCCGCGAGGGCCTGCCCGCGATCGAACAACTCACCTCTGAAGGCATCAGCATCAACATTACGCTTTTGTTCTCGCAGAAGGTCTATGCCGACGTGCTGGAGGCCTACATCGCGGGGCTGGAGAAATTCGCGGCAACCGGGGGCGATATCTCGAAGGTCGCAAGCGTCGCCTCGTTCTTCGTCTCCCGCATCGACACCGCGGTCGACCGCCAGCTCGACGACAAGATCGCCGCCGCCAATGACGGGGACCGCAAGGCTGAACTCGCCACACTCAAGGGCAAGGTCGCCGTCGCCAACGCAAAGCTCGCCTATCAACATTACAAACAGGTCATTGCATCGGATCGCTGGGCGACGCTGGAGGCCAAAGGCGCGCGCGTGCAGCGCCTGCTCTGGGCCTCGACCGGCACCAAGAACAAGACTTACAGCGACGTTCTCTATGTCGAAGACCTGATCGGTCAGGACACCGTCAACACCGTGCCGCCCGCGACGCTCGATGCGTTCCGCGATCACGGAAAGGTCCGCGATACGCTGGAAGAGAATGTCAACGAGGCCGAAGGAATTCTCTCCGGTCTCCGGCTCGCCGGTATCTCGCTGGACTCGATTACGGACCATCTTGTGGACGACGGCGTGCGGCTGTTCTCGGAAGCCGCCGACCAGCTCCTTGGCGCGGTTGCCTCCAAGCGCGCGCGGATGCTGGGTGCGAAGATCGACGCGCAGGCATTGTCGCTCGGCGATGATCTCACCCGCTCCGCCAAGGCGTTGACCGACGACTGGCGCGCGGAAGGCAAGGGCCGCAGGCTGTGGGCGCGTGACGCTTCGGTGTGGACCAACCGTGACGAAGCCAAATGGCTCGGCTGGCTCGACGCCGTGGAGCGCGAGCAGAATGCGCTCAAGCTTTACCAGCGCTTCGCGGACGCGGTGAAGCGCGCGACGTTCACCGATGCCGTGGTGCTCGGCATGGGCGGATCGAGCTTAGGCCCGGAAGTGCTCGCCACCACGTTCAAGCAAGCGAAGGGCTTCCCGAAGCTGCACATCCTCGATTCCACCGATCCCGCGCAGATCAGGCGCGTGGAGAATTCCATCAACCTGACCCGGACGCTGTTCATCGTCTCCAGCAAATCGGGTGGCACCACCGAGCCGAACGCGCTGATGGATTATTTCTTCGCGCGCGTCGGGGAGGTCAGCGGGCAACAGCCAGGCGTACATTTCGTCGCCGTCACCGATCCCGGCTCGTCGCTGGAGAAAGCCGCACGTGAGCGAAACTTCATCCACGTTTTCCATGGCGAGCCGAGCATCGGCGGGCGCTATTCGGTAATTTCGCCGTTCGGCCTCGTGCCTGCGGCGGCGGCCGGTGTCGATCTCAAGAAATTCCTGGAAGCGGCAGGCGCGATGGCGCACGCCTGCGGCGCGGACGTACCGCCGCACGAGAACCCCGGCATCCAGCTTGGCCTCGCACTTGGTGCAGCGGCACGCGCGGGCCGCGACAAGGTCACGCTCTCCGCATCAAGTCAGATCGAAGACTTCGGCGCATGGACCGAACAGTTGATCGCCGAATCCACCGGCAAGAACGGCCGCGCGTTGATCCCGCTCGCCGACGAGCCGCTCGGAAAGCCTGACGTCTACGGCGATGACCGCGTGTTCGTCGATCTCGCCCTCAAAAGCGATACCTCGCGCGAAGCCTCGCTCACCGCACTCGAACAAGCGGGCCATCCTGTCATTCGCATTAAGGTGACGGACTCTGCTCATATCGGGCAGGAGTTCTTCCGCTTCGAGATCGCGACCGCCGTTGCGGGCAGCGTGATCGGCGTCAACCCGTTCGACCAGCCTGACGTGGAAGCCGCCAAGGTGAAAACCCGCGAACTCACGGCCGCATTCGAGACATCCGGCGCACTGCCGCAGGAGGAACCTCTTATCACCGACGGCAATCTTGCGATCTACACCGACCGCAGCAATGCCGCGGCGCTGCGCGAAGCGGGCGCTGACGGCACGGTGGAATCATGGCTCAGGGCGCATTTCTCGCGCATCGAGTCCGGTGATTACGCTGCTGTGCTCGCTTATATCGACCACGACGACAAGGATGTCGCCGCGGTCCAGAAGGCACGCATTGCCATCCGCGACGCCAGGCGCGTCGCAACCTGCGTCGGCTTCGGCCCGCGTTTCCTGCACTCCACCGGGCAGGCCTACAAGGGCGGGCCGAACAGCGGCGTGTTCGTGCAGATCACGGCCGATGACGCCAAGGACCTGCCGGTGCCGGGACAGATGGCAAGCTTCGGCATCATCAAGGCGGCGCAGGCGCGCGGCGATTTTGACGTGCTCACCGAACGCGATCGCCGCGCCCTGCGGCTTCACATCAAGGGGGACGTTTCCAAGGGTCTCGCTGCGATCAACAGCGCGGTCGCGAAAGCACTGTCGTAAGGAGCACGCATGCAGATCGGACTTGTCGGCCTCGGCCGGATGGGCGGCAACATCGCACGCCGCCTGATCGAAATGGGCAAGCACGAGGTCGTCGTGTTCGACGTCAATCCCAAGGCGGTCGATGAACTGGCGCAACACGGCGCCAGTCCCGCCGTCTCGTTGAAAGACGTCGCGGCGAGGCTGCAAGCGCCGCGCACTGTCTGGATCATGCTCCCCGCCGGCAAGATCACCGAGGACACCATCCATGCGCTCTCCTCGATTCTGGAGAAAGGCGATACCGTCATCGATGGCGGCAACACCTTCTGGCAGGACGATGTGCGCCGCGCGCAGGCGCTGAAGGAAAAAGGCATCCACTACATCGATGTCGGCACCAGCGGCGGCATCTGGGGCTATGAGCGCGGCTACTGCATGATGATCGGCGGCGAAAAGGCGAATGTCGACCGGCTCGATCCGATCTTCGCAACGCTCGCGCCCGGCGAAGGCGGCGTGCCGCGCACGCCGGGCCGTGACGCACGCGATCCGCGCGCCGAACTTGGTTACATCCACGCTGGCCCCGTCGGCGCGGGCCATTTCGTCAAGATGGTGCACAACGGCATCGAATACGGGCTGATGCAGGCCTATGCCGAAGGCTTCGACATTCTCAAGAACGCCAATATCGAAGCGCTGCCGTCCGAGCATCGTTTCGACATCGACGTCGCCGATGTCGCGGAAGTCTGGCGGCGCGGCAGCGTGATCTCGTCATGGCTGCTCGACCTCACCGCCTCCGCGCTCGCACGCAACGACACGCTCGATCAGTATTCCGGATTCGTGGAGGATTCCGGCGAAGGCCGCTGGACTATCGCCGCCGCCATCGATGAATCCGTGCCAGCAGAAGTCATTACCGCAGCTTTGTTCGCGCGCTTCCGCTCGCGCAAGGAACACACCTTCGCCGAAAAAATTCTTTCCGCAATGCGCGCGGGTTTCGGCGGCCACAAGGAGCCGCAGCAGCATCCCGATGCGCCCCGCGCAAAGGCACCGGAGAAGCTCAAGCCTAAAGACGACTAAGCAGGAGTTCACTCATGATGAATGCCGATACCGTGAACGCACGCGAGCGGATTCCGGATTCGTGTTGCTTCGTGATTTTCGGCGTCACCGGCGACCTCTCCCACCGGCTGGTCATTCCCGCGCTCTACAATCTGTCTGAATCGGGCCTGCTCCCGGAAAAATTCTGCATCGTCGGCGTCACGCGCACCGAGACGCAAAGCAAGACGCTGAAGGCCGACCTCATGAAGGGGCTGGAGAAATATGCCACCCGCCCTGTGAAACAGGAGGTCGCCGACAAACTGTTTGGCTGCATCACCGCGATCCATGCCGACCCGAGCGACCCGAAATCCATCGAGAGCCTGAAGGGGCAACTCGACAAAGCCCGCAAAGATAAAGGCGTCACCAACCACCTGTTCTACCTCGCCGTTCCGCCCGGCGCATTCAAGCCGATCAGCGAGATGCTCGGCGCAGCCGGGCTGCTCAAGGAAAAAGACGGCGCCTGGCGGCGGCTGGTGATCGAAAAGCCGTTCGGCACCGACCTGCAATCGGCCCGGCAACTCAACGCCGACCTGCTCAAGCTCGCCGACGAGCACCAGATTTACCGCATCGATCATTACCTCGGCAAAGAGACGGTCCAGAACATCCTGGTGCTGCGCTTCGCCAACGGCATGTTCGAACCGATCTGGAATCGCAACCACATCGATCACGTGCAGATCACCGTGTCGGAGACCATCGATGTCGGCACGCGCGGCAGCTTCTACGAGCAAACCGGTGCGCTGCGCGACATGGTGCCGAACCATCTGTTTCAATTGATGGCGCTGGTGGCGATGGAGCCGCCCTCCCGCTTCGACGCGCATTCGGTCCGTTCGGAAAAGGGCGAAGCACTGGCCGCGATCCAGACCCAGACCGAAGCCGAGGCTTTGAAAAACTCCGTGCGCGGACAATATCTCGCGGGCCGCATCGGCGAACGGCAGGTCGGCTATTATCGCCAGACCAAGGATGTCTCCCCCGACAGCACGGTGGAAACCTACGCCGCGCTGAAGCTCACCATCGACAACTGGCGCTGGGCGGGCGTGCCGTTTTACCTGCGCACAGGCAAGGCGCTCGCCGCCAAGCGCACGGAGGTCGCGATCCGTTTCAAGCAGGCACCGTTCTCGATGTTTCGTGCCACCGAGGTCGAGCGGCTGTCGCAAAACTATCTCGTCATCGGCATCGAGCCGACCGAGGGCATCACGCTGCAGTTCAACACCAAGGTGCCGGGCCCAGAGGTCACGATCGATGGCGTCGAGATGAAGTTCAAGTACAAGGATTACTTCAAAGCCTCGCCGAACACCGGCTATGAGACGTTGATCTACGATTGCATGATCGGCGACAACATCCTGTTCCAGCGCGCCGACGGCGTGGAGGCCGGATGGGCCGCCGTGCAGCCATTCCTTGACGCGTGGAAGAAGGCAGGCGGCAAGGGGCTCGCAATGTATCAGGCCGGCACCGACGGCCCCGAGGAAGCGCACGAACTCCTGGAGCGCGACGGCCGCCGCTGGCGCGCCATCGACGGCGAATGAAAATGTCCCGTTCGCGAATCATCATCGAGCGCGATGCGATAGCGCTTGCCGAACGCGCCGCCGAACGTGTCGTCGCCCGCGCACGGGAAAACACCGGCGAGCCCGCCATCTGTCTCACCGGCGGGTCGACGCCGAAACGGCTTTACCAACTGCTGGCGATACCGGAATGGCGCAACCAGTTGCCGTGGCAGCGCGTGCATTGGTTCATCGGGGATGACCGCTTCGTGCCGCCAGACGATGAACTCAGCAATATCGGCATGGCGCTCCACGCGTTCCTCTGCGATTGCGCCCCGCCGGAAAACATTCATGCCATCCCGACGGATACGGCCTCTCCGGATAAGGCCGCTCGCGCTTACGAGCAGACCTTGCGCGAATTCCAAGCCCGCCACCGTACCGACGGCGCACCACTGTTCGATCTGGTGCTGCTCGGTGTCGGGCCGGATGGTCATACCGCCTCGCTGTTTCCCGGTTATCCTGCGGCATCCGAAACGCAGCACTGGGTTGCGGGCATACCCACGGCGCACGTTGCACCTTTCGTACCGCGCGTCAGCCTGACGCTGCCCTGCCTCGCGCAATGCCGCGAGATGTTGCTGCTCGCCTCCGGGCATGACAAGCGCGCGATCCTGTCGCGCGTGTTCGCGGGCGAGGATTTGCCCGCCGCGCACGCGCAATCCACGCGCGGCGAGACATGGTGGATGATCGACAGGGCCGCGGCACCGGATTCCGGTGAAGCATGATGGGGATCGAGCGTGTCAGGGGCATTGTCCTGATGGGCGTGTCCGGCTCTGGCAAGACCACGATTTCGCAAGCGCTTGCCGCGCGCACCGGCTTCACGGAGCAAGACGGCGACGATTATCACCCCGCCGCCAATATCGAGAAAATGAAAGCCGGGATTCCGCTGACCGACGATGACCGTTTGCCATGGCTATATGCGATCGCCGCCGCGATCGACCATTACGCCGAAAGCGACACGCCGGTCATCATCGCCTGCTCGGCACTGAAACGATCCTACCGCGACATTCTCGTGCACGGCCGCAACGATGTGCGGATCGTCTATCTGAAAGGGCCGCCTGACCTGATCGCGCAGCGCCTAACGAAACGCAGCGGCCATTTCATGCCGCCGAGTTTGCTCGACAGCCAGATCGGGGTCCTGGAACCGCCGCAGCCCGGCGAACATATTCTCACGGCCGACATCGACGCGCCGGTGGAGCGCATCGTGGACAAGATCATCGCCGCCTTGCATCTGCCGGACACAACAGGAGCCCGCGCCTCATGAGCCCCATTCGTCTGGTGATTTCCGATGTCGACGGCACGCTGGTTACGCGAGACAAGCAATTGACACCGGGCGTCATCGCCGCCGTGCACCGCCTGCACACGCGCGGCATCGCATTTACGGCGGTGAGCAGCCGCCCGCCATTCGGCATGCGCATGTTGTCGACGCCTTTGAATCTCAAGCTGCCGATGGGCGCGTTCAACGGCAGCACGCTGTTCAATCCGGACGGCTCCATGCTGGAGAACCACGCCATTCCGCCCGACGCCGTCGATGTCGCACTCGATCTGTTGCATGACCGAGGCGTCGATATCTGGCTGTTCACCGCTGAGCGCTGGCTGGTCCGGCGCGGCAATTCGCCTTACGTCGCGCGCGAGCAACGCACCCTCGATTGCGAACCGGAGATCACGGACGATGACGAGCTTCCGCGCGACGGTATCTGCAAGATCGTCGGCGTCAGTGAGGATTTCGATCTGCTCGCGGCATGCGAACCTGACTTGAAACTTGCACTCGGCAAAGCTGCCCACGCCACACGCTCGCAGAACTATTATCTCGACGTCACGCCGCCTGCTCTTGATAAAGGCACCTTCGTCGAGGCAATCGCCAACCGGCTCGGCATTCCGCTCAAGGAGGTCGCCGTGATCGGCGACATGGTCAACGACCTGCCGATGTTTCTGAAGGGCGGGATATCGTTCGCGATGGGCAACGCCGGCGATGCGGTGAAGAAACGTGCGACCTACACGACACTGTCCAACGAAGATGATGGCGTGGCTTCTGCCATCGATAAGATTTTGTCGCTCGGCTAATCCTTCTTCGCCCGCTGCACGGCGGGCTTGTCGGGATGCAGCGCCGCGAAGATATTCTGCGCGGTATTGATCATCGCAATATGCGTCAGCGCCTGCGGAAAATTTCCGGTCTGACGGCGCAGCGCGGGATCGTATTCCTCCGACAACAAGCCGACATCGTTGGCAATGCCATGGACCCGCAAATAAAGCCCGCGCGCGTCATCAACACGGCCGAGCAGCACGTAAGCGTCCGCGAGCCATAATGTGCAGGCCAGAAACGCACCCTCGATCGGCTGCACCTCGCCGTCATGCGCCTCCTGCGGATCGTGCCGCAGCACGAAGCCGTCCTTCATCATCCGCCGCTCGATCGCTGCGATGGTACCGATGATGCGCGGGTCCTCCGGCTTGAGGAAACCTACGGCGGGCAGCAACAGCAGGCTCGCATCCAGCATTTTCGAGCCGTAAGATTCGACGAAAGTATTTTCCTCCGTGTCGAAACCATTCGCGCAAATCTCGGCATGGATGCTGTCGCGGATCGCGCGCCATTCGTTCACCGGACCTTTCCGTCCGAACTTCTCGACAGCCAGAACGGCGCGGTCGAACGCCACCCAGCACATCGCCTTGGAGAACACATAATGCCGGGGCGTGTCCCGTCGCTCCCAGATGCCGCAATCGGGCAGCGGCCACACCTTCGCAAGGTGCTTCAGGAGCGCCGTCTCGACCGGCCATGTCTCACCGTTGAGCTGGATCTTGTGCACGCGCGCCTGATGGAAGGCGTCCATCAGTTCGCCATAGACATCGAGTTGCAACTGCGCATGCGCGGCGTTGCCGAACCGCACCGGTTTGGAGTTTTCATAGCCCGGCAACCAGTCGGCCTGCCATTCCAGCAGGCGGCGCTGCCCGGTAATGCTGTACATGATCTGCATGTCGGCGGGCGAGCCCGCAACTGAGCGCAGCAGCCATTCGTGCCATGCGATGGCTTCCTCGACATAGCCGCTATCGATCAAAGCGAGCAGCGTGAAAGTGGCGTCGCGCAGCCAGCAGAAGCGATAATCCCAATTCCGCGCGCCGCCGATCTTTTCCGGCAGCGACGTCGTCGGCGCGGCCACGATGCCACCGGTCGGCGCATAGGTCATGGCCTTCAGCGTGATCAGCGACCGCTGGATGAAGTCGCGATGCTTGCCCTTGAAGTTGCAGCGCGAGGACCACTCGGTCCAGAACGCTTCGGTCTCTTCCAGCGCGATCTCGATGTCGATCGGCTCCGGCGCCGGAAAATGAGAGGGATCGTAGGTCATGACGTAATGATACGTCTCGCCCTCATGGACCTGAAAATCGGAGACGGTCGTCATCCCCTCGCCGCGCATTTCGACATTGCTGCGCAGAACCACCATGTCCGGCCCCGCGACAGCCTGCAACGTGCCATCGTCAAGCCGACGCACCCACGGCACGTTGGCGCCGGAGCCGAAGCGCAGCAACAATTCCATCCGCATATCGACAACACCGGCATCGCCACGCACCAGTCGCACGATATCGGAGGCTTCGCCGCGCGGCGGCATGAAGTCGATCAGCGTGCAGGTGCCGCTTTCGCAACTGAACGTGGTTTCAAGAATGAGCGTGCCGTCGCGATAGGCTCGTTTGGCGGCAAACGCCTCGCTCTGCGGCGCGATCTTCCAGCGGCCATGTTCCGGCGTGCCGAGCAATGCAGCGAAACAGGCATCGGAATCGAAGGCCGGCCAGCAGAGCCAGTCGATCGAGCCATCCCGGCTCACAAGCGCGGTGGTGAGGCAATCCCCGATCAGGGCATAGTCTTCAATGGGAGACGGCAACACCTACCTCGCAAACGGCGCAACAAAACCGCGCCGGAAGCGACGCGCGGAGGCATAACCGCCGAGGCATTGAAAAGTTCAACGCAGGCGGACGAATTTCGTTGCAAGTTTACGGAAAGAAAGGCGGCGGCTATCCGCCCGCCAGCACCGTATCGACCACCGCGCTGTAGTGGCAGGCGGCGGCGAGCAGCACAAAGCCGTGCCAGATCGCGTTCTGGAAGCGCAGCCGCTCCCACGCATGAAAGATCACGCCTGCCGAATACAGCACGCCGCCGACGGCGATCAGCCACAGCGTGGTGCTGGACAGTGATGCCGCGATGGAATCGTAGGCCATCACACCACTCCAGCCGAGCGCGAGGTAAAGGACGACGGCGAGCTTGTCGAACCGGCCGGGAAAGAACACCTTCAGCGCGATGCCGATCAGGGCGACGGACCAGACCCCGCCGATCAGCAGAAAGCCAAGCCTGCGGTCAGCCATCTGCGCCAGGAACGGCGTGTAGGTCGCTGCGATCAGCACATAGATCGCCGAATGATCGAACCGCCGCAAAATCCATTTCATCGGCGACACCGGCCATAGATTATAGACCGCCGAGAACGCCAGCATCGCGATCAGCCCGGCGGCATAGATCGAAGCGGTGACGAGATTGAGCGTCGACGTGTCCTGGCCCGCGAGCACGATCAGCACGATCACGGCGATGAGCCCGAGCGACAGACCGGCGATGTGAACGACGCTGTCAGCGATCAGTTCGGCCCGGTCGTAGCACCAGTGCTTGGCACCGCGCCCAGGCAGCGGCGGGAAGGCCGTCAGATCTTTCAGCCGGAAAATCGCCATCGACAAACCACCACGCTTTGGTCAAATCCCACGCCTTGACCGACAACAAAATCCTACCGTCCCATGACAGCGCAATCACCATTCCGGTTCATCGCGCAATCTTGATTTCCGGTTCCATCATCGCCAGTTTTTCAGGGCCACCCCGTCCCTATCCTCACCGTTCATTTGATCGAATTATGGCACCTGGCCTCTCTGACATTCTCGACGATCTGCGGCTGTCGGCGCGCTCGCTGCTCGACTACAGCGAGAGCCTGCTTAACCCGACGGTCCGCCTCGGCGTCACCGGCCTGTCACGGGCGGGCAAAACGGTGTTCATCACCGCGCTGGTGCACGGCTTCCTGCGCGGCGGCCGCTTTCCGGTGTTCGAATCGCTGTCCAGCGGGCGGATCGCGCGGGCCCGGCTGGAGCCGCAGCCGGACGACGGCATTCCCCGCTTCGCCTATGAGGCGCATCTGCGCACGTTGATCGAGGAACGGCTGTGGCCGCAATCCACCACCGACATCAGCGAATTGCGGCTCGCCATCGACTACCAGCGCGAGAACGGCGCGATGCGCACGCTGACGCTGGATATCGTGGACTATCCCGGCGAGTGGCTGCTCGACCTGCCGCTGCTCCATAAGAGCTATGAGGAATGGTCGGCGGAGGCCATCGCGCTGTCGCGGCAGGGGCCGCGCGCAGCACTCGCCAAACCCTGGCACGAGCATCTAGAGAGCCTCGCCCCGGTCGCGCCGGAGAACGAAGCAGCGGCGGTGACGGCGGCCAAGCTTTTTACCGAATATCTGCGCACCTGCCGCCACGAGCAGTTCGCCATGAGTCTTTTGCCGCCCGGCCGCTTCCTGATGCCGGGGGCGCTTGCGAACTCGCCGGCCCTCACCTTCGCGCCGCTCGACCTGCCCGCGGGCGGCACACCGCCGCCGCACTCGCTGTGGGCGATGATGCGCAGGCGCTATGAGTCCTACAAGGACATCGTGGTGCGGCCGTTCTTCCGCGATCATTTCGCCCGGCTCGACCGCCAGATCGTGCTGGTCGATGCGCTCGCCGCGTTCAATGCCGGACCGGAGGCGCTGCACGACCTCGAAGGCGCGCTCGCGGGCATTCTCGATTGCTTCAACACCGGACGGCGCACGCTTTTGAGCATGATGTTTCGTCCGCGCATCGACCGCATCCTGTTCGCGGCCACCAAGGCCGATCATCTGCACCACCTCAGCCACGACCGGCTGGAGGCGATCCTGCGCAAGATGGTGGAACGCGCCGCCACGCGTGCGGAATTCGCAGGCGCCGCCACCGACGTGGTGGCGCTCGCCGCCGTGCGCGCCACCCGCGAGGCCAGCGTGCAGCATCACGGCGAAACGCTGCCCTCCATCATCGGCACGCCGGTGCAGGGCGAAGTCGCGGGCAAGGAAACGTTCGATGGCAATACCGAAGTCGCGACCTTTCCCGGCGATCTTCCTGCGTCCCCCGACGCCTTGTTCAGCGAGGGTACGTTCAAGGGTTCCGGCTCCGCACCGCTTGGTGAAACCGACTATCGCTTCCTGCGCTTCCGCCCGCCCCGGCTCGACGCCGCGCAGGGCGAACCCGCGCTGCCGCACATCCGCCTCGACCGTGCGCTGCAATTTCTGATCGGAGACAAACTGCAATGAGCGAGCGCAGCCACCCGCGCAAACCCGCCTCGTTCCGGCTCGACGATCCCCGCGTCACGGTCGCGGAAGCGGGCGAGAGCGGACGCGCATCGCATGGCGGCATCCGCATCACGCCGGAGCCCGATGCGCCGGTCCTGCCCGCACCGATGGAGCCGATCCGGCCCCGGCGCAAGCGCTTTCCATGGGGCGGGCTGTTCTGGACCGCGCTCGGCGGCCTCGTCGTGCTCGGCCTTGGCCTCGGTGCAGCCCATCTGATCGAGGATCTGTTCGCGCGCAGCGAGACGCTGGGCTTCACCGGCATCGCGCTCGCGTTGCTGTGCGCGCTCGCCTTCGTTGTGATCGTCACGCGCGAGGCGTTGGCGCTTGCCCGGCTCGACACCATCGAGCAACTGCACGCCCGCGCCGACGCCGTGCTGATCTCCGACGATCGCCAGGAAAGCGACGTCATCGTCCATGATCTGTTGAAGGTCGCTCACGACAATCCGCAACTCGCCCACGCCCGCGCGGTGATGCAGAGCCACACCCACGACATCATCGACGGCGCCGACATGCTGCGGTTGGCCGAGCGCACGCTGATGGCGCCGCTCGATCAGGAAGCGCGGCGTCTGATTTCGAGCGCGGCATCACGCGTCTCCATCGTCACCGCCGTGAGCCCAGGTGCGGTGATCGACATGCTGTTCGTGTTCGCCGCCGCGCTTCGACTGGTGCGGCAACTCGCGCGGCTTTATGGCGGCCGCCCCGGCACGCTCGGCATGCTCAGGCTAATGCGACATGTCATCGCACATCTCGCCGTCACCGGCGGCATGGCGGCAAGCGACAGCCTGATCCAGCAGGTGCTTGGGCACGGAGTCGCCGCCAAGCTGTCGGCCCGTCTCGGCGAAGGCATCCTGAACGGCCTTTTGACCGCGCGTCTGGGCCTTGCCGCCGTGGACGTGACGCGGCCACTGCCGTTCTCGGCGCTGCCACGCCCTGTCCTGTCCGATCTGGTGAAGGACCTGATGCGCCGGGCCGATCCAGCCGCCCGGATCGAGGCGCAAAAAAATCTCGATTCCCTTGAACCGGAATGAACCTGCCCGGCCGATCGCGCAACCAACCATGAGCGGGCCAGTCCGGCCCCTGTCCCTAGCCGGAAGGCGATCTCTTCGCATTGCAATATGTGCAGCGGCATACTGCATGCGATCCGATATCGCCGACGAATTCCGGCTTTGCCGCTTTACCCGATGCACAAATTGCGTATCGTGTGCGCCGTCGAGCGCGCACCCGCGCACCGGCACTATTCTTTCTGGAGAGTGACGAATGGCTAAAGGGACTGTGAAGTGGTTCAACCCGACCAAAGGCTACGGGTTCATTCAGCCCGCAGGCGGCGGCAAGGATGTGTTCGTGCACATCTCGGCAGTTGAAAAGGCCGGCTTGAGTTCGCTGAACGAAGGGCAGACCATCGAGTTCGAAGAAGTTGCCAATCGCGGCAAGACGTCGGCGGAAAACCTGAAGGTTTGATCCCGGCCAGCGCGAACCTGAAGTCTCTTCCGGTCCGCGTTCAATTCGGCACAAGATCGTTGATCGACTAAATCAAACCGACTGGGCACGTCCCGCGAAGGCCATTGACCGTCATTCGGTCGATCGGCCTTTTTATTTTGCCTGCGTGGCGGCAGACGTCACAAACTTCCGGTGCTCAATAAGAACACGGCCCCAGCATGCGGTCTTCCAGCGCACGCCACGCGCGCGGAGACATCCGCAGCGTTTCCGGGTCGTAGCTTGAACAGTCCGTCGCCTTGTCGCCCGGCATCAGTACGCCGCCGCAATACGGGCAGGCATTATCGTTCGCATGCGCAGGCAACACGTCGTCGTCGCGCACTTCTTCGGCAAAGAATCTAACGACGTTGTCCGGAGAAGAGTTGATATCGCCCGTCATGCATGTACCTCATTGTCGATGAGGCGCACCATGCCAGCAAGTTCATGCCGTAGCGTTCAAGCAAAGGCTCAAATTTTATCGGAGATTCCGCGCACCCGGTTTACTCCCCGGTGAGGGAGGGAACCTATCGCGCGACGATCAGGCCCCGGCTCGTCACCACCACCCAGCGGCCATCCTGCCTGCGGATCGCATCGATGCGGCCGACACCCGGCAGCGGATCGCCCGCATGGACCTCAAAAACACCGCCCCGGCCCTCGACCAGCGCGCCGCCATTGGCCACAGCACGCACGACCCAGCCGTCGATCGTCGGCAGGCGGGCAATCTGCGGTGCGGATTTGCCTGGAACCGGCGCGGGCACCACCGTGGGCACGGCGGGCAACGGAATGCTGCCGGTCGCGTCCGCCGCCCTCATCTTCTCGATCGCTTCCTTGAACTTGGCAACCTTCTCGGCATTGGCTTTTGCAGCGGTTTCCGCCGACATTTTCAACGATTGAAGCTCGGAATTGACCTGCGCGAAGGCATTATCGATCGCACGATTGCGCTCGGCCGCGGCAGCCAGCGTCTTGTCGTCCTTGCGGAAATGCTCCGAGGAAAGCCAGGTGGTGCCGACACTGCTCATCACGCCGACGAGCGCGGCCACTCCGACAATGAGGGCGACCGTGGAGAACTGGCGCTTGGTCTGCGGCTGCGACGGCGCATCGCCAAACACGATATCTTCCCAGGACCCCTGCGGAGGCATCCGCTGGAGCGTGATGTTCTTCGATGCCTCGCCGGACGCCTTGCCCTCCGGGCTGGCTTCGCTCCCCGCATGTGCCGAGACGGCCGGTACGAGCGACTGGCCCGCGCCATCACCCTGAGAATTGCCGGTATGGTGACTGTCGTCCTGCTCGTTCATGGCGCTGATCCCAAAGCTGTTTGACACTTTGGTAACCATGAATTGCTTGACGAATGGTTACGATTGGACGGCCATCCCCTGCCGCGCCATCAGGAGTGTCCGCAGCGTGTCGACGCTGGAACGATCCACCTGTCCATCGA
>Ga0153956_1001767_pt1 | contig 17859 bp, 17 predicted proteins | sample TSFL040MetaG_FD_104704 | JGI IMG/M metagenome (GOLD analysis project Ga0153956, IMG submission 104704) | Attine ant fungus gardens microbial communities from Florida, USA - TSFL040 MetaG | ecosystem: Host-associated > Fungi > Mycelium > Unclassified | place: USA: Florida, Wekiwa Springs...
AGGCCGATGCCGCGTTCGGGCGAGCCGGAGAAAACCGGCAGTCCGGCAGCGCCGGCCGCCAGATAGGCGAGGAAGATCGAGACGGCGATGCGCGGCCCGAAGGCGACGGCAAAGGTCATGACCGCCAGCGTGTGGAGCGTCATCGGCACCGGCCAGAACGGAATCTGCACCTTGGCGGCGAGCGTCATCAGGGCAGCGCCGACGATGATGGTCAAGCCCATGCGTATGGGGGCGCTCAGCCTGCTTTCGGCAGGTTTCACGGTGGCGTAGGTCATGGTGGATTTACCTCAGCGTAAATTATAGATAATTTCTATTCTCTATCGCTAAAGAATCCACAGAAGCGCGGACATGGCAATAGCCTCGCCCGAAAATCGGCGGTCCTGTGGAAGCTGAGCCGCCTGAAGGTGCGTTATCGCGGCTTTTTCTGCCCGATCGTCTGGACATGGCGCGCGAGCACGGCCGCTGCGAAATCGGCCTGTCCGGCTCTGAGCGCATCAAGGATCGCCCGATGATCGCGATCGGTCGGGGCTTCCCACTCGGCTCGCCAACCGGAGAAAAGAAAGCGCGCGCTCGCCGTTTGCAGGTCATCGATGGATTTGAGCAAACGCGGCATTCCGCAAGGGGTCAGAATGATTCGATGAAAAGTCCGGTTGGCTTCTTCCCATGCCTGAACGTCACGGGCGCGGTCGCCGGCCCTATTGGCTTCCTCCGCCTGATCGAGAATGGCTTTGGTCAGATGCGGAGCGGCATTGCGCAGCGCCAGGGCTTCGAGCGCAGCCCGCATCTCGGCCACTTCCCGGACTTCTTCGAGACTGAAGCCGGCAATGCGAACGCCCCGGCGCGGCTCGCTGACGACAAGACCTTGCGACTCCAGACGCCGGAATGCCTCGCGCACCGGCACATGGCTCACACCAAATTCCTCGGCGATATGATCCTGACCAAGCCGCGCGCCCGGCTCAAGCTCGCCAGCGATGATGCGCTCGGCAAGCACTTTGCTGATTCGGACGGAAACGGTCTCGTCTTTGGCGGTCTTCATGTTTTATAGATAATTTGAAGACGGAGCGCCGTCGAGCGGCTAAATCGCTTGTCGCGATAATCCCGAGTTTTGAATCGGTTTTGCGCCTGTTATTTGCTCCGTCGCAAAATATCGATTTTCGCGACGGTTTGCACGCAGTAGATTCCGGCACCACGACAGCACACGGAAGCCGCTTTGCTCATTGGATATGCCCGCGTTTCGACCGACGATCAGACCCTAGACCAACAGCGCGCGGCGCTGAAGGCGGCAGGCTGCAAGCGCATCTATGAGGAAAAGGCGTCGGGGGCGAAGCGTGATCGGCCGCAACTCGCCCTACTTCTCGGCAATCTCCGCGCCAGTGACGTGGTGACGATCACCCGGCTTGACCGCCTCGCCCGATCGACGCGCGATCTTCTCGACATAGCCGAGCGGCTAGACGCGGCCGAGGCTGGCTTGCGATCCCTGGCCGAGCCGTGGGCCGATACCACGTCGCCGGCCGGCCGCATGGTGCTGACGATCTTCGCCGGCATTGCCGAGTTCGAGCGATCGTTGATCCATGAGCGCACCAGCAGCGGCCGAGCTGCCGCGAAAGCGAACGGCGTCCGGTTCGGCCGGCCCCCTGCCCTATCGGCCGAGCAGATCGGGCTTGCCCGCCAGCTCATCGAGGACGGCCAGAAACCCCGAGCCGTCGCCCAGGTGCTCAAGGTTCATCCGGCGACCCTCTACCGGGCGCTTGAGCGCGCAGCAGGGCAATCATAGTTTTCGGTATTTGATTACATGCTTGCATGAAATCATATTTGCCTCTCCCGGCTCCAGATCGGCCGGAATACTCCGCCGATTACCCGCCAGAGCATCCGATTTGCGCGAGATTTCCGCCCCTTAGCCATAAGGGGTTGCAGAATCGCCGCGAATCTGTGTTGCTATTAACATGGAGAGTCCACACACGCAGACCGAGAGTAGCCGTGATCGAGTTCTTGCCCATCGGGCGAGACAGGTAGCGGCTGGCCGTATGCCTGTGCATTTGTTCCTTCCAGCCGATCTTGTTGAAGCTATCGATCGGCTGAAGGCAGAACGCGGCGCATCTTCACGCGCGCCGATCATCGAAGAAGCTTTGAGGTTTTATATCGAGAACGAGGGCATGAAATGAAAAACCCCTAGCCGTTTGCACCGGCAAGGGGTTTTCGGATTTCGGAACGGCTATGTTGGACCGCCTTTGACAGCGTCCAACATAGTGGATCGTGAACCACCCGGCAAGAGTGAGTCTCGCCGGGAACGGTGAAACTTTGTCCGTTGTCCACTCCGTCATGCCCTCCCGAAACGGAGGACGAGGACGACAATGTTGAGGACGCAAATCGCGGCCGCGATCGGCTGCGCGCGCAGACATGCGCTTGACGACATCATGCGGGAAGTCTGGACCAGGCACGGCGACGGCCAGCTTACCGACGACGAGGCCGGACAGCTCTCCGCCCTTGCCCATGAGCGCCGAAACGCCTTGTGGGGATCGAGCCAAGGCACCTTTGGCATGGTCATGCCGCCGCCGGCCGAGAAGTGCCCAACTCCAGTTCGCCGGCAGAGCTATTTCAAGGGCCGATCCGAGAACCGCATATGGCGGCCGACCAACCGGCAGGAAGTCCAGAAGGTCTTGCTTGCGGCCAAACGCTACGAGCTGGCCGAGCGCCAGAAGGGCCAGCGCACCGGCCCGCTCGGATCGGTCGCGATCGAGGTGCTAGAATTTTTCGTCAACCTGGTCGATTTCAGGACCGGCCGGCTTGAACCGTCGATCGACACCATCATGGGCAAGGTGCGCCGCTCGCGTGACGCGGTGGTGACGGCGCTGAAGGCGCTGCGGGCGCATGGCTTCCTCGACTGGCTGCGCCGCTACGAGCCGACCGGAAAGGAAGGGCGCGGCCCCCAGGTGCAGCAGGCCAGCAATGCCTATCGCCTGTCCCTACCGGAAAAGGCCCTGCGGCTGCTAGGCCGGTTCGGCAAGGCCCCTCCCCCGCCCGATGACCATAGCGCCGCGCAGGAAGGCCGCGCGGCCGAGCTGGCGGCTTACAAGAAGACGTTGCCCCTTGATGAGCTGGCCTTGTTCGAGGCGGGCGATAATCCCCTTGGGCGGGCGCTGGCGGCCCTTGGAAAGTCGTTGCAACAACGTGAGTCTGCCAAGCAGACTGAATCCCTATCTGGTTTATTTCTTAGTATGAAAACATAAGCGGACGCCGCTGTTCGGGCCGCTTTCGCGGCCCTGCGGCGGTTCCGATCCGCTTATAGGGCGGATCGGCAAGCGGATACCTCACAGCAAAACCGCAACGCTCGCGCCTGCGGCAACTGTCGCATGGGCTTTCGAGAGGAAGAAGGCGGCAAGGGCCGCGCATAAACTCTGCTGTATTGCTGGCAATTAGGCATTTATGCAAAATTTCTTGCCGCCAATGCGCTTTGCTGCTATGCCAGCAACATGAAAACAATTGCGATAGTCAGCCAGAAGGGCGGGGCCGGAAAAACCACCCTCGCCTTGCATCTCGCCACGGCCGCCGAGGCGGCCGGGCTTCCCGCCGCGATTATCGACCTCGATCCCCAAGCGAGCGCCGCCGGATGGGGCGACAGCCGCCAGGGTGAGGCTCCGGTTGTCGTGGCCCTTCCCCATACCCGCCTGCCGCAAGGTTTACAGGCCGCAACCGATGGCGGGGCCGAGTTGGTCGTGATCGACACCGCGCCGCACTCCGAAGCGGCCGCAATGGCCGCAACACGATCGGCCGACCTGATGTTGATCCCATGTCGCGCCGGTATCCTCGATCTTCGCGCGATCGGCAGCACGGCCGAGCTGGTGAAGCTCGCCCAAAAGCCGGCCTTTGTCGTTTTGAACGCCGTGCCGCCGCGCGCTACGCAGCTCCTGGCCGATGCGCGGGAGGCCGTTCAGGTTCACGGCTTGGAGGTTGCGCCCGTTGCCTTCCAGCAGCGAGCCGCTTTTGGACATGCGCTCACGGCCGGCAAAACCGCGCCAGAGTATGAGCCGGGCGGCAAGGCCAGCGAGGAAGTGTCCGAGCTGTTGACTTGGCTCAGAAGCAAATTGCTGATTTGACGGCAAACCTTATTGCCAGCAATAAGGCATAATGATATTGCTGGCAAACTGGCAATTTGATGAGATAAGGCCATGTCGAAAAGACCGAGTTTAGCCGAGAGCATGAAAGCCGTGGGTGTGCAGACACCGCTACCCGCCGCGCCGATCGTGGAAGCCACCCCAGCGCCGGCCCCGGATCGCGCCGAGAGCAAGCGTTATCATGCCGCCACGCGGGCCGGAATGAAACGAGTGACGGTCGTTGTCGAGCCGGAAGACCATCGCCGGGTTAAGCGATTGTCGGCCGACACGGACCGCTCCATTGAAGACCTTATGCGGGAGGCGCTTGCCGACTTGCTGGCAAAGCATAATGCCTGATTGCTGTCAAAGCGGCAGATGTATAAGCGATAGTGACCTTGAAGTGTGGCGCTATGTGTTATATATTGCGAGGCAACGGTGAGAGTCTTCAAGAGCAGCAGGTTTCACAGATTCGCCCGTAAGGAGAAAATCTCCGATGCGATGCTATGTGAGGCGATCGAGCGTGCCGAGCGCGGGCTGATCGACGCCGATCTTGGAGCCGGACTCATCAAGCAGCGTGTTGCGCGGCCGGGCGCTGGAAGATCAGGCGGCTATAGGACGCTGATTTTCTTCCGGACGGAAACGCGGGCGGTTTTCGCATTTGGGTTCGCGAAAAGCGACTTGGCGAACCTAGAGGACGACGAGGAAGCCGCGTTCAAGAAGGCGGCCAAGTTGGTGCTTGGGTTCTCTGATGCTCAGATGGACGCGGAAGTAGCGGCGGGCCGAATGTTAGAGGTGAATTGTGATGGCTAAGGCATACAAGAGTGAGGCAATGGCGGCCGTCCATGAAATGATGGAGGGCTTTTATCAGTCTGGCGCGATCGACAAACAGACGATGCGCGAGTTTGATGTTGCTTGCCTGACAGCAGTTGAGCCGATGCCCCCCGAGGAAATCCGTGCAATCCGGGAGCGCGAGCACCTGTCGCAACCAGTCTTTGCCCGGTATCTCAACGTGAGCAAGGGCCTCGTTTCGGATTGGGAACGGGGCGTGAAAAAGCCGGGAGGCCCGGCGCTGCGGCTTCTGACAGTCATTCAGAAAAAGGGTGTTCAAGCAATTGCCTGATTGCTGGCAAAGCGGCAAATAGGCAATTTATCTGCCTGCACCCCACCCCCGGCCGTCCCTACGGCCCTAGATGATGAGAGCGGGCCGGCCGGGGGCTACCGTCGCGGCCGTGGCGATGGCGGTTTTCACGATTGGCGACAGCACCTGGTCGGCGGGTAGATCGCGGCGGGAGCCGCGCCGGCCCGGAGGCGAACGCGCTCCCCTATAGCGCCGTAGAGAGCCGGATGGCCGTTCGCAACAAAGTCCCGGCGCTATGCGCCGGGTCCGCTTGCCACGTCAGGCCGGATCATACAGGCCCCGGAACTCGGGATCGGCATAATAGGCGAGCTTTCCGGCCGCGATCGGGCGTTGCCCGGCGAGGAACAGCAATTCGACATGCTGCGGCATGTTTCGGACCTCATCGGGGGTGAGCAGGGCGCGGGCAATGTGCTGCTGGCTGAAGGTGAGGCCGGTTTCCTCGGCGTCGATCGCGCGGGCCATCGTCTGGAACACGACCGTTTCCTGTCCGAGCAGATCGGAGACGAGGCGGGCGCTGTCGTGATCGTTGACGCCGAAGACCTGTAGGACGCCGGCGTTTGACAGGAAGGTTCCGGCGCGCTGCCCGTAGGTGGCGCGGAGCTGGTGAACGTCCTGAAGGATCGGCCAGAGCTGAACGCCATAGCCGGCCATGAGGCCCATGGCGCGTTCGACGGGAGCCAGGTGGCCGAGGGCGGCGAACTCATCGAGCAGGTAGAGGACCGGCACGGCCGGCTTGGCCGGATCGCGGGCCATGTCGGTGAGGCTTTGCGAGACGAGCAGGCGCAGCCAGCGCGAATAGGTCGAGAGGCGATCGGGCGGCAGGACGAGGAACACCGTCACGTTGCGGCGCTTGAGATCGGCAAAGCGGAAATCCGACCGGCCGAGGACGGCCGCCATGCGGGGGCTGTCTAGGAAATGGGTGTGGCGCTGCGCGGCCGAGAGGACGCCGGCCGCCTCGCGGTCGGATTTTCCCAACATGCGGTTTGCGGCGCGGGCGATGAGGCCGGTTGCGGCGGTTGACGCCTGCATGTCCTTCAGGAGCGCGGCGAAGGCTTCCGGGGCGAGGGTGAGATATTCGCGCAGGGTGGCGAGGGTTCGCCGGTCGCGCGCTTCCACGGCGGCGATATGGAGGATCAGGCCGCCAATGAGCGCCTTGGCTTCCTCGTTCCAATGCGCCTCGCCGGCCATGCCGGGTTCATCGAACACGAGCGCGTCGGCCAGCGTGCTTGCGTCCTCCGCGACATCGAGGCCGGCAGGGTCGAGGGTGTCGAGGGGATTGAAGGCGGCCGAGGGTTGGCCGGAGACGCCGAAGGGGTCGAGGACGTGGACCGGGCCGAAGGACTTTCGGGCGCGGCCGGCGATTTTTGCATTCTCGCCCTTGGGGTCGATGCAGATCACGGAGCGGTCGGCGGTGAGCAGGTTCGGGATGATGGTTCCGACACCCTTGCCGGTTCGCGTCGGGGCCATCGTCAGCAGATGGGCCGGGCCGTCATAGCGCATGAGCTTTTGCGTCTTGCCGTCGCGGCCGATCAGGAGGCCGGAAGCGGCACGGGTGAGCGCGGCGGTTTCCTTGTCGGTGGCGAAGCGGGCCGAGCCGTGAGTTTCGCCACTCATGTCCGCGAAATGCTGGATCATGGGATTTGTCAGAAGCCGAAAGGCGAAGATGACGAGAATGACCGTCGCCACAATGACAGCGGCCGAGCGCGCCACGGTCCAAGATTCCGGAATCGTCAGAGCGGGAACGACGTAGAGAATAGCGGCAATGACGAGGAAGCCCGCACCGACCTTGACCACATATTCGCCGGCTCGAAAGGGAGCGGTGATAATCGCGAGAATGGCCCATACAGGATCACGCGCGGCGGCGCGCAGCATGTTCTTGAATGCGGCCCATGCCAATGTCGCCTGATTCATCCCGCCGCACCTCCCGCGCCAGCGTTGGCGGCATCGGGTTTCAGGAGATCAGCAAACAGTTCCTTGTCGCCGTCGCGGGTGAGGAAGCCGGGCAGCTCGCGGCGTAGCCAGTCCCCCAGGCGCTTGGTGAATTCGGGATCGTTGGAGGTTTCCAGCCGTTGCAGGACGAGCGCGCCGAGCAGCACCTTGCGGCGGGTATCGTTGGCGCGTTCCTGTTTGCCGAGCCGGGCCTTGAGCGCCGTGCGCTGCGCATCCAGTTCGGCCAATCGCTGTTCTATCGTCTTTCGCGCCATCTTCACCGCTCCTTTGGCTTTGTACGTTTCCACCCTAAACAAACACGCCGATTTCTCAAGGCTTTGCCGTGTCATGGTAGGCTGTTGCTTGTCATTCGGCGGCATTTCCTGCAAAGTACGGCCTTCATTGATTTGCATTGTGGCTTCCGCAGGCGGGACACCGAGCGACGAAAGAGCGAAGCGATTGAGTTGAGAAGGGCGCACTTACGAGTTACTGCGTAACTCAGCGCGCCGCCAGCTTTGAGGCTGGCGGAAGTTGGCGAAACTGGATCGGGGCAACGGGTTGGCAATCTACCATTTCAGCATGAAGCCAGTTTCGCGGGCGTCGGGCCGTAGCGCCGTCGCCTCAATGGCTTATCGTGCCGGGGAGAAGCTGACTAATCAGCGCGACGGCATCACGCATGACTACACGGCCAAGCAGGGCGTGGAGCATGCGGAGATCGTCTTGCCCGAGGGCGTGAACGCGGAGTGGGCAAGGGATCGTTCAGCCTTGTGGAATGCCGCCGAGTTTGCCGAGAAGCGGAAAGACGCGCGTGTCGCGCGGGAATTTGAAGTGGCCCTGCCGCATGAGCTGACGGCCGAACAGCGGTTGGAGGCAACGCGGGCCGTCGCGCAGGATTTGGCGAACCGCTATGGCGCGGCGGTGGATTTCGCCATCCATGCGCCGCACGACGCCAGCGACGTTCGCAATCATCATGCGCATATCATGATGACGACGCGGCAGGTTGGCGAAAGCGGCCTTGGCGACAAGACCTATATCGAGCGGGAAAACAAATGGCTGTTGGCGAATATTCTGCCGACGACCGACATGCAGCTTCGCGACCTTCGCCAGCGATGGGAGGGCATTGCGAACGAGCATCTGGCGATGGCCGGGCATGATATCCGCATCGACCATCGCTCGCATATGGAGCGCGGCCTAGAGATCGCGCCGACCGAACATATGGGCGTCCATGCCACGCAGATGGAGCGGCGCGGCCTGGACGTATCGCGCACGAGGCTGGACGCGGAGGCGGCGCAGCGCAACGCCGATCTTATCCGCGAGAAGCCCGAGCAGGTTCTAACCCTCATCACCGGCGAAAAGAGCGTGTTCGACCGGCGCGACGTGGCGCGGACGCTGCATCGCTATATCAACGACGACGCGCAGGCGTTCCAGAACGCCTTTGCCCAGGTGATGGCCTCGCCGGCACTGGTGGAGCTTCAGGGTGAGCGCGCTGACCCGGCGACGGGCGAGATCGAGCTTGCGCGCTATTCGACCCGCGAAATGGTCGAGATCGAATCCGGCATGATCGAGTCGGCCGAGCGGATGGCCGAGGCGCAGTCTCATGGCGTCGATCGGCGGCATGTCGGGCGCGCGATCGAGAAGCAGGACGAGGCCATTCAGAAAAGCACCGGCGACCTTTCGGCCGGGCTGTCCGACGAGCAGCGCCGGGCGATCGAGCATATCACCGGGCCGGAGCGGATCGCGGCCGTTGTCGGGTTCGCCGGCGCTGGCAAGTCCACCATGCTCGCAGCGGCGCGGGAGGCATGGGAGGCCGAGGGCTACACCGTTCACGGCGCGGCCCTGTCGGGGAAGGCGGCCGAGGGCCTGGAGGAAAGTTCCGGCATCCAGAGCCGCACGCTCGCGTCATGGTCCCGCGGTTGGGATAACGGCCGCGGCGAGCTCGGCCGCGGCGACGTGTTCGTGATCGACGAGGCGGGCATGGTGGGGAGCCGGCAGCTCTCGCGGTTCGTCGGGGAGGCCGAGGCGCGCGGGGCGAAGATCGTCCTTGTTGGCGACCATGAGCAGCTACAGGCAATCGGGGCCGGCGCACCGTTTAGGGCGATCACGGAGGAAATCGGCCATGCCGAGCTTTCGGAGATACGCCGGCAGCGCGTGGACTGGCAGCGCGAGGCGTCCGTGCAGTTTGCGACGCACAGCACAGGGTTGGGACTCAGGGCCTATAACGAGCATGGCCATATCAGCCTTGCGGAAACGGCCGAGGACGCGCGGGCCGAGATCGTGCGCGATTACCTTGCCGATCGCGATGCGCGTCCGGACGGCACCCGCGTTGCGATGGCGCATCGCCGGGCGGATGTTCGGGCGCTCAATCAGGATATCCGTTCGGCGCTTCAGGAGCGCGGCGAGCTCGCCCAGGGCGAGGACGCCGGCGCGCTGACCTTCCAGACCAATGACGGCCAGAGAGAGTTCGCGCCGGGCGACCGGATCGTGTTCCTTGAGAACAACCGCGACCTTGGCGTGAAAAACGGGATGCTCGGCACGGTCGAGCATGTCGAGGAAGGCCGGATCGTCGCGCAGCTCGACGGCCGGGACGGCGAGAGCGTCAGCGTGCCGATGGGCGACTATCAGGCGATCGACCACGGCTATGCGACGACAATTCACAAGAACCAGGGCGCGACGGTCGATCGGTCCTATGTGCTGGCATCCGGCACGATGGACCGGCATCTAACCTATGTCGCCATGACCCGGCATCGCGACGGGGCGCAGCTCTACGCCGCCCAGGACGAGTTCAGCCATGCCGGCCAAACGTTGGCTGCGGGCCGCCTGGTCGACCACGGAGCCGCGCCGTTCGAGCATCAGGCCGGAAATAGCCAGAGCTATTTCGTGACGCTGGAAAACGGCAAGGGCGAGCAGCGCACCGTTTGGGGCGTGGACCTTGAGCGCGCCATGAAGGAGCGCGCGCCGGAGATCGGGGAGAAGATCGGCCTTCAGCATATGGGTTCCACCCCTGTCACCCTGCCGGATGGGACCGAGACGCACCGGAACACATGGGAGGTTCGGGACGCCGGCGAGCTGGCTTACGGCCAGCTTGAAAAACGCCTGTCCCGATCGGGCGCGAAGGAAACGACGCTCGATTACGGCCGCGATTTTGCCGAGCGGCGCGGGATCGCGGAGCAAATGGGGGTCCGCAGCGAGATCGAGATTCCGGCCGAACGCGCCGGGCTACGTGCGGAGAGGGAGTCGACGGGCGAGCGTCACCCTGTCGAGCGGGAGCGCATCGAGGACCGCGCGGCAAGATCCTCGCAAAAAGCCGGTGCGGATCTCGCGCAGGATCTTCGTGCAGATCCTCGCGAGGATCTTGCCGCCGATCGGCAGCAGGGCCAGCGCCGGAATCCATTCGAGGGCCTGAAGCTCGGGCGCGGCGCGGCGGCCGAGAAGCCGCAGCAGCAGGACCGCGCCGAGGCGGCTCAGGAACGGCCGCAGCAGGCCGAGCGCCAGCGGCGCGGTATGTTCGACGGCCTCAAGCTCAATGCTCGCCCTGGACCGTCCCAGGCGCAGGGCGAGGCATCGCGGCCGGAAAGGGAGGGGAGCGAGCGGCCGGCGCCGGCGCAGGACCGGCTTGCGGAGCGGTCGCGGTCCCTGTCGGGCTTTGAACAGGCCGTGGACCGCTATGCGCGCGCCTATAACGCCGCCGACAAGCAGATTCAGGAAGGGTTGCCCGTACTCGAAGCGCAAAAACGGGAATGGCGCACTGCGGGGCAGCAGCTCGACCAGGCGCGGCCGGGATCGCATGAGCTGATCCAGTCGGCCTTGCAGCATGACCCGGAGACGGCCGAGGCCATGACGAAGCTTTCCGGCCGCGATCGTGTCGGCCAGCTCGTGGCCGGCATGGACCGGGAGCGGGCGGCGCTGGCCGACCCGAACGTGCGGGCCGACCGTTTCGTGCAGCGCTGGCAGGATTTGCAGGGGCAGCGCCAGCAGCTTCGCGGCTGGCAGCACGACGAGGCGCGCGGGAAGGTCGAAGGCCAGATGCAGGGCCTTGCGAAAAGCCTCGAACGCGACCCGCAGGTGGAATCCGTCTTGCGCAATCGTCGTCAGGAACTCGGGATCGGGCAACAGGCCCGTCAGCGGGAAGGGATTTCCCATGAATTGCAACAGAGCCTCACCAGAGGCCGGAGCCAGAGCCTCGGGCTTGGCAGGTAGGAGAAGGAGACGGCATGACGGAAGACGATCGCGACGAGAGCGGCGAGGGTATGGAGCCGGAAGCGTTCACGCAGGATGACGCCGGCGATCCGGCCGCCGCATTCGAGGCGTTGCGCGCCACGGTCGAGAAGCTGGCGCGCGACATGGGCGGCGAAATGACCGTCATCCGCAAGGGCGTCGAAGCCGCCTTCGACCAGTTCGAGAAGATCGGAACGCCGGTCGATTACAGCGCCGATCTTGGCCGCATCGTCCAGGGCCTCGCCACGGTGGACGAGCGCCTTGAGGCCGTCGAGGAATCCCCCATTCTCCGGCAGGGGGCCGAGCATTACGGCCGCGCGCTCGAGCGCAGCGGCGAGGGCCTGGTTCGCGCCGCCGTCCAGCAGCTCGAGCGCCAGGCGTCCGACCTCGAGCGCATCGGCGGGGTTCTTGCCTCGCACAGCAAGAGCGCTTTTCATCGCAAGGATCAGGATTTCCGCATGTGGATGGCCGGCATTGTCGGGGCGTGCGTCGGCATATTCCTGATATTGCTGTTGCCGCGCTTCCTGCCCTTCTCAGCCGATAGCCGCGTTGCCAGCCTTGTCATGGGCCAGGACCGCATCAACGCGGCCTATGCCATGATCGATTCCGTCAGTCCCGATCGCTCCAAGAAACTGCAATGGGGCGGCAGTTTCTATGATGCTGCCGGCGGGGAGATTTCCGCGTGCCTGGGGAAAGCCAGGGAGACGGGAAAGGATCAGAAATGCACCATCACCGTGCCAGTGCCGGCGCAATAGTGTAGAGCTGTCGCATGTTTTGGGATTTTCGCGACGATGGGGGGCTAATGGAACCGAAGACCGAGCGCATCCAAGCAACAATAATGCTTTCTGTCGGCATGGCCCTATCAGGAACGGCAGGGCTTTTTTCGGTTCTGTCCGGTCAGCCAACTTTCAACGTCGTGCTTTTCCGCTGCCTGTTTGGTGCGCTTGCGCTCATTGGATGGGTATCGTTACGGGGTCAGTGGAAAAGCCTCTTCAAGATCGATCGCAAGACGTGGCCGCTCGTTCTACTGAGCGGCCTGTGTCTTGTGCTGAACTGGCTCGCACTGTTTGAGGCGTTTCACAGAACCTCCATCGGATTCGCCACGATCATCTACCATCTGCAACCCTTCTGGATCGTGCTCGCTGGCAGCCTGCTCCTTGGCGAGACGCTATCCCGGCATAAGATCGGGTGGATTTGTCTTGCGTTCGTGGGCCTGGTCCTGACCATCGTGCCGAAGCTCGGGGACATTCATACCGATCAAAATTGGCTAACCGGGGTTGGTCTAGCGCTCGTAGCTTCGCTTTTTTATGCCGCGACAACCCTAACGACACGCGCGGTCAAGGGCCTGAAGCCTGATGTGCTAAGTGCGGTTCATTGTTTGATCGGATTCGTTGCCTTCTTGCCGTTCCTCAATACGGGCTCGCTTGAAGGCGGTAGCGTTGGCATGTGGGGCTGGCTGGCCGGCCTTGGGGTCATTCACACCGGCATCGTCTATGTCCTGCTGTACACGGCATATCCCAAAGTACCGATTGCAGGCATTGCCGCCGCTGCGTTCCTAAACCCGGCCACCGCACTGCTGTCGGATTTCGTCGTGTTTGGCCGTTCAATCACGGCGATCCAAGGTGTCGGCCTTGGCCTGATTTTGCTCGCCGGTCTTGGCGTCAATTTAGGATGGCGCTTCTTATCCAGAGCGCGCCCGGTGACGCAAAAATCCTGACTTCCGATCGTCGCGCGGAGCGGCCTGAAATCCGGGCCGCTAAGTGTCGCAAATATCGGTCGCGAAACTCAAGCTTTTGCGACCGAGTTTCGCGACAGAAATTCCCCTGAAAATTCAGTGGCCCCGATTTTGTCGCAAAACTCAGGATATTTGCGACTCAAATTTGGTGGTGCGCGCAATTTCCTCACCAAGCCAGAGCCGAAAACTCTCTACCATGGGAGCAACGGCGCGTGTTGCTGAGTAGACAAGCCAATATCCCTCATCCTCTGACACGACCTGTTCTGAAACCGTACGCACCAATCGCCCCTCGCTGAGAGCTTCAGCGCAGAAGATTGGATTGAGCAATGCAACGCCCTGCCCGGCCAAAGCAGCCTGTATCACCAAATGCTGACGTGGATAGGTCGTGCGTCTCTTGGAGAATGTCGGAGCCGACTGTTTCAGGTCCGCAAACCAGCGGTTCCATAGCGTCTCAGGCTGTAGCATCGGCAGCTCTGCAAGATCGCTGATGGTCGGCGGATGATCGTAGGCGGCAAGCAGGCTTGGCGCGCAGATCGGAGCCAGAATGACCGGAAGAAGTCTTTGGCACACCAAGCCGTGCCAATTTCCTTTTCCGCGACGAATCGCAACGTCAGCCTGTCCATTATGGAGATTGGCAACTTCCGTCGTCGCATCAATCTCGATCTCGATACCGGGGTGGAGTGCCTGAAAATGCCCTAGATGCCTAGCCAGCCAGCTATGTGCAAATGTTGGTGCGGCGCTCACCCGCAGCTTTTCCGGTGATCGCTCGATAGTTTGAAATGCGTTCGCCAGCCTCATAAGCGCGTCAGTAATTTTAGGCGCAAGCATAGCGCCGACAGGTGTAAGTGCCAGCCCCGGTTTGCGCCGTTCAAACAGGGCCATGCCGAGGCGATCTTCCAAAGCTCTAATCTGCCAGCTTACGGCAGCTTGCGTCATGCAGAGTTCTTCCGCTGCGCGTGTGAAATTCAGGTGGCGGGCAGCGGCCTCGAAAGCGCGAACGGACCCTAACGGTGGCATCTTCTTGGACATTGCATCAGCATAAGGTTTCCTTATGCCCCTACACCAGTTTTTTCGTTTGCTCCGTTTGTTTTTCTACCTTCCCTTCTCTGTATGAGCGAGAAACCAACACCACCCATTCTGACCCATGGTATTGATCACGTGGGCCTCACCGTCACCGACTTGCAGCAGTCCGTTGCGTTCTTCGTGGAATGCCTTGGCTGGAACTTGCTGGGCGGGAAACCAGGTTATCCGGCGGCCTTCGTCGGTGACGGCCAAACGCGCGTTACCTTATGGCAGGTGGCGAGCAGCACCGATTTCGTCGCTTTCGACAGACACCGCAATGTTGGCCTTCATCATCTGGCCCTGAGAGTTTCTTCATTAGAAAATCTCCATGCCCTTCACAGGCGCATAGCATCTTGGCCCGGAATCATCGTGGAGTTTCCGCCAGAGCCATCAGGCGGAGGCCCGAAAATCCATAGTATGATCCGTGAGCCCGGTGGCTGCCGGATCGAATTTGCGTGGGACCCAAGAACGTGACGGAGGACCGGCGAACCCGCGCAACAGGCATAAGCCTGGTCATGCTTGCGACGGTAGCCTGGAGCCTGAGCGGTCTGTTCACACGATTGCTGACCACCGATATCTGGACGGCAATTGCAGGGCGATCGTTCTTCGGCGGCCTTTTTCTACTTATTCCCTATCTCTTTATGAAGCGGACTGAGGCATGGAAGGGCTTCGTCTCGATTGGGCGGTCTGAAGCCCTGCTTTGCATCTCGCTCGTCGTCTGTCAGGCTTGCACCGTGGGGGCATTCTACCTCACCTCCGTCGCAAACGTTGCCGTGATCTACGCGACTGCACCCTTCATTGCGGCCGGTCTGGCATGGTGGTTCTTCGGCGAAAAACTTCGGACAAAAACACTGATCGCCGCACTGATCTCGACAGTCGGCGTTATCGTCGTTGTCGCCGGATCGTTTGGTGGCGGGCATATCCTCGGTGATCTGCTTGCACTTGGAATGGCTGTTTCCTTTGCGCTTGTTATCGTCATTCCGCGCGCAAAACGTGATCTTCCGATGCTGCCGACTACCATTTTGAGCGCGTTCGTCACCGTGATCGTATTTGCGCCGTTCAGCGCACCGGCGAGCTTGGAAGCGGAAAACTGGCAGATACTTGCGCTTTTCGGTCTGACGAATTTCGTGATCGCGCTGTTTCTGTTCCTGCATGGCGCAAGACGCATTCCTTCAGCGGAGGCGGCACTGATTGGAACGCTTGAGATTGTTCTGTCACCTATATGGGTATGGGCAATCTTTGCGGAGCGTCCAACAAATGCCGCGCTGGCCGGAGGGGCTGCGATCTTCGGTGCGGTCCTATGGCATACGGTTGGTGACTGGCAGAAAGCTAGTAGCAGTGTGTAGGCGACCTCTTATGCAGCCCCTGTCGCAAAATTCCCGAGTTTTGCTCGATATGTTAGCCCGACTTTTACGGCGTCCGAAAGTCAGGATTTCTGCGACAACCGGCCCAAGCTCAATGTTGCAATACCGGATAGAGCGATGCGACTAGAAGGATTGCCATGGTGATATTGAAGAGCTGGAGCCGGCGACCGACCATCAGCCAACGCTGGAGCGCGGTGCCCATCCATGCCCAGACGGCATTCGAAGCGAACCCGAACCGCGCCGGCCGCGCGCAGATCAGCAGCCGCAAGCGAGGATTTCTGCACCATCGTCCCGACGGTCAAGGCTATGATGCTGAGCAGGCCGAGCATGATGGGGAGCGCAGGTAAACCCTCAGAGCCGACGCCAGCCAATCGCGGAGACAGCACAAGCCCGACGCCCGCAAAGCCGACGACCAATCCGCCCTTGGTGCGGTATGTGATCGGGCCACGCAGGACGAGCGCGACGATCACGGCAGTGAATAGCGGTTGTAGCGCACCCATCAACGCCATGACGCCGGCAGCAAGGCCATGCGTGACCGCCCACCAGCTCGCTCCGAGATAAACTCCGTTCATCATCATGCCGGCGAGGACGTGTCCGAGGAATTGGCCCCCTTTCGGCCATTGCACACCGCGCGCGAGGAACGCGAACCCGGCAAGCGCGAGCAGGAAACGAAACGTCAGGAACAGGTTCGCGTCGGCATGGGGCGCGACGGCACGCGCGGCGATGAAGCCGGTAGACCAAATCAGGATCAGAAGAGTGGGAGCGCCAATAGACTTCAACATAATCAGCTATTCGCGCTGCCCCACGATTTTCGCGATAAGCGTAATCCCTGAACGATCATGACGCCCGCCAGCGCGATAGCGAATCCGGCAAGCTGGACGCCGCTCAATGTTTCTCCAAACAGCAACCAGGCTTGGAGCGCCGTCGCGGGCGGAACCAACAGCATGAGCGCGGTCACGCGCGTTACCTCGCCGCGCCGGACCAACCAGACAAAAAGAGAAGTACCCGCCAGCGAGAAACCGACAACGGACCATGCCAAGGCAAGCCATAAGGCCGGCGACCCATCCCAATGGGTTGAGCCGACAATTGGCAACGCGATGCCTGCGACAATGGCCGCGCCGAGGTGCTGAATAGCCCCGGTGGCCATCAGGTCGGCTTTCGCCAGCGCTGATTTCTGCACCATCGTTCCGATAGTGAGCGCAACGATGCTCAATACCCCGAGGGTAACAGGAAGCGGCGGCAATCCCTCAACGTTCACGTTGACGAGCCTCGGTGAGAGCACCAGCGCCACCCCAAGGAACCCGAGCGCCAACCCAATCCAGGCGCTTCGGCCAATCGGATTTCGCAATACCGTCACCACCACCAGGGCGGCGAACAGCGGTTGTAATGCTCCGATCAAAGTCATCACGCCTGCGGCGAGGCCGTTGCCTACCGCCCACCAGCTTGCGCAGAGATAGATTCCGTTGATGACCACGCCCGCAAGGAGATGGCCGAGGAACTGCGGGCCTTTCGGCCATTCCATGTTGCGGGCGAGGATTGCAAAGCAGCCAACGACAAGCAGGAAGCGGACGAAGAGGAACAGAATAGGGTCCGCATGCGGCGCGACCGCCCGCGCAGCAATGAAGCTCGTCGAGGATATGAAAACCAGCAACGCCGGAGCGGCAATCGCGTGCGGGACGACCGCTCCGGATTTGCTCATGCTGCCGATGCCGGCTCGCAATGGAGCTGGGCTTGCCCGATGGCCGCGAACAGTTCGGCGTCCTCGCCAATGCCCGCATTGGGGGTAGTGAGCAGCGTGTCACCGTAGAAGACCGAGTTGGCTCCGGCGACGAGGCATAGAATCTGCGCCTCGCGATTGAGCGCGGAGCGCCCGGCCGAAAGCCGCACCGTTGACGCCGGCATGACGAGGCGAGCCGTCGCCACCATGCGAACCAGTTCCAGCGGATCGATGCGCGGGCGCTTGGCAAGCGGCGTGCCTTCGACGGGAACGAGCGCGTTGATCGGCACGCTTTCAGGATGCGGGTCCATGCCAGCCAGAACATGCAGCATCGCAGCACGATCGCGGATGGATTCGCCCATGCCGATGATGCCGCCGCAACATAGGTCGATGCCGAAGGACCGCACCGTCGCCAGCGTTTCCAGCCGGTCCTCATAGGTGCGGGTCGTGATGATCTGCCCGTAGAATTCGGGGCTGGTGTCGAGATTGTGGTTGTAGGCCGTCAATCCGGCATTGGCGAGCCGTTCGGCCTGATGCGGCTTCAACATGCCGAGCGTAACGCAGGCTTCCATGTCGAGCGCGCGCACGCCCTCGACCATTTCAATGAC
>Ga0153956_1001768_pt1 | contig 17851 bp, 17 predicted proteins | sample TSFL040MetaG_FD_104704 | JGI IMG/M metagenome (GOLD analysis project Ga0153956, IMG submission 104704) | Attine ant fungus gardens microbial communities from Florida, USA - TSFL040 MetaG | ecosystem: Host-associated > Fungi > Mycelium > Unclassified | place: USA: Florida, Wekiwa Springs...
CAGCAAAGCCAGCAGCATCGCCATCGTTGTCGGCATCCATATCGCCGTGATCTTCGGTCTCGCCGCCGCGCTCAATCAGGGCGCGCTGCTGAAGCAGCTTCAGGAGATCAAGGCGACCGTCGATACCCAGAAGGAGCCGCCCAAGGCGCCGCCGCCGCCGCCGCCGGATCTGGTCAAGCCGCCGCCGCCGGTCGCCATCGTGCCGGACTTCCAGGTCGCCGTCGCGGCGCCGCCGCCGGTCACCACCGTGGCCAAGCCGCCGCCGGCGCCGCCGCCGCGCGCTGTGGCCTCCAGCGATCCGCTGCGCCCCATCATGCGCACGCATACGCTGCCGCCCTATCCGCCCATCTCGGTCCGTCTGAATGAATCGGGCACCACCCTGATGGAGGTGCACATCACGACCGAAGGCAATGTGGATGAATGCAAGATCATCAACTCGTCCAGCTCCGAGCGTCTGGACACCGCCGCCTGCGATTTCGTGAAAGCCCGCTGGCGTTGGCAGCCGCCCACCAATCAGGGCCAGCCGACCGCCGTTTCCACCCGCGTCTCGGTCAAGTGGGACCTCAAGGACGCGCGTTAATCCTTCAACCTCTTTTCAAGTTTACCACGGAGTAGAAAAATGAACTTCAAGAAACTGGCGATTGCCCTGGCCGTCGTCTTTACCTTCAGCCTGAGCAATGTCGCTCCGGTTTCGAGCCTGATGCCCATCGCCCCGGCGATGGCCCAAGATGCCGCTCCGGCCGCGGCCCCCGCCGCCGGCGGCGCCAAGGGCGCGGCCGCCGACGTGCCCACCCAGTATTCGCTGGGCCATATCTGGCAGGAAGGCACCTGGATCTCCAAGGCGATCCTGGTCGTGCTGGCGCTGATGTCGGCCGGCACCTGGTACATCTTCTTCACCAAGTGGATCGAGCAGCAGCGCATCCTCGGCCAGGCCAATGCGGTCGAGAAGAAGTTCTGGACCTCGGCCACGCTGAACGAAGGCGTGGACAAGCTGCCCAAGAACTCCGTCTTCCGCGGCATCGCCGAAGCCGGCCTGAAGGCTTCCGCCGGCGGCACCACCCTGGTGGGCCTGAATGACTGGATCGGCATGACGCTGACCCGCCAGCTGGAAGACGCCAATGCCCGCCTGCAGGGCGGTATCGCCTTCCTGGGTTCGGTGGGTTCGGTTTCGCCGTTCGTCGGTCTGCTCGGAACCGTCATGGGCATCCTGAACGCGCTGATCGGCATCGGCGTGGCCGGCCAGGCCTCGATCGACAAGGTCGCCGGCCCGGTGGGTGAAGCGCTGATCATGACCGCCATCGGTCTGTTCGTCGCCGTTCCCGCGGTGCTCCTCTACAATTACCTGGTTCGCCGCAACAAGGTGATCACCGAGAAGCTGCGCGCCTTCGCCGGCGACCTGCAGGCCTATCTGATCAGCAAGTCCAAGTAAGCGGACCGGTACGTTTTTAGGAGATTCATCGCATGGCGATCGACGTCCAACACGCCGTCGAGGAAGATGAAGCGGAGCTGAACTCCACGATCAACACCACGCCCCTGGTGGACGTGATGCTCGTGATGCTCATCATCTTCCTGGTCACCATCCCGGTGATCACCAAGACGATCCCGCTGGCGTTGCCGACCTACCGCAATATTGTCACGGTGACGAAGCCGGAGAATATTGTGATAGCGGTGACGTCGGACGAGACCACCTACTACAACAACGTGCCGGTCGATCAGGCCACGATGCGCAAGAACTTCGTCGACGCCCTCAAGCGGGCGGCGGCGACGAACAAGCCGCTGCCGGAAGTGCATATCCGCGGCGACAGGGGCGTGCGCTTCGAGGCCATCGGCCGGGTCATCCTGGCCTGTCAGCAGGCCGGCATCCAGAAAGTGGGCTTCATCACCGAACCCCACTCGCTGGAAGCCAACAGCTATTGAGGTAATTCGCCATGGCAATGAGTACTGGCACCGCTGACGGCGAAGTCATGGTGGAGATGAACACCACGCCGCTTATCGACGTGATGCTCGTTCTGCTGACCCTGCTGATCATCACCCTGCCGATCCAGACCCACGCGGTGAAGCTGGACATGCCGGCCGGCAATACGCCCCCGCCCACGGTGATCCCGGAAACGGTGGAGCTGGGGGTGGACTTTGACGGCACCATCACCTGGAACGGCGCCACGGTTGATCGCGCTACCATGGATGCCTATCTCGAGGACGCGGCCAAAAAGGATCCGCAGCCCGAAATCCATGTCAGCCCGAACCGGTTGGCCAAGTATGACGCGGTTGCGAAGGTGCTGGCCGATGCCCAGCGCCTGGGCGCCACGCACATTGGCTTTACCGGAATTGACCAGTATAATTAGGCCGTGAGGGTCACGGCCGTGAGTGAAAGCGCGCGGCATCCCCGCGCGCTTTTCCTTATCATGACGATGCGAAAGAGGTCTTGGTTATGACTGCCCGTAAACTGCGTGCCGCTCTGACGGCGATCCTTCTTGGCGCCGCCACCGCCGGCGGCGCCGCTTTGATCCTGGCCGCTCCGGCCCAGGCCCTGACCGTGAGCGCCAAGGTCGGCCCCCTTTTGAACGAAGCCAAGGCCCTGATGACGTCCGGCAACTACAAGGCCGCGATGTCCAAGCTCAACGAAGCCGAGGCCGCCAAGTCGACCCCGGACGACACGGCCGCCATCAATTCGATGAAGCAGTATATCGGCATCAAGACCGGCGACGCCTCGCTGGGCGGCGCGGCGGGCGCCAAGGCGAAGTTCGCCAACGACTATAATGCCGGCAAGTGGCGCGACGTGATCGCCGACGCGGACACCTTGCGCAAGTACAATGCACTGGACGGACAGTCCCAGCTGATCATTGCCCAGGCCTATTACAAGGCAGGCGATTTCAACGGCTGCGTGCGCTACACCAAACAGTTGAGCGGCGGCGGCGACACCGCGCTTGAGTTGCAGGCGCGCTGCGCCTATGAAGCCGGCGACGACGCCACCCAGCTTCAGGCGCTGGACACGCTGGTCAGCCGCTCGGGCAAGCCGGACTATTGGAAGCTGCTGCTCAAGCTCAGCGAGCGCACCAAGGGTCTCAACGACCACAACTCGCTGGACATCAACCGCATCCGCTACATGACCGGCAACGTCAACACCAAGGACGAATACACCCTGCTGGCGCAGCTCGCCCTGCAGCTCGGCAACGCCGCCGAAGCCCAGTCCTATATCGAGAAGGGCATCGCGGCCAAGGTGCTGAGCGACGACCGTTCGACCCGCCTGCTGAACCTGGCCAAGACCCAGGCCGCGGCCAGCCTCAACAACCTGGCCAAGGACACGGCCGCCGCGAGCGCGCAGCCCCAGGGCGACGCGCTGGTCAAGGTCGGCGAGAGCATGATCGGCATGGGCAAGGCCAAGGAGGCGATCCCGCTGATCCAGGCCGGCCTGAAGAAGCCGATGAAGGACGCCAACAACGGCCAGATGCGCCTGGCCCAGGCCTATATCGCCGCCGGCCAGAAGGCCGACGCCGCCAAGGCCGTGGCCGGCATCAAGGCGCCGCCGAACGACGCCGCCGTCGCCCATCTGTGGGCGCTGGTTGCCCGCCGTTAAGCACGCAAACCAGGAACGGAAAGGGCGCGGACATTGTCCGCGCCCTTTTTCATTCTGGGTCCGCCCTGCGGGCCTGGGCGGCCGGCTCCGGTCAGTGTCTTTTTTGTTGCGCCAACAGGAAGGCGCGGGTGTCGGTGTCGGGGGCCGAGGCTGCTCCGCCCCGGCCTGCCTCCAGTTCGGCGAGGCTGAAATCCATCCGCGCCTCATAGGTGCGGTCGATCTGGTTGCGCAGGCGCTGCTCGGCGGCGTGCCAGCGCCGCTTCAGGGCGCCGTCGCGGCAGGTGGCGGCCTCGTCACCGGCCGCGCCCCAGCGCAGTTCCACGCAGGCATGGGGATCGAAGGACAGGCGGAACAGCCGCCGCCGCGCTTCCTCATAGCCGAACAGGACCCGGCTGCCGTCGCTGCGCCGGTAGGCGAGGCTGCATTGGGCGCTCACGCGGTCGTAAACCGTCAGCATGTCCCCCGCCAGGTCCGCGCCCTGATAGGTCAGGCGCGGATCGCGGCTGCGCCACAAGGCAAGAAAGCGTTCGGCGTCGTCGCGCACTTCCTTGAAGGCGGTCTTCAGCCGGGCGTCGCGCGAGGGCGTTGAGTATGTCTCCCAGTCGCCCTCGGTGCCGTAGATATTCTCGGGCAGCCGCGGCGGCTGGGGCCGGTCCTGGATGCCCGCCTGCAACGCCAGGGTCACCGCATCGGCGCGGTAGCCCAGGTCGGCGCAGTTGGACGCCACCATGTCGGCCATCTCGCGCAGCGGATCGAAATGCAGGCTGCCGCCGCCCAGGCTGGCGCGGACATAGTCGTAATAGTCCATCGGCTGCCCGTTCAGCACGAATGGTCCGCTTTTCCAGGCGCTGTCGTCAGGTCGCGGTCCGGTGCCGAAGAACTGGGTCAGGGCGAAATCGGGAATCCGGGCATTGGCCGCCAGTTCCACATGCCCGCCCAGCAGGCTGCCGTCGCGGGCGCGGGTGGCGCCCGCCAGCCGCAACGGCCGCCAGTTCTTGAAGCCCGCGCCCATGCCGGGCGAGGCACGGACAAAGCGCAGGTCGTAAAGTCCTCGCGTCAGGGAATTGTCGGGATGGGCGTCGATATAGCGGATGCGCCCGTCACGCTCGACCTTCCAGACAATGGCCAGATGGCCGTTGGGATCATAGATCACCGTGCCGGGCCGGATGCCGCCCGGCGTCAGGGCGGCGGAATAAAGATCGTTCTCCGGCCCCTCCAGTTCGGGATGGATGCGGTAGGTGGCCGACGAGATCTGGTCGCGCAGGCGCGCCAGGATGCGCAAGGCATCGTCGCCGGTCAGGACATCGCGGCGTTCCTCGACCCGGTTGCCGCGTGCGCTGTAGCGGATGTCGCGCGCGCGGCCGCGCGGGGAAACGTCGCTGACATAGGAGAAGGGCAGGCCGCGCTTCCAGGCGTAATAGAAACGCAGGAAATAGGGCAGGTCGGCGCAGTCGGAGCGGAAGCCGTAGCCCGGCGTTGGGTCGCTGGCGCGGAACGGGTTGGCGGGGGTTTTCAGGCAGGCATCGACGCTGCGGCAGCCGGATTCGCCGATCGCCGTGATGAACGCGCCATAGCCGCGCTCGTCGGCGGCGGTCCAGCTTTCGAAGCGCGTCTGGACGGTGGTCTGGGCGAAAGCGGGAAGCGGCGCCAGCCACAATAGCAGCGCCGGCCAGACCCTAGACATAGATCATCTTGACCGTCATGCCGCCGTCCACCACCAGGGTCTGGCCGGTGATGAAGTCCGCGCTTTCGGCCAGGAACTGGCAGGCCTTGGCGATATCGTCCGGCGTGCCCACCCGGCCCGCCGGATGCTGCGCGCGGTCGGCCCTGCCGTGACGGGGCGTTCCGGCTTTCGCCGCCTTCTGCCAGTCGGCGACCTCGATCCAGCCCGGCGCCACCGCATTCACCCGGATGCGATGGGGGCCGAGGCTGATCGCCATGCCATGGGTCAGCGCGACGATGCCGCCCTTGGAGGCGGTATAGCCTTCGGTGCCGGGCTCCGACATGAAGGCGCGGGTCGAGGCCATGTTGATGATGCAGCCCCCATGGCCGCGCCTGGCCATCATCCTGGCGGCGGCCTGGCTGGCGATGAAGGTGCCGCGCAGGTTGGTGGCGATCACCTTGTCGAACGCCGCGACCGCCAGCTTCAGCACATCCTTGCGGATCTCGATCCCGGCATTGTTGACCAGCACATCCGGCGTGCCCAGTTTCGCCTTGGTCGCGGCCAGCCATTTGTTCACGTCGGCCGGCTTGGAGACATCGCCGGCGGTGAACACGGCGTCCGCGCCATATTCCCGCATCACCTGCAGCGTTTCGCCCCCCGCCTGGCGGTCGCGGTCCATGATCGAAACCGCATAACCGGCGCGGGCGAAATGCCAGGCCAGGCCGCGTCCGATCCCAGCGCCGCCGCCGGTGATGGCGATGATTTTCATTTGGCGCCCCGGAAGACAAGGGTGTGCGACAGGGTGAAATTGAACACCAGGCCCGCCAGCACGCCGACCGCCTGGGCGATGAATTTGTTGCTGAAGGGGGCGGCCGCGTAATGCACCAGCGCCAGCGCCGCCAGGTAGTTCACCACCGCGCCCAGCCCGTTGGCGCCCATGAACTTCAGCCCTTCCTGCGCCATGCCGGCCGGCCCGCGCGCCCGCCGGTCGCGGAAGGTGACATAGCGGTTGCCCAGCCAGGTGCAGACCATGGTGAGGAGGATGGTCAGGGCGTTGGCGGTAGCGAACTCCCATTTCAGCCAGCCGGTGAAGACCGCCAGCAGCAGGATGGCCAGCAGATAGCCCAGCCCGCCGATCACCGCGAAGCGGATGAAGGCATGGCGCCAGAGATAGCCGGCGATACCGGAGACCGTCACGTCAGGTCCTGGGGACCGGGGATGGCGAGATAGGCCATGCGCTTGGCCTCCCAGCGGCCGCGGGTGACATTGTCCAGGATCAGGCCGCAGGCCTCCGACAGGAAGGCGATGATCATCAGTCCCATGGCCAGCATCGCCGTGGGCAGGCGCGGCACCAGGCCGGTGCGCATATATTCGCTGACCACCGGCGCGCCGGTCAGCAGGCCCGCGGCGGCGAAGACCACCGCCAGCGCGGTGAAGAACATCAGCGGGCGTTCCTCGCGCACCAGATGGGCGATGAAGAACAGGATGCGGAAGCCGTCGCGCCAGGTGTTGAGCTTGCTGACCGACCCCGCCGGCCGTTCCTTGTAGCGCGTGTCCATTTCCGAGATCGGCATCAACAGGCGCACCGCATGGACGGTGAATTCGGTCTCGATGGCGAAGCCTTCCGCCTTCAGCGGAAAGGTCTTGACGAAGCGCCGCGAGAAGACGCGGTAGCCCGACAGCATGTCCGACAGCCGCACATTGAACAGCATCGCGGTCAGCCCGGTCAGCAGGCGGTTGCCCAGCACATGGCCGGGACGGTAGGCCGATGCCTCGGTATGCACCCGCCGGCCGGTGAGCAGGTCGGCGCCTTCGGCGATCGCCTGCGCGACCATGGCGGGGGCGGCGCCGGCGTCATAGGTGTCGTCGCCGTCCACCATCACATACAGGTCGGCCTCGATGTCGGCGAACATGCGCCGCACCACATTGCCCTTGCCCTGGCGCGGCTCGCGGCGCACCACCGCGCCGGCCTCGCCGGCCCGGGCGAAGGTCCGGTCCCTGGAATTGTTGTCGTAGACGTAAACGGTGGCGCCGGGCAGGGCGGCGCGGAAATCCCGCACCACCGTGGCGATGGCCGCTTCCTCGTTGTAGCAGGGCACCAGCACCGCGATCTTCATGTCAGGATTTCCTGCCCAGCGGGCACCACTGATAGGTGCCGGTGATGTTGGTATCGAATTGCTGGCACTCCGGCCAGCGGATGGCAAGCCGGTAATCGGCCAGGGCGTCGCGGGCCCGGCCCATGTCGGTGGCGGCGGCGATCAGGTACAGGTCGCCGCCGTCCCGCAGATGGGCGTCGATGCGCCGGCGCATCCGGCGGGTCAAAAGCGTGCCGTCGCGGGGCTGCACCATCCAGCCGTCGATGCGCAGCACCGGAATCGCGGGCGGCAAGGCGGCGGCGATGAAGCCCATCGGCGCGTCGCCGGTCATCACCACCATGGTCTTGGCGGGGTCCGGGATGGGCGGCAGCGCCACCTGCACATACGGGTCCTCGACCGGGGCGCGTTCCAGGAAATCGCTGCGGGCGGTGAGCAGGCAGCAGGCCGCCAGCGCCGCCAGCGCCAGGTAACGGGTGCGCCGCGCCGCCGGAAACAGGCCCACCGCGCCGATCAGAAGCAGCGGCGCCAGCATCTCGAACAGGACGATGTAGCGGTAGATGGCGAAGGTGAACAGCCACTGGAAATAGGCCAGCGCCGAGAACAGGAACAGCACCGCCGTCGCCCGCTTGTCCAGCAGCGGATCGCGGCTTTCGCGTTTGAACATCCACACCGCGCCCGCCGCGATCGTCAGCAGGTAGCAGAGCATGACGCGGATATCCTGGAAGCCCAGATCGTCGGCGACATGCCAGTCCACCGTGAACAGCACGGGGAAGAAGAGCTGCTGCCACCAGGGCCGGTAGGAGGGCACGAAGCGCAGGTCGCGATAGGGCACCGGCAGCGCCAGCGGCGAGCGCCAATAGTCGTTGAAATAGGGAAACAGCGGATTGCCGGTGAGATGGTACATGTGGAGCATCCACGGCCCGCTGAAGATAGCGAAGCCCGCCACGCCGCCGATGCCGCCGGCGATCAGGCGGGTGACCTGGTGCTTCCAGCTTCCGCCCAGCGCCGCCAGCGCCGCGGCGAAACCGATGCAGAAGGGCATCTCCGGCAGCTTCAGTCCCATCGCCATGCCGGTGATCAGCCCGGCGATGCCGGCGATGCCGCCGGCTCTGGCCAATGGCCCGCTGTTCAACACCTCGCGTTTGCAGACCAGGATGGCTAGTCCCGACAGCACGAACACGCTCATCACATTGTCGTAATAGGTGGTGCCGAACTCCGTCAGGGTCAGCGCGCCCACCACGCCCAGCACCGACAAAGCGCCCGCCATCAGCTTGATGTCGGACGGCTGCGCATCCACCCGCAGCGTCGAACGCGCCATCAGGTAGAGCGGGATCATGTTGGCGCCCTGCACCGCGCCCAGGGCGCCCAGCGCGATCCAGGCGCGGGTGTGGGCGGCCAGCCAGTAGAAGGGCACGTCGAGATAGGGATTGTAGTAGCTGGCCTGATGCGCCACCGCGACATCCATCGCCATGCGGTGGTTCAGCAGGGCATAGGGCCCGTACCAGTGATAGTTGCGGAAGTCCCAGCTGGTATCCTTGCCCAGCACGATGACGAAACCCGCCCAGAACAGAAGGCCCAGGCCGAGAAAGGCATATTCCCGGGCCGTAAGACGGTTCGCGGTCATCTGGATTGGAAAGGTCCCGGGTTCTCGGAGCTTTCTTAGCCTGTCTCGGGGCAGGCGATAAGCCCCTCAACCCAAAGGGTTAGCCGGGGTCAGTCCGCGTCGGGCTCGACCGCCAGATTCCGCAGGAACTGCAGGGTACAGGCCCGCCAGGAGCGGCTTTCGGCGAAGGCCCGGGGGGTAGGCGCCATGGGGTTCTGGCGCAGCGCCAGCGCCGCCAGGCAGGCCTTGCGCAGGTCCCCGTCCAGCACCGCCACCTGGGCACCGCCCTCCACCCCCGGCCCCACCACGTCGCGGGGGCCTTCCACCGGATAGGCCGCCACCGTCAGGCCGCAGGCCAGCGCTTCCAGCACCACCAGCCCGAAGGTGTCGGTGCGGCTGGGAAAGACGAACACGTCGCTGCCGGCATAGGCCTTGACCAGCGCCCCGCCGGTGAGCGGCCCCAGGAATTTCGCGTCAGGGTAGCGGCGCGACAGCGCCGCCCTGGCGGGGCCGTCGCCCACCACCACCTTGGTGCCGGGCAGGTCCAGGCTGAGGAAAGCCTCGATATTCTTCTCGATCGCCACCCGCCCGACCGTGAGCCAGATCGGCCCGGCATAGGGCAGGCGTTCCGCCATGGGGTGGAAGCGTTCGGTATCCACTCCGCGCGACCACAGCCGCAGATGCTTGAAGCCGTGGCCTTTCAATTCGTCCTTCAGCGTCTGGGTGGCGACCATCACCGCCGTCGCCGGGGCATGGAAGCGGCGCAGCCAGCGCCACACCAGCGATTCCGGCACAAAACGGAAGCGGGCATGGACATATTCGGCGAAGCGGGTGTGGAAGGCGGTGGTGAAGGCGATGCCGTGCTTGCGGCAGATCTTGCGCGCCGCCAGCCCCAGGCTGCCTTCGGTGGCGATATGCACCGCGTCGGGGGCGAATTCCCGGATCTCGCGGGTCAGCGCGCGCTTCTGGAACAGCGCCAGCCGGATTTCCGGATAGGTCGGCATGGGAAACGTGCGCCGGCCCAGCGGCGTGATCATGCGCACGGTATGGCCCAGCGCCGACAGGTCCCGGGCGGTGATCTCCAGGGTGCGCACCACGCCATTGACCTGGGGCGCCCAGGCGTCGGTGACGATCAGGATCTTCAAATGCGCCGCCACGCCGGGGATCGGCCCCGGTTCCAGCCTGCGGGTCCTACGCGGGTACAGCCTGGGCCTGGGCGCGGGCCGGAGCAGGCCGGGCGTTTCTGGCCTCGCGTCTCTGAGAAGGGGTTGCCCAGCGCAGAATCTCCATATTTCCAGCGGCATCTTCGACAAGGGCGCTGCAGCTTTCAACCCAGTCTCCGTCATTGAGGTAGAGCACGTCGCCGATCCGGCGGATCTCGGCATGATGGATATGGCCGCAGACCACGCCATCCACGCCGCGCAGCGCGGCTTCACGCGCCACGATCTCCTCGAAGCGGGAAATATATTCGACCGCGTTCTTGACCTTGTGCTTCAGCCAGGCCGACAGCGACCAATAGGGCAGGCCCAACCGCTTGCGCGCCGCGAAGAGAAGGTCGTTGCCGCGCAACGCCATGCCATAGGCCCAGTCGCCCAGATGGGCCAGCCATTTGGCGCAGGCGATGACGCCGTCGAAACGGTCGCCATGCAGCACCCAGAAGCGCTTTCCGTCCGCGGTTTCGTGGATGGCTTCGTTGACGATCTCGATCCCGCCGAACAGCCGGCCGGCATAGTCGCGGGCGAATTCGTCATGGTTGCCCGGCACGAAGATCACGCGCGTGCCGGCATCCACCTTGCGCAGCACCTCGTTCACCACCTCCTGCTGCGCCGGCGTCCAGTACCAGCGGCGCTTGAGCTGCCAGCCATCCACGATGTCGCCCACCAGGAACAGCGTGCCGCAGGCATTGTGCGCCAGGAAATCCGCCAGCGCCTCGGCCTTGCAGCCGCGCGTGCCCAGATGGGTGTCGGAAATGAAGATGGTGCGGTGTCTCCTGAAGTGGGCGGTGTCGATCGCGGCGGGAGCGGCCGGTGCGCGATGCGGCGTGAAAGCGCCCGGGATCAACGCGCCTTGCGCATTGTCGAACCACGCAATGTCGGCCATCGGAGAATCTCCTCGCCTTCCCTGAGGCGTGGGTAGCCGACCCGCGCGAATCTTTTGTTGCGCGCATGCGACGATGCGATGACCGCGACGGCGCGCTGACCGTCATCGCGTGGAACTTCCGCATACGGATTTTCGCGCAAGGCGGTCCTTCCGGGGATCGCGCGGATTTGTGTCGGAACGGTGACGGCCGGCGGTGCTTGATATTGCATCGCACAATTGCGCAGCAGTCATGCAAATGAGGAAAAATCAGGCAAAGAGCCGGAATTTATCCAGCGTTTCTGCGGCGTTTTGTCTGGAACAATGACAGCTTGGTCCTTGCAGGCCAAGGGCCTCTCCGGCATATTGTTGCAGCGCGGTATTGCGATCTCCGATCGCGAAGCCGCCGCCCTTCCTGGGCGTTTCCTCCCTGAACTTGGCCGCTCCTCGGAGCGGCCATTTTTTTTGCCCCGGGGGGCGCCACGCCCGCGCTGGACGGAAACTACTGCGCGGCGACGCGGGTGACGGAGAGGGCGGCGATCCGGGGCTGCTGTTCGTCGGCCACCACGGTCTTGCCGTCATAGGACGCCGCGGCGGCGCCGATCACCACCAGCGTCTTGCCGTTGACCGGTATGAAGGCCAGCGCCGAAGGCCGTCCGTCCAGGCCGGTCTGCACCCGCGAAACCCGGCCCAGCAGGTGGCCGCGCAGGTCCATCACCTGCGCGCCGATGATCGCGCGGGGCGCGGCCGACAGGCTGTTGAGCGCCACCGGCGCCATGTCTTCGGCATTGGCCAGGGCGGGACAGATCACAAAAAGGCTGAAAAACGCGGTACCGATCCGCATGGCACGCATCCTGAAAACACCCATGACGGAAACGCGGGAAAGGGCAGGGCGTTGCGCGAACGGATTGTGGCGGAACGCCTTATTCGGCGGCTTGCGGCAGCTGGCCGGGCCGCCCGATCCGGGACACCGGCAGGGCGGTCAGGTGCGCCGCCGCCCGCGTCAGCCGCGCCCGCACCGATTCAAAGGCCGGTTTCTTGGCGATGCGGTCCTCGTCCAGGTAGAGCGCGCGGTTGATCTCGATCTGCAGCGCATGGATGCCGCCCGCCGGCTTGCCATACTGCGCCGTGGTGTGGCCGCCGGCATAAGGCGCGTTGCGCGCCACGCTGAAACCTTCGCGCGTGAAGGCGGATTCGGCGCGCGCCGTCACCGCCGCGGCGGCGGATGCGCCATAACGGTCGCCCAGCACGATGTCAGGCACCGACAGGGCCGAGGGCATGGAATGGCAATCCACCAGCACCGCCACGCCGAAGCGGGCGCGGGTTTCGGCAACCAGCGCGGCCAGCGCCTGGTGGTAGGGGCGGTACAACTGTCCCAGCCGCGCATCGGCCTCGGCGGAGTCCAGCTTGCCGCGATAGATCTCCGCCCCGTCGCGCACGATGCGGGGGATCACGCCCAGGCCCGCCGCCACCCGGGGGCTGGGCGCATCCACCGGCACCTCCAGCGGGGCGTCGAACATGCCGGCATCCAGCTCGGCGGCGGCGCGGTTCACGTCCAGGAAGGCGCGGGGGAACTGGGCCGACAGCAAGGGCGCGCCCAGCCCGATGGCGCCGGCGAAAAGCTCGTCGACGAAGGCATCCTCCGACCGCCGCAGGGTCAGGGCGTCCAGCCGGGTGCGTTCCAGCAGCGCCTCCGGATAGGCCCGGCCCGAATGGGGCGAGGCGAACAGGAACGGCACGGTCTGGCGGGCCGGGCGGTCCAGTCGGAAGGGCGCGTTAAGACTCATGGCGGCCACAGGGAAGCACCGGGCGGGAATCCTGGCAAGGCGGGCCCCGCCCGGCCGGGGTTCCCGTTAACCGCAGTTTACAGCTTCACCCTGTATAGGCTTTTATGGGGGCGGGCAGGCAGGCGGGCATGGCGCATATCCTTCTGGCGGAAGACGATGAATCGTTGCGCAAGTTCCTTGCCGCGGCGCTGGTCAAGGCCGGTCATGCCGTGACCGATTTCGGCGATGGCGGCGCGGCCTGGGCGTGCATCAAGGACGCCACGTTCGACCTGTTGCTGACCGATATCGTGATGCCGGGCATGGACGGGATCGAACTGGCCAAGCGCGCCGCCGAACTGAACGCCACCCTGAAGATCATGTTCATCACCGGCTTCGCCGCCGTGGCGCTGCACCCGGCGTCAGGCGCCCCCAAGCAGGCCAAGGTCCTGTCCAAGCCGTTCCATCTGCGCGAGATCGTGGCGGAAGTGGACCGGATGCTGGCGGCCGCCTGATACTCCGGCTTGCCCCCCGCAAAGGCCGACGTTATAGAAGCCGTCCCTTAGGGGGCGGCTAGCTCAGCGGGAGAGCACTTCCTTGACATGGAAGGGGTCACAGGTTCGATCCCTGTGCCGCCCACCATCCATAGGCATTGATTCAGACCGGGAAATCATTTCCCGGTCCAGGGATCGGAACGCGCTTCGCGCACGGGGCGGGCCCGCCAACCTCCACCGCGCGGAGGCGCAACACGCCGGGGCGCGCGCGTCCGTTCGCGGCGGCCAGGCGCATGGGGGCGGCGGCATCCGGCGTCAGCGGGGCGGCGGCGATCGTGACCTTGGCCGCGACCTGGATCGCCGGCAGCGATTGCAGCGACCAGCCCTGCTCGTTGAGCGCGCAGATGGCGGTGTGTTGCGGCTCGGACGCCAGCGGCGCCACTTCGGGAAGCTGATTGTCCGGCAGCCAGCCGGCGCCATCCAGGCGCGCCACCGGCGCGGCATGGAAATCATGCGCGCGGGAATCCGACACGATCACGATGCGCAGGCGCCAAGGTGATGGAGCGCGAACCGCTGCCCTTTGCCGTCCGCGCGCCGGGCTTGCCCGCTACCTCGGCGCCCTGGGCGCGGCGGCGGATTTTTCCCGCGCCAGCTTTTCCATCGCGCCGCGCGCCTCGATGAAGCCGCGCAGCGACAGCGGCATTTCCACGTCGCGGCCGTCCGGCGATCCCGCCGCCAGTCCGGCCCGCGGATTGCTGTGGCCCAGCGCGTCCAGCGCGCCGCGTGCGATCGCGCCCCGCACATAACAGCCCGCGCGGTCGCAGCGCAGGTAAGGCATCGCCTGCGAGCGATAGCCGCTGGCGGAAATCCGCACGCCTTTGGCGAAGGAAACGCCCAGGGGCAGCGTGAGCCGGAGCGCATGGCTGTCGCGCCGCGGCAGATAGGCGATGACGAACTCCATCACCCGCGCCCCCGCCTTGTTCCGCGACGCCTGGAACATCTCGCAGGGCGGCAGCCGCCCCGCGAAGCAGCGCACGCCCCAATCTCCGAAAGTCCGGGTGTCGGTGACGGCGGGCTGTTTTCCGGCGTCCGGGGTTTGCGCCGCGGCGGCCCAGGCGAGCGACGAGACGGCGACCAGCCCGTACAACAAAGGCTTCCGGCGGCTCACCACAACAGGCTTCCGGCGCGGCGCGCGGCATCGTCGGCACGCCGGAAGCCGGCCAGCGGGAAGGCCACCTGCATCACCTGCCTGTCCGGGGCGGCGAACTGGAGGCGGGCCTGCGGTTCCTTGCGCAGTTGCGCCAGCAGCGCGTTGTCCACCGGGATTCGCGCGATGCAGCCCGTTCCCAGGCAGGTGGTGAACGGATAGACGCGGGGCCTGCCGGCATCCAGGGCCAGGCCCAGGCCCGGCCGGATCAGGATGTTCAGGGGCACGGTGACGACCAGCAGCATTCCGCTGTCGGCGCGCGTCAGGGTCAGCGCGGCGACGCGGCTGCGTGATTTTCCGTCAATGACTTCGCGGTTCAGTTCGCAGGCCCGGTTCTTCCGCGCCACGCCGGGGCAGGCGACGCGCCAGTCGCCATAGAAGGCGACGGTCGGTACCCCGCGCAGGGGCGAGGCAAGGCGCGAACCCGTCCATCCGGCCAGAAGGCCCATGGCGAACAGCGCGGTGCCCAGGACAATCAAGGTCTTCCGCGACGGTTGGTTCATCCCGCTTGCCCGTTGAAAAGGCGCATTTCAAGGATTCCCCCAGCCCGTCATGCAGGGCGATCGCGGGTCCGGCAGGGTAAAAATTTGGTAAACTCCCCCTTGGACAATATCCCATCATACCATTACGGTACAGGTGAGGAAAAGCGAGAAGGCGCAATGCCTTCCGGCCTTTTCCGGCTACCGGATTGGGAATTCCGCCCGCGCCGGCATGTTGGGGTTGGGGTTCATGCATCTGCCGGAATGCGGGGAGGGACTTGTCCCTTCCCGCACTTATGAACATAGCCGCATCGCGGGGCTGAAAGGCCATGCCGCCTGGCTGTGGCTGCCCGCGGCGGCGATGGCGGTGTCGCTGGGCGTGACCCTGCCCGGCCCGGCATCGGCGCAAACCGCCATCACCGGCGCCGGTCCGGTCACGCTGCAAACCGACTATCCCGGCCAGTCCAGTTTCACCGTCGCCGGCGGCCAGACCATAGACGGCGGCGCGTCACTGGCCGCCATTTATGGCGACAACAGCCAGACCTGGACGCTGAACAATGCCGGCCATATCCAGGACAGCGCCGCCGGCAGCGCCGGCATAAACCTCGCCGGCCCCGCCACCGTCACCAACAGCGGCACGGCGTCCTATATTTCCGGTACCTATGCCGGTGTGTATATCAACGGTGGCGCGGGCACCGTCACCAACGAAGGCACGATCTTTGGCGCGGCGATGGGTGTCGGCTTGTCGTCCGGCGACAACTCCGTCTTCAACAGGGGCACGGCGTCCTACATCGCCGGCGATTTTTATGGCGTGCGTATCGACGGTTCGGGCACGGTCATCAACGAAGGCATCATCACCGTCGGGCCGTTGGGGAGCGGCGACGCCGTCTATATCCGCGGGGATGGCGCCGTTACCAATGGCGGAACCGCCGACGGCACGGCGATCCTGTATGGCGGCCATGACGGCGTCTATATCGGCGGCGCTGGCACCGTCACCAATTTCGGCGCCATCACCGGCCAATACAATCACGGCGTCAGCATTTTCGGGGACGGCACCGTCACCAATGGCGGCACCGCCAACAACACGGCGGCGATAACCGGATATTACGACGGCGTGAAAATGGACAGTGACGGCGCCGTCACCAATTTCGGCGCCATCACCGGCAGATACAATCAAGGCGTCAGCATCCATGGGGATGGCGCCGTCACCAACGGCGGCGCCGCCAACGGCACGGCGGCGATAACCGGCTATTACGACGGCGTGAAGATCCGCGGCGCGGCCGACGTCACCAACTTCGGCGCCATCACCGGCACCATGGATACCGGCGTCTACATATCCGGCGGCGGTACCGTCACCAATCACGCGGGCGGTGTGATCACCGGCTATATCGCCGGCGTCGAACTCGACGGCGCGCCCGGCGCCGTGGTCAATTACGGCTCCATTTCCGGCGACCCCGGCGGCGGCCTCGCTTCGGCAGGCATCGCCATCCAGTATGGCGGCCGGATCTCCAATCTCGGTACGGCGTCCTCGATCTCCGGCGGGCTCGGCATCGTGCTGGGAGGCGCGACGACCATCGTCAACCAGGGCCGGATAACCGGCTCCTATATCGGCGTATATGGCGGCCTGCTGTTCGGGCCCCAGGCCGGCATCGCGGTCCAGAACAGCGGCACGATCGCCGGCGGCCTGTTGGGCGTCAGCCTGACGGGCGCCGACATCGCCATCACCAACAGCGGCGCGATCACCGGCGGCTATGTGGGCGTGCTCCTGACGGGCCTCGGCAGCACCGTCACCAACAGTGGCGCCATCACCGGCGGCGATGCGGGCGTGGCGCTTGGGGGCGGCGGCAACGTCACCAACAGCGGCGCGGCCTCGGTCGTGGATGGCGGCCAGTATGGCGTGATCATTGTGGGGCAGGCCTCCGTTCACAACGAGGGCACGATCCGCGGCGCGTTCGGCGTGTATTTCACCGATCCCGGCCCGGTCTACAACAACACCGTCTTCAACAGCGGCGCGGTCGTCAGCACCTATGGGGCGGCGGGCGCCGCGGTCTCTTTCGGCGCGGGCGACGACCGCCTGATCCTGGGCGCGGGCTACAGCTTCACCGGCACGGTGGAGGGCGGCGCGGGCGTCAATACCATCGAGATATCCTCCGGCACGGCTCACGCCACCGGCCTGGGCACCGAATTCCTGGACTTCCAGGAGATGGTGATCGACCCCGGCGGCACCCTGGCGCTGGTTTCGGGCGATATGGTCCCGGCGGGCTTCATGATCGTCAATGCCGGCACGGCGACCAGCTCGGGCGATGTGACCATGGCGGGCACGCTGACCAGCAGCGGCACCATCCGCAACAGCGGCTCGCTGCATGTCACCGGCACGCTGACCAACAGCGGCAGCTTCGCCAACAGCGGCACGCTGACGGGCGACACCGACGGCCTGGTCAGCGGCGGCGGCCAGATCACCAACAGCGGCACCATCACCGGCACCGCCAATGACGGCGTGTTGATGACCGGCGGCACCCTGACCAACACCGGCCTGGTGCGGGGCGGCCGGTATGGCGTGGTGGTGTCGGGCGGCACGGTGATCAACGGCGGCGCCATCCTGGACGATGCGGCGGCCGGTGCGTCGCTGGGCAGCAATGCCGGCTTCACCAACGCCGCCGGCGGCACCCTTTCCGGCGTGACGGGGTTGGTCTTCACCGGCGCCAATGCCAGCCTGACCAATTCGGGCGCCATCACCGGCAGCGGCGGGGTGGCGATCCGGTTCGATGCAAGCGCCAACACCGTCACGCTGGACACCGGTTCGGTGCTGAACGGCCGGATCGACGGCGGCGGCGGGCCGGGCCGGATCCTGCTCACCGGCAGCGGCACGCTGGACAACACCATCGCCAATTTCGGC
>Ga0153956_1001769_pt1 | contig 17843 bp, 14 predicted proteins | sample TSFL040MetaG_FD_104704 | JGI IMG/M metagenome (GOLD analysis project Ga0153956, IMG submission 104704) | Attine ant fungus gardens microbial communities from Florida, USA - TSFL040 MetaG | ecosystem: Host-associated > Fungi > Mycelium > Unclassified | place: USA: Florida, Wekiwa Springs...
CCGAAAGACGAATCTGCTCGCTCGATTCCACCGAGCAAGGCCCCGCCATAATCGTCACATTCTCACCGCCCACCTTCACGCCATTCGGAAAGTGGATCACCGTACCTTCAGGACGAAAACCACGACCAGCCAGCTTATATGGTGATGAGATGCGATACGCCGTCTGCACCCCCGGCAACACCTGGAACTGTGCCACATCAAACGAAGCCGGCGTCCCTACACCCGCCAGGATCATCTGATCTTCACCGCTGGTGCGGTGCACGTTGAATCCCAGTTCCACCATCTGTTCAATCACCGCCTGGATGTTTTCCTTGCTGGCGGTACCCTGCATCACCACGATCATCGCTGCCGTTCCTTCGCTTCCCTAATCAGTTAGTTTCCCTAACTATCTATTTGCGTCAGAGAAATTCATTACGCCTTGGGTTTTCGCTGCAAACCCCGCATCACATCCATAATCCGTTCGTAGATATCGGTCAGTTCTGCCTCAGGCATCTCGCCCGTATTACACGCCGCCACATGCGCCAGCACCTTCTGTTCCCGGTCAGGCTCATAAATGTTCGCCTCCTTCTCTGCCTTCAACGCACCAATCGCGGTAGCCGCAGCTGCCCGTTCACACAGCAACCGCACAATCTGTTCGTCAATGCTGTCAATCTTCTTTCGCCAGTCTGCAATCTCCATCGTCACCATCCTCTGCGTTGCATCTCGTTTTGCATCTTTCTCAATTAAGCCCGGTGCCCCACATCTCGGCTTTATGAGATGTGGGGCATTCGTGCAAAGCACGAACCGCTTTCCTCACCTTACCCAAAAACAACAACATGGGATTCTTTCGCAAGGGCAGAGCTTGGCTTTCACAAAGCATCCCGAGCGATTCTTTCGGAAGGGGCTTTAGCCCGCGAGGGGATGCCAACCCTATAAAGAACCCGCTCGAACCCCAAACCTGTTCCCGGTTCCCTAAAAAACTACCCCCTCAGCGAACGAACAAATTCGCCAACGTTTACGGCCTCATCGCCCGGCTTGCTCTCTTCCACCAACTTCACAATCGCGCTGCCGACAATCGCAGCATCCGCAAACTCACTCACCGACCGCACATGCTCTGCCTTGGAAATACCAAAGCCCACAGCCACCGGAATCTTCGCAAACTGCTTCAACCGCTTCACCAGCGCCTCTGCATCCGAAGCAATCTGCTCCTGCGTTCCCGTAATCCCCACACGCGAAATCGCATACACAAAGCCCTTGCTGTGTTCCGCAATCGACTTCAACCGCTCATCCGGAGAAGTCGGTGCAGCCAGAAACACCGGCGCCAGATCATTCTTCTCCATCTCGCGCAGATACTCTTCAGCCTCTTCCACAATCATGTCCGTCAGCAGCACACCGTCCGCACCCGCGTCCTTCGCGGCTTTTGCAAACTTCGCCAGCCCCATGCGCACCACCGGATTCAGATAGCTGAACAGAATAATCCCGGCCTGCGGCCTCGCCGCACGAATCCTCTTCGCCAGCTCCAGCACATCGCTCAACCGCACACCACGCGCCACCGCACGCTCACTCGCGCGTTGAATCACCGGCCCATCCGCCAGCGGATCGCTGAACGGCACACCCAGCTCCAGCACCTGCGCACCGTTATCCAGCGCCGCAAGCGCAATCTCATAGGTCGCATCCAGCGAAGGATCACCCGCAGTCAAATACACAACCAGCCCAGGCTTGTTCGAAAAATCAATCGGCAACGCAAACCTCCAGTTCAGGGAACAGGGAACAGCCAACAGGGAACAACGTTCGTGCAAAAGAGAAATTCCCCAACACAGCAAACAAGCCACAGCCAACAAGGAAAAGCCGACAGCGCTCGTACAGCGAAAAACCCTGTTCCCTGTTCCCGGTTGGCTGTTCCCTAACTCCTGTTGCCTCAAGCAGCATCCGTGCCAACACCATCATGCTCCCCTCAGTTCCATCTCTTTCGACAAGATCCCCATATCCTTATCGCCGCGACCACTCACATTAATCATCACAACCTTATCCTTGCCCAGCGAAGGAGCCACCTTCAACGCATGTGCCACCGCATGCGCCGACTCCAGTGCAGGCAGAATTCCTTCCGTCTGCGCCAGTACCTTCACTGCATGCAACGCCTCGTCATCCATAGCGCTCACATACTCCGCACGCTTCTGGTCATGCAGCATCGCATGCTCCGGCCCCACACTCGCGTAATCCAATCCCGCCGAAACAGAATGTGTGGAAGCCACCTGCCCCGCATCATCCTGCAACACGTAGCTGTACGTTCCCTGCAACACACCCGGCAAGCCACCACTGAAGCGAGCCGCATGCTCACCCAACGCAATACCGCGACCACCCGCTTCCACACCAATCAAGCGCACATTCTCATCCGGAATGAACTCGTAGAACGCGCCAATCGCATTCGATCCACCGCCAACACACGCAATCACCACATCCGGATTGCGCCCTACCTGCTCGGCAAACTGCTGCTTCGCTTCCTTGCTGATGACGCGGTGAAAATCGCGCACCATCGTCGGGTAAGGATGCGACCCCAGCGCCGACCCAAGAATATAAAATGTTGTGCGCACATTCGTGACCCAGTCGCGCATCGCCTCGTTAATCGCGTCTTTCAGCGTCGCCGACCCAGCCGACACACCGCGCACCTCCGCACCCAGCAACCGCATGCGCAGCGCATTCAACTCCTGCCGGCGCATATCCTCTTCGCCCATGTAGATCACGCAATCGAGACCGAGCAACGCACACACCGTAGCCGTCGCCACACCATGCTGCCCCGCGCCCGTCTCCGCAATCACACGCTGCTTGCCCATACGCTTTGCCAGCAGGCCCTGTCCAAGAGCGTTGTTGATCTTGTGCGCGCCGGTATGCAGCAGGTCTTCACGCTTCAGATAAATCTGCGCACCGCCCAGCTCTTCGCTCAAACGCTTCGCGTAATACAGCGGCGTAGGACGGCCAACGTAATGCTTCAACAGATCGGCCAGCTCCGCCTGAAACGCCGCATCCTCACGCGCCTCCACGTATGCCTGCTCCAACTCCAGCAGAGCCGCCATCAGCGTCTCCGGCACATAACGCCCGCCATACGCACCAAAGCGTCCATTCCCCAGCGAACGTTTCACCTCCGTTATCGAATCCAGAACCGACATCACACTCAACCCCTGTCACTAAAATCCTGCTACATCAAAACCTGGCTATCAACCACAACGAAAAAAGCCGCGGCCCATTGGGGTTCCGCAGCTTCTGTGAATCCTTCATCTCTATCGCCTGCCACCGGCAGGTGCATACAACTTGCTTAGAGAGCGTGTTCCACTGGCGCCGCGGGAGAAACCCCGTAACGGAAACTAAATCGCCAGGAATAGAACTTGCGCACCATTGAGCTAAAGCCTACCGCAAATTTTCGAGTTTGCAAAGAACCCCATCACCATCCCCGCAAAATCACAGAACCAGACTCATCTTCGTGAAGCCATAAACACAGGTGCCACCTACGCAAAGCTGAAAACCTCAAGACTAAAAGCCAAGGGTAAATAGGCAAAAATAAAAAACCGCGAGGCAAGCTCTTCCCAGACCAACAAACCCACTGACTCGCTAACTTGCTGACCAGCTGACTCGCTGCTTCATAAGTCAAAAATCGTAAGGGCACGGCTTCAGCCGTGCCGGTAAGCTGCAATCAAGTAAGCGACTTTTAGTCGCTGAGGTGAGTCTGTTGGAACATTACCGGTACAAAAACAGCACCAAAATGCACAAATCTACACCAAAATAAGTGCAATTATCCCCTTAAAATCCGCCTGCATAAAATTCTGATTTACCACTCTCGCTCAACAGGTTTAGGATGTTCCTTGTCCTTTGGCGAGGACAGAGCGCAGGGGCGAGCAGCGACGGCTGCCCGCCTTTGCATCCCACATGTCCAATGTGATCAACCACTTAGGCCACTATATTCTCGGACAAAACCGGGAATCCTCTCCCTGAATTCCGCCCTCTCACCTTACAAATCCACCAAGCCGTTTTTGCGAACGCAGCATTCTGAGCAGCAGCAACCATCACCACCAAAACACTGAATACAAAAGGTTTGTATGAAAACAAAGTAAGACTAAAGCCGCGCGTTCGCAATAAACTGCCGCAACTTCTCTGCGTCCTTCACACCCGGCGAAAGTTCCACACCACTCGAAACATCCACCCCCCAGGGTCGCAGCGCAGCCACCCCGGCAGCGACATTTTCCGGCCGTAATCCACCAGCCAAAATCAATCGAATCTGTAGCTTATCAAGAGAAGCCGAAGCAGTATCCCAGTCAAACGAAACACCTGTTCCCCCACTCCCAGCCTGCGTCCGCGAATCCAGCAGCACCGCGTCCACCAGCCCGCTGGCCGTAATCGCCTGCACCTGCCCACGCAAAACCGCCGCCTGTTCCGTCGCAGAACGGTCAGTCCACCAATGCACCACCTGCAACAAACGGGGCCGATCGGCGGCCGGAAAATGAAGCCGTAAAGCCTCTAAAAGCAATGGGTTAAACTCACCATGCAGTTGCACGCCGGTGATGCCGGCGGCATCCGCAGTGCGCAGAATCAGTTCTGGATCGTCCTGCGTAAAAACGCCAAAAGTAGATACAGAATCAGGCAGTTGCTGCGTAATGCCACGAACATGCTCGGCTGTCACCAGGCGTTTACCATGCGCAAAGATGAAGCCCAGTGCATCCGCACCCAGCGCAATAGCCTCCAGGCAATCCTCAACGCGCGTATTGCCGCAGATTTTCACCCACATAACAGTCTACCGAACTACAGCATTTTCATATAGATGCGCTGGTACAAGCAGGTTCACCAAAGCTTCACCCGGATCGGTCGCACGCATCAGCGACTCGCCAATAAGGAAGGCGTTATACCCGGCAGCGGCCATGCGCTGAAGATCGGCATGTGCGTGCAGGCCACTCTCCGCCACACGGATTGCATCCTGCGGCAGTTCGGCTGCAAGTCGTTCTGCTTCAGCAATATCCACTTCAAAGGTACGCAGGTTGCGGCTGTTTACCCCGAACATCTCGCAGCCAAGGTCCCTTGCGCGGTGGAGTTCGGTGCGGTCGTGGACTTCGCATAAAACATCTAGATTCAGATCTTTGGCAACTTTCCGCAACTGTTTCAACTCTGCGTCCGTGAGCGCGGCGACGATGAGCAGAATCGCGTCGGCACGGTATGCGCGTGCTTCGACAACCTGAAACTCATTCACAATAAAGTCTTTACGCAGGCACGGAATGCCTGTGGACTGCGAAGCAAGTTCGAGATTGCGCAGCGAACCCTGAAAAAAAGGCTCATCCGTAAGAACAGAAAGACACGCGGCACCGCCCTTTTCCAGCGATTTCGCCAGCACCACAGGATCAAATTCGGAACGAATCAGTCCCTTGCTGGGCGAAGCCTTCTTCAGCTCGGAGATGACAGCAAACCTTGTCTTTGCTGCATCTTGCAGAGCCTGCGCGAAGCCTCGCGGAGTGTGCTCGGCGGCCTTGCGCTCCAGTTCCCGCAGGGTTGTGGAGCTTTGCCTTTGCTCAAGGTCTTTCCGTGTCTGCGTCAGAATTCGATCCAGATGACTCATTGCAATTTCCATGCTACACGGCGCGAGTTTTACCGGGAAAGCAGAAACGCGATGCCAAAGCATCGCGTTTACGTCAGACTTGCGAACCTGAAATCTCAAGGTTCAGAAACTGAAATGGTGCCGAAAAGAGGACTCGAACCTCCACACCCTTGCGAGTACATGGACCTGAACCATGCGCGTCTGCCAATTCCGCCATTTCGGCACGGAGCGAGCGTCACAGGCATGAGCCAGAACTTCGCTTGCAGTTTTCATAGTTTCCCAAAGGTTGAGGTTTGTGTCAAACGGCGATGAACTTTTATCTCAATGCTTTGCATTCACCATGCCTTCGGTCTTCTTTACGGTTTTTCAGCTGGCAGTATGACTGCGAATATAGCTGCGCAGGGCCAGATTAGCCTCAAGCGCCTTATTGGTACCGCTTTCCAGCAGGCGCAGCCAGTCGCTGGCCGGAGGCTTAAGATGGGCTGTGCTGAGCAGATAGCCGGTCTGCACGACAATCTCAAGGGCATTGCTTAAGTCATGGGCCAGTTTGCGTATCTCCAGAGCCAGATCTTGCGGAATCATCTCGGGCGGTGCGGAGGCGGAGGGTGCGGGAATAAGACGGGAGGTTTTCATGGAGAAATCTCTTCAGTGTGAATACATTCCAAAAGTGCGCCTGCGTTGGCCAAGGCGAAACCTTTCGCGTAAGACCTCGGACTGCTACAACATAGTCCGAAATTGGCCCTGTTTCAGTTTTTCAAGGGCAAAACGATGCCTATCGAATCAAGTTCATAAACAAATCAGGATTTTTGGGACTTAAAAACGCTGCTGCGACTTATTAAGACGTGCCGGTATATTCAGATGCCGGTGTATGGACCGCCAGCGGTCTGCGTAAATGCTCGGAGACTGTCCGGGACTTCAAGTCCGGAGGGCTACGTTGGGCATGGGTGACATTGCCTCAGCGGCTGCAGCCACAGGATAGCGCAGCACTGTACGGCACGGCTAAAGCTGTGCCCTCCTGAAAGCTATATCCAAATAAGACATGAACTGGTTTCGTACTAGCGTCGCGTGGTTTTCTTTGGGGTCTTTGCAGGGGCTTTCTTCGATGCCGACTTAGCTGCTCCCGGCTTTTTCGCTAGCGCCTTTTTGGCTGCGGATTTCTTTGCAGCTGTGGATACCTTGTTCGCTGCGGGAGCTTTCTTCGCAGGGGTCTTTGCTGTTGCCTTCTTTGCCGTGGCCTTCTTAGGCTTAGCGGAAGCTGCGATGGATACAGTGGCCTTCTTTGCCTTTTTAACAGCCGGATTACCAGCAACAACTATAGGTTTTTTGACGACGGCGGCAGACTTCTTGGCGGCAGATTTCACCGGCGCGGCTGTTGCCTTTTCCTTTGTCGAAACATGGCGGACGAAGAGGGACTCAAGTTGCTGGAGCAATACGCGGGTATGCATGGGCTTAACCAGCATCTTGTCGGCACCGATGGAGGAGAGCATCTCGTCATCGATGGGATGCGCTGTGAGCAGAGCGATGGCCGGACTATAGACAGCTTCGCGCGCGGCTTCGATGACCTCACGGCCAGCCTCTTCCTCCTCCATGCGCATGTCGGTGATCACCATCTCGTACTCGCGGTGGCGGATGCGGCTTTTGCCTTCACGCGCACTGGTGGCCGTATCGACGTCGAAACCGCTGATTTCGAGCACAGCCTTGAGTGTGAGCAGAACGGCAACTTCGTCATCGACCAGAAGAATGCGGCGCTTCATGAGAATGGATTGTCTCCTTGGAACGGCATGCGCAGAGCTTGCATTGCTCAGGGGTCAGGATAAATGCTTTGCCGGCTGCCTGCTATGGATTTTGTGAAAAGAGAGGCGGATTGCAGAGCCGTTTGCAACGGATTCCGAGGAAAACGGCAATACCCGCGGTAGCCCAATGCTATACTGACGCATGCAGAGGCATCTAAATCCCTCTGCGGAGGCGAACTATTCCACCGTTTACTGACAAGCGTTCCGTCAAGAGTTTCATCCGTACGAACGAAAAAATCCGTGCACGCGAGATTCGCGTGATCGATGAAAATGGCGAGCAGCTTGGCATTCTGGCTCCGTTTGACGCGCTGAAGATCGCACGCGAACGCGGTCTGGATCTGGTGGAAATCTCTCCGAACGCGGTTCCGCCGGTGTGCCGTATCCAGGATTACGGCAAATATCTCTACGAAAAAGATAAGAGCGACCGCGCCGCGCGCAAGAAGCAGAAGGTCATCGTCATCAAGGAAGTGAAGTTCTCCGTTACAGTGGACGAACACGACTACCAGACGAAGAAGAACCAGGCCGTGCGCTTTCTGAACGATGGCGACAAGGTAAAGGCCAGTCTGCGCTTCCGCGGACGCCAGATGGCCCACCGCGACCTGGGATACAAGATTATTAACCGTCTGATTGTGGACATTGGCACCGCAGGCACCGTGGAGTTTATGCCGCGCATGGAAGGCACCACGCTGCACGCGATCCTGGCTCCGACCAAGAAGGCTGAGCCCGCACCTAAGAAACAGGCTCCGGCTGAAGAAGCCGCCCCGGCAGAAGCATAAGCCTCACTCCCGCAAAACAGATCGGAACGGGTGGATAGAGTTCACCCGTTTTATTTTTGGCCTGGAGTAAGGAAAGAAGCGCTAGTACGCGATGGCCGCTATGGTTTCATTGCGCTCATTGCCATTGTGCACATTACATTCTGCTTTAAAAACGGTTCGCGCTTTGCACGAATTCCACATCTCAAAAACCAGAGATGTGGGGGCACCCACATTCCCTCAGAGGCTAAAGCCTCTTGCTCTCGTGAGCTTTTGCGGCAGGGCTTTAGCCCTGCCCTTCCGAAAGAATTCCCTTCGTCATGGCTGTGACACTTTTAGGAAGGGGCATACCATATCCCCAAATGATTATCTGGTAGAGACGCTTTAAGAATTCCCCTGGCTGTCGCAATACACCTTTGGGTATCAGCTTTAACCGGCCATTTTGCCGAAGCGACTTACGATACTGAGGCGTTCGCTGGCGAGCGTGCGGCGAGCCTGAAGGCGGGCGTGGGTGGCCCAAGGGCCTACCGGGTCAAGCCGTACATAGCTGAGCCAGTGACGAAGCGCGCGGCGGCGTTCGCCAGTGCGTTCATAGGCGAGCGCAAGGTTGTAATGTGCGTCGGCGTACTGGGGTACAAGCTGGATGGCGCGGCTGTAGGCGTCGATGGCCTCGGGCAGGCGGCGCAACTCGTCGAGCACATTGCCGAGGTCGAAGAAGGCGAGCGCGTAGTCAGGGTCGATTTCGGCGGCGGCTCGGTAGCGTTTTTCAGCCTCTTCAAAACGACGGTCGTTATAGAGGATGGTGCCGAGATTGATGGATGCGGCCGCGTGGCGTGGGTGGAGCTGGAGAACCTGCTCGTAGAGTGCGGCGGCTTCGGCGATGGTTTCAGTCTTTTCTTCCAGCTGAACGGCGCGCTGAAAGAGCTCCTGGGCACGTGTCTGATTGCGGAGCTGCTGTTCGCGCGGTGCCTCGCGGCGGACGACGGAAAGCTCGCGCCGGGGTGCCTCGAAATCGAATGCAAGCTGCTGTGTTAAAGGATCGAGCAGAGCTCCGCCGTGACGAAAGACGAGGCGCGCTCCGTGTGAGACAAGCGGTGCGGTGTGCAGCGGGTCGGCAATACCGGCGCGGCGCATGGCTTCCATGGAAGAACGAATGGCGCGGGTGGAATGACGCTTGTGGCGCAGGTTGCGCAGTCTGCGCATCGCAGACAGGTCGCGAATAGAGAAGTCGTCGGATTCCCCGAGCAGACCGGCGCGTTGCCATGCGGCAATCTGCTGTTCGGGCAGATCAAGTATCCGGGCAGCCTGACCTCGGCTGTAGTGAGAAACAGGCGCTGTCGTTACGGGCATCGTCTGTGCTCCAAGGGTAAGCCTTTGCGTCGGACAGGCTTGCTCCTATTGGGGAGTATGATACTGCGACATGCACAACGCAATACGTCTGTGAAGGGGAAGCCAAGTTTTCTGTGGGTAATGTGTACCTAAATGGATTCTTTGTGAATTTTCCTGTCGCAGAATGTGTATGGACGGCGAAAACGGGCTTGAATGGACCAGTTTCACGAACTCTGCATGTGGATATACGCCGGAGGTTTGGCGATACTATCGCATGGACGGAGACACATGATGCGAAGGTTAAAGCATTTCCCGCTAAGACGTAGAACAGGCCAATGGAGCTTGCGCCGTTTTCTATCAAAGAAAACGGCACCCATGAATGTTGGTCGAAATCGCAGGATTGCGGGAAACGCTCTGGGATGGCTGTGTCTTGCTGGAGTGCTTGCATTAACAGGGTGCAAGACACCGGTCGGCAATGCGACAAATGAACCGGAGACAGCCATACGGCAACAACAATCCTTAGCCGGCAACAATGCTGTCAGTGAAACGACGAGCAGCTATGCCGCAGGCAACGAACGGCGTCGCGACCAGAAGATTGGTGGAGCGCGCACCGCGCAGCCGGGGCAGTTTGATTACTATCTGCTTACGCTTTCGTGGTCGCCGGAGTTTTGCTACATGCATCCGGACAAGCCGGAGTGCGGCAGCGGCGCACGCTTTGTGGTGCATGGATTGTGGCCGGAGAACAACGACGGCAGCTATCCCGAGGCATGCAGCAATGCGCCGGAGCCGAAGAGTCCTTCGCAGTACAGCGACCTTTATCCCGACAAGGGGCTGCTGCAACACGAGTGGAAGACACACGGCACATGCAGCGGACTGAGTGCAGACGACTACTTCATCACGATGCGGCGCGCAGTGCAGAGTGTGAAGATTCCTGATCAGCTTGCGAATGTTGCAAAGCGCATTACATTGACGCCGGATGAGATTGTGACGGACTTCGTGCATGCGAATGGCAGCACGACTGCCGTGAACTATACGGTAGGATGCGGCAATAACTTTCTGACACAGGTGCAGGTATGCATGGATAAGAACATGAATCCTGTGGCGTGCCGGGGAGTGCATACCTGCGGTGCGACAGTGGTGACGGTGACTCCTCCAGATGCAGCACGCAGTGCGAATGCGCTGGGATATGGCGGAGATGGTGGTTCCCAACGTCGGCGTTCCCGCCGGTAATAGCATGCCCGGAATGGTTAGTTAAGATAACTAACCGTTTTCTCATGCGTACCGCGTGCGCTTCGGTGTGCAGCTTGCAGAGCTTTGTGTTTTGTAATGCAAGCATACACGGCCCGTACCTGCTGTGTTATGCCTGTGGCGCCATGCGAAGGGTGTGGGTCCGATGCGCTGGCTGTTTTGCAGGAGATGTGCGTGCTTCAGCAGAGGTAAATTGTACCGGGAACCTCTACGGTTTTACTGTACGGGGTTACAGTGCCGGAGGCAAATGGAGCCGACGAACGGACTTGAACCGTTGACCTGCTGATTACGAATCAGCTGCTCTACCAACTGAGCTACGTCGGCGCTCTTGTGTGATTTTACAGTCGATTGGCGCAGGTGCCAAATCGACAGATTGTGGATGAAATGAATAAGGATGTGGCGCTGCGAAAGTTGCCGTAAATGGCTCTCGACACGCTTGCGATGAAACAGGCAATGCTGACAGTCCACGAACAAAACGAATGTGTGTTTGCTGCTATGCGGACACGAAAAAGCCGCCTGCGATGGAGGCGGCTTTTTCTCAGGGAGAATAGTCCGGACGGAGGCAAAGCCATCTGAACTTTCTGGCGAAAGGATATGGCTCGCCTTGAGGCGGTGTCAAGAAGTTTTACAAACCACTAATTCTAATGCATTTATATTGACAACCCGAATACTTGCTCTCGCCTCGCATTCGCTATTTATTCGCTTTACAGGTGAGCCGGAAGGTGCTGTATGGTTTCTATTGTCAGTTCTCAGTTTCAGGGGTGTCTCCTGCAAGGGATGTGGTGATTGAAAAAGGCGGACGTCGGTTTGCAGGATGTTCAGGCAAGAGCGAACGCAGCGTTCGCAGGGATTGCGCAGCGTCGCGGCAGATCGTAGAGTCTGCGGCATTCGTTCTTAGAGGGCAATATCCCTTCTGCTCCATGCAGTCTGTATTTTGAGCGCGCAGAGTTTGCGCACGAAGTACGCGATGTTTTCTTTGCAAACTTTATGTTCTTTGCAGTCGCTCTTAAAAGCGGTTCGTGCTCCGCGCGAATTTCCACATCTCGAAAAGCGAGATATGAGCACCCGTTTTATGCCTGCCTTTGGCTGATTGGGTTTAGTGGATCTTCTGGTTGGGTTTGCCACGCAGGCCGAGGCTGATGACTTCCATATCACCGAGCGAAGACGGATTCTTGCCGTGCGAGACGCGCCAGGCGGCGCGGCCTCCCCCGAAGACGATGCCGAGAGCAAGAGCTGCACCGCACATGACGCAGACGAAGATGATGATCTGCACCATAATGCTGGCGGCGGCAGTGATCTTGAACTGGTCCATGATGCCTTCCGGCTTGTCCCACGAGATGGAAGCCTGGTACTTCACGCCATCCACGAGCTTCCGCCCCTGTGCCGCAGTGAAGCCGTTGCTGGCGATGGCGACGATAGGGCCGGAACGTGCGACCTGTGGCGAACCTGCGAGAAAGACTGCGGGAAGCTGGCGATCGGCGATGGCCTTTTCGATGGCGCGCATGCGGTCGCCCGCGATGGTGGGCGTGGGATAGAAGATCATCGTCAACTGGCCGGTGCCGGTCTTCGAGGACTGATAGTGCGCGAGGAGAATTTCAGGGGACTTGCTGAAGTCGAGTACGGAGCCGGGAATCTGTCCGCCGCTGGCGGCATAGGTATCCTGCCCGACAGCATAATGCAGGCTGTTCTTTTCCAATCCGTTGGCGGGAAGCTTCGTCGGTAGAAGCGGCGATACGCCCTTGGAGCCGGTGGGTTTGGGCAGCGTGTCCATCAGGCCGATGAACGACCCGGCAGAGATGGGGCTGGTGCCTGCCGCAGCAATTACAACAATAGTATTGCCCTGCCAGAACAGCATTTTGCCCGCGCCAACGGAGCAGTCAACACCAAGGCTGTTGCCCGCCGAACAGGGACGCATCTCAAGCGTGCGCAGATAGGTATAGGCGCTGTAAGCACCGGTGGCGTCCGCGAGCTGCACGGCAGAGACGATGGCGGCGTTGCCCTCGGCGGTGTACTTCTTCGCGTCGGACCGCTGGACGATGAGTTCCTGTGCAACACCGGCGGGGAGCTGGATGGCGTTGGCCGTCGCTTCAGCGGAGGCCTGCCAGGGACCGAAGTGGTCGGCGAGCAGAGGCGCGGGTGGCACGGAGAGGGTTGTGTTCGTCGGCGCGGGGTTTGCCTGCGCGAAGGCCAGAGGCACGAAGAGAACGGTGAGAAACGCGAGTTTGGCGGAGCGAAGCATCCTGAAGGTGAGACTAACACCAATGCCGGATGGATAGCGCGTGCTGGCAAGGATGTTCGCTTGCTTGGCTCTTAGCTTTAGCTTTGCTTTTTTACGACAGGGCTGAAGCACTGTTCTTCGAAAAGGCTCCCACACGATTTTGTAAGGTGCGTTTTATTGGGCGCGGTTAGTGGTCGTGGCTGTGCTGGCGATGCGTGCGGTAGGTGCGCTGCTGCTCAGGCCGTTGGTGTAACGTTCAATGCCCTGTGCGATGGAAGCCGCGATGCGTTCGCGGTATTCAGGGCGGCGAAGCTGAGCGGCGTCGCGCGGGTTGGTGACGAAGCTGATCTCGGTGAGGATGGACGGCATGTTCGCGCCGATGAGAACAACGAACGGAGCTTTCTTGACACCGCGATCACGCAATCCTTCGTTGCCTTTACGCAGACCGTTGAAGAGCGAACGATCGACATCGGCGGCGAACTCACGCGACTCGTCGATCTTGTCTTTCAGGGTGATCTTCTTTACGAGGTCGGCGAGCTGGTGAACGGACTGATCACTGACGGCATTTTCACGAGCGGCGACGTCGAGCGCGTCGGGTTGCGAGGTGAAGTTGAGGTAATAGGTTTCGACGCCGCGCGCGGACTCGTCCTGCGAGCTGTTAGCGTGGATGCTGATGAAGAGATCGGCCTCCGCTTTATTGGCGATGGCGGTGCGGGTTTCGAGCGGGATGAAGGTGTCGTCGCTGCGGGTGTAGGTGACCTGCGCGCCGATTTTGCTTTCGAGCATCTTGCCGAGACGCAGGGCTACGTCGAGCACCACATCCTTTTCCATGATGCCGCCGACGCCGAGGGTTCCGCTGTCGTGGCCACCGTGGCCTGCGTCGATGACGATGCGGTTGATCTTGAGGCCGAGGGCGCGCTGGAGTGTGCGCGCCCCGTCGGCCGTAGGCGCAGCGGCGTGGCCGGGAGCGGCCGGCTCGGCTGGTTTGGTGGCGCGGATGGTGGTTTTGGATATGGCTGCATCGCTGGTTCGCGTGCTGGCAACGACTATGGGATTGCTGGTGGGCCGGGCGGTGGCGTGTTGCGTGCCGGGCTCGCGGCTCAGGCTGGTGACGTCGCGGCTGTTGCTGCGGGTGGCAACGGTGTCGGGCGCGGCGGACATCTGCGTGGGCGGCATGGCCGGAAGCTGCGATGCAGTTGCCGCAGCGGATTGGGTAACCGGAGGTGCCGATGTTCGCCCGGTGGATGTGGTGGTTTTGCCGCCGCCGTGGATGTCGATGATGAGGCGGTAGGGGTTGGGCAGGAGGAAGGCGGAGTATTCGGTGACGTCGTTGACGTCGAGCACGACGCGGACGACATCGGCGGAATATTGCGCGGCGCGGATGCGCTTGAGGAAGCCGTCGTCGGTAACGCTGAAGGCTTTGCCGCTGAGTTCCTGCGCGAGATGAGTGCCGTGCAGATCGAAGAAGATGCGGTCAGGGCTGGGGACACGCGCGGCTTCATACTGCACCTCATCGCCGAGGTCGATGGCGACGCGGGTGTAGTTGGGCGTAGACCAATGGCGAATGGCCGAGACGGAAGCGAGTCCGCTGCGAGTGTGCGTGGGGACGTTGGCCGATGCGTCCTGTACAGCGTTGCTATGCGCGGCGGCACTGGGAATAGTGACAGGCACAGGTGATTGTGGCGCAGGTGGCTGTACGGCCTCCCCACGTATGGGTCGCGGTGCATCACCAACAGGAACACTGCTGGGCGCTGCTCCGTGTAGAGCAGGCGTTTTTACTGACGATTCGACGGATGCAGACGCAGTTTTATTTGTGGCTGACGCGGTGTTCACGGTGAGTTGCTGCGCGGGTTGCGGAGGAAGAACTCCGGTGCGAAGGCTCTTGAGTGCAGTCTGCGCTTCGTCAATGTGCGCGGAGCGAGGATACTCTTCCACGAAGGCAGAATACTTGGTGCGCGCTAGTTTTACATCGCGTAGGTTGTTGGCGGCGACCTGAGCCTCTTCGAGCAGGGCAGGCGACCGCAGACTGGAATGAGGATATTGCGTGCGCAGGAACTCAAACTGGCCGATGGCAGCGGTGAACATCTTCGGGTCGTGCAGCGTTGCGCCCTGGTCAGCGAGAAGCTGGCCCACGTTGTATACAGATTCGGGCGCGTGCAGGTCGGCGGGGTTGCCGTGATAGATGAGCCGGTAGGCATCCATGACGGTGGTGTAATCCTCGCGTGTGCGCTGCGCGGGCGGAATAGCCTGCAACTGCTGGCGCGCTGATTCCGCCATCTGCCACGGAGTTTGCTCGACGGCCTTCTTCCTGGGCATAGATGCGACTTTGCTCTGGGCAGATACACCTTTGCCGCTGGCCAAGGACGGCCTGTTTTTCTGCGCGACGGCAGACAACGCCAACGGCAGGATCAACGCCACGGCAGCAAAACGGATACCCCGAAATGGAGGAATAAAAGCCAAACCGGCTCCAGTGTATCGAGCCGGAAAGTGCATTTTGCGCGGAAACGAGGCGGGGGTAGCTGCGGCGGTAACCCCGAATGCGTAACCGGCGGGAGTGCCTCCGCCGTATTCACCCGCTTGCATGAAGGGTTGCGAACTTGCGGGAAACCAACGGGAAGTAACCGTCTGGAGGGTCGTTTCAAATCCACGAAAGTAACCTAAAAACGCCAAAGGATACGAATTTTGTAGCCAAAGGTACCCTTCCAGGGGTACAAAGTTTGTATTGACTTCCACAGCCTTTAAGGAGGCCCATCATGTGGAGATTGCACCACTCGGACGTAAATCTGCCGGAACAAAGCTCTGCTATGCCTATTCACAATATTCCCCCTGCCAGTTCGGCTGCCCCCGCCCAGAACGCTTCTGCCATGCCGATGCATAGCCGTTTTCAGGCTTTGCGCCATGCGCTGCACGATGTAGTGCACCCCTCGGCTTCCCGCTGCTCCGTCTGCCATGTGGAGTTGAACGACAGGGATAAAAAGCAGGGGTTCTGCTCGGATATTGACGGCTGCTCGTGCCGCGCATTTTCCGCACGCTGCTGGTAACTGTAGTTTTCAGGGTTTGACTGATTGAGGATGAAGAACGCCGCTCCCTTTGCGGGAGAGCGGCGTTGCGCGTGTTTTTAATCCCGCGGTATAGCCATAGGTTTGAGGGGCGAGTTGAATCCCACTCAATATCACCGGGCATTTCGCCTCTTTGTTTTCTTTCTCGCCTCTCTGAAGCGAGGCAAGAAGAAAACAAAAGGTACGTAGACACAAGATGGCCCGGCTAAAGCCGGGCTCCTGCAAAACTCCCAACGAATGGCTAAAAGCTGATGGTGCTCTAGCCGATCAGGTCTCCGACGATGGTGCTGGCGGCGGAGAGGGCTGCGTCGAGTTGGGATGGGTCGGTGCCGCCGGCTTCAGCGAGGTCGGGGCGGCCGCCGCCCTTGCCGCCTACTTTGGCTGCTACGGCTCCGACGATCTTGCCTGCCTGTACTTTGCCGGTTAAGTCTTTGGTGACGCCCACGATAAGTGCTACCTTGCCGTCTTCCGTGGCTGCTCCGAGGACGACAACGCCGGAGCCGAGGCGGGAGCGCAGGGTGTCCACAAGCGTACGCATCTGGTTGCGGTCGAGGCCGCTGACCTTCTGCGCGAGCACCTTGATTCCCTTCACTTCTACGGCGGATTCAGCGGCGTTTTCGGTGGAGGCCGAGGCGGACTTCATGCGTGCCTGGTCGAGTTCGCGGCGGAGTTTTTTCAACTCCTCGTCCTGCGCGGCAAGCTTCTGCTGAAAGCCTTCGGCGTCGCTGCTGCCGATGAGGGTGCTGGCGAGTCTGGCGAGCGCGAAGCCTTTGCGAAACTCCGAGAGCGAACCGGTGCCGGTGATAGCTTCGACGCGGCGGATGCCGCTACTTACAGATGATTCGCCGGTGAGTTTGAGCAGTCCAATTTCGCCGGTGGCCAGCGTATGCGTGCCGCCGCAGAGTTCGGTGGAGAAGTCGCCGATTTTGACAACGCGCACCTTGTCGCCGTACTTTTCGCCGAAGAGAGCGGTGGCCTTGAACTCGTTGACGGCCACGTCGATGGGAACGTCGACGAAGGTTTCAACCCTGGTGTTGGCCAGCACCTGCTGGTTCACAATGTCTTCAATCTCCTGCAACTCCTCGTCCGCTACCTGCGCGAAGTGTGAGAAGTCAAAGCGGAGACGCGAACGGTTGTTGAGCGATCCGGCCTGCTTGACGTGGGTGCCGAGCACCTCGCGCAGGGCGGCGTGGAGCAGGTGGGTGCCGGTGTGGTTGCGGGTGGTGGCGGTGCGCTCGGCTCCGTCGACCACTGCGTCTACCTTGTCGCCGACGGCGATGGCGCGCTTGACCGTGACCTTGTGCGCGAAGACACCTGCGACGGGCTTGGTGCAGCCGTGAACCTCAGCAATCGTCGAGGTGTGGTCGATGGGGAAGAGCCAGCCCGTGTCGCCTACCTGACCGCCGCTGTCTGCGTAGAACGATGTGCGATCGAGAACGACTTCGCCTGTGTCGCCAGGCTGAAGAACCTGTACACCTACGCCGTCTTTCACGAGCGCGATAACTTCTGCGCTATCGGCGCGGAGGCCGGTGTAACCAACGAAGTCAGTCTTATCGAGAGATGCGAAGGCAGGCGATGCGGTCTTCTGGGAGCCGCCCTTCCATGAGGCGCGTGCGCGCTTCTGCTCTTCTTCCTTGGCCGCTTCGAAGCCGACCATATCGAACTCGATGCCCGCGTCACGTGCGGCATCGGTCATGAAGTCGAGCGGCATGCCGAACGTTTCGTACAGCGAGAATGCCTGCGCGCCATCCTGAAGCACTTCATTGGTCATGCGTGCGAGGCCAAGCTGCAGTGTGCGGGCGAACTGCTGCTCTTCCTGCAGCACGGTCTTTGCGACGCGCTCTTCTGCATCGAGCAGTTCGGGATAGGCAACCTTCATCTCGGCGACGACGG
>Ga0153956_1001770_pt1 | contig 17837 bp, 16 predicted proteins | sample TSFL040MetaG_FD_104704 | JGI IMG/M metagenome (GOLD analysis project Ga0153956, IMG submission 104704) | Attine ant fungus gardens microbial communities from Florida, USA - TSFL040 MetaG | ecosystem: Host-associated > Fungi > Mycelium > Unclassified | place: USA: Florida, Wekiwa Springs...
AACTACGCCTCCCCGCCGCCAAAGATAGCTGACATTGTGCGGTCAAGCAACGCATTAAAACTGCCCGCATTGTCGCCTAACCCCGAAGCGTCGGCCGCAGATGTCGTGATAAAAACCTTTGATCTGGCATCGTCGCCGTAAACGCCAGTCACTTTGCCATAATGTTCGACGAGGTTTTCAATAGACTTTTCGACCACACCGCCTTTGGCATCATAGACCGGTTTCTCAAAAGCATTTGCCAGCGACATCATTCCCGAATCACGCACGACCGCATACACGAGCGAAGGCTTTTCATGCGTCGCAAAAGAATTCTGCTTGCCCGTCGGCAACGCCTCGACCGCCGCCTTGATGTATGCCGAGATCGTTGCTTTCAACAGATCTTCGTCACCCTGCAGGTTTTCACGCAGCTTTTCGACGTTCACATTCGCATACCGATAAAAACACGCCGAATTGAACTCGACCGTCCCCAAATGATCGCTCCCCGCCGTGTCCTCAGGCCGCAGATCATCCACCGCCGTAAAAAAGTCGAACTCAAGCCCGACCTTATGCGTCGAGATAGCATGCGCCACCTGCGAAGCCGCATCACGATTACGCTCAGGCAGGTCGGCAAGCATACGACCGAAAAGCCCGAGATCGGCAGCCTTACCCTCATTCATTAAAACTAACAGAGCCTTTTTAACGGCTTTCTTTGCGTCATCCGAAACTTTGTCACTGACAAGCCCGTCAAAATTCTCATCACAAACATCGGCGATGCTGGCGATCTCGTCGCGGCCCATGAATAGAAGATATGCCGTTTTTTCAGGATCTTTTTTCGACGCCTTGATACCGACAGTTTCTAATGCGGCGAGGACGGCCTTCCTGCCCTGCTCTTCGTCACGGCCTTTTTCAGCAAGACGCTTTGCGATATTGTCCATCAATCGCGTCGAGCGCTCAGCAAGATTTTCCGGCTTTTCAAATTTGTCGCGAAAATAAGTACGCATCGCCCGTTTGAAGCATTGGCTCGATATCCTAGCCCGCCGAACGCCGCCAAAGATGCAATCCTTAGGCGAACCCGTATCGCTGCGGTTAAGATTGGAAGGTGCAAAATTTTGGATCAAATGTAATTCGAGTATCACTGGTTTTCGTCTCCTTTGTTGTCTTCAGATTCCTGTTTATTGGTCTCGGCACTGCCCCAAAATGAGCGTGCCCATCTGCGTTGAACATTACGATTAGGGCTGCCCCAATAACGTATATCCTCAAAAAGCGTGTTCCAATTGACGGCGATGCCATTCGCTTTCAAAAGGCCGACCATTTGCCGCAGATAATAATGCAGTTCGTCAGTTTCGGCATCGAGCAAGGCCACAAAGCGGCGTTCGATGCTGTCGGACGTGTCAGCCATTTGCCGCACAGATCGACCAAGATCGCCAATGCCTTGTGACGCATCCGAGTAATCTGCGAACAATGCCGCCGTCAAAAACACAGCTCGGTCATGTGACTCATTGGTCTTTTCGCTGATAAATCGTCCGACGTACGGATACATCTCCATCGATTCGCCGGGCCTTTTTCCGAGTCCGCGACGCAGATGGGCGAGCGCCGCCCGATCCTGACGTTTTACGAGATCTTTCAGATAGCCGATAACGCCGGCATCTGCTTTTACTGCTTCATTTACTGAAGTTTCTACTGCCATTATTTCCCTCCTTTCGCTTCAAATTTCTGCGGTAGATATGGTTGCCATGTTTGTGCATTTGTCCTGATCGCTTTGTAAATAGAGCTCCAAAGCATGTTCTCGGCTTTTATTGCCGCTTGTATTTCGGCGGCGGTTCCGCTCAGGCAGTTGACCGTGTCGCGAAAGGCCTTGCTCGCAGTCTGAAGCGTGTCGGCAAACCATGCTTTCATCTCCGTTTCCATATCCGACGGCAAACGATTAAGTAGCATGTGAAAGCGTGTTTCCATTGTTGACCAGTAATTTGATTCAAGAAACAAAGCATCTCGTTTATTCTCGGCCTTCTCAGAGAGAGCTTTTATAAACGCATTTGCTCCAACTCGAACCGCCGAGCCGATCTCTTCGGCAAATTCGAGGCAAATGGCGAGATCTTTGATCAATTCTTGCTCCTCTAGTAGCTCCACCGGCATATCGAAACGCTCGTGGCTCCAAAAAAGCAGTTTCGCCTTATCGGCGGCGATGCCGTAAAAATCGACGGGCAACTTTTTCTTGCCGATAAATCGCTTTCGCTTAAGCTCATTTGCCCATTCGAGGCTGCGCGGACGCGAGCTATCGGAGCTTTGCGAATCAAAAAGCGAACGGCTGTTTCGCCACAGTGCTCGATTTTCGCTGAACCCGACAGAGAATATCCTGCCGTCATTAGCGGTACGATATGCCATCATCGTCTCTTTGGCCTGGATCTCGGCGTCGGTCGGAAACGTATATCCGCACATGATGACGGCATTTTTGACAACGAAATTGCCGTCACCGTTATCGACGGCCTCGATCGCGAGTTTTCGCGGCTGCCAAGTGTACAGATCGACGGGACCAGCCGGCCACCTCTGAGCGTTGTGTGTTTCGTCGTCGCGTTCCCATGCGGGAATGTCTTTTTCGGGATCGAAGGCAAAAGGCCGCTGATCTTCGCCGTCGTATCTGTGAAGATTGAGCATCAGCGTCTCAAAAAGACTGTTGCCGCGAATAAGGGCGACCGCTGTTTGAAGCAACGGCGCCATTTGCGTCGCTCCGTCGGCTTTTAGTCCGCCGAAATCGAAGCCTTGAAATGCCACAACAAGTCTCGCGGCCTCGGCGGGTGACAGATCTTTTGGCTTTGAGGTCGAGGTGTGCTCGAAAAGGGTCGCGTTATTCTTGCCCTGAAAATAGAGCTGTATCGCGGCTCCGCTTTGCAGGTTCTCACGTGCCGAGGCAGTTTGATAGAACGGATACTTTTCGTGAAAAAGGTCAAAGCGGTCGGGCAGGCTGTCGAAATATTGGTTGATCTTTTCCGCGTCAAAGCTGCCGCGAGAGTACATTTCGTTCCACGCCTCGGCATCCTTCGGCCCGCGATAGATGCGATGCAGGACGGCAAGTAGCAGACGGTGAAGAGCGATAGTAATCGGCGGATTTTCGCCGACTATTTCTTGGATTTCATGGGCGTGGATCAGAGCTCCTGAAAAAGAGTATGACTCTTGTCGTCCGTTGGAGGTTATACAGGGAATCCAATTTTCCTTCGTTAAATTAAATTTCATGATTTCGGGTTTAAATCGTCGACTTACGTTGAGCCAATTTCATTTTTTTTATTCCACAACCTGACTTCATTCTATTGAAAAAATCTAAAACTGTCAAAGTGTTTCTGTTATAGATGTTGAAGAGATTGAAAATTTCTATCCGCTGTATGCTAAACTATTCTCCAGAAAGGACTCTACAGCCGTGGAGATGAACCGTGTTTCTGTTACAGAATCAAGTAAGTTCACGGATGTCTCCACTGACGTGGAGAAGATCTCCCACTCAAAAACATCTATTTTTTCTCTATCAGTAATCCTTTCTTTTCATCCAAAGTAAAAATGTGATCAGCGAATTCATGCCTGCGGTTGCCGTCAAAGATCATATATCTGTGCCGTCTGAGTAGCGGTGACCGTTGAAAGCATTCCGGGATCTCCAGGTCGAAGAGTTTACGTACAACCGCACGGTTTGAAACACTAACAGAATTTAGGATGATTTCTTTCTCGATCCCGGTCCTTCGATCCGGCTTTTCGGCTAGTTCCACGCGATGCCGATAGCCTTCGTCCGTAAAATACGCTCCATCTTTTTCCCACAGGCAAGCGACCTGGCATGTCGGTTCGATCAGGCGCGTCATCGCTTGAGAGTCGGGATGCAGATCGGGCGAATCTTCCTCTCGCGGAGCATACATCAGATCAGCGAGTTCGCCGCCGTAAAAAGGATGGTTGATGTAGCGGACCTTTGCCTTTTGCTTTTCAGACTCTAATGAATCGAGATAAAGTTGTCGGGTCAAATCAAGCATGGCCTGCTCATTTTCGGTCACATCGTCAGCCGGTGGAATGTCGCCGTAGATCTTTTCAATGATCTCCTCGACCTCACCGGGAACGTCTATGCTGTCACGACGGCGTAATGTAAACCACGAACGCAGCAGGATGTGTTTGTCATAGATCAGGCCGCTTACGTCAAAGTCAGGCTCGCCCGCTTTCTTGCCATCGGCGATCGTTTTTATATCGCCATTTTCATCGAGCGGCGGGCGAAGTACCCAGAGAGACGGAATGGCAGTGCGCGTTTCAGCATTGATAAAAGCCTGCGGACGACCTGCACGCTGATGCCTTTGCAGGCGTCCGGCACGCTGCAAAAGAAGATCGGCCGGAGCAAGGTCGCTGACCATGATGTCAAAATCGAGATCGAGTGATTGTTCGATGATCTGCGTCGAGATCAGTACAGACATATCAGGACGTTCTACCGGAAGATCGACCTTGTCATTGCCCTCAGTAAAAGGCACGGTCGAACCTTCTTTACCGAAACGAAGCAAAGCACGTTTTTCGCGCAACTGTCGGTCTTTAAGCCGAAAACCCGAATGAAGAATGTCAAGTTTTGGCCCTTTATCGCTGGCATTGCCCTTGAAAAAGTCATCCTCTTTCAAAAGGCCGTACAATCTTTGAGCACGACGGACAGTGTTGCAAATGATGGCCGCGCATCCGCCGTCTTTGAGCTTTGTTTTGAGATCGTCGATAAAGGTATCTTCGTCACGAAATTCGAGAGCGATCGTGCGTGTGTTCTGTTCGGCGGTTTTGAGGCGGGCGATGCGGAATGGCTCGTTGTCGGGCATTCCGGCAAAGGTGTAGGAAATTCGCGGGTACACATCTTCACGACTGCTTTCGTCTGTACGATCTGCGTCGGGCACACTTGCTGCTGCTCGTGTTTCTGCCTTTGCGCCTTTCATATATGACTCGATCAATTCGGTACGGCGATGTTTAGGCAATGTCGCACTGAGAATAATGACGGGCGAGCCGAGAGCACCGAGCCATTCGAGCAGGCGGCCGAGCAGTGTTGACATATAAGCGTCATAAGCATGGACCTCGTCGATGATGACGGTCTTGTGAGCAAGGCCGAAAAGGCGGACGAAGACGTGCTTGGTCTGCAGTGCACCAAGAAGTATCTGGTCGATCGTACCGACGCCAAATGGTGCGAGCAGACCACGTTTGCGGGCGGTGAACCACTCTGCCGCTGCGACGTTCCCTTCCTTGTCATTCAAGACCTTTGGATCATCGGAGTAGATGCTTCTTAACCGTCGAAACTCTCTGACATTTGCCGAAAATTCATCCGACAGCGAAGCATGGCCATGCTGGAGCATCAGATTTACAAATTCGCCCGACTGCTCAAAACGTCTTTGCAAAAACTGCGAGACGCGGCCAAACATCTGATCGCTCGTCGCCTGAGTCGGCAACGCAAAGTAAATGCCGCGTGTGCCGAGAGTGGCGTTGAAATGGTCGGCTAGGAACATCGCGGTCTCGGTCTTGCCCTCGCCCATGAGAGCTTCGACGATAAAAATGCCCGGGCCGGTAACCGTTTGGGCGATATCGACCGCCTTTTTCTGAAGATCGCGTTTACTGTCGCCAAAATCAAAAAGCTCATCAAACTCTTTAACGGTGGTATTTTTCGGCCAATTGTCCCAGCCGAGGAATTTAATGGCCTTTTCGGCGATCTCTGCTGACCGTTTGCGGTAATCTTTCAGATCGATCTCACGCGGCCCGGTCGAGTCATCTATCGCACAGATGAAAAGATCGTTTTCCGAATTTGACCCGATCCAATCCGCCACGGAAACGAATCCGGCGAGCACCATTTCCGTCGGACGGTCAAGCGATGCTTCATCGACCTTGACAGCATCAAATGAGACATCAAGAATGGCCGTCAATGCCTGAAAAAGCTCTCGCCGCGATCTGTCCCACGCGGCGTTGCCGATCGATCTTTTTTCGCCGTAATCCTCGATCGTTTGAAAATCGCTCTCGGTCGCAAAAATGCCGTGATGTCCGCCGATGATCTCGCTGATCTTTTTTGCGAACTGCGGCGGGAAACCGCACGCGTCCTCAAGCATCGGCGGCAGCGTCATCGCCGTCACATAACCATGCGGCACCTCGTATGCCTTGCGAAAGCTGTCGCAGTCGCAATCGGTCTCAACATACAGCGAACAAAGACGTTTCGTCTGATCGTTGTCGTCTTTGAATTTGCCGCGAAGAGCAAATGGAGGTGAGCATTTGCCGAGGTCGTGGAGGCCGGCCAGGAGGGAGATGACCCGGCCGGCATGGGAGAGTGAACAGGATGTGTGGTCGCAATGACCGTTTTTGCAATCGAGGCCAAAGGGTTTGGCAAGACGGCGTTTAGTGACCTCGGGCAAAACATCACGCCACATTATCAGAGCGACACACGCAACATCGATCAGATGGCATATCAGCGGATGATACGCATTTGGCAAATGTTCAGAATCGTGGGAGGTTTTTGCCCAAAAACGAGCAAGGCTTTTCAAATCTAATTTCATAATTTTGCCGATCTTTATTTATCACCATAAATCTGATATGTATCGCCGGACACTACATATTCGGTAAAAATGATAAAAAATCTTTCAGCTGAAACTTTTTGTTGAGGATATGAGGGTTTGGCATATTTTTTCCCGGAGGTGGCCGGGTGAGATAACCTCTATATCGGGCAGCCAGCTTTGTATGAACCTCTCGAGGCCGCGGCCTCCGGCGACGGTCATCTCAACGATCATCGAGTCTGCGCTGCGGCGAGATGCGCGTGATCCGGCTGAGACTGAGTTTTTTACGATCTTTTGCGATGGGTGAAAACTGCGTTCGGCAAAGATCTTGATATTAACGCCGGTGAGTTTGAGCCGAACCGTTACAGGATCGCCATGGATGCCGTTAAAGCAATTCTTTTCGAGAAACGTTTTGAGGTCGTGGCCTTTTGGCTTGGTAAATTTTTCGGGCAGTATCTCAATGCTCTTAATATGATCGATCGAAAACGGAATGACCGAATCCCGCAATTCGTCGTGTCCGATCATCTTTAATGTCGCACCGTCAGGGTCGAAATATACGTTGTACGGGGCGACACGGCGCACCTTGACCTTGCCGTCGGTCAGATTTGCATATCTCAGCCTGACAAGATCGCCGTCAATTGCCGCCTTTACGAGCATTTCGATCGTGTTGAAATGCTCACTGAAATCCTTTGCAGGTATGATCGCCGAACCGTAAACATCGGCAAATGCATCGAGACGCATTCGCAAGGATAACGGTATGTGGTCACGCACCTTTTGCAAAAGCGTCGAGGCACTCTCGGCAAAAGGCGAATCGATACGTCCGCTGCCTGTGGAGATGATCGCCTCTTTTGACAGTATGAGCGTCGCGAGTTCGAGAGCTGTAAATTCCAGCGGGCGCGGTTTTTCTATCTGATAGTAGATGCAGCGGCCTTCGCGGCGTTCGGACAGGTTGGTGTAAACCGAAAGACGGTCGATCGCACGTTTTGCAGTCTGACGATCGACCCCGAAATAACGTGCGGTCTCTTGCTGTGTGCGGGGCTTGCTCTCGATGTACTGCTGGACTTCGTGAAGGCGCGAATAAAGATTCTGTTTTGCCATAAATTGTGAGGGTCGTGAGGGCGGACAGTCGGATCGCAAATCATATTCGCTGCCGCCTTACTGTATCTTTTGATCTTATTTTTGGACAAGCATATCAGGAAAATACGATTTATCGAAATCGCCAAAGCGGGCTAAGACTAAGATCCGTTTCTGTTTACGTTATAATAGAGACATAAATGGAACCGCTTGCAAACAGGATCAGGCCCGCAACCCTTGATGAATACATCGGGCAGGAACATCTCGTCGGGCATGGCAAACCGCTAAGGCTGGCAATAGAGAATGGCCATTTGTTCTCATTCATCCTATGGGGAACGCCTGGTACGGGCAAAACTACGCTCGCACGTATCTATGCAAATGCCGTCAACGCCGATTTTCACGAGTTGTCAGCTGTTTCGGCAGGAAAGGAAGATATTCGCAAGATCATTCGCCAAAAGGAAACTTTTGCCGATGTGAACGGATCTGCGAGTGCTCCGATATTATTTCTCGATGAGATACATCGCTTTAATAAGGCTCAGCAGGATTTTTTGCTGCCGTATGTCGAGAGCGGCCAACTTGTGCTGATCGGCGCAACTACAGAGAACCCGAGTTTTGAGGTCATACCGGCCCTGTTGTCGCGAATGCGTGTCTTTGTGCTCAATGAACTAACGCGTGACAACATGGCGGCGATCATCGGCCGCAGCGGCTATGATCTTGCTCCGGACGCTCTCGAATGGCTGATCGAAATGGCAAATGGCGACGCCCGCCAGGCATTGACGATGATCGAGAATACGTCAGAACTCTATGACGAGATCACGCTCGACACGCTGAAAGAAACGCTGCAATCCAAATTTCTCAGATACGATAAAAAGGGCGAGGAACATTACAATGTCATCTCCGCCTTTATCAAGTCGATGCGGGCCAGCAAGCCCGACGCGGCAATGTACTATCTTGCACGTATGATCGAGTCCGGCGAGGACCCGAAATTTATCGCAAGACGAATGGTGATATTTGCCAGCGAGGATATCGGCATCGCGCAGCCGACCGCTCTCGTCGTCGCAAACGCTGTCTTTCAGGCTGTGACGACGATCGGAATGCCGGAATGTGCTCTCAACCTCGCTCACGGCGTCGCCTATCTGGCAAACGCCGCCAAAGACCGCTCGGCAACCAATGCTATCGGCGAAGCAATGAGCGACGCAAAAAAATTCGGCAATCTTCCCGTTCCGATGAAGATCAGAAACGCTCCGACAAAGCTGATGAAACAACTCGGTTACGGCAAGGACGAGGGCAATGACCCCGACGGCGACCTGCTGCCGGAAAAACTGCGCGGCCGAAAGTATTTCTGACATTTATTTAATTTGTGACCTGGAGTAGGACAAGATGTTTTTTTAGAGTTTGAAGCTTAAGTCATAAAAAGTTGAAAGAATGACCCCACGCGCAGCGATAACGCCATTATTTGTTCTATCTTTTTCAACTTTATTTGCGGTGCGAGTTTTAACGGCTGCGTCTAGATCTAATTTTTGTGCGATCGGGACCTAATATGAAATTCTATAGTTTCTCCTTTAAAAGAGAGGCATATATCTTAACGATACTTCAATACGGTTTGCCAATATCCGGCTTGGTGATAGTATTTTTCCTGTGGGTTTTAGGCTATTTACCGTTCTGATCTCGTAATCTATTATTGAAAGTCAATACTAATCAAACCGATGTCCGTACCGCGATACTCGACGCTGCCGAGCGTTCGCTGGCGAAAAAAGGATATAAAAAGATGACGATAGACGACCTTGCGAGCGAGGTCGGTATCGGAAAAGGTTCAGTTTATCTGCATTTCGAAAGTAAAGAGGATATCGCTCTCTCGCACATCGACCGGATCGTCGAGCGCCTGCACAAAAAGCTTTTAAAGATCGCTCGTTCTAATGCCGCATCCGATCTAAAACTGCATCAGATGCTCGTCTCACGTGTGCTGCATCGACTGGACAGCATCTCAGGTTATTCAAAGAGCCTAAGCGAAGTGCTCTCTGCTATAAGGCCGGCACTTTTTCAGCGGCGTATCGGTTATTTTACTGACGAGGCCGAGATCTTTGGAGCAGTGATCGATCGGGGCAAGGCCGATGGCGTATTTTTGACAAAAATGTCCACGCCTGATATCGCGTCATCGCTTATTATCGCTACAAATTCGCTGCTGCCGATGAATCTTTCGCCGCTCGAACTCGGATCGAGAAAGGATGTCGAGCGGCGCGTCTCAAAGATCGCAGATCTGCTCATCGCGGGCGTATGCTCGGAATAAGTGTCGGCTATCGCTTCCAATAATTTTTGATCTTTAGGTCGAGCATGGGAAAGGCACAGTACTCGACCGTGCGGCCCGATCCGCGGAGCAGCTGAACCATACGGATCGCTGCGTCGGCGTTGCGTGTATGAACGACGATCGTCGCAGCACGCTGTAATTTTGGGTTTTCGTTAAGCCAGCGTGCGACCTCGTAGCCTGTTTGGGCATAATCGTCGTGATCGTTGGTCTCGTAATGATGCGGCAAAAGGTCGTGATCTAAAAATATCGCGTCATAGCTGCGTTCGGCTAAAAATTCTTTTGCATCATCGACATTTGCGGCGATGTCGATGTCATCACCGTTGAACCGCTTGATAAACCATCGATGCCGCCTTTCGTCATCATCGAGGATAAGTACCGTGATCGGCGTCCTTTCAGCTGACAGATCGGCTAATTTTAATTTGATGAGAATACTTCTGAAGAGGCTCATGACGATATGCGATAGCATAGCACAAGAATCATAAAGTCACTTTGCCGTACCAGCCGGAACATTCTCAACCGCCCGACGCGTGTGCTAAACTCGGTTCACGCGATCACCGAATTTATGGCCGAAACCGGAAAAAGAACTCATTCGCTCAAAGCTGTCCCGAACCTTATGGCTGAGGCAGATATTGCCGTTGTGTCAGACGATATCTGTCCGAAATGCTTTGATACCGGCCTCGAGATCGTTGCTGGTAAAGGCGCCCGGCCGTGCTCGTGCCGTAAACGCGATCAGCATGACGAGAACATTTCAAGGGCGCAGCTCCCAAAGCGTTACGACGGTTGTCATTTTCATAACTACAAGGCACAAACACCTTCGCAGGCGGCGGCATTGAAATTTGCGATGAACTTTGCAATGGAATATCCCGCCGTCGATCGCGGCCTTTTGTTCATGGGCACGGTCGGCGTCGGAAAGACGCATCTTGCCGTTTCGATACTTAAAGGATTGACCGAACGCGGATTTGAGTGCCTGTTCTACGAATTTGGCACCTTATTAAAAGAGATACAGGATTCATATAATCCTAAGACCTTTACTTCGGAATTGAGCGTTCTCGGCCCTGTCTTAAAAGCAGATGTGCTTGTCCTCGACGAGCTTGGAGCCTCAAAGCCGACAGATTGGGTCCGCGACACTTTGGCACACATCATCAACACCCGTTATAACGAAAAAAAGACGACCATATTCACGACGAATTATCTCGATATGCGTCCGCACGAACGCGAGGAAACTCTCGAGGATCGTATCGGTGTACGCACTCGATCGAGACTTTATGAGATGTGTCGAAGTATCGAAATGTCAGGCCCGGACTATCGAAGACATACTGATCGAGGCAACCGCAATTAGTCGTTAAACATCATAAAATAAATTTAAACATTTTTGTTTACGATTTACCGATTTCGCGTTATAATTGTTTTCGGGACCATTCCCGCCTACCGAAAACACCATGCTTTCCGCCAATTCTCTATTACGTCAGGGTAGATATCGTGTCAGTCAGCTCATCGCTTCGAGCGGATCACAGACTATCTACGAGGCCGCAGATCAGCAGACAGGCAAGTCCGTTCTCGTATGTGAAAAGGTCGGACTTTCCGGCTTTGGCAATTCAAGGCCGGATCATCCGGGACTTGTAAGCATCGCCGAGCGATTCGATGAGAACGGCTATGCGTATCTCGTAACGGAACCAATGGCAGAGGTCGGCCCTTGGCGCCTTAAGGCTGAGGAACGCACAGAGGCCGCAACGCTTGCCGCGTGTGACCGCTTACGAACCATTCTCGAAGGCCTGATACTTGCCCATCGACATTTTCCGTCGATACGATCGCTCGATATTACGCCGCGGCACTTTCGCAATACAGAGTCCGCAGGGCTCAAATTCGCATTTTTTGAGACATCGGCCTCAGATGCACCGCAGAATTCAGACTCGCCATTCGCGGCGCTTGAGACTGTCTGGGAAAAGCTCGACAGAGCTTCGCAAAAGGTCGTGACACACGATTATGACGAGGCCGAACTCGATGATCTCGAAGCCAGTCCCGACGCACGCAGCGATCTGTATGCGACGGCTGGCGTTTTTTATTATCTTTTGACTGGCAGATCGCCTGCATCGGCACTTGAGCGAGCTATCGAACTGATCGATTCAGGCAAAGACCCGCTCATCGACCCGACATCGCTGAATCAGTATATTTCGACGCCATTCGCCAGATCTATGGCAAAGATGATGGCACTCAAACGCACCGACAGATTTCCGTCGATCGAATCGGCTGTCTTTGCACTTCCGGCGGCGAATATGTTTTCCGCACCGGCACACACGGCCTCTCATGAAAGAACATCGGTTCAAAAGGCCGAAACTTTCGAGTTGGACGTCGATGACCTCGATATTTTAGATATCGTCAGTGACCTTTCGGCGGATACTGTATCTGAGACGGCGAAAACGCCGGCACATTTGGATGAGAAATTTCCGACCTTTGACCTTCGCGAAGAGGTCGTCGAAGATCATCCCGAGCCTTTCATTGACTCGCTTCACGCGACCGATGCCGTACAACACCTGACCGAGGACGCCGTCATTGCCATCACCGAAGAGCCAAATTCGCCAACTCATGAGATCTCGGATCTGTTTGCCAAAAATCATGCCGAGCCGGTTATGCAGCCAGCTTTTGTGCAAGCTGAAACAGAACCTGACACTGAACCTGAACCGCTTTCGGTTCCTGAGCAGAGGCCGATATTTGTTCAGCCGGACAATGACGACGACCCGCTCGAACTCGATCTCGGCGACCACCGAAGATCGCCATTCAAATTGCTGGCACTTGCGGCGGTCGTGCTGATCGCGGTCGTGGGAACTGCGTTTTTCCTTTTATCAGGTTCAAAACCCGATGCTCAGGATAAGACAGCTTCGCGAACGGCTGAGTCAGTGCCGACGGCGGCGTCAGAACCTCTGCAGCCCGCATCTCAGACAGCAGCCCAAACAGACACAGCCGATACCGCGGACAGAACTCAACCGTTGGCGGACACACAGCAAAATGCCGCACACGCCGACTTTCAACCTAACGCTGATAAACCGGCCGAACCTGCCGCAGCGGCTACCCAAAAACAGCGTCCGCAGATCGCCGACGCAAAGCCCGTAAAACCTGCGGACACCAAACCGACACCTGACACCGCCGCCAAGGCCAAAAAGAAAGTAACCGTTGACGACCTCATCAACGACAACTAGAGCCTGCACATTTTTTTTGGAGACCACTATCATGACCCGCTCTGCAAAGCCATCCTCTTTGAGACTCACCGTTATTTCTGCCGCCGCGTCAGCTTGTCTAATGTTGACCGCCGGTTCGGCAGTATTCGCTCAAGCAAAAGCACTTACCCTCGCCGACATCCTTATCGCACTGCGTTCAAAAAAAGCTGACATTCAGGAAAAGAACCGCATTTTGACCGAGGCTGTCAATCAGCGCGGCATAACTTTCGCGATCACGCCTGACATTGAAAAAGAACTCGATGCAACCGGTGCTGATATTGCCCTGATTGGTGTCATCAGGACAAAAAGCGTCTCTGAAAAAGCCGCCGATACCGCAAAAGTTCAAGCTCCTGTACAGATCGCATCGACCGAAACAAAGCCTCTCGGCCCCAAGCCCGATTATGCTTTTTACCGCAATCGTGCAACTGCTGCATTGGCGATGAGCGATCTCGAAGGTGCTCTCGTCGAACTTGGCAAGGCTATCGAGCTCAAGCCTCAAGATCCTGTCGCGTACAGCGATCGGGGCGATATTTACAGCCGTCTCCAGCGTTGGCCCGCGGCCGCGGCACAATACTCTCTTGCGGTCGAAAAAGACCCGAAGGATACGCGTTCCTGGTATCGGCTCGGAGCGGTCAGTGAGCAGCTAAACAAACAGGAAGACGCCTTTCTGAACTATCAAAAGGCCGTCGAGGCCGATCCGAACAACGATCAGGCAAAGGCTGGCGTCGCACGCCTGAAAGATCCTGTCGAAAAAGTTCGTGCCGCTCGTGCCGCAGCTGAGGCCGCCGCCGCAAAACCCGAACCTCCGCCTGTAACAAGGCCGGTTCCTGTCGAAACAAAGACCGTATCTAAGGACGAAAAGAAAAACTCTGCCGATGATAATGCACAACCGGCTAATCAAGGTTTGATGAGGAATTTTGGTGCTCTCAACGAGTATGCAACACGTCTTGCGGTACCTGTATATTCTCTAAATGACAGGCGAATGGGACTACAGGGAAAAGTGACCGTCTCGGTCTGGCTGGACGCTGACGGCAATGTGACCAAGGTAGATGCGACCGACGGCCCGGCACAATTGAGGCGAACGGCAGAAGATGCCGCCCGCAGATCTAAGTTTCGCCCGATACTTGTTGACGGAACACCTCAAGCCGTAACAGGTTATATCGTCTATAACTTTGTCGCACAATAGGCTAAAAAAGCCTGTCTTAAGAATAGTGTCAATATGACGCCGCAGAAGCCTCGGTCTTAATGCCCGTGGCTTCTTGTGCTATTTTGACGCCGACGGACGCTCCGATGCGAGTTGCTCCCGCCTCGAACATCGCTCTCGCATCGTCGATGCCTTTAACACCGCCTGACGCCTTTACGCCAAGTGCCGAACCGACCGTTCGCCGCATTAACGCAACATCATTCGCCGTGGCTCCGCCGCCCGCAAAACCTGTCGAGGTTTTGACAAAATCGGCACCCGCATTCTTTGCCGCGATACAGGCTCTGACCTTTTCCTCGTCTGTGAGAAGTGCAGTCTCGATAATGACCTTGCAAAGGATATGACTCTCGTGTGCCGCATCGACGACGGCCCTTATATCGTCTTCGACCAGACAGTCATCTCCCGATTTAAGAGCACCGATATTTATGACCATATCGACCTCTTTTGCACCGTTAAAAATGGCACGCCGCGTCTCATAGGCCTTAACATCAGGCAATGTCGCACCCAGCGGAAAGCCGATCACCGTGCAAACGGGGACACCGCTTCCCTTTAGATTCTCAGCCGCCTCGCGGACCCATGCGGGGTTGACGCATACCGACGCGAAACCGAACTTTGCCGCTTCGTCGCACAGCTTACGAATGTCATTGCTCGCCGCCTCGGGTTTAAGCAAAGTGTGGTCGATCAGGCTCGCCCAATCATGTGCCGTTGCCGACTCGCCCAGCACAACGCCGATACGCTCGGCACCTGCATCGACGATGCGCTCAACGTCAGCGCGGCAAAATGTCGGACACGATTCTTCGCCGGACAGTTTTGCCATCACCAGATCGGTGATCTGTTCGATCAAATTGTTGTAATTGCCGTTGATTTCCATTCAAACACCTATCTGATGATCATTTTCGATACTGACGGTCGATGTTGTCGATCTTTCCGACACGCTTTTTGTGCCGCTCTTCGCTGATCTCGGTTGAAATGAACGCCTCGACGATCGCTTTGATCTCATCCGGCGAATTTTGCCCCGCACCGAGAGTCAGTACATTAGCACCGTTATGCTCACGCGAATTTTTAGCAAGAGCGATCGAATATGCCTGTGCGGCACGCACGCCGGGCACCTTATTGGCCGCCATCGCACTTCCGATGCCCGCACCGTCAACTATAATGCCGACGTCAACCTGGCGCCCGCTGACGCTCTTAGCGACCGCGTGTGCCAGATCCGGATAATCGACAGCATCTTCGCTGTCAGTGCCAAAATCTCTCACGTTCAGCCCCAGATCCGTGAGGAATGCCTTTAGCATTTCTTTTGTCTTAAATCCGCCGTGGTCTGCTCCGATCGCTACCGAACGCACCTTTGCCTCGGACCTGCGGGTTTCTTTTATTATCAGCTCAATGCCGAGATCGCGGACAATGTCCTGTGCGAGAGCTGTGAATTTTACATTTTGCGAGACACGCAATTTGGCTCCGGCATCCAGCCCGCGAAGGTCGATCTCAGTGATCAGCGACTTTGCCGATTCGTCACGATCGAACTCTCTTCCGATCTTGTCCTGAAGAGATCTGACAACAATGTGCTCCGGCCGGTAATAACCGGCAACATCACCACGGCTCGGTGCCGCAGGCTCAGCCGGGACCGAATTTAGCACTTGTTTTACTAGCTCGCGGACACGGTCACGCTTTAACAGATCTGCTGATGACATAAGCAAAGTTACACAAAGTTACGAAATACACCGTCGTCTTGAAAACGAACGTTAATTTGAATAGTATTTCTAAAAACCTGACCAATCAACTTTACCAAATTGAACTTTAGACGAACGAGATAAAAATATGACCGCTGGATCGACTCAAACGGCAAGCACTGAATTTACCAATCCGAATCTGGAAGTGATGTTCTCAGCCGAACGCATTGCCGAACGTATCGCCGAACTCGGCAGCCGGATCACCGCTGATTACGTCGGAAAAGATCTGGTACTCGTCGGTATTTTAAAAGGTTCTTGTGCCTTTCTCGCCGATCTGATGCGAGAGATCGACCTGCCGCTCAAGATCGATTTTATGGCCGTCTCAAGCTATAAGGACGGCACGAGATCGAGCGGCGATGTCGAGATATTAAAGGATCTGAGCGGCCCGATCCGTGATAAACACGTCCTCATCGTCGAGGACATCGTCGATACCGGCCTCACGCTCTCGCGTTTGCTGGATATACTCGGTTCACGCGGTGCCGCCTCGATCAGGCTCGCAAGTTTTTTGGACAAACCCGAACCGCGTATCAAAAAAGAGCTTGAGATCGACTATACCGGCTTTGTCATTCCAAATGAGTTCGTCGTCGGCTACGGACTCGATGCCGCCGGACGATACCGCAATCTGCCGTTTATCGGTGTCGTTAAGGACACCTCAGCGATCTGAGGCAAATGTTCCCCTGAAAGGTTGACCACACGTCATTCTTTCCGTATAATCTGATATTTTCGATTGCCGCACTATATGTGCGCCTTATCGATATCAGGAGCGATCATTACGATGAGTTACGCAATTATTAAAACAGGCGGTAAACAGTTCGCGGTTGAGAGCGGACAGACATTACGTGTCCCGACGATCAGTGCAGAGGCAGGAAACAAGATCGATATCGATACTCTCCTCGCAGACGGCAAAGCCGGTATCGGCACTTTAAAAGCAACTGTGGTCGGCCACGGAAAGGGCGATAAGGTCATCGTCTTTAAGAAAAAACGCCGCAAACAGTACAAACGTAAGCAGGGCCACAGGCAAGGTTACACAGAGATCACAATAGACTAGCAAGTGACCGGTCGTGAGTCATGAGATCCTAAAAAATAAGGCTGCTCATTACTCATCACGTATCACTCATAACTAAACGAAATGGCACATAAGAAAGGTGTAGGTTCATCACGAAACGGCCGCGATTCGCACTCGCAGCGACTCGGCCTCAAAAAATTTGGCGGTCAGTCGGTACTCGGCGGCAATATCCTTGCTCGTCAGCGCGGCACCAAATGGAAGCCCGGCAACAACGTCGGCCGCGGTAAGGACGATACGCTATTCGCCCTGATCGAAGGCATCGTTAAATTTGAGGACAAGGGCCGCCGCGGCAAATTCATCAGCGTCTATGCTGCGGGTGCCCCCGAACTCGAGCCGAAAACCGCAGTTCAAGCAGCCGCATAACACAACCATTTATCCCTTATCCGATCAAGGCTGCCAGAAATGGCGGCCTTTTTGTATTGACTTGCCGTTAATAACAGATCCTTCTAAGATCAGTTAATCATTAGATCCAAACCACAGATCTTTGTGTAAAATGTTTACAGATCTTGCCGAGAATCGCGAGATGGCCTAAACATTTTTGCCAAAACCTGATAGGTCATCTTGCGGCATTAGATCTCTTAACGATCTAAAAGAGAACGCTTCTAAAGACATATCCACATATATTTCCGCAGCTTTTCCACAAAGTGTGCACAGATATTTCACAAAGATCCACAGGCAGCAATATCGACGGTCAATAGTTAAAGTATTTTCTACTTGACTCAAATAAATTCGGGTGTATCATTGCTTTCAATAGTCGG
>Ga0153956_1001771_pt1 | contig 17818 bp, 13 predicted proteins | sample TSFL040MetaG_FD_104704 | JGI IMG/M metagenome (GOLD analysis project Ga0153956, IMG submission 104704) | Attine ant fungus gardens microbial communities from Florida, USA - TSFL040 MetaG | ecosystem: Host-associated > Fungi > Mycelium > Unclassified | place: USA: Florida, Wekiwa Springs...
CAGCAGGGCCTTCAGGCTTTCCTTTTTCTCAGTGTCCAGCAATTGGCCTTCCGGCAGATAAAAGGGGTTGAACCGGATCGGCTCCGTTTCTGCATAGGTAAAGTAATAACCACCCACCAGTTCGCAAAGTCCCTTATAGCTGCCACCAATGTCGATCACCACCGAGTGCGCCCCCTGACTGTGCAAGGTTTCCAGCAAGTGATTGACCGTTACGCTTTTGCCGCCGCCCGAAGTACCAGTCACCAGCGTCCCCATATTCGAGGTGATACCGGCATGGCGTACCGCATCATACAGGTCCACATAAACCGGCTTGCCGCTCAACCGGTCACAAAAGCGGAAACCCTTTTGCGGCGAATCGCTGCGGTAATTCGTTTCAAGGTTCAGGAAACAAACCGCCTGCTCCAGGAAAGTATCGAAGGTATCGTTGAGCGGGAAGTCCGCCGCATTGCCGGGAATCCCGGCCCACCAAATTTGGGCACAGCCATCCGTTTCCTGCTTGGCTACCGCGCCGATCTGCGCTATTGCCGAACTCACCAGATTCTTTAAATCCTGAATTTGGCCCGTGTCGGTCGTCCAGGCCGTTACATTGAAGTGCGCCTTCACGGGCAACCTGCCCTGACTGATCGCCTCATTCAGAAAATCATTGGTCTCATCACGGGCAATGGCATTCTCCCGGCCATAAGCCGATAAGGATTGCAGGCGGCGCTTTTTCGCCTCTAATAGTTTCAGCGTCTTTTGCGGATCTTCAATAATAATGTACTGGTTAAACTCGTGGTCGCAATCCAGCAGCAGGTTTAGTTGCGCGACAAAACCCACCGGGAACCGGGTCTTATCCGTGCTGTATTTGTCATAATCGATGCGGCTGCCGCAAAAGGCGGGCAGGTCTTCGGCATCAGACAGTGTAAACACCTGCCCGTAACGGTCACCCACCTGCAAACGGTCTTTCAGGTGAACATCTTTGATCACCGGCGTTTCGTCCGGCGTTAAATGGAATACATATTGTTCCAGCAACCCGGTCAGTTCCGTATCGCCAAGCCTGCGCAGTTTGACGAACCCGCTGTCCGACAGAATGCGGGAAAACTGCCCGGCCTTTTCTGAAAATTCGGCAAATAGGCGCGGGTCGGTCGTTTGTTTGGGCACGATGGTCTTTCGCATCAGGCCGGTATAGGCGCTGCTGGCCGCCTTGCGGTCTTCGGCTTTTTTAGTGACCAGCACATAACAGCAATGATCTAAATAAGCGCGGCCTTTAAAATGCCGGGCTGTCGCCTGCGCCAAAAAGCTGCCATTCACCGCCTCGCCGTCATACCACTGCTTACGGTAAATGTCTTTTTTATGCAGGATGGTATGTTTACCGAATACCCTGGCGGCACGTATCCAGCTTTGATGATAGGTTTCATAATCGCTGTCCGACAGCGTAAAGATTTCCGGAAGGGTGGCTTCATAAGCAACGGTCAGGTCGCCGTAAGCGGAAACCAATGCCCCATGTTCGATCTGGTAGATCGGAAATATCTGATCGGCTATCTGCATAATCTGTGGAATGTTTTGCGTGAACGGAAATAGAGATAATCAGGAAGACTGCGTTTGGCGCGCTTCTTCATCAGGCCGTACCTACCATACTTGTGGCTCATCCTAAAGACCCGAAACACCAGCGCGGTACCCAAAGCCAATATCAAAACGGCATCTACGTAGGTATTAACACCCGCCAGGTATAATCCCATAAAGGTCAATAGCAAGGCCACCAGGCCAGCGGCCATATAACCGATATATTGCGCCCGCAAACCCCGGAACTCGATGCTCTTATTGATGCCCTTATTGATCTGGTAAATGCTCATAAACCGAAGAATGATTTGATCACCGTAGCCACCACCACCAGGAAGATGCAGGAGCCGAACCAGGCGGCGGCCACCTTGCCAGTATCCGGCTCTCCCGCATTCCACTTTTGATATACTTTGATGGCCCCCACGATGCCCACAACCGCACCGATCGCGTACATTAAATTACAGCCGGTATCGAAATAGCCCTTGACCATCGTCGTCGCTTGTTGGATACCGCTGTTCCCATCTTGTGCTCTCGCCATACCACTAAACAAAACCAGTAAAGCCGCCAGCCCGCTGCCCATGTACCGCGCCAGCAAACGGTTTTTTTCCGGCAGTTCGTAGCCCATTTGCTCACGGCATTCCACCCGGATCTGTTGACGGATAGCATTCCCGAAACCCTCGTCGAACAGATGGGCATAAGGTTCCAGCAGCGGGGCCAGTAAGCCCGGCAGTTCGTCCGGGCCGACCCCATCTTTAGCCGCCTGGTCAAAGAACCATTTGATCTCTTCCAGGCAATCCGGCAGCGTACCCTGCATCAGCTCGTCGAGGCTGCCGCTCGCCATGCCCGGCTCCGGCTTAACCGCCCCGGCTAGCTCCGGTGGCTGCCCGTTACCCGGTTTGTCTTTGACCTGTTGCTTGAAGAACTGCTTCGCTTCGTCCCGGTAATACAGCCAGCCGATCAGCGCGTAAGCCAATACCAGGAAGATCCCGGCGAAAACCCCGTACAGGGGCCATGAAATAGGTGATAACATAAACCTCTTGTTTTAAAGCACTGCGACATTGCAGCGCCGGACAAAGGTTCCCGGAACCTGGATCTTCCGTTCCCATTAATGGGAGCGTGGTGGGTCATTTCGGGCCTTCAAGGCCTGTTTTAACCGGGGTTTATATTCCAGATCGTCATCTACGCGCTGGCGGATGGCAGCGGCCATTTGCTCTAAGAAACGGGCAGGGCTATCCACTTTCCGGCGGCGTATCTCGACAAAAGAATGATGCGCATCCCGCAGCTTGATCCCAAACGTATCCTCCATCAGGGCCACGATCTCCGTCACGTCCACATCCCCGTTATTGAGTTGCAGCGTATAATACAGGCCATAGATCAGTTCCACCATATTGACGTGGCTGCCCGTCCATTTTAGCGAGGGGACCGGTTTCGGCTTTTGGGGTACCAGCGGCATCGCCGCGCCGTCCAGCCCCGCCATGCGGTCCAGGATCTCCTGTTGCAGCATTTCCATGCCGATAAAACGGGCAAACAGGTAATCCAGGGCTGTGGCAAATTCGGGATCGCTGTCCGGCATTTCCGGCAGCAGCACCGACGGGATTTCGGCACCCCGGACAAAGTACAGGTTATCCATTTCCGTAAAGCCTGCCTTGAAATACTGGTAAAGGAAACTGTTGCGCTTAAAGAAGCGCCGGACGATGCGCAGCTCATCCCGGTAAAAGCTCATCAGGATCTCCCGCGTACCCGCAGGCTTGTTCATGTCCAGGTTATACAGTTCCAGGTGGAAAATGCGCAGGGCGTAAAATTTCGGTTTGATGGTTTTGAAAAAGCCGATCTCGATGGCCGGCGAAGGAAAGGGGCGGGAAAGGACCCTGGCCCGCAAGGTTTGCAAGGTCAGCCTGATCTCCTGCAAGGCACGTGCTAATCTTTTTACCGGGTCGTGTTCGCTGCCGAGGATCAATACCAGCGTTTTTACCACCGCCCCGTAGAGCGCATCATAAAATTGAGTAAACATAATGTAGTCATTTGGTAACAGCCACCCCACCGCGGGGCGGCAACGTGTACAACTCTCTCATAGGCAAACTATTTAACTAATGCGCAACAAAAATGGCAGACCGGGAAAGGCCTGCCAATAGGTTTGCTGTCTGAAAATCGCTCATCCGGGGGTAGGATTAAGACGATCGCCGTTGGTTCAATTGCTCCCTGACCAACCGGATCAGCTCGGCCATACTGGCCGTCCCGGTCTTTTCATAGATGTTGGTGATATGCGTCTTAACCGTATGAAAAGAAATAAACAGCTTATCCGCGATCGCCTGCCGTTCCAGCCCCTGCAATTTGAGCAAGCCCACCTCGATCTCCCGTTCGGACAAGCCCAGCAAGCGGCACCCCGATGCAAAATCTTCCGGGCTGATCGTCGCGGTCAGTTCCTGATAATGCCAATGTTCCTGCCGGGATAAGCGGATACCGATACCCAGTTGCAGCACCGTGATCGGAAACCAGCCTATATTGGCCAGCCCGATGAGTAACCATTGCGGCGGGGGGAAAAAGGCAAAAAGCGACATGCCTTCCCAGGGCAGCAGCGCCAGCCATACCAACAGTTCGCAATAGTATTGCCGCCTGTCACCAGTCGCCCTGTATTTTTTCCGGATGGCTTTCAGCATAAAGCCCAGCACGACCAGACCATAGAGCGCCGGGATAAGCACACCGATCTCCCGGTCCGGCACGAGCCTGCCGTTCACCCCATAGACCACCACATCAAACAGGGCATAGGGCAAGAGAACAAACAGCACAACACCCCAGGTCGCATGGAAACGCAGGTCCGGCAAACGGTAAACTTTATACATATAATAAGGAAAATAAGCACCCAGCAGGTAGGCAAAGCCGTAGGCTGTCATGTATTGCAATTTAATATGCAGCGGGAAGGACGGATCAGGAAACAGGCCATTGCTGAGGTTAAAATGCAACAGCAGGAACAACAGGATCAGGTAAAGGCCTCGCTGCTTGTCATGCGGGCGGGCCAGGTAATGGTACAGCTGGAAAAAGAAAAAAATCGTTTCCAGGCAGATCAGCACGGCGGTCAGTCCGTGCATTTGGGTTCCAGGAATATACATAGGCAGCAGGTTTAAGGTTCCGCAGGGGAAAGGAACCAGATCACAAATCATAAAAGCCCCGGAGCGGGCAGTGACCTGGACCATCACCAGAGCCTTACCACAGGCGCAGAACGGAACAGGGCTGCCCGCGCCGAAGCGGGCGTTGCCATGCTCCCGTCGTCCTGCTTAAGATGTGGTAATTTCTGATGGTACGGGGATGCTTGCAAACGCAAGTATATTTTCAATGGGATCGAATGACCCACGCTAGGGTCTGTCCCTGCTTTTAAATTTCCTGTGGCTCATACTCGTTTATTTCAGGTAAATGTTGGCTTGCTTCAGCGGTCGGGCGGACATATACTTTCTCGTATAAACGGTCCTGGTTCACGCAGGCGAAAATGCGCAGGATCATCTTATACCGCAGCGCATTGATCACGGACATTTTGTGCTTGCCCTCTTGCAAGGTTTTACGCTCGTAATAAGCCCGGAGTTCCGGTATGTTGCGCATCCCCTGCAAGGCGGCCAGGTGAAGCAGGGCCTTCATCCGTTTATTGGCAAAAGGGGAAACCCGCGTCTTGCCTTTGCTTTGGCCCGATACCTGCATGAAAGGCGCGACGCCCGCGTAGCAGGCGAACTTCTTGGGGTTAGCGATATCCCGGAACTCGTTCGTACAGATGATGATCTGCACCGCGATCACGGGGCCGATGCCGGTCACCGAGGTCATCACTTCCATCAGCCGCTTTAAACGTTCATCGGCACTGATCATCCCGGCGATCGTTTTTTCTACTTCTTCGATATCCGCCTTGATCGCCACGCGCGTCCGGCTGCTCAGGCGCTTGCTTTCCTTCACGGGACCTTTCTTCAGAAAATCGCCCGCTTCCTTCAGCGGGATCAGCAGGCTGCCTTCCAGCGTCACCAGGCGGTTGCGCAGCGAAGCCAGCAAAGCGAGCTGCTGGATCACCGGCCGGCGCGGCACCCAGAACCGCAGGTGCTCCCGGTTCTTGTACACATATTCAGCGATGCGCCGGGCATCCAGCTTGTCCGTCTTACCCCGGATCTGGCCGAGGGAGTTGCGGATCTGCAATGGCCCGTCCACCACCACATTCGCCTTCAGCCGGGCCAGGCGGCCCAGCAGGTGGTTGGTGTATATACCGGTCTGCTCCATCCCGAATACGGCGCGCGTCATGACGAAGCCCGCCTGCTGTTTCAGTTCGGTGATGAATTCCATAATGCTGTCTGCATCATTGCCGATCTCCCGGTGGTAGCGTTCTTCCCGGCCACGCAGCACGACCATATCCAGCTTGTTGCGGGACACATCGACCCCGATGAAATAGGTATATTTTTTAACTTTAATTATTTCCATAGGTTGATAAAAACAGCATGGGCTTCGTTCTAATTGCAGGCCTGGTGTCCTGGAAATCATCAAATACCCCCATGCTGTTATTTTATTAACGGCGGCGCTTAACTCCACTTTAAAGGCCTTCCTTCCTGGAACGCAGGGCAAGCCGCCACCGTTATTTCGTTTGCAGCCGGGGATTCGTTCCTTGTACAGGCCCAGGCCTGGAAGCCTACTAATGCGCCCCGGCTGCAAATGCCAGTTTTATAAACGGCGGCTTCTGACTCCACTTAAAAGGCCTGTTTCCTGGAACGAAGGATAGTCCCGCCGCCGTTATGTTGAGTAGCAACCGTACCGGATGTTTTCGGCTTACAGGTCCTAAAACCTGGAACTCGGCTCATGCGCCGGTACGGCATATATTTAAAAAGCGGCGGCTAAACCCACTTAAAAGGCCCGGAGCCTGGAACTCGGGATAGCCCGCCGCAATGCCCGGCGACGCTTACTATATCCACTTAAAAGGCCTGATGCCTGCAACTCCGGCTGATACGACGCCACCGGAAAAACGTCCGACTCAATCGGCAAGATCAGCCGCTAACTCCACTTAAAAAGCCCTTTGCTTAGAACGCCGGTCAGCGCGCTGTTTGCCAATTGTGTAATTTCCATCAAAGAACGGCGGCCCGCTAACTCCACTTGCAAAGCCCTGGGCCTGGAACGACGGGCAACGCAGCCGCCGTAAGCTGAACAGGTCCACTGAATCCACTTAAAAGGCCCCTGGCCTGAAACAGCGGGTAGTGCAACAGCGATCCAGCTATGTCAAAAAAGCGCCGACCCGCCACGAAGGCGCTGTTTTTTTAATTCTAATTAACTATTTACTGATATCATTTTCGACGTAATGAAAAAACGTATAAAGAACAAAGCGAATATTTTTAATACCTATTTCAACACCCGGTACTGTAACAGCCGTACTTCAGGGCTGAGGTAAAATTCCCGTTCAGGCTCCGCCTTAAAAAGGTCCGTGCTCCGGTAGCGCTGGTCATCATCCGGAAACACCGTTACAACCGGCGCGGAGCGCTGCAATGCCTGCTGCACCTTGATCGCGCCCAGCAGGTTGGCCCCGGAAGAAATGCCTACGGGCAATTCCAGTTCCCGGTGCAGGCGCTGGGCCATCAGGATGGCATCGCCGTCATTGACCTGAACCGGCTTGCTCAGGTCGCGCAGTGACAGGATATCCGGGATAAACTCATCACTGATACCCTGTATCCGGTGCCGTCCGACCTGGTGTCCGGTCGAAAGTGTCGGGCTTTCCGCAGGTTCCAGCGGATGAATTTGCAGTCCCTTATACAAGGGTTGCAGATACCGGCCGACACCCATCACGGTACCGCCGGTACCTACCCCGGCAACAAAAGCTGCCGGTTTGATCCCGTTACGGATCAGCAGGCGGTCGATCTCCGGGCCGGTGCTTTTTTCGTGGGCTTCCACGTTGTATCTATTTTCAAACTGCCGGGGCAGGAACACCCGCTCGTTGTAGTCGTGTACTTTGGTGAGCTGGATGCTGCCTTTAAAGCCGCCTTCCGCCGGACTGACCAGCCTGATCTCGGCACCATATTCCTGGATCAGTGTTTTTCTTTCCTCGCTCATCCAGTCCGGCATCATGATGCGTACCGGGTGACCCAGCAGCTGCCCGATCCGGGCCATCGCGATCCCGGTATTACCTGAAGATGCCTCGATAATGGTGTCGCCCGGCGTTAACTGGTTCTGTTCATACGCTTTTTGAACGATGTATAGCGCCATCCGGTCCTTGATGCTCCCGGTCAGCCGGTTATGCCGCTCATCTTTGACCAGTATCTTTCGCTCCGGCCCGTTCCGGTAAGTATAACTCAGCTCAATCATGGGCGTATTACCCACCAGTGACCAGAGTTCTTTAAGCTGATCAGGCATACACTTCTTTTTTAAGGTTTTCCAGCATATCGCTTACCATTGCATCCAGTCCATACGCCGGTTGCCAGTTCCAGTCCCGGCGGGCGCAATGATCGTCGACCTGCTGCGGCCAGCTCCCGGCGATCTGCTGCCGGAAGTCCGGCTGATAATCCATAACCAGTTCCGGGATATGTTTCCTGATCTCTGCGGCTAATTCCTGCGGCGTAAAGTCCATGGCGCTGACATTATAAGCCGTATGCACCCGCAGTTTATCCACGGGCGCAGCCATGAGTTCCAGCGTTGCCCGGATCGCGTCCGGCATATACATCATCGGCAACCGTGTTCCGGATTCCAGGAAGCAGGAGTAAAAGCCTTTATGCAATGCCTGGTGAAAAATATCGATCGCATAGTCGGTCGTGCCGCCGCCCGGCGCGGCGGAATAACTGATCAGGCCGGGATAACGCAGGCTGCGCACATCCAGCCGGCACTTTTCCCTATAGTACCTGCACCAGTATTCCCCGGCCAGTTTGGAAAAACCATAGACCGTCCGGGGATCGGGCTTTCCGTCCGGACCCAGCACCGCGATGCTGCTGGGCCAGAAGACCCGTCGCACGGCGGTTTGCCGCGACTGTTCCAGTATGTTCAGCAGTCCCTGCATATTGATATCCCAGGCTGCCTGGGGATCGGCTTCGCCCTTAGCGGACAGGATCGCGGCCAGGTGGTAAACCTGCCGCACTTTCATGGTTTTCAGCACCGTGCTTACCCGGACTTTCTTGGTCACATCCATCTGGACATAAGGCCCCAGGCGCAGCAGCTCATCGGTCGCCGGGCGGATATCCGCCGCGATGACCTGCTGCCAGCCATAGCGTTGACGAAGGGCAGCGACCAGCTCGGTACCGATCTGGCCGCAGGCCCCGGTGACCAGTATCCGGTGATCTATTTCCAGTTTTTCAGGGTTCATGCTTTAAATTTCCACGATTAAACAACAGCTACATATTGTTTTTTATCCTTTGCACTTTTTGCCGTTTAAGCAGGCTGATTTAGGCATTTTGCCTAAATACGATCGGGCTGAAGACCTTCGCCTCGTTCAGCACAAAGCAGCTATCGGTATGTGCCACGTTCGGCAAACTGTTGATCTTACCCATCAGGAACTGGTAATAAGCCTGCGGCGTGTCGGCCGTCACATGGAGGATAAAATTCCAGTCGCCCGAAACATGCAAACAACATTGCACCTCGTGCAGACCATTCACCCAATCCTCGAATTCCGCCAGTAAAGCTGCCGTCTGTTTTTCCAGCTGGACATGGGTGATCACCAGCACGGGCCTCCCGGCTTTCACCCGGTCGACCAGTGTAACGAAGTGCCGGATGACGCCCGTCCGCACCATCTTTTCCACGCGCAGGCTGACCGGCGTCCGGCTCATGCTCACCTTTTGCGCCAGCTCATTCAGCTGTATCCGGCCTTCGCTTTGAAGGATGTTCAGGATCTTCAGATCGATCTCGTCCAGCTTGCTGTTTGTCATGGCTACTTCTTATTCTTTGTTTTCGGGCAGCAGCACCAGCCGGATAAAGTTATCACCGGTCAAATATTTCGCCGCCGTTGCTTTCACGTCATGGACGCTCACGCTATCCCGGATACCCGCATAAGTATCCACCTGCCCCGGTTCTTCCTCATTCTGTAATTGTTCGGCCAGGTAGCCCAGCCAGAAACCGTTGGTTTTGAGTTCCGTTTCCATGGTGTTCGCGTCCTCCTTGCGCCATTTGTCCACGTTCTCCTGCGGCGGGCCCAGCACTTTAAGTTTATTCACCTCATCGGTCGCCGACGCGATCAGCTTTTCCACGTTCTGTGGCGCGCAGCCGAACTGGATCACCAGGCTAAACCGGGATTCCGGGTATTTACCGGTACTGACACTGACACCCGGGCTGTAAACGCCGCTTTCTTCCTCACGCAGCCGTTCAAGCAACCTGATCTCCAGTGCTTCCCTGACCGCGTCCAGTTTGATCTTGTCCGCCTGGCTGTAATCGAATTTACCCGAATAAACGAGGATCACCGAGCTTTTGGGTTCGCTGCCTTTATAGACGGCCCTGGCGATCCGGCCTTCCGGGATATGGATGCCTAAGTTCCTGGCTTGTTCATGGCTGTAAATCGCAGGCAGGCTGCCGAGGTATTTTTCCAGTAAAGGCCTGATCGCCACTGTATCGATGCTGCCGGTAAACACGAAAGTAAAACCGGAGGCGTCAGCAAAGCGGGCGCGGTAGAATGCCGCGGCTTTGTCCAGGTCGACCTGGCGGAGTTTACCCAGCGACGGCCCGGTCCGGCGAATGTTATGGTTCCCCAATACCGCGCTGACCGTATCGCTGAAAACCGCCTGGGGGTCATCGCCCCGGTTCGCGAGCCCGGCTTTGGAACGTTCCAGGATACCGGCGAATATCGCTGTGTCTTTTCTCGGCCGGGTAAAATAGGCATAGGTCAACGACAAAGCCGTTTCCAGGTCTTTGGGGGTCGAGATGCCGTTCACCCCCGCGAATCGGTCGGCGATATAAGGCACCACCTGTAGCTGCTTGCCTTCCAGATATTTTGCCAACTGACCGGCATCATAATTACCCGCACCGGCAGACCGCAGGATGCCTGCGGCAGTCGCGGCCGACTGGTAATCGGCATCCTCCGCAAGCGAGGTGCCGCCCGGCGCAAAAGCCGTGAACCGGATCTCGTTATTTTTAAAGGTCGTCGGTTTTAAAACGACCTTCAGTCCATTACTGAGTATCAGAGTGGTGATGCCCAAATGCGCATCGTACTGTTCCTGAACGATCTTTCCCGGCACGGGCTGTTGCGTCAAAAGCTGCTCGCTACTTACCATATCCTGATAAGGTTGGAGTTCTTCTTTGGTAACCGCATCGATCCAGCTCAGTACCGTCGCCTCATTGGGCAGGACATTTTTATCTTTTTCCGGGGCCTGGATCAGGATATCCCGGTTGTTAGCCACGATATAAACTTTGGCCAGCCGGTTAACGTCGCTTAAGGTGATGCCTGGCAGGTCCTTTTTGACCAGTTCATATTCTGCGGTAATCCCCGGTGCCGCCGTGCCTTTTAAAAAGTGTTCCTGGTATTCTTTGACATAAGCGACGGAAGGCGTCTTATCTTTTTCCTTCCAGGCGGATTCCATCCTGTTCAGATAGCTTTGCTTCGCCCTGTCCAGTTCCGTAGCGGTAAAGCCAAAGCGTTTCACTCGCTCGGTTTCCCGCCACAACGCTTTAAAACCGTTTTCCAGCTCGCCGGGTTTTGCTACTACACTGGCATCAAACACGTCCGCACCGCCCATGAACGGGCCGGCACCGGCAGAGGCCTCCACGAAAGGTGGGTTAGCCTGACGCGAAAGCTCTGCCAGGCGGCCGGCCAGCAGCTGGTTAAAGAGGTTTTGCAGGATCATCCTGCGGTAATCGGCCACTGTTTTCAGCACAAAGCCCGGATGCTTGATCAGTACTTCCATCTCCGTACGGGTCATTTCCTTGTCTGTCACCGCGATAAAATGATTGTTGCCGTTCAGGGGAACGGTATATTTTGTCCTTGCTTTTTCTTTAGCCGGGTTCTTCAGATCGGCGAACTGTGACCTGATCTTTTGCTCCATCGCATTGACGTCGATGTCGCCCACCACGATCAAGGCTTGCAGATCGGGCCGGTACCAGTCCTGGTAGAACCGGGCAATGGCCGGTTTTTTAAAGCCATTCAATACCTTATCCATACCGATAGGCAGCCGCTCCGCGTAACGGGAATTGTTCAGGATAACTGGCCAGTACTGCCGCTGCATCCGTTCGCCCGCACCCTTGCCCAAACGTTTTTCTTCCAGCACCACGCCGCGCTCCTTTTCGATCTCTGCCGGATCAAGCGTGGCGAACGCCGCCCAGTCGTGCATGATGAGCAGGCCATTTTTTAATATATCCGGCTTATCGCTAGGCAAGGGCAATTGGTAGACCGTTTCGTCAAAACTCGTATAAGCATTCAGGTCGGCCCCGAAGCGGATGCCCGACTTTTGCAGGTAATCCACCAGCGCGTTCTTCGGAAAATGCCGGGTCCCGTTAAAGCTCATGTGTTCCATGAAATGCGCCAGACCACGCTGATCTTCATCTTCCAAGATAGAACCGGCCTTATTGACCAAATACAGTTCCACCCGGTTCTTAGGTTCTTCGTTATGGCGGATGTAATAGGTAAATCCGTTAGGGAGTTTACCGGTCCGTACCGCTTTATCCAGCGGCAGCAATTTTGCTGTAGGTGCCTGCGTCATACCCGTTAAGGGCAGCAGGCTGATGAAAGGAAATAAAAAGTTTTTTAATTTCATATACGATAAATCAATTGATAGGTTTATAAACGGCCGGTATAATGATGCTTGCCCGGCCCGGCGTTCACCGGCTTTTGTCCCGGCACGAACACCTCGGCGCTGGTGCCCGCAGGCACCTCCACATCCAGCAGGATCTTACCGGCTTTAAGCTGCCATTCAGACCGGATCAGACCATGAGCCGACAGGTAACTACCTTTCGCCCAGGTCAGGCCGCCGCCCATTTCTGGCCGGAAGATGATCTTCCCGTAGCCGGGCGCTGCCGGGCGGATGCCTGCGATATTTTCGTACAGCCAGTGGCCGATGGAACCAAAAGCATAATGATTCAGTGATATGGCGTCGATAGCCCCGTCCGGCTTGACCGCATCCCATTTCTCCCACATCGTGGTCGCGCCCCGGTCGACCATATACAGCCAGGAAGGCGTATCCTCCTGCAAGAGCAGGCGGTAAGCCAGGTCGGTATAGCCGTTCTCGCTCAATACCTGTAACAGGTAGGGCGTTCCCATAAAGCCGGTCGCCAGGTGGTGATTGTTGGCTTTGACCAGTTCGGCCAGTTTAGCGGCCTTGCTTTTAGGTAACAGCCCAAAAGCGATCCCCACCACGTAAGCGGTTTGCGTTTCCGGGATGTGATCGAGGTAGGTCTGGTCAAAAGTTGTTTTGATGGCGGCCAGCAGGTCCGAATATTTTTTCACATCATCCGGATGGCCAAGTATCTTCGCGGTTTCCAGCATGATCCAGGTGCTACGATACCAGTAACACTGGTCCAGGTAACCGATGTCTGTCGCCGGTCCCGCAGGATACCAGTCCCCGAAACCGCCCGCTTTCCATAAATGACCGGGGCTGACGCTGGTGACATGATCTACCCAGGCTTTCATCGAGGCGTATTGGCGCGACAGGACCGCGGTATCCCCATAGCGCTGGTAGATCGTCCAGGGGGTAAAGGTGGCGGCATCGCTCCACCCGGCGATCCCCTTCGTGTTATCCCCCCACATCAGGGGCGCTGTCGCCGGAACGCAGCCATTAACGTTTTGCTCGGCGGCCAGGTCGGCCAGCCATTTACCGTAAAAATCTTTGACGTCCATCAGGTAACTGGCCGTGGCACAGAACACGTCAGCATCTTCCGTCCAGCCCAGCCGCTCGCTCCGTTGCGGGCAGTCGGTCGGGATGTCAAAGAAATTGCTCTTCATGCTCCACAGGATATTGTGCTGCAACTGGTTGAGCTTAGGATTGGAGCAGGAAAATGTCCCCGTCAGTTTCAGGTCGGTATAAAGAGCCACCGCCTCCACATCAGCCGGAACCAGTTTAGCACCTGCCACTGCGATGTAACGAAACCCATGATAAGTGAAATGCGGCTCAAAGGTCTCCACGCCCTTACCGCTCAGGATATAGGTATCCGTCGCCTTCGCCGTCCGCAGGTTGCCCCTGAACAGCGCGCCATTTCGATCCAGCGCTTCCCCATGATAGATCCTCACCGTATCGCCCTTTTTGCCGCGCACCCGGAACTTCACCCAGCCTGCCAGGTTCTGCCCAAAATCAACGAGTTGCTCACCGCCCGGACCCGCCCAAACCTTCACCGGCTTAAACACTTCATGTTTCCGCACCGGCTCACCCATGGTCGGCACCAGGTTATCCTTACCAAAACCCCCAATCTTTACCGCCCGCCATACCGAAGGGACCACACTGGCATCATAGGTCTCCCCATCATATAGCCCGGAAGAACGGATCGGCCCGGTGCTGCTTGTCCAGCTACCGTCAGAAGCGATACATTCCGAAGTACCATCGGCATAAGAAATATCCAGTTGCAGCAACAAAAAAGCATCCTTACCATAATTATCGGGTTTCCCTGCGTTACCGAACCGGCCCCGCCACCAGCCATCCCCAACGGTCACCAATACCGTATTGGACGCCGACAGCATTGACCTGACATCATACCGCTGGTATTGCAAGCGTTTTCCATAAGCCGTATAACCCGGTGTAAAAAAAGCATCACCCACCTTTTTACCATTGATCCTGGCCTCGTAAAGACCATGCGCCGTAACAAAAAGTACCGCACTGACAACCGATTTCCGAACCGTAAACGATTTCTTAAACACCAGGCAAGGCCGGTCCGATACTTCCACTTCAGAAGCCGGGCTGATCCAGGACGCGTTTTTAAAAACTGCCTGCGCAAAGCAATTACAGCAAAAGACCGACAGCGTTATCACCAAAAAATATTTTTTCATTTGATCTGAAGTTCCGTTCTGACACCCTGGTCGTTGACCCGGTAATATTTATCATTTTCGATCAGCAAAGCTTCATGCGCCTGCTCATGTTCATTCACATCCACACCGATCACCTTCCCGCCATATAGCATCGCTACATGGTCGATGATGTCATGGCCAACAATGATCTTTTTACAGTCATAGAAAGCCAGCGTCGAATCGATCACCGCCTCTGCAGCCTTCGGTTCCATAAAAAAACCTCGGTACCAGAACGGTGAAGTGGTGCCGCCGAACAGCAGGCTTACGGTGTTATTTTTAGCCCCGATCCAGCGGTCATAAAATGGACGGGCCAATTCATTGATCTCTTCAAGACTGAAATGCTGCGCGAGAAAATCCGGCGAAACGCCGCCATGCAATACCAGGAAGTCCCCGTCCTTTTCCATCACATTTTTACTGCGCAGCCAGTGGCCCAGTTCGGTGTCCGGCCCATACAAGTTCTTGTATTCCTCCTGCATAAATTTGGCATTGGCCATGTAAGCGGGCTGGACATAACGGAAGTCACCGCCCAGGTTCATGATATCATGATTACCCAAGATCACGTGCACATAACCACCCGAAGCCTTTGCCTCATCCTCCAGCTTATACAGCAGCCATAAATACTGGCTGACCTGTTTACCCCGGTCGAACAGGTCCCCCGCAACCATCAGTTGACCCTTACCGAAAGTCCAGCGGTATTGTTCATCAATGACGTGATTCGCCAACAGCAAATTCCGGAACGGCTCAAACTCACCTTCAATATCCGAAAGCACCAATACGTTAGCCGCCCCGGCAGAATTCATCGGCTCGTTATTGATCTGCTTTTTTAATTGAACCGTAAAATCCCATTCCGGATGACCGTCTACTTGCACTGGTAACATTTTTTTTGCTTTCACAGCAATACCAAAGCTGTCCCTAACCGCAACATAATCATCCCCTGACCGCACCACACTTTTGACGATTACTTGCCGACCCCTATAAAACACATAAGGGCCATCAACGACCTGCCCATACGCAGTTCCCGCAAACAGGCAACAAAGCACCAACAGCTTAAAAAAAATCTTTTTCATATTTTTCAGACAAAGGCATGGCCCGGCATTGCTGAAAATGCCCAACCAAACCCTTAAATTTTTACTTATTTGACAGGTATAGAAAAATCAACAGTTTCCGGTGGCAAACACTGATGATCGTTACAAGCCATGTATTCTAATGAACCCTTGACCACCGCCTCTTTAGCCTTCAACTTCACCTTTTGCTGAAAGATCACTTCCTTTTTAAATGTCAACACATAAATGCCAAACGTTTTTTCGAAGCTTTTTTTAGGTTTAGGTTCGCGCGGCTTGCCGTTTATTGTAAATTCAGAGGACTTTGCAAAAGAAAAACTAGTTTTCACCGGACCCCCATCTTCTTGGTAAGCTGAATAGATATGCCAGCCACTGTCTATCATTGCTTTGAAAAGTACCACGGCTTCTGTAGGAGATATTTTTTTAGCTGCACAACTCCATTTCACAGGAGTTTCTATTTGTGCCCTTGATGCATCAAGCGCAAACAAAAGAAAGGATGTTACTAGTATGTATCTTTTCATCAAGTTTGTATTTAATAAGTTTATAATTAAATAGTTGTTGGTTGGAATTACATCTCGCGTAATACCACAACCTCCCGTTCAAACTCTTCTTCAACAAAAGCTAGCCCATATTTTTTGAGTTCTTTATTCAGGCTTTGCATAGACCAATCATCTTTGCCCCATGCAATATCAATGTCTACCGTTCCCTGATATGTAGTTTCATTATATAAAGGCACTCTCAAATTTCTTCCAAAGAAATAATCGGAATAAACTTCAGAAAATAAAGATGCTATATCTCCCCCTTTTATCACCAATCTTCCATTTGCAACCTCGACCTGTTGTTTTAAATTGTCATTTTTCGACACTGGTTTTAGTTTTTGGTTGTTGGTCTGCCTTAAAACAAAACATTTCACTCTTCTCTTTTCTGTACTGCTTCTGATATTGAAGTATTGATCCAAATCTGCAATCATCTTTTTCTTAGCAGATATCGAGTCCGTTGCTGGTAGATCTGTTGCATAGCAGTATTGATTTTCTTTCTGCCACTTAAAAAACTCATCGAGCTTAAATCGATTCTGAAAATACTCTCTGGTTTGTTTTCCTTCAATTATTATGAGATCTGCATTCGGTCCGACGAGAGAGGTTGTTGATTTGCCCCAATAAGCGTTATCATATAACTCTGGAATGGAAAGGTTAATCGCCCTAATTCCAAAAACTTTCTTTGTTATGCTATCTCTCAACCAACTTATTCTATCATTCTCATGAACGACAACTGCTTCATCATATTTCGATAAAAATGAATATTTGATGAGGTGATCCTGATAGCCAATCCTATTTTTAATCCATGCTGACGGGACAATTGTAGGATAAACATAGTCAGTCACTTTTAAGTCATTGCCATTTAAAAATGATTTTATATTTTCTTCTGTCAACGGGTCTAAGCTTAGATATCTAAATTTTTGTTCTTTATCAATCCAAGCCTTGGTCCCTAAAAATCTTGTTTTAAAATAAGTTTTAAAAAAAACAGAATCTGAATATATAAAAGCAGATTTTTTCCCGGCTTCTATTATCTCTTTATTGGGGTATTTAGAATTTGACTGTTTTAAAAAAAAGGCCTTGATAAGTTCGACATTTTCTCCCTTAGGAGTAACGTAAACGATGTCTATTTTATCTTTATATTTTTGCTGTAACTGCAATGCATCTGGCATAGCCGCTATGCACGGTGGGCAGTATACACTCCAAAAATCAAAAATCAGATGCTTGCCCTTGTAGTCGCTTAAATGGCCCTTTTTGATATCCCCATTAGTATAGATATTAAATTCCATATCTGGCAACTGATCGCCAATCTTCAACACGAGATTGTTTTTTTGGGCAAAAAGATTGCAAATACTGCTGACGAATGTCAGCAGTATAATAAGAATTTGACGTTTTTTCATCTAATTAGGATATCCTGGATTCTGGGTTAAGTTGTGATTGGTAATTATTATAGATCGGGGTATGCAGTAAAGCTGGTCGTATGATTCCCAAGTCCCGCCTTTGGTTGTGGTTATCGAAGGCATTATTAAATCTGCCTGATTAGTTCTTTTTAAATCGTACCAACGATGGCCCCATTCACAAAACAATTCAATTTGTCTTTCATGGGCTACTGCCTTCAATGCATCGTTTTTAGAAAGGTTGTCTGAAATTACTGGAAGAGGATTCGGTATGTTTACTGAAGCTGGCCCTCTCGACCGCGCTCGAAGTACATTTAAATCTGCTATTCCGCTTGAGATATTGCCATTTTGTATCCTTGCTTCAGCTCTGATTAAATATTGTTC
>Ga0153956_1001772_pt1 | contig 17808 bp, 13 predicted proteins | sample TSFL040MetaG_FD_104704 | JGI IMG/M metagenome (GOLD analysis project Ga0153956, IMG submission 104704) | Attine ant fungus gardens microbial communities from Florida, USA - TSFL040 MetaG | ecosystem: Host-associated > Fungi > Mycelium > Unclassified | place: USA: Florida, Wekiwa Springs...
ATCCTCCACCACGTCTTCGACCGCTGGGAGCCCTGGGCGGGCGAACTGCGGACGCGCCAGACCGGCTCCTTGGTGGCGGACCGCCGCGGCCAGACCGCCGCCTACTCGCTCTTCGGCCTGCAGGAACGCGGGACGCTCTTCCTCGGCTCCGGCGAGGAGGTCTACGAGGGCATGATCATCGGCGAGAACGCCCGCGCCGACGACCTCGACGTCAACCCGACCAAAGCCAAGCAGCAGACGAACATGCGCGCCTCGAGCGCCGACGTCCTGGTCCGCCTCGCCCCCGCGACCCGCCTCACCCTGGAAGCCTCCCTCGAGTTCCTCCGCGACGACGAGTGCGTCGAAGTGACCCCCGAAGCGATCCGCCTCCGCAAGCTGATCCTCGACAAAGTCCCCCGCCTGAAGGCCTCCAAGCGCGGCAACTCAGCGCCGCGCTAGGAGCGTCGCCACCCCCGCGACGATCGTCGCGGGGTCGCGGTGGAACTGACGTTCCGTCACCCGGATCGTCTCGATGCCCGCGAGCGCGAAGTCGAGGTCCCGTTCGCGATCGACCTCGAACGCCTCGCGATTGCCATGCGTCGCAAACGAGTCAAGTTCCACCCCGAATCGGCGCTCCGGCCAGTAGACGTCGATCTCGTGACCGACCTCGTTCCAGCCCGTCGCGGGTCGCGGCAGGCCGGCGGTGACTAGGCGATCGACGAAGCGTCGCTCGAACTCCGAGCGCGCCCAGATCGGCCGCTCGTAGGTCGCAAGCGCGAAGCGGAGTCGCCTGGCGCCGTGGTGCCCTCGATTGCGTTCGATCACGGCGTTGATCGCATCGAGGTCGAGCAGCTTCTGATCTTCGGCGCGGGCCAACACCCGTCGCATCTGATCGCTCCGCAGCTTCCACGCGAGGTCGAGCAGCGTGCGCGCGACGGAAGTCACGGGGATCCCAAGAACCAATGCCCTGTCCGAGTCGTGCACGCTCCGAGCCCGATGGCGGGTTAATCCTTTCCACGTGGGATGGTGCCTCGAAACGGTGGCCGTGACATGGATCGGCTTCGGCGAGCCCGTCCATAGTCCCCACAACCACCCCGCCGTGTAGTAGCTCAGCAGGGCGCCGGGCCCGACCGCCAAAACGGCCGCGAGACATTCCCCGTGCAGGGAAAGGTTCGTATGCCCGACCGCGTACACGCCGTGATCGATCCGATGCAGTCGCCCGCCTTCAACGAGTCGCTTGACGCCCATGCGGGAATAGCCGAGCAGCTGCTCAAGCTGCCGAATCGAGACGACACCGTGTTGCCGTCGGGCCAGCTCCCCAAGCCGCTTCCCCCGCTCGTGCGGGCGACCTACGTTACGGCCACCGGAGCGCGGGCGACCCTCGTTATCAATCGGATTACCAGGGTCGCCCGCGGTCTCCACAGCGTTACTAAGGTCGCCCGCGGGGTGGATTTACCCCCCGCTTCGTCCCTTTTCGGCGCTATTTGGGGGGTTCTAGCTCGGCTTCGATGCCGTCGAGGAGGCGGTTCAGGCCGCGCTCGAAGCGGCCCGGTTGGTTGAGGAACTCGAAGACGGCGTCGAAGCTGGAGTCGATGTCCTCGCCGAAGAAGTCGTTGATGAGGGGGTACTGGCCGCTCGCGAGTTCGCGCTTGAAGAAGTCGAGGACCTCGGCCGGCCAGCCGCGCTCGTGCTCTTCCTGCTCCTGCACCTCGCGCAGGGAGTAGCCGAAGACGTAGTCGTCGACCTGGCCGATCAGTTCGAAGGTCTCGTTGCGGTCGAGGCCGAGTGGCGCGACCGCGCGCAGGGACTGCTCGAAGTGGCGCATGCCGCTCGGGCCGGGCCGGCCGTCGCCCATCCGCTCGAAGATCCAATGGTGGGCGGAGAAGACGTCGCGGGTGCGGGACGCGATCTGGGTCAGCGCGGTGCGCCAATCGTCCGAGAGCTCATCGTCGGGGACGAGCACCTCCGCCATCACCGCGTCGCTCATCAGCGTGATCAGCTCGTCCTTGTTGCGGACGTAGTGGTAGAGCGTCATCGTCCCGGCGCCCAGGCGCTGGGCGACGCGACGCATCGAGACGGCGTCGAAGCCTTCGGCGTCGGCGATGTCCATCGCCGCCCGGGCGATGTCGGCGCGGCTGTGGGCCGGGCGGCGCGAGGTCGGCTCCTGGCGGAACCAGACCATCGGCTCGACCTCGTCGAGCGCCGGGGCCTCACGGTCGGCGGCGTTCTGGGCCCGCTCAAGCGCGCGGGCGACCATCTCCCCCGCCTTGTCTTCGGCGTCCGCGACACCCTCGAGGGCGCGGGCGACCTTCGCCTGGGCGTGTTCGGAGCGCTCGCGGACCCGCCCTTCGGCCCGTTCGACCTTCTCCCGCGCCCGTTCGGCCCGTTCCTGGGCGCGTTCCGCATCGCGTTCGGCGCGTTTCCTGTCGCGCTCCGCGCTCTTGTCGTCGTGGGTGGATTTCGAATCGCTCGACATTTCGTACATCGTACTGCTACCTTGCTCGTACGCTGTACCACGACAACGTACGAGGTACGAAATGAATCAAGACACCCAGACTTCCCACGCCGTCGTGGCCGAAGGCCTCGGCAAGCGCTACGGCGAGCAGTGGGCTCTCCGTGAGTTCGACCTCGCGGTCCCGACCGGGTCGGTGCTCGGCCTGCTCGGCCACAACGGCGCCGGCAAGACGACGGCGATCCGCATCCTCACGACCCTGGTCTCGCCCACCGAGGGCACGGCCAAGGTGGCGGGGCACGATGTCCTCGCCGAACCGGACCAGGTCCGCGAGCAGATCGGGCTCACCAGCCAGGCGGCGACCGTCGACGGGCTGATGAGCGGCGCGGCCAACCTCGAGATGATCGGCCGCCTCTACCACCTGCCCCGCAAGGTGGCGAAGGCGCGGGCCACCGAGCTGCTCGCCGAGCTCCAGCTCGAGGACGCCGGCGACCGCCTGGTCCGCGACTACAGCGGCGGCATGCGCAGGCGGCTCGACCTCGCCGCCAGCCTCGTCGCCTCGCCCCCGGTCCTGTTCCTGGACGAGCCGACGACCGGCCTCGACCCGGAAAGCCGCAACGAGCTGTGGGACCTGCTCCGTCAGCTGGTCGGCGGCGGCACCACCCTGATCCTCACCACCCAGTACCTGGAGGAGGCCGACACGCTCGCCGACGACGTGGTCCTTCTCGACCACGGCAAGATCGTCGCCACCGGCTCGCCGTCCCAGCTGAAGGCGCAGCACGGCGGCGAACGCGTCGTCGTCACCGTCGATACGGCCGACGACCTCGGCCCGGCGGCGGATGCGCTCGGGAAGGTCGCGGCGGGCCGCGCCGAGATCGACCGCGAGGAGCTCCTCGTCACCGCGCCGGCGAGTGAATCGACGCGGCTGATCGAGGTCGTGCGGGCGCTCGAGGACGGGGGCGTCGACGCCCACGACGTACGGCGCCGCGAAGCGACGCTCGACGACGTCTTCTTCTCCCTCACCTCGCCGCGCGCCCGCGCCGCGAGCAACCAGACCACCCAGACCACCACCAGCACCGACACCGACCAGACCGACCGCGAGGAGGCGGCCGCGTGAACGCCAACGCCATTTCGGCCGCCACCCCACTGCCCAAGGCGCCCGCCGGGCCCGCTCGCCTGCGCTGGCTGGCCTCCGACGCCTGGGTGCTGGCGAAGCGGCAGTTCGCCCACATCCGCCAGATCCCGGAGAAGCTGTTCGACGTCACCCTGCAGCCGGTCATGTTCGTGCTGCTGTTCGCCTACGTGTTCGGCGGCGTCATCCATGTGCCGGGCGGCGGCGACTACCACGAATACCTGATCGGCGGGATCATCGTGCAGACCCTCGCCTTCGGGATGATGGGGCCGGGAGTGTCCCTGGCCACCGACCTCGGCGAGGGGATCATCGACCGCTTCAGCTCGCTGCCGATGTCCCGGCCCGCGTTCCTGATCGGACACCTCACGGCGGAGTTCACGGCCACCTTGCTGGCGATCGCGATCATGGTCCTCAGCGGGCTGATCGTCGGCTGGGGGATCACCTCCACCCCGCTCGAAGCGCTCGCCGGCTTCGGCCTGATCTTCCTGATCGCGATCACGTCGATCATGCTCGGGACGATGGTCGGGGTGATCGCCCGGTCCCCGGACGCGGTCCAGGGCATCGCCTTCGTCGCGGTGTTCCCGCTGACCTTCGTCGCCAACACGTTCGTGCCGGTCGGCGGGCTGCCCGACGGCCTCCGTCAGGTCGCCGAATACAACCCGATCAGCGCCTGGGCGGCGGCGATCCGCACCCTGTTCGGCAACCCGACCGCGATCCCCGACAACGCGGCCTGGCCGCTCGAGCACCCGGTGATCGCCTCCGTCGCCTGGTGCGCGGTGATCCTCGCCGTGGTGACCCCGCTCGCCCTGCGGGCCTACCGCCGGCGCACGACGGGCTGAAGACGTCAAACCCGAGCGCGCCCTGGAGCGCGCTCGGGTGACGTCGGCTCAGACGGTGGCGGCCGCCTGGGCTGCCTGCGAGGCCTCGGCGGCTTTCGCCTCCGGGGTGACCTCGTCGATGTTCCGCGGCAGCAGCACCTCTTTGGCGATGACCAGGCGCTGGATCTGGCTGGTCCCCTCGTAGAGCTGCATGATCTTCGCGTCGCGCATCAGTTTCTCGACCGGGTACTCCTTGATGAAGCCGTACCCGCCGTAGACCTGCACGGCGTCGGTGGTGACCTCCATCGCCGAGTCGGAGGCGAAGCGCTTGGCCTCCGAGGAGCGCAGCGTGTTGCGCTGGCCCTGGTCGAGCTGGACGGCCGAGTTCCAGGTCAGCAGCCGGGCCGCGTCGACCTTGGTCGCCATGTCGGCGATCATGAACTGGATCGCCTGGTGCATCGCGATCGGCACGCCGAACTGGACGCGTTCCTTTGAGTAGTCGCAGGCGAACTCGAACGCCGCGCGGGCGATCCCGGTGGCCATCGCCGCGACGCCCGGACGGGTGCGGTCGAGGGTCATCATCGCGAGTTTGAAGCCCTTGTTTTCTTCGGCGAGCAGGTTCTCGGCGGGCACCTCGACGTCGTTGAAGGAGATCGTCGCGGTGTTCGACGCCCGCTGACCCATCTTGTCCTCCTTCTTGTCGACGGTGACCCCGGGGGAGTTCGCGTCGACGACGAAGGCGGACATGCCGCGGTGACCGGCGTCCGGGTCGGTCTTGGCGTAGACCGTGAACCAGTCGGCGTAGGTGCCGTTGGTGATGAAGCACTTGGAGCCGTTGAGGACGTACTTGTCGCCCTGCTTGACCGCGCGGGTCTTCATCCCGGCGACGTCGGAGCCGGCGTCCGGCTCGGTGAGGCAGAAGGAGGCGAGCTTGAAGTCTTCGACGAGGCCGCCGAGGTACTTCTTTTTCGTCTCCTCCGAGCCGCCCAGGCCGACCGGCGCGGCCGCCAGCCCGTTCGCCATCAGCGAGGTGCCGATGCCGGAGCAGCCCCAGCCGATCTCCTCCTCGATGATGCAGCCGGAGAGGTAATCGAGGCCCGGGCCGCCGTAGGCCTCCGGGACGTGGGTGTTCATCAGGCCGACGTCCCAGGCCTTGCGCAGCACCTCGTCGGGCCAGGTGCCGTCCTTGTCGTACTCCCAGGCGACCGGGCGCATCTCTTTCTCGGCGAAGGAGTGCGCGAGCTCTCTCAAGTCTTTCTGTTCGTCGGTCAGGGTGAAGTCAACCACCGCGTGAAGCTCCTTTTGGTTGCGAGGATGTGCCCGATTGACTGGTCAGTCAACCAGGAGAAGAGTAACGGATACGCTGTGGCCGTGGGACTCGTGATGACGCTTTCCGTAGGGGTGAAGGCGGCGGCGGTGCTGATCTTCACCGGGGTGGTGGCCCCGCTGGTCGGCCTTGGGCTGAAGCGGGTGACCGGCGGCTGGGACGCTTACGGGGGCGGCGCCTTCGCGATCCTGCGCGATCAGCCCGCCCGCAAGGGGGCGGCGCCGCAGTCGACCGACCCCGCGATCCAGGCCGCTGAGGTGCGCCAGATGCTGGAGGCGAAGGCGGCGCGGCGGGAGGAGCGGGGCGAGCCGGCGCTCGACGTCGAGGCCGAGTCGGCGCGCCTCCTGGCGGCGGCCGCGGAGCACGCCCCGGCGGCCCACGACGACGAGCTGCGGAGCGAGGTGCGCCAGCTGGTCATCGCCCGCAACGAACGGCGGCGGCGGGCCGGCCTCGAGCCGCTCGACGTCGAGGCCGAGACCGAGCGCCAGCTGGCCGAGCTGAACGGCTGAGCGGCGGCGCCGACCGGGGGACGCGCGGCCGCGCGAACGTTCTAAGATCGCGCCCGTGCCTGCCGATCCCGAGGAGAACCTCTACGAGGTCGAGGAGCTGCTGAACCAGCCCGGGACCTACTTCAACCCGCAGACCGAGGTCGTGGTCATCGTCGACGACTCCGCCTCGATCGACCAGGAGGTCTTCAACATGGAGGCCTACGAGGGTGCCGAGTGGGTGCGCATCTCCGACGACGTCCCGATCGACGAAGACGGCCGTGATCGCGCGCTGGAGGCCTTCCAGACCTCCTACCACCCCGGCTCCACCGGCTCCGTCTCCGAGACCGCCCTCGAACAGGGCGACGAAGAGCTCGACGAGGACGAGGACGGCCAGGACCCCGGTCGCGAGGACGCCGACGGCGTCGTCCCCGAAGACTGACCCTCCGCGTACACACCGCCGTACCCACAGCGGCGCGGCCGGGCGCTAGGTTGGATCGAAATTCTCGATCGAACCGAAGGATGACGATGGCGGCGACGACGATCACCGAGCACGAGGCCGAGCAGGTCGAAAAAGCGAACGCGACCGGCAAACAGCCCGTCGTCTTCGTCCACGGGCTGTGGCTGCTGCCGAGCAGCTGGGACCGTTGGGCCGCGGTCTTCAAACGAGCTGGCTACGTGACCCTGACCCCCGGCTGGCCGGACGACCCGGACACCGTCGCCGAGGCGAAAGAGCACCCGGAGGTCTTCGCCCACAAGTCGATCGGCCAGATCGCCGACCACTTCGACGAGGTGATCGGCGGGCTGAAGAAGAAGCCGGCGGTGATCGGCCACTCCTTCGGCGGGCTGCTCTCGCAGATCCTCGCCGGCCGCGGCCTCTCGGCGGCGACCGTCGCCTTCGACTCGGCGCCCTTCCGCGGCATCCTGCCCCTGCCGATCTCCTCGCTGAAATCAGGCAAACCGGTGCTCGGCAATCCGGCCAACCGCGGCCGCGCCATCCCCCTCACCTACGACCAGTTCCGTTATTCCTTCGCCAACACGATCGACGAGGACGAGGCGAAGCAGATCTACAACGAATTCTCCGTCCCCGGCGCCGGCGTGCCGCTCTTCCAGGCGGCCAGCGCCAACCTCAATCCGTGGACGGAGGCGAAGGTCGACCACAAAAACCCCGACCGCGTCCGATGCTGATCGTCTACGGGACCAGCGACCACGTCTCGCCGAAGGCGATCAACGAGGCGATCTTCAAGAAACAGGAGAAAAACAAAGGCGCGACCGAGCTGGTCGAGATCGAGGGCGCGAGCCACGGCCTGACGATCGACCACACGTGGCGCAAATCCTGCGACACCGCGCTCGGGTTCGTCAAGCGCTACGTCTGATGGATCTCGGACTGGAGGGCAAGGTCGCCGTCGTCACCGGTGCCGGCAAGGGCATCGGGATGGCGGTGACGCGGGCGCTGGCCGAAGAGGGCGCGCGGGTCGTCGCCGGCTCGCGCTCGACCGCGAGCCTCGAGGGGCTGGAGCGGGTGACGCCGGTCGCCGTCGACCTCGCGGCGGCCGGTGGCCCGGCCGAGCTGGTGGGGCGCGCGGTCGAGGAGTTCGGCCGCGTCGACGTCCTCGTCAACAACGTCGGCGCGGTGAAGATCCGCACCGAGGGCTTCCTCGCGATCGGCGACGAGGAGTTCGAATGGGCGATGCGGATGAACTTCTTCATCGCCCTGCGGACGACGCGGGCCGCCCTGAAAGCGATGGTCGAGGCGGGCTCGGGGGCGATCGTCAACGTCGCCTCGGTCAACGCCTTCTTCGAGCCCGACGGCGGGACGATCGACTATGGCGCGGCGAAGGCGGCGCTCCTCAACCTCGCCAAGAGCCTCTCGCAGGAGTTCGGGCCGCAGGGGATCCGGGTCAACTCGGTCTCCCCCGGCCCGGTCGCGACCGACCTCTGGCTGGGCGAGCACGGGGTCGCCGAGACCGTCGCCGCGGCGACCGGCACCGACGCGGACACCGCGCGCGAGCAGGTCATCGCCGGGATCGGCGGCTTCGCCACCGGCAAGTTCACCCAGCCTGAGGAAGTCGCCAACATCGTCGCCTTCCTCGCCTCCGAGCGGAGCGCCAACGTCACCGGCGCCAACTACCTGATCGACGGCGGCCTGATCAAGACGACCTAAGCCGAACGCCGTCTCCGCCCGGTGCCAACGATTTCAGGTTGGCGACGAGGTAAGCAGAGGGCACGGCGGCGAGACTGCTCAGCACCTCGCCTCCGGTCGGCTCTGTGATTGCCATGGACGCGGCGAACTCCGCGCGTTTCGCGCACTCGGCGACGACTCGGTCCAGGGCGCCGGTGTCTCGTATGGCCTTCATCACCTCGCCGGGCCCCCGGTCCTCGACACTCTGACGGGCCAGCAGCGTCGGCAGGCCAGGGTCGGCCTGGGCCGCGTACAGCAGCGCCAGCGGATAAGTCCCCGGCTTCAGGCCCGCGCCCGCCTCCGCGGTGCCGCCCGCTTCATCGACCGCGAGGTCTACGGTCTCTTCAGCGAGCCGAATCGCCAGGCCAAGCTCGAGTGCGTACCGCTGCAGCGAGGGAGGAAGGAGGTGCCCTCGCCCGGACAGCCCCATACCCAGCTGGACCGCGAATTTCAGCGCCGCGCCGGTCGTCTCGCGTCCGGCCTGCACCCAGTCGGCCGGCGGGCGGTCGGCGGCGAAACGGGCCGCGGAGTCCCGCATGCCCCCCTGGCATCCCTGCTGACAGGCCAAGGCCAGCGCGGAGACCGCATCCGCGCCCAGTTTCGTCGTCGCCCTCAACGCGCAGGTGGCGGCAAAGTCGGCGGTGAGGATGGCGAAGGCGTTGTTCAGTTTCAGCGGCCTCGTCGGCGTCCGGTCCACCATCATCGTCAACAGCTCCGGGAGAGCCCCCAGCGACTCCGCGGCGATCGACGCATCGAGCACGGCGCCACCGGGCGGCTCCTTCTCGACGCCGACGGTCGCCAGGACGACCGCCGCGTACATCGGCCCGAGATGCTTCCGGACGGTGAGATGGATTACCTCACTGACGAACGGCAGCCGGTTCGAGAGGGCACCGAGAAGGGCCCCGTTGGCCTGCTCGAGACCAGCCGTGAAACCCTCCCCGTGCATCCGCAACGCCTCCCAGGCGGGAGTCCCCCGGGCGCTGGTCTCGTAGGCCGAGGCCCACACCATCCTCTTGACGGCCCCCAGGAACGGCTTCGGCGCGGTCCCGGCCGATCCACGCACCCCCTTGGTCACCTCGACCGACCAAGCCCGGTTCAACATCGAAACGTCGATTCCGAGTTGGGGGAAAGGCCGACGCACCTCACCGTCCTGCCGAGCCAGACCGACCCGACGCCGCAGCAGCTGCGCGTGAACCTCCTCGGCGACCAGTTCACCGCCGCGCATCGCGAAAGAGATGCCCTCGCCGGTGAGGGAATGGGTCGTGCCCGCGGCATCGCCAGAGAGAAAGACACCCGGAACCTCGGAGCTCTCGACGCGCTCGCGGATTCCCAGGGGAGATCCGCACGGTTGGCCGAGGGGACGCAAGGCGCCGAAGCGATGCATCGACTTCGTTTCGAGTTCCGCGAGGAAGAGGCTGAAGACCTTGGTCAGCGAAGGCATCCGGTGCGCACCGTCGCGATAGAAGCCCAGGCCGATGTTGGCGGTGTGCTCCTCGACCGGAAAGACCCAGCCGTAACCGGAGAGGACGGTGCTCCCGAATTCGAGCGGGACGTAGCAGTCGAAGACCGGGTCGAGGGGCTTCTCGACCGCGAAGTATTGGCGAACCGCGTAGGCCGCGGGCTTTGCGCCGGCGGGGACGACCGTGCGCCGGATACGCGAGGTGGCGCCGTCGGCGGCCACGACCGTGCCCGCCTGCACACAGCTGCGCTCCCCATCCGCTTCGACGACGAGCCGGTGGCCTCCGTCGGATTGTGCGATCGCGTCGACCCTGCCTCGCAGCAGCCTTGCCCCGCGAAGCCGGGCGGCGCCGACGAGCGCGGCGTCGAACTCTTCCCGGGTGATGCAGCGGGGCAGCGGGCGGTTCGCCGATGAGCTGAAGTTGGTGACGCTTTGCCGGCGGTGACTGAGCACCAGCCTGATGCCCTCGATCCCCTGCCTCGCCTCGATCAGATCACCGAGCCCGAGCCTCTCGGCGGCGGCGACCGCAGGGTACATCAGACCATCGCCACAGGGCTTCGGGCGCGGGAACTGGTCCTTGTCGACGATCAGTACGTCGCGGCCCGCCTCCGCCAGCACGGCCGCCGCGGTGCTGCCCGAAGGACCACCTCCGACCACGACGATCTCGGCTTCATCGCGAACCGGCAGTCGAGGATTCATTTCGGCACCATTCCCTCCACCCGGATGGACACTTGTCGCGCCAGCGCGACCAGGCGCTCGCCATGCTCCGGCATCGGACTGACCGGCGGCAGGGAGCTTTCGGCACGTGCGATCCAGGCCACGCACTCACCGAGGGCCGCGTCGATGCCTCCGACCTCCTTCACACGCTCCACCAGGCCGGGCAGCTCGTACTCCTGCGGACCCCGGGCGAGCGCCTGGCGCAGTTCATCGTCCTGCTGCAGCGCGTAGATCACCGGCAGGGTGATGACGCCCTGGCGCAGGTCGCTGCCGGCGGTCTTCCCAGTCAACGCCGGATCCCCGACCAGATCGAGCACGTCGTCGGCGATCTGGAACGCCATCCCCACCGCTTCGCCGTAACGGCCGAGACTCTCGGCGTGCTCATCCGAGGCACCGCCCGCGGTTGCCCCCAGCCAGCCCGCGAAAGCGATCAGGCAGGCGGTCTTCGCCTCGATCGCCTCCAGGTAGCGCTCGTAGGTGCGGCCGGTGTCGTAGAGGTCGCGGGTCTCGAGGATCTCTCCTTCGCAGACCTTCCCAGCGACCCCTCCAAAGCGTGCCGCCGCCTTGTCGCCGATCCCGGCAACCAGCTCGATCGTGCGCCCGAAGAGCCAGCCCCCGGCCAGGCTCGCCGCGAGGTTTCCCGCGTGCGCCCCGATCGTCGGCTTCCCGCGACGCATCTCACCGTCGTCGACGACGTCATCGTGGGCGAGCGTCGCGGCATGGAAGAGCTCGATCGCCACGGCCGCGTCCCTGACCAGCGGATCGTTCGGCCGCTCGCCGTAGCCCGCGGCGTCGAAGGTCAACGCCGCCCGGAAGCGCTTGCCTGGGGTGCCGACGATGTACGTGCAGCTGCCCCGAAGCGGGCTGTCGTCTGCGAGGAAGTCAATCGCAGCGGTGAGATCTTGCTCCCCTAGCAACGCTTCTCCCCGATCGCATTTTTGCCTTCTATCTCTTCAAGTAGCGAAAAGTTCCCTGAGCGAATATACAGTGCGAGAAATCTCGTGTCACCTAAAGCCAAGAGGACATAGGAAGAGCACACATGCGGCGGCCGCCGATCGGGGCCCGATATCCACGGTTGGTCCTCGGACTGGCCATCGGCTGCCTGGCGATCCTCGGGGTCGTCGGCATCGGCGTCGAGAAGAAGCTCGAACCGACCAACCTCACCGTGCCCGGAACCGAATCGTTCGTCGGCAACCAGATGATCGCCGCGCATTTCGGCCAATCGGCGCCGTTCTCGATCCTCCTCCACGGACCGGCCGCGGCGCTCGAACGGGAAGGGCCGCGACTGGTCGAACGCCTGCGACGCGTCCCCAGGGCCACCACGATCTCACCGTGGGACCGTGGCGCCGGGCTGGAGACGCTGCGTCCACACCCCCGGACCGCGTTGATCCTCGTCGACTTCCACGTCTCGGCGGGACCGGCGATCAGCTGGGCGGCGCCGTACGTCGAACGGATCGCGGCAAGCGTGCCGCCTCCGATCGAAGCTCGCGCCGCGGGCTTCGCCAGCGTCGCGAGGGCGATCCAGGACCGATCGGTCGAAGTGACCCGACGAGGCGAGGAGATCGCGACGCCGATCCTGCTGCTCGTGCTGCTGATCGTCTTTCGCTCGCCGATCGCCGCGGCGATCCCGCTCCTCTTCGGGGCCACCACCGTGATCGGCGCCCGGGGAGTCATCTCGGTCCTTGCCTCGCAGGTCGAAATCAGCGCCTTCGCGCTCAGCATCGCCTCGATGATCGGCCTCGCCCTCGGGGTCGACTACGCGCTCCTCATCGTCTCGCGATTCCGCGAGGAGCTCGACCGGGGCGCGACGCCGGTCGAGGCCGCCACCGTGACCCGGATGACCGCCGGGCGCACGACCGTGTTGGCCGGAAGCACCCTCTTCATGGCGATCCTGATCGCCGTCTTCCTCGTGCCGGGGATGCTGCTCTTCTCCCTCTGCACGACCGTGGTGGTGGTCGTCGCGCTCGCGGTCGCCGGACCGTGGCTGGTCGGGCCGGCGATCCTCGTGCTCGTCGGCAACCACATCGACCGCTGGCGGATCGGCCGCAGGGACCCGACTCGGACCCGCTGGCTCGCGGTCAGCCGCAGCGCCTTGCGCCACCGCTACGGCGCGCTGGCGATGAGCGGGATGATCCTGATCCTGGTGGCGGCGCCGGCCCTGGCGCTCGCGACCGGACCGCTGACGATCAAGCAGCTTCCGGCGGATGACCCGGCCCGGCAGAACGTCGAAGCGATCGAAGCAGCCGTGGGCGGCGGCTGGATCTCCCCCGCCGTGGTCGTCGCGGTGGACCGTGACGGGCCGATCACCGCACCGAAGAAGCTCGCCGTCCTGCGTTCCTGGCAGTCGACCGTCGCCGGCTATCCCGACGTCAAGGCGGTCATCGGTCCCGGCAAGATTTCGAAGCGGGTCTCCCCCCTGGTGCGCAGCGGCCGTGAATTCGTCGCCGACCACGGTTCGGGCAGCCGGCTCGCCCACCGCCTCGGTCGAGCCGAAGTCGGACTGTCCCGGCTCAGCCGGGGACTCAAACGCGCCAGCCAAGGTGCCCTGCACCTGGCGCAGGGCAGTGGCCGTGCGCAGACGGGCATCCAGCGGATCGACCTGGGCCTCGCCCGTGCCGGCAGCGCCGGCGATGCCGCTCGGGGAGAGCTGCAGAAGTTCAGGCGCGGAGCGCATCGGCTCGCGGCCGGCCAGCGCTCGGCGGGGGTCGGCTCCTCGGTCCTCTCCCTCAGCACGGAAAATCTCGACTTCGAAGTCCGCCGGCAGCTTCTCCCGGCGGCGCGGCAGCTGACGCGCTCGCTCAAGGAAGCGGGAAAGCCGTCCCCGGCAGACGCCGCAGCCGCGACGACGATAGCCCGACTGGAAGCCGCGTGGGCGGAAGTGAGCGCGATCGAGAGCACGACCGATGATCCCCGTCTCCAGGCCCTGGCAGGGGACATCCGAGAAGCGCTGGCCGCCGCCAGCGGCACCGATCCGGTCACCGGCGCCCCCTACTCCCCCGGCTACGAAGGGTTGGCGAAGGCGCTGAAGGGAGCGCGGGTCACGCTCGACAAGCGCGCCGAGGAAGCGAAGATCCTCGAGGGACGGCTGCGGGGGACGCTGGAAAGCGTCGCGTTCCTGCGCCACCTGACGCGCTCGCTGAAGGCCGGAGTCGCCCGCCTGGAAGACGGCAGCGACCGGCTGGCGAGCGGTTCGGACCAGATCGTGGCGGCGGCCGCGCGCCTACGGACCGGCTTGGCGCGGCTTCGGGCGGGCACTCGCCGCCTCCGCGATGGCCTCTCGCGTCTCGTCGGCGGCGACGAACGACTGGCGAAAGGGCTTTCGCTCGCCTTCCATCGGACCCGGCCGCTTCCCCGCCAGGCAAGCGAGGCCGAGGTCAGGGTGACCTCCGCCCGCCGAGATCTCCGGCGCAACACGCCGGGACTATTCGATTCCGGCTACTTCGTCCTCTCGGCCCTGGACGGAGCCCCGCCGGCCCAGCGTGCGTTGACCACCCAGGCGCTCGACGTCGAAGGGGGCGGTCAGGCGGCCAAGATCCTGATCGTCGCGAAGGGGAAGCTGGACAAGCCCGGGATGTTCGGCCTCGACAGCAGGCTTCGCCGCAGCGCCAAGGTGCTGGCCCGGCGCACCGGGACGAAGACGGCGGTGACCGGCGGCATCGCCGAGACGGTGGACTACTCGTCGGCGACCAGCGCCCGCCTGCCGATCTTGGTGGTGGCCATCACCTTCGCGACCTTCCTCGTGCTGCTCGTAATCCTTCGCGCATTGCCCCTGGCGGCGATCGCGATCACCCTCAACCTCTTTGCCGTCGCCGCCGCATTCGGCGTCTTGAGGATCATGTTCGTCGTGCCGGAAGGCTGGCCGCTGGGCGGTACCGATCACCTGGACCCGGTCGGTGCGGCGGGAATCTTCGGCGTCGTCTTCGGCCTCTCGATCGACTATGCGGTGTTCCTCTTGATGAGGATGCGCGAAAGCTGGGAGCGGGACGGAGACCATCTCGCCGCGATCTCCTACGGCCTCGAGCGAACCGCCGCGGTGATCACCGGCGCGGCGACGATCATGGCCGTCGTCTTCGGCGTCTTCGCGACGGCATCGATCACCAGCGTCGCCCAGTTCGGCGTCGGCCTGACGGTGGCGGTCCTCATCGATGCGACCCTGATCCGGCTGGTCCTGCTGCCGACGCTGATGGCGGCCCTGGGCCCACGGGTCTGGTGGCTGCCGAAGTGGCTCGACCGACTCCTACCGCGCCTCAACGTCCACGGTTCGGCAGTCCACCCCCGCAGCGCCCCAGCAGGCGCGGGTGAAGGACCTTGACGGCGCCGTTCTGAGCTTCGAGTTCGATCGTCGAGCGACGCGGTCGCCGGCACACGCTGGTCGAATTCTGGAGCAACCCACGGGAGCCGCCGAAAACCCTGAGGACGAACTTGCTGATCGCCGCATCGGGAAGGCCGGAGAGATCGGCACTGATGCCCCCGTGCGATGAGCCAACCTCGCCGGCAAGGGCGAGGTGGAGCTGGCCATGGAGATCGGCGACCAGGTCCGGAAGTCGATGGTCGGAAGCACGGAGGTAGATCGGACCAGACAAGGGCCGGTCGAGCAGCGGCGTGTAGGCGGTGACGTGGCCGTAGACCGAATTGCGCGGGCAGGATTCGCCGGCGAACTGGGCCCGGGTGCAGATGCCCTCGATGTTCGTGGTGTCAAGAAACTCCGAAGGAGGCAGGTCGACGCGGACCCGAGCGACGTTCGAGCTGTTCGGCGGCATCCGCAGAGCCGCGCGCAGACCTGGATGCTTGCCGCGGCCGGTCCTCCCGCGCAGGCGGAGGGACAGCCGGGGCAGGAAGCTGAGCTTGCCGCACCCGAATGCCCGGTAGGGCGCCGCCACCGAGGCGTTCCGCCCGAACACGGAGGAGACGGTGGCGTCGATGGCACCCGCCTTGCAGCCGGTCGGGTTCAACGTGAAGTCCGGTCGGTTCAAGACCACGGCGATCGAGCGGACGTCGAGCGAGACCCCTTCGAGGACCGTCGGCAGAGGGTCGCTGGAGACCGAGATACGGCCGGTTTCAAGGTCGATGCCGAGGCCCGCCCTGACCACGACGGTTCCCAGGTCGTAAGGCCCTGCCACGGCGGGTATGACGACCGCGAGCGAGACCGGTGCACCACGGTAGGGACCGGCCAGGTACACCTTTCCGCGGATGTAGAGGGGCCCGGGGCCCGCACCGACGCCGACCGTAGCTTCGCCCACCTGCGCAGCTTCCTGACACGACGGCTGGGCGATCTCGTCCTGTCCCGTTCCGGTGGCGGCGGCGGCCAAGGCTTGATCGGGACAGTAGGGAATTCCCGCCAGTTTCCCGAGCAGGCCTGGTGGAGGAACGATCTGGAGGCCGGCGAGCTGCTGCGAGCCGTCTTCGCGTCGGAGTTCGAACGAGAACGGGGAGAACGTCCCCGCCAGGGATGAAACCGTCCCGGCCGACAGGGAAGGTTGGTTCGGGGCGTCCCCTTCTCGCCCTGGGCACGGAGACCCGTTTGGCCCCGAGTCGATTCGGTATGAATCGTTGGTGTGGACCGGCGGCCCCGACTGCGGCGCCGACCACGGCGTCAAGGTCCCTTCGGTCGAATAGACACCGCAAGCGGGCGGGGTCCGCAAGATCGCCCGAGACCCGCCGAAGAAGTCAAGGTTGAAATCTTCGACGGGTAGCTGCGGATCTTCGCTGAAGCTCGTCGTCAACTGACCGGTCTGACCATTGGGGTCGATGCGGCCGGGGAGCTTCACCACAACTCCGGTTTCCGGGTCGTCGAGGGTCAGGTAGATCGCGAAAAGAGTGCCGAAGGGATTGTCGTGTGGGGTGGCGACGTAGATCCCACCGTGGAGCGGATGGTCGAGCAACGGCGTGACGACTTCGGCCGTGCCCACCTTGGAGACGTCCGGACAATGCGCCGGACCTTCGCTGTCGAGGGCGACCTGCTGGGGTGAGCACCCGACCAGACCGTCGGCCGCGGGCGGGTTGATCACCATCCCTGGATCGGTCTTCACGACCACGTCCCTGAGGTCCGCGACCGAGTCTTCTTCCACGTCTTCGTTCTGGGGAACATGGATGTGAACTTGGAGCCCAGTCGGCGAGTCTGCCTCGGTCGAGGTCGGGCGCCATTCGAGCGTCGGCTTGAATTCGAGCTTGTCGCAACCGGTGATCGCGGGCATTTCGAACGTCCTGGAGACGAACACACCTGGCGCCTGGTAGGTGTCGGCACTCCCCCGGGCGATGAGCGGGCCGAGGCACGCCGTCGGGTTGCGAAGCAGCGGCTTGAGCGGTGCCGTCGAGGGGCAAGGGGTTTCGAATTCAGGGCAACTGCGCTGCTGGTCGTGCCTCGGGTCGGCGGGGACTCCCCAGAGTCGAGCCGTGACGCCGACGATCCGTGCTTCTTCGGTGATCTCGAACCCCGCGGAGGTGGTGCCGTAGTCGGTCGCGGAACGGATGTGGGAGTCGGAAGAGGAGTACGGAAAGGTGCTCGAGTAGCGGCTGGTCACCCCGCGGGGCGGGACGGCGTTATAGAGGGGGCGGGTGAACCTGTTGGGCACCACGCCTCCTTCTTCGAAGTATTCGCTCGTTATCGTCCCCACTTGGGTGTCCGGCGGGCACGTTTCCTCGTCGACCATGTAGCCGGGACAGCGGGGCACGGCAGTCGTGCTGCCCACGCGTCCGGCCGGCTGTTCGGTGATCAGGTCCCTCAGGAAGGCCTCGAGGCTGACCGCGGTTTCGCCGCCTGCCGCGGGGACGGTCGCGTGGTTGAAGGTGTAGTGGGTGATCGATTCGAATGGGTGACCGCCCGCCTGCGTGAAGGGCTTCCCTTCCGCATCGACCATTTCCATCGAGAAGGATTCGATGCCGAAGGTCGAGAAGCTCTCGTCTTCGCCGCGCAGCACGCCACTCGAGTTGGTCAAGACGAAGCGGTAGTGATAGGTGGAGTCCGGACTGAGCGAGCCGACATCGGAACGGGCGATCTGGGGATTGCCCGCGGCACCCAGAACGGAGGAGCACGGCAATGCCACCGCTTCGGCATATTCGGAGGCCTTGAAGGCCGCCGCCGTCACGTATTCCACTTCGCATTCGGTTTCGATGCCCAGCGTGTCGACCTTCGCTTCCAGGGTGGCGCTGCTGAAGTGGGGATAGGCCCACTGGGCCTCTATCTGTTCCGCGGTGAGCGCCTGCGCCTGTGTCGGGCCCGACAAGGAAAGCGCCACCAGCAGCACGAGGAAGCAGGCG
>Ga0153956_1001773_pt1 | contig 17807 bp, 14 predicted proteins | sample TSFL040MetaG_FD_104704 | JGI IMG/M metagenome (GOLD analysis project Ga0153956, IMG submission 104704) | Attine ant fungus gardens microbial communities from Florida, USA - TSFL040 MetaG | ecosystem: Host-associated > Fungi > Mycelium > Unclassified | place: USA: Florida, Wekiwa Springs...
CCGGGATCGGCCGGAAGGCGAAGCCGCCCAGGTACTTCTGCCACCGCGGGACCTGGCGCTCGTGGAAGCCGTCGGGGCGGCCGAAGCCCTCCAGGCCGCGGGCGCGCCAGTCGACGCCGCCGAGCAGGGCGATGCCGCGGACGATCTCGCGGCCCAGCTCGGCCCGCGCGGCCGGATCGCGGTCGAAGGGTTCGGGCCCGCGCGGCGCCTCTGAGGCCGGCGACCAGCCGTCGACCAGCTCCATCACGTAGAAGGGCGCGCCGAGCACCGCCTCGTCCTCGCAGAAGCCGAGCAGGCGGGCGTGGGGGACGTCGGTCCCGGCCAGGGCACCGAGCACGCGCGCCTCGCGGGCGATCGTCTTCGCCCGCTCCGGCGAGTTCGCGGGCGGCCGCCGCAGCACCATCGACTCGTCCCTGCGCCGCAGCCGGTAGACCTCGTTGGTCGCGCCCCCGGCCAGCGGCTCGACCGCGAGCTCCTCGCCCGCGCCCGGCAGCCCGGCCGCGTCGAGCCAGCCGACCAGCCGCGCGCGCTCGCCCGCCTCAAGCACCGACGAGCTCCTTCGCCCACTTGTAGTCCGGCTTGCCGTTGTCGAAGCGGCGGATCGCCGGGACCCACTCGACCGCCTTGGGGATCTTGTAGCCGGCCAGGTGCTCGTCGCAGGCGGCCCGCAGCGCGTCGCGGTCGAGCCGCTCGTCGCCGCGGGCGACCAGCAGCGCCACCACCTCCTGGCCCCAACGCTCGCTGGGGCGGCCGAAGACGAGCGCGTCGGCGACCTCCGGCAGCGCCGCCAGCACCCCCTCCACCTCGTCGGCGTAGATCTTCTCGCCCGCCGAGTTGATCACGTTCGACTCGCGGCCGAGGAAGGTGATCGCCCCGCTCGCGTCGACCTCCGCCTTGTCGCCGGAGATCGCCAGCCGCCGCCCGCCGACGACCTTGAAGGTCCGCTCGGTCCGCTCCGCGTCGTTCAGGTAGCCGCGCGGCAACTCGCCCGCGTTGGAGAGCCAGCCGACGCCGGGGTGCTCGGCGTCCAGCACCATCGAGTGGTCCTCGCTGACCACGCAGGTGCCGGGGCCGGGGGAGAAGTGACTCTGGCCGGTGCTGGTCTGCAGCGCCTGCGGCCCGGTCTCCGAGGAGCCCAGCGCGTTCACGAGTTTCAGCCCGGGGAAGTAGCCCTCCAGCCCGCGCCAGGCGGAGTTCGACAGCACCGCTCCGCTGCTGAAGATGTAGGCCATCTTCTCCGGCGCCGGCTCGCCCTCCTCCAGCGCCTCGAGCAGCGGCTTGGCGAAGGCGTCGCCGACGATCGCCATCCAGGTAATCGCCTCCTTGCGGCAGAGCTCCAGGGTGCGAGCGGCGTCGAAGCTGTGGTCCTCGCTGAGGACGAGCGTCCCGCCGCGCGCCCAGGCCCCGTAGGAGAACCAGGCCGCGGTCCCGTGCATCAGTGGCGGCGCCGGCAGGGCCCGCAGCCAACCGCGCCGGGGCGCGTCCGAGGCCGCCTGCTCCAGCGAGTCGATGCTGATCCCGCACGGCCGCCCGGCCAGGTTCCGCAGGTTCCAGATCACGCCTTTCGGCATCCCGGTGGTGCCGCCGGTGTAGAGGACGTGGACGTCGTCGGGGGTCGGGACCACCGGCTCGGCGGGCTCGCTCGCCGTCGACAAGGCGTCCTCATAAGGGACCGAGCCGGCGGGCGGCTCGTTGCCGGAGCCGTCCTCGACGTGGATCAGCGCCGGGCGCCCGACGCCGCCGCGCTCGATCGCCGCCTCCAGCTCCGGCGCGAACTCCAGCTGGTAGATCAGCGCCACCGGCCGCGCATCGGCGAAGAGGTGGGCGAGCTCGTCGGCCTTGTAGCGGTAGTTGATGTTGAACGGCGCGCAGCGGGCGCGGTAGGCGCCCAGCGAGCCCTCCAGGTACTCCGGGCAGTTGCGCATCAGCAACCCGACCAGGTCGTTCGGCGATTCCCAGTCGGCGGTCGGCTCAGGCCGCGGGCCGAAGCCGCGCCCGGTCAGCCACCAGCCGAGCCGCGTGGTGCGCTCGGCGACCTCGGCCCAGCTCAGCCGCCGCTCACCCTGGACGATGCATTCGCGCTCCGGTACCGCCCCGGCGACCGCATCCCAGAGCTGCAGGATGCCGAAGTCGCGTACCGCCTCGCTCACGCGGCGCCCAGGCGCTCGCCTGGCTCGAAGACGATCCGCACGTCCTCGACGCCCCAGGTCAGGGCGAGGTGCTCGTGCGGTTCGCAGCCCGGCTCCAGCTCGAAGCTCGGGATCCGGCGGTGCAGCTCTTCGAAGGCGATCCGCAGCTCCTTGCGCGCCAGGTGCAGGCCGACGCAGCGGTGCGTCCCCATGCCGAAGGTGAGGTGCGGTTTGGACTCGCGGTGGAAGTCGACCGCGTCGGGATCCGGGAACTGCTCCGGGTCGCGGTTGGCGGCGGCGAGCGGGCAGTGGACGCGTTCGCCCTGCTTCAGCTCGAGGTCGCCGACCTGCGCCGTCTCGTCGGCGACGCTGCGGGTCGGCACCGCGGGCGAGGTCCAGCGCAGCAGCTCCTCGATCGCCGGGTCCAGCAGCTCGGGGTCGGAGAACATCTCCGCCCACTGGTCCTGGTGCTTGGCGAAGTAGTTCATGCTCTGCGCGATCACGCTCTGCACCGTGTCGAGCCCGGCCATCATCATCATCACGAAGAGGTCGGAGAGGTCTTCGTCGGAGATCGGCGCGCCGTCGATCTCGTAGTTGACGATCATCGAGGTGATGTCGTCGCCGGGGTTGGCGCGGCGCTCGTCGACCATCTTCTGGATGTAGGCGCGGGACTTCTCGCTCGCCTCGGCCCGGGCCGCGTCGGTTTCCTCCTGGGTGCCGCCGGGCACGCCGTGGAGGAAGGCGTGGACCCAGGCGTTCATCTGCGGCGCGTCCTCCAGCGGCCAGTCCATGATCGAGAGGAAGACCGTGCCGGGGAGCGGGAAGGCGAACTGGGGGATGATGTCGCAGCGGCCGCTCTCGATGAAGTCGTCGATCAGCCCGTTGGCGACGGCGCGGATCTGCTCCTCGCGCGGGTTGATCTGGCCGGGGGCGAAGAGGGGGTCGAGAAGGCGCCGGTACTCTTTGTGGATCGGGCCGTCGAGCTCGATCGGGATCTGCCGTTTCTGCCCGAACACCAGGGTGCCGTCGGGGATGTTGGGGAAGCTGACGAAGCCGCGGTTGTTGCGGCGCATCACGCTGCTGATCTCGGCGTAGGTGCTGGCGACCCAGAATTCGCCGTCGGGCGACCAGGACATCGGGCACTTCTCACGCCGGTCGGCGAGGTCGGCGAGGAACTCGTCGATCGTCACTTGGGCGTACGGGTCATACGGCCGGGTGCGTTTCTCCCGCTCCGCCTCGAGGTTCTTCACGTCGGTGCTCATCTCGCCTCTCCTCCCAGGGTCAGGTTGCTGGGGACAGCGTCCCACAGGGGACTTATCATTTCAAGGATTTAACAGAAAAGGCGGAAGCTACTTCGAGCCGAGCGAGCGGTTGCGCTCGGCGAAGCGGCGCATCGTCTCCCGGCCGGCGGCGCCGGTGAAGCGCGAGAGGTGGCGCTCGGACTCGGCGTCGATGTACTCGCGCAGCGGCAGACGCCCCGCGTCGAGGAGGTTCGCCTTGATGTCCCGCAGGGCGCCGCGATCGCGACCGGCGAGGTCGGCGACGAGGGCGCGGGCGGCGGCGTCGAAGTCCTCGGGCTCGTGGACGGCGCTGACGAAGCCCATCGCGAGGGCGGCGGCGGCGTCGAACTTGCCAGGCGTCAGGTAGAGCTCCCGCGCTTTCGCGGCGCCGAGGTTGCGGGTCAGCGTCCAGCCGAGCCCGAGCTCGCCGGAGACGCCGACCTCGAGGAAGCCGATCGCGAAGCGCGCCTTGGCGGAGGCGATCCGCAGGTCGCACGCCGAGGCCCAGGCGAGCCCGGCGCCGGCGCAGCCACCGTTGATCGCCGCGATCGTCACCTGCGGCATCTCCACCAGGGTCACGGCCGAGTGGTAGGACTCGTTCGCGGGCACCTGCGGCGGCGCCTCGGGGTCGCGGTCGAGGTCGGCGCCGGGGGAGAAGGTCGGGCCGTTGCCGGTCAGCACGACGACGGCGACGTCCTCGCGCCCGGCGAGTTCCAGCAGCGCGGCGTGCACCTCGTCGACCATCCGCGCGGTCACCGTGTTGCGGCGCTCGACCCGGTCGAACCGCACCCAGGCGGCGCCATCCTCGACGACTACCTCGATCGTCTCCCAGTCACCCATGCGTCGCCCTCCTGGTCGCTCAGCTGTCCGTTTAATCTATAAGATGATTCGCGAAATGGCTTCCACGGAGGGGGAGACGATGCCGAACGTGCCTGGCTGGATCAACGCCGAACGCGACTTCGCCGAACCGCCCGAGGCGCGGGTCGACTTCCCTTACTGGGAGGGACTCGGGCGCGGCGAGCTGCTGATCCAGCGCTGCGAGGGCTGCGCGGCCTGGCAGTGGCCGGCCGACTGGCGCTGCCCGGCGTGCGGGAGCTACGCGCTCGGCTGGGAGCCGGTCGAGGCGGTCGGCTCCGTATATAGCTGGATCCGCACGCACCACTCCTTCGTCGCCGCCTACGCCGACCTCGTCCCCTACGTGAACGTGCTGGTGGAGCTCGACGGCGCCGGCGGCGCCAAGCTGATGGGCCTGCTCACCAGCACCGAGGCGGGGCTCACGACCGGTGCCGCGGTGCGCGGCGAGTTCCAGCCCCCGACCGAGCGGACCATCGGCCTGCCCGTCCTGACCTGGAGCCTCGCGTGAGGGGCGGCGGCGTCGCGGCGGTCGGTTTCGGCGCGACCCCTTATTACAAGCGCGGCGAGTCCCCGCACGCCGAGCGCAAGCTGCTGCTGATGGCGATCGACGAGGCGGCGAGGATGGCCGGCATCGACGCCGCCGACATCGACGGCTTCGTCTCCTACGGCGCCGACAAACAGGACGGCCCGCGCCTCACCGGCCCGCTCGGCACGAAGGAGCTGCGCTGGTCGAGCCTGGTCTGGGGCGGTGGCGGTGGCGGCAGCGCCGGGGCGATCGCCCAGGCGGAGGCCGCGATCCTCTCCGGCGCCGCCGAGACCGTCGTCGTCTACAGGGCGACCGCCGAGTCCTCCAGCGGCCGGCTCAGCTCGGCCGTCGTCCAGGGCGTCTTCGGCGCCGCCTACCGCGCCCACGGGATCGACTCGCCGGCGCAGGCGTTGGCCCTGCGCGCGCAGCGGATCCTCGAGGGCGATGGGGTCGACCCGAGCGCGCTCCGCGCCCTCGCCCGGGCGAGCTACTTCCATGCCCAGAGCGTTCCCGGCGCGGCCGGCGCCGGCGTCGACCTCACCGACGAGCGCTACGAGGAGTCGCGCTGGATCGTCGAGCCGCTCCGCCTCTTCGACTCCTCGCGGGAGAACGACGCCGCCGCGGCGATCGTCTTCACCTCTGCCGAGCGCGCCGCCGCACTCACCGACAAGCCGGTCTACCTGCTCGGCTCCGCCTACGGGGCGCTCGGCCCGCGCTGGGGGGAGCTCGACGAGAACCACGAGCCCTACACCGGAAGCTCGCAGGCCGGCGCCGCGCGCCGGGTCTGGGAGCGCACCGGGCTCGGACCGGCGGACGTCGACGTCCTGCAGCTCTACGTCAACTTCACCGCCCCGGCGGTCGCGGCGATGATCGACCTCGGCTTCTGCACCGCCGAGTCAGCCGCCGAGCTCCTCACCTTCGAGAACCTCACCGCGCCCGACGGAAGGCTGCCGGTCAACACCAGTGGCGGCGACCTCGCCGAGGGCTTCCTCCACGGGATGGGCAACGCGGTCGAGGCGGTGCGCCAGCTGCGCGGCGAATCCGCCAACCCGGTCCCCGGCGCCGAGGTCTGCCTCGTCTCCGGCGGGCCGATCTCGGAGCTGTCGAGCCTCGCGCTGTTCTCGAATCGCGTGTCCGCATGAAAAAGGCTCGACCAAAGTTTCTAGATAAATGGTTGCAAAGATAAGTCTGATATCGCATAATTAGCGCGGGCGATCCAGACCCGACCGTCTTGGGATGCGGTCACGCCTTCGAACCCCACCGAGGAGAGACATTTCAGTGCCCCTTCCCGAACCTCCGAACGCGTCGCCACTGGGCGGGATCCGCATAGTCGAGTGCGCCCGCGGGATCCCCGGGCCGTTCGCCGCGCGGGTCCTCGCCGAGCTCGGCGCCGACGTCGTCAAGGTCGAGCTGCCCACCGGGGACCCGGCGCGGCGCCGGCAGCCGGTCGGCTTCGCGACCTGGAACCGCGGCAAGCGCAGCGTCGTCCTCGACCCCGCCGTGCCGGCCCAGCGGGCGGAGCTCGACGGCCTGCTCGCCCGCGCCGACGTCTTCGTCCACGACCTGCCCGCCCCCCGCGCCGCGGCGCTCGGGCTCTCAGGCGCCGACCTCGCCTCCCGCCACCCCCACCTGCTCGTCGCCGCGGTCCCGTCCTACCCGGCCGACCATCCTCGCGCCGACGCCGAAGCCTCCGACTCGCTGGTCCAGGCGGCGGAGGGCCTGATGGACGAGCAGCAGGGCAACCGCGAGGGCCCGGTCTATATAAGGCTGCCGTTCCCGAGCTGGTGCGCGGGGCTGCTGCTGCTCGCGGGCATCGCCGCCCGCCTCGTGCAGCGCGAACGGACCGGCGTCGTCGCGCCGATCGCGACCAGCCTGCTGCAGGGGGCGATCACCCCGGCGGCGCTCTTCTGGCAGCGCCCCGAGCACCTGCCCGAGCCACCGCTCGGCGGCTTCAGCCCGATCGGCGACATGCGCCGCGGCCACACGCTGCCGAAGATCTGGCCGGACGCCGCGCTCAGCATCTTCGAGTGCGCCGACGGCCGGTACGTCCAGTTGGCCGGCGCGGTCGGCGGCTGGATCGAGTCGGCGCCGGTGCTGGAGGCGCTGGCGATCGCCGACCAGGTCGACCTCTCCGAGGTCGGCGTGACGCCGGAGAACCACGCGACCTGGAACGCGGTCTTCAACACGCGGGCCGGCGACGAATGGGTCGAGATCCTGCGCGCCCACGACGTGCCGTGCGTGATCTGCGCCGAGCTCGGCGAGGTCTTCAACTCCCCTCAGGCGTCGGCCAACGACTACGTCGTCTCGGTCGAGGACCCGGCCCAGGGCCGGCTGCTGCAGGCGGCGGCGCCGATCCGCATCGCCGGGTTCGAGCCGACCACCGACGTCCCGGCGCCGACGTTCGGCACCAGCGAGGCGACGGCGATCGTCGCCGAGTGGGGCGAGCCGCGCCAGGCGCCGACCCCGACGGGCGACCCCGACCTGCCGCCGCTGGCGGGCATGCGGGCGCTCGACTTCGGCGTCGCCGTAGCCGGCCCGTTCGGCGCTCAGTGCCTCGCCGATCTCGGCGCCGACGTGATCAAGGTCGAGCCGACCCCCGGCGACCGCAGCCGCGGCCTCACCCAGTTCGCCGGCAGCCAACGCGGCAAGCGCGCGCTGGCGATCGACCTCAAGGACGAGGCCGCGCGCGAGGCGCTCGAGCGACTGGTCCGCGGCGCCGACCTGGTCCTCCACAACATGCGCCTCGAGCCCGCCGGCCGGCTCGGCATCGACGGCCCCGGGCTGCGCGCGCTGAACCCCGACATCGCCTTCAGCCACATCAGCGCCTACGGCACCGAGGGCCCGCTCGCCGGCGATCCCGGCTACGACCCGACCGCGCAGGCGATGACCGGCTGGGAGACCGCCGACGCCGGGGAGGGGATGCCGCCGATCTGGCTGCGCAACTCCGTCTTCGACGTGCAGGCCGGGATCGCCGCTTCGGCCGGCGCGCTGCTGGCGCTGCTCCACCGCATCCGCAACGGGGCCGACGCCGAAGCGCGCACCTCGCTGCTGGCGGTCGGCATGGCGACCTCCTCGGAGGTGGCGATCGACCGCGCCGGCGACCCCACGCCGGTGCCGGTCCTCACCTCCGACCAGACCGGCGTCTCCCCCTACGAGCGGATCTACCGCCTGCTCGACGGTTGGATCGCGGTCTCGGCGACCGAGCCCGAGCAGGAGCGGCGACTGGTCGGCGTGCTCGGCTACGGCGGCCTCGACGAGCTGACGGTCGACGACGCGCTGCTCGCCCTCGCCGCCGGCGGCGTGCCCTCGTGCCGGGTCGAGCTGGACCAGATGGACGCCTTCTTCGACTCGCCGGACAACCGGCGCCTCGGCCTCGCGGCGACGCTGGAGACGACCGGCTACGGCTCGATCGACGTCCCCGCCGGCTTCTGGAGCGGCGGCTGGACCGCGCCCCCGCAGACGATCCCGGACTTCGCCGAGCACTCGGTCGAGGTGCTCGCCGAGTTCGGCTTCGGCGCGGCGGAGATCGACGCGCTGCTCGCCGCCGGCGTCGTCGTCAAACGGGCCCCGGTGGAGGACCTCCATGCATGAGTACCTGGCACTGATCATCGCCGGCGTCGCCGACGGGGCGATCGTCGGCCTGGCCGCGATGGGGCTGGTCCTCTCCTACAAGGCCTCGGGCATCTTCAACTTCGCCCAGGGCGCGATCGGCGCCCTCGCCGCCGGCGTCTTCTACCAGCTGTACGCGCTCTGGGGACTGGCCTGGCCGCTCGCGGCGGTGATCACGCTGCTCGTCGTCGGGGTCGGCTTCGGCTTCGTGATGGAGCGCGTCGCCCACTTCGTCGCCCGCGCCTCGACCACGATGAAGATCGTCTCGACGATCGGGATCATGGTCTCGATCACCTCGCTGTTCAACCTGCGGTACGGCGGGATCACCAAGGAATTCCCCTCGTTCCTGCCGCAGCAGACCTTCCAATTCGCCGGCGTCAACATCGCCTGGGAAGAGGTGATCGTGGTGGTCATCGGGCTCGCCGCGGCGGTCGGGATGACGCTCTTCTTCAAGCGCACGCTGATGGGGCGGAGCACCCGGGCGATAGTCGACGATCCGCAGCTGGTCGGCCTGGTCGGGATCAACCCGACCACGGTGCGCCGCTGGGCCTGGGTGATCGGCACCGCCTTCGCGGCGGTGACCGGGGTGCTGATCGCGCCGAGCATCGGCCTCGACGGCAACACCCTCACCCTGCTCGTCGTCGCCAGCTTCGGCGCCGCCGCGATCGGCCGCTTCTCCAGCCTGCCGCTCACCTTCGCGGGCGCGATCGGGATCCAGGTGCTGGTCGCGATCTCGACCAAGCTGGCCGCCGAACACGGCGGCGAGTGGCAGAGCGTGCCGACGACGATCCCCTTCGCGGTCCTCTTCGTGGTTCTTCTCCTCAGCCCGAAGAGCTGGTTGGTCGAGGTCGGCGCGAGCTTGCAGCAGCGCGTCGTCACCGTCCCCCGGTCGAGTCCCCTCATCGGGATCGCGAAGCTGATTCCGGTCGTCGTCTTCGTCGCGCTGGTCCCGATCCTCTTCAAGACCCACATGATCGCCTGGTCGAAGGGGATGGTCTTCGTGATCCTGATGATGTCCCTGAGCCTGCTGGTGCGGCTGTCGAACCAGATCTCGCTCTGCCAGATCTCGTTCGCCGCGGTCGGCGCGGTCGCCGCCTACAAGCTCGGCCAGGACGGCGTCCCCTGGTTGCTCTGCCTGCTCCTGGCGGGCCTGATCACGATCCCGATCGGTGCCTTCGTCGCGATCCCGGCGGTCCGCCTCTCCGGCGTCTACCTGGCGCTGGCGACGCTCTCCTTCGGGATGGTGCTGCAGAGCGCCGTCTACGAAACGTCGTGGATGTTCGGCACCAACCCGGTGCCGCTGATCACCCCGCGGCCGGGCTTCGCGCTCAGCGATCAGGACTACTTCTATCTGATCGCCGCGATCGGAGCGGTGTGTTACCTGATCGTCCTGTTCGTCGAGCGATCGCGCCTCGGGCAGCTGTTGCGCTCGAAGGCCGACTCGCCGATCGCGCTGGAGGCGCTCGGCGTCAACATCAACGTGCTGCCGCTGGTCGCCTTCTGCGCCGCCGCCTTCCTGGCGGGCGCCGCGGGCGGGCTGATCGGGCCGATCATCGGCATCGCCTCGCCCGGGGACTTCCAGACGATCCCGACCTCGCTGCTGCTCGTCGCCCTGCTGGTGATCGGCGCGCGCAACCCGCACGTCGGCACGCTCGGCGCCTCGCTCGGCGGCGCGATCGGGCTGATCGTGATCCCCGAATACATCTCGAGCTACGACGTCCTCCAGTGCCTGAACCTCTTCTTCGGCGTCGCCGCGGTCGAGGCCGCGGTCGCCTCGACCCGCTCGGTCAAGCCCTTCCGGCTGCCCTGGGCGGCGAAGAAGAAGGCCGGGCCGCCGAGCGACTCCGGCGCGCCCGCGCGCGAGGCGGGGCGCCCGGCGCCGCGCGTGGTCGAGCCGGCCGGAGGTCAAAGTGCCTGAGGCCGCGACCGAGACCCTGGGGCTGAAGGTCCGCGACCTGACCGTCCGTTACGGCGGCGTGCTCGCCGTCGACCGCGTGTCGCTCGACGTGCCCGCCACCGGGATCACCGGGCTGATCGGCCCGAACGGGGCGGGCAAGACGAGCCTCTTCAACGCCTGCGCCGGGCTGGTCCGGCCGGCGGGCGGCTCGGTCGAGCTGTTCGGTAGGGACGTCTCCCAGCGCAGCCCGGCGCGCCGCGCTCACCTCGGGCTGGGGCGGACCTTCCAGCGGATCGAGCTCTTCAAGACCCTGACCGTGCGCGAGAACGTCGAAATGGGGCGCGAAGCCTCCTTCGTCTGGCGCCGGCCGCTCGCGTTGCTGCAGGCGCTGCCCGCCGAGCGCCGCGAGACCCGCGAGACCGCCGACCGGGTGATGGAGCTCTGCCGGATCGGCGACCTCGCCGACCGCGTCGCGGGCTCGCTGGCGACCGGCGAGCAGCGGATGGTCGAGTTCGCCCGGGTCCTCGCCTCGCCGGCGCGGATGCTCCTGCTCGACGAGCCGTCCTCCGGCCTCAGCGCGGGCGAGCGCAAACGCTTCGCCGAGATCCTGGTCGAGGCGGCGGAGGAGCTCGGCCGCGGCGTCTTCGTGGTCGAGCACGACATGGACCTGGTCGCGCGCATCTGCCGCCAGGTCTACGTCCTCAACTTCGGCGAGCTGATCATGTCGGGGACGATGGAAGAGGCGCTGGCGAGCGACGAGGTCCAGCGCTCCTACCTCGGCGAGCCGCTGGCGAAGCAGGAAGCCCGCGAGCGGGAGGGCGAGCATGCTTGAGCTCGAGAACGTCACCGCCGGCTACGAAGGCGCGGCGCGGGTGCTCGACGGGATCACGCTCGAGGTGCCGGACGGCGCCTGCGTCGGGCTGCTCGGCCCGAACGGCGCCGGCAAGACGACCCTGCTGCGCGCCGCCACCGGCATCGTCCGGGTCAGCGGCGGCTCGATCCGGCTCGACTCCAAGGACGTCTCCGGCCGCTCCCCCTACCAGCTGGCCGACGCCGGCGTCTGCCACATCCCGGAAGGCCGCGGCGTCTTCCCGGCGCTCACGGTCCGGGACAACCTGGCGCTGTTCGGCAAGGGCATGCCGCTGGAGCAGGCGGTCGCACGGGCGATCGAGGCGTTCCCCTTCGTCGAGCGCCGCATCGACGCCCTCGCGGGCACCCTCTCCGGCGGCGAGCGGCAGATGCTCGCGCTCAGCCGCGCCTGGCTGACCAAGCCGAAGATCGTTCTGCTCGACGAGGTCTCGATGGGCCTCGCGCCGTTGATCGTGGACGAGGTCTACGAGTTCATCCAACGCCTGGCCCGGGAAGGGACCTCCCTTCTCGTCGTCGAGCAGTACGTGGACCGCATCCGGGCGGTCGCCGACCACATCTACCTGATGCGGAGCGGCGAGATCCGGTTCTCGGGGAAACCGTCGGAGCTGCAGTCCGAGGAGGCCATCCTCGGCCATTACCTCGGCTCCGCTCTGTCGGATGAGACCCCGAACGGCGGCGATCCCATCGCTCGCTAGGGAAACTCGCAACTACAGGAGGAGAGTCACAAGATGAAACGCAGTCTGATTGTGTTGGGGGTCGCGGCGGTCGCGTTTCTCCTGGCGGCATGTGGAGGTGGCGGCAGCAGCTCCAGCTCCACCTCCACCTCCGGCTCGGCCGAAGAAAGCTCCGCCGGCGGCGAATCCACCACGGCGGCGAGCGAAAGCGGCGGCGGCGAAAAGGCGCCGATCCCGATCGGCCAGGTCGGTGCGTACTCGGGTCCGGTCCCGGGCCTCGCCGGCCAGGGCTATGGGCTCGAAGCGTGGGTGAAGACGGTGAACGCCGAAGGCGGCGTCGACGGTCACGAAATCGAACTCCACAAAGCGGACTCGAAGGGTGAACCGACCGGCGAAGTGTCACAGGTAACCCAGCTGATCGCCAACGACCACGTGGTCGCCTTCGCCGGCATGGGCACGACCTCGGTCGCCGGGTTCGCGCAGCTGCTCGATTCGAAAGGCATCCCCACCATCGGCGGTAACACCAACGACTTCTCCTGGGAGACCAACCCCGGGTTCTACAACCCCGGCACCGGCTTCATGGGCACGCTGCTCGCCGGTTACTTCTCCCACCCGGAAGGCAAGGAGAAGATGGGGCTCGTGTACTGCAAGGAGTCGCCGGGCTGCACCGCGGTCTACGACCTCTACAAAATGGGCTTCCCTGAAATCTACGGCGGCGAAGGTGTGTACGCGGCGGAGGTCTCGCTGTCGGCGCCGAGCTTCACCGCCCAGTGCCTGGCGGCCAAGCAGGCCGGGGTGGAAACGCTGGCGATCGCGATGGACGCCGCCAACATCATCCGGATGGCGAAGGACTGCGCCAAGCAGGGCTACAAGCCCGCCTACGCGCTGGCCGGCACCAACGCCAACGACGAAATCGCCGAAACCGGACTGTTCGAAGGGGCGATCGCGGGGCAGTCGCAGGCGCCCTGGTTCCTCGAAAGCGGCCCGGCCGCCGAAGAGGCCGCGGCGATGGCGAAATACGCGCCGGAAGTCCCGAACGAAAGCCAGACGGTCTCCGGCTGGGCGGCGGGGGTCGCGCTCGGCAAAGCGATCGAAAACGCGACCAAAGCCAATCCGGAACTGGAAGAAATCAGCAGTGAAAACATCCTCGAAGGGCTGGGGATGATCAAAGAAGAGACGTTCGGTGGGCTGACGCCGCCGGTCACCTTCACCTCCGAAGGGGTCCAGGAAGACACCTACTGCGCCTTCCCGATCGAGGTGAAAAACAAGGAATGGGTGCAGGAAGAAACCGAACCGGTGTGCCCGCCGGCCAGCGCCGAACCGAAGTTGGAAGAAGCGCTGGAACAGGTCGGGACCAGCGAATAGTCAACCGCGATACCGAGGGGCCCGCGAGCCCCTCGGTATCGTCGAACGAGGAGTGAGATGAGCGCAAGCGTCAATGCCGCCGACCTGTTGCCGACCGGGCTGATCATCGACGGGGTCACCGTCGACTCCGCCTCCGGCGGCAGCTACGACCACGTCAACCCGGCCACCGGGTCGGCGCAGGCGACGATCCCGATGGCGGGGGTCGCGGAGGTCGATCGGGCGGTCGCCTCGGCCCGGGCGGCGCTGCCCGCGTGGCGCGACTGGAACCCGGTGGAGCGCCGCCGGGTGCTGATGCGCTTCGCCGACCTGGTCCGCGCCAACGTCGACGAGCTGGCGGCGATCGCCTCGCTGGAGATGGGCGGGCCGATCACGATGACGCCGTACGCGGTGCAGTGGGGCGCCGACTGGATCGAGGAGGCGGCAGGCTGGGCCGACCGGCTCTCCGGCTCGACGGCGCCGCTCGCCGGGCGCGGCGTCTTCGACTACACCGCGGTGGAGCCGATCGGCGTGGTCGCCGCGCTGGCGACCTGGAACGGGTCGACCGGCGCCTTCGGGATGTCGATCGGGGCGCCGCTGGCGGCGGGCTGCACGGTCGTCGCCAAGCCTTCCGAGCTGGCCCCGTTCGGGGCTATCCGGACGACGCAGCTGGCGCTCGAGGCGGGCATCCCGCCGGGCGTCCTCAACCTCATCACCGCCGGGCCGGAGGCGAGCGAAGCGCTGGTCGCCCACCCGGGGATCGACAAGATCACCTTCACCGGCAGCCCGATGACGGCGCGGAGGATCGCCGCCGCGGCAGCCGAGCGGCTGACCCCGGCGGTGTTCGAGCTCGGCGGCAAGTCGGCGAGCCTCGTCTTCGCCGACGCCGATCTCGACAAGGCGGTCACCGCGGCGATGCAGGTGATCGGCAACGCGGGCCAGATCTGCACGCTCGGCTCGCGCCTGCTCGTCCACCAGAGCCGACATGCCGAGTTCGTCGAGAAGCTCTCCGGCGCGCTCGCGGCGATCAAGCAAGGCGATCCGTTCGCCGAGGGCGTGATGATGGGCCCGGTGATCAACGAGGCGGCGCAGTCGCGGATCCTCGGCATGATCGACCGCGCCCGGGAGTCCGGCAAGGTCGTCACCGGGGGCGGGCGCGGCGAAGGCGAGCTGGCGGACGGCTGGTTCGTCGAGCCGACCGTCGTCGCGCTGCCCGACAACAGCGCCGAGCTCGCCCAGCAGGAGGTCTTCGGCCCGGTCGTCGCGACGATCCCGTTCGCGGAGGAGGACGAGGCCGTGGAGATCGCCAACGACACCGAATACGGCCTCGCCGCCTTCGTCTTCACCGGCGACGTGTCGCGTGCCCACCGGGTCGCGGCGGCGCTCGACGCGGGCAACGTCGGCGTCAACGGTGGCGCCACCCCGGCCGGCCCGCACATCGGCTTCGGCGGTCGCAAGCAGAGCGGCTACGGCAAGCAGGGCGGCCTCGGCGGCGTCCTCGAATTCGTCGCCGAGAAGACTGTCCAGGTCGCGCTGTAAATCCGCGGTATAAATCATCTGTATGATTAATTCCTCCAGGCGAGGAAAGGAATTTGCATGAGTGCGCGTGATGGTGCGGGGATCAAACCGGCCGTGGGAGATCGACTCGGATGCCCGGGCACCGGGGTGGAGGTGATCGTGATCCGCGCGCCGCAGTCTGAGGTGGAGCTGACCTGCGGCGGCGAGGCGTTGGTGCCGGGGGATGAGCTGACCGCCGGCGGCGGCGCGGCCGCGGGCTGCGAGGGCGAGACGCTGCTCGGCAAACGCTACGCGCACCCGGACTCGGGGCTGGAGCTGCTTTGCACCAAGGGCGGCGCGGGCACGCTGGCGGTCGGCGGCGCCGCGCTCGAGATCAAGGCGGCGAAAAGCCTGCCGTCCTCGGACTGAGGCGGCGATGGCGACCGACGCGGCGCTCGGCACGGTCGAGGACCTCTGGATCGGCGGTGGCCCGCGGCCCGCGAGCGGGTCGGCGCGGCTGGAGCTGATCAACCCGGCGACCGAGGAGGCGCTCGGCACGGCGCCGGAGGCGAGCGCCGCCGACGTCGACGCCGCGGTCGCCGCCGCCAACGCGGCGCTGCGCGATCCGGCCTGGCGCGAGCTCACCGCCGCCGACCGCGCGGCCCTGCTGCGCAAGCTCGCCGACGGCCTCGACCAGCGCGCCGAGGAGATGGCGACGCTGATCACCCGGCAGAACGGGATGCCGGTGAAAATGGTCCGCTGGGGCAACGTCGGCGGCGCCGCCTTCAGCTACCGCTGGTTCGCCGACCTGGCCGAGGCGACGCCGGTCGAGGAGCTGCGGCCCTCGCCCCGCTCGCAGACCCTGGTCACCAACGGGCCGGTCGGCGCGGTCGGCATCATCGCCCCCTGGAACGGTCCCCAGATCCTCGTCGCCTGGAAGCTCGGGCCGGCACTGGCGGCGGGCTGCACGGCGGTGCTGAAGCCGGCGCCGGAGACCAGCCTCGATGCCCGTCTGCTCGCCGAAGCCGTCGCCGAAGCGGGCTTCCCCCCGGGGGTCTTCAACGTCGTCACCGGCGGCCGGGAGACCGGCACCGCGCTGGTCGAGCACCCGGGGATCGCCAAGGTCGCCTTCACCGGCTCGACCGCCGCCGGGCGTGACATCGCCGCCCGCTGCGGCGCGGCGCTGAAGCCGGTGTCGCTGGAGCTCGGCGGCAAGAGCGCGGCGCTCCTGCTCGACGACGTCGACACCGCCGCCTTCGGCAAGCACGTCACCCGCCTCTGCGCGCCCAACTCGGGGCAGGTCTGTTACTCCTGCACGCGCATCCTGGCGCCGCGCTCGCGCTACGACGAGGTGGTGGAGACGGTGGTCGAAGGGATGCGCTCGGCGCGCATGGGCGACCCCCTCTCCGAGGAGACCAGCTTCGGCCCCCTGGTCAGCGCCCGCCAACGCGGCCGGGTCGAGGACTACATCGCGCTCGGCAAGGGCGAAGGGGCGGACCTCGTCCTCGGCGGCGGCCGCCCAGCCGACCTCGACCGCGGCTGGTTCGTCGAGCCGACCGTCTTCCGCGACGTCGACAACTCCATGCGCGTCGCCCGCGAGGAGATCTTCGGCCCGGTCCTCGTCGTCATCCCCTACGACACCGAAGCCGACGGCATCGCGATCGCCAACGACTCCGACTACGGCCTCGGTGGCGCCGTCTTCACCGCCGACCCCGCCCGCGGCCTAGCCGCCGCCCGCCGGATCGAGTCCGGCACCGTCGGCATCAACGGCTACGAGCCCGTCCTCGAGGCCCCCTTCGGCGGCATCAAGGCCAGCGGCCTGGGGAGGGAGCTGGGACCTGAGGGGTTCGCGGCGTACCGCGAACCGAAGTCGATCTACGGGGCGCCGTAGTCCAGGCCGCCCCGGCCGTCCGAGTGGCGGTGTCCTGGGCGTCGCATGGAGGTCCTGGCAGGCTGTGACCTCCATGAGACGCCCAGGACGTGAGGGTCCCGTGAGACACCGGGCAAGGGTCCGTGACGAACTCCCGACTTCCGCGACCCTTCTGCATGTAAGGAACCCTCCACCAGGGGTTGAGTTCGCACTTAGCCACGCTATGTGTGGCTAAGTGCGAACGCACCGGGGTGGGGCATGGGGAAGGCGCGCGGAAGGGTGACGTTCCCGGCATCTATGTGACCCCCCACATCCCCGGCCGTCTCGGCCACGGCCACAGCCTGCCAGGGCCGTGGCCGAGACGGCCGCGTCCCTTTCCCGTCCCTAAACCAACCCCCCATCCACCCGCACAACGCCACCCGTGACGAAGCTCGAGTACGGGCTCGCCAGGTACAGGGCCGTGGTGACCACCTCGTCGGGTTGGCCGGGGCGGCCGATCGCGCTCTGGGTCTTCTTGCGGGCCTCCTCCGGCCAGTGGTCGGCGATGTCGGTGAGGAAGGGGCCGGCGGAGAGGGTGTTGACGCGGACGGTGGGGCCGTACTCGAGGGCGAAGATCTGGGTGAGGGCGTTCATGCCCGCTTTCGAGGCGGCGTAGGGGCCGAAGGCTGGTTTGGCGCGTTGGGCGGCGAAGGAGGAGACGTTGATGATCGCGCCGCCGCCGTGCTCGACCATGCGCTTGCCGACCAGGGCGCCGAGGCGGAAGGGGCCCTTGAAGTTGACCGCGAGGACTTTGTCGACGAGCGCCTCCGGAGTCTCCGCCGAGGAGGGGGCGAGGGGGGACATGCCGGCGTTGTTGACGAGGACGTCGACGTGATCGAACCGGGCGTAGGCGGTCTCGACCAGGGCGTCGATCTCCTCCCAGCGCCCGACGTGGCAGGCGACCGGCAGGGCGCGGCGGCCGAGCGCCTCGATCTCCTTCGCCACCGCCTCGCAGGCCTCGAGCTTGCGGCTGGTGACGATCACGTCGGCACCGTAGCGCGCGTAGGCGAGGGCGATCTCACGACCGAGCCCGCGGCTGCCGCCGGTGACCAGCGCCGTCTTGCCCTCCAGCGAGAAGAGGTCCCGCCCCGCGCCCTCGCTCATAGGGCAACCTCCCCCTTGTTCTCCAGAGATTGAGAGGCCGACCGAAGGGAGGCCGTCGAAGATCCCCGGGGAACGCATAGAGAAGTCGACCGCCGCTGGGAGAGCGCCAGCCTCGC
>Ga0153956_1001774_pt1 | contig 17795 bp, 18 predicted proteins | sample TSFL040MetaG_FD_104704 | JGI IMG/M metagenome (GOLD analysis project Ga0153956, IMG submission 104704) | Attine ant fungus gardens microbial communities from Florida, USA - TSFL040 MetaG | ecosystem: Host-associated > Fungi > Mycelium > Unclassified | place: USA: Florida, Wekiwa Springs...
AGCTTCGCGCTGGTGGCGGGGATGGCGAAGTGGCGGACCAGTGGTCGCCCACCATCAATATCGGCGCCGCGGTTCTCATTCCCGAAAGCTATGTCTCGGATCTCAACGTCCGCATGGCGCTTTATCGCCGCCTCGCCACGCTGGAAGACGGCACGGAGATCGAACGCTTCGCCGCCGAATTGATCGATCGCTTCGGCAAGCTGCCGGACGAGGTGAAGCATCTTCTGGAGATCGTCGCCATCAAGCGGCTGTGCCGCATCGCGCTGGTGGAGAAGATCGAAGCTGGGCCGAAAGGTGCGACGCTGACATTCCGCAACGGGCAATTTCCCAACCCGATCGGTCTGGTGCGCCTCATCAACGAGCACCAGTCCACGATGAAGGTGCGGCCCGATCAGAAGGTCGTCATCTCCCGCGACTGGCCGACGCCGGAGCAGCGCTTGAAAGGGGCGCAGAACCTGCTGGGACAACTCGCCAAGATCGCCCAAGCCACCTGAGCCTTAACCTTTCGCTAACCAAGCTTTCACATCCATTTAAAGCTTTTGCCGGACAGTGGTTCGTCCCGCAAAAGGGTTAGGGCTGTGGCGCGTTCGGCGGTCGCCGTTGTTGTCGGTTTCACGAGACGGGAAGGGCTTCTTCCCAAGAGCTTCGCGCCGTTGCGCGCGTTGAAGGCTGCCGGCGTTCTGGACCGCATTCTTTATGTGACGTGGGACAAGCCCGATCTCGATCCGTGGGTGGTCGATGCGGCCGCGATGCGTGATGTCGAACTTGTTCGCGTTCCCGAGCCAGTGGTGGAAGGCCAGTCTTATCAGAAGAAACATTTCTACCAGACGCACAACATCGCCGAAGCGCTGAAACTGGCGGATGGCGACGACACGCTGATCCTGAAGACGCGGCCCGATGTGATCTTCGATCCGAACTTCATCGCGGGCAAAATCCGCGCCTTCGATTTTCTCTGCGCGCCGTCGCAGCTTAGCAAGCGGTTCAAGCAGAAGATGCCGCGCTCGCCATTCGCCATGAAGATATGGACGCCGTGGGCCGATTCCAATCAGCCGTTCTTCTTTGAAGATGGAATCTTCGCGGGCCTGAAGCGCGATGTCGTTCAACTGGCCACACCGAAGAGCGACGACATCGTGCGCAACTTCGCCGACGAACACAGCGCATGGATCGTTCACATTGCGCGCTACATCGTGCCCTTCCTGAAGGACTATCCGATCTTCACGAACTACCTGCGGAACTTCCGTGTCTATGTGCAGGACATGAACTATCGCCGCCGCCAGATCGCTTCCATTTTCCAGGATCTCTTCTTCTGGCATCTGGTGATCGCCAATGCCTGGATCCTGGCCGACAGCTTCCATGTCGATTGCGGCTATCCGGGTCAGATTGTTTTTCTGCCGCCGGAAGGCGCGGATGACAAATATGCGGACACGCCGTTCGAAGACGTGCCGTCCCGCATGCCCTATAACAGCATCGTCACATGGCGCGCGGGGCAGAAGCCCGGCAGCGTCACCAACAGCATCGCCCGCCTGTTCGGCCGCCTGATGGACGACAGCTGGCAACAGGCGATTTTCAACGCCCCGCTCGGCGACCTGACGCCGGAAAACCTCGCCGGGACGCTGGAGCGCATCGCCCATTATCGCAGCAACGGTGTGTTGAACGAGGTAGAAACCGCGTTCTACGCCAAGCTGGACCGCATCTACCGCGAACACCTCGCATCGGACGCCAAGTCTGCGGCGTGACGCGTTACGCGGACGGTGACCGGCGGCAATTGCGCCGACCGCGCCGCGAGCAGCGCCAGCGTGGCTTTGATTTTCTGCAGATTCATCCGCGCTTCCCGGCGAAGGGCGAACATCTCCTTGGTGAAGCGGCCATGCTTCAAGGCATTGCGGTTTCCCTTCGGCGCGCCTCTACGGAAAGTATTTGAATTGCACATTGATGGGGGTACCGCCCCCACCCCTTCGCCGTCACGGCGTGGCACCGTTTGTCACGGTGACGTGCTGATGGAATTCGCTGCCGCGAATGCGCTTGATCGCGTTGGCGGCCGTGGCCGAGGCTTGAATGAGGCGCGTGGCGACTTTCAGCGCGTCCAGGCGATGGTTCAGGTAATAACCCGCTTCGTTCGTGCTTACTTCGAAGCAGCGCGCGGCGGCGGCATTGCAGGCGTCGATCTGGCGCGCGAGCAGGGCCGCGATGTCATCGAGGCCAGAATCGGGCTGCGGATCCGGGGAAGTTTCAGGCGATTCAATCATTTAGATAATTTTCTCCGACTTAGGACTATACAGAAATAGAACATAAGAAGAACATATGCAAGGGCCGCCCGTTACAAATTCGAGAGAATGGCGCTTTTTGGGCTCTGGCCCATGGCCGGGGCGGCGCGCGAGGGATTGCATGGCGCCGTCGATTCCGGGGCAGACATGGCAGGGCAAACCGCATCCCGCGGATGGGTGAGCGTCGTGACGGCGCGGCCTTATCTGCTCGCAGCGCTGATATCCGGCGTGCTGCTCTATCTCGGCAGTGGTCACTGGTTCGCGCGCGAGGTGACGCGCGCGCTGATCGGGTGGGACGGCGGCGTGATCCTGTTCCTGGCTCTGATGTTCTTCCTTTTCATGCACGATCAGGACGTGAACGCCATGAAACGCCGCGCCATCGCGCATGACGAAGGCGGCCATCTGGTGCTCATCATCGCGATCTTCGCATCGGTGGCGAGTGTGGGCGCGTTGATCGCGGAGCTTTCGGCGGCAAAGGATCATCCCGATGGCGGCTTCCGCCTTGCGCTCGCGGCGGCGACCGTCGTGCTGTCATGGCTGTTCGTGCAGGTCGTGTTCGCGGCGCATTACGCGCATGTCTATTACCTCGCCGAAGCGAATGGCGAACCGAAAGGCGGGCTGGAATTCGGCGCGGCGGGTGAGCCGGACTATTGGGATTTCGTGCATTTCGCCGTGGTGCTGGGCACGGCCTCGCAAACCGCCGACATCATCTTCACGTCGAAGGAGATGCGCCGCATCGGCACGGTGCACACGATTGTGGCGTTCGCCTTTAACACGGCGATCCTTGCGACTATGATCAATCTGGCGGCAAATTTTATTTGAATCACCCTCTCCCCCTTTGAGGGGGAGAGGGCAGGGTGAGGGGGCGGTGCCGCTCGCGCGATGCTTTCAAGCGAAGCGTTGCCGCTACGAACAGCTTTCAACATTTTACGCGCGGATAGACCCCCTCACCCCAACCCTCTCCCCCTCAAAGGGGGAGAGGGAGGAACTTGTTTTCAACACTCGCATTCCTTGAAGTGGAACCGCGCGCGGCGTTGCGCCGGGCATTGAGGAGAGTGTCATGGCGAAATCGAACAAGCGTCCGCCGGCACAGGCGCCGATCGGCGCGGCGGCTGGTGCGGTGATGGGTGCGGCGGTGGCCGGTCCCGTAGGCGCGATCATCGGCGCACCGCTGGGCGTGCTGGCGTCGCGGCGCGTGAATGTCGGCGCGGCGAAAAAGAAAGCGAAGAAGGCGGTGAAATCCGCCAAGGCCGGTGCGCGCAAGACGAAGACCGCCGCGAAGAGCGCGACGCGGAAGACGGCAAAGCAGGCGCGCAAGACCGTGCGCGCCGCCAAGACCGGCGCCCGCAAAGTCGCGCGGACAGCGAAACGCGCCGCCAAGCGCACGCGCAAGGCGGCGAAGCGGCGCTGACAGAATTTTCAGGGTTGAAACGCCATCGCGTCCCGGTGAACCATCGGGGCGCGACGGGCGCTTTTTTCCATCGAAGCGAAAGGGCTGCGCATGACCTGGCTCAACGCGATTTCTCCGCTCGACCGGCAGATGATCCTGCGGCTGATCGTGGCTGCCGTGTTGGGCAGCATCATCGGCGCGGACCGCGAGAAGCTCAGTTGGGCGGCAGGATTGCGCACGCATATGCTGGTTTGCGTGGGCGCATGCCTGCTGATGATCGTTTCCGCGTTCGGATTTGCGGACATTCTGGGCACGCCGCATGTGATCCTCGATCCGTCGCGTATCGCGGCGCAGGTGGTGTCCGGCATTGGTTTCCTTGGGGCTGGCTCGATTCTGTTGCGCGGCGAGATCGTGCGCGGGCTCACCACGGCGGCGAGCCTGTGGGCGGTCGCTGCCATCGGCCTTGCGGTGGGCAGTGGGCTTTATGTGGAAAGCGTGGCGGCAACGGCGCTGATCCTCATCATCCTGGCGGGCATCAAGCCGCTGGAAGAGCGTTTGCAACAGCGGCATCTGACGCATGAATTCGTCATCGAGGCGGACAATGGCGAGCTATCCATCGGTGCGCTGGAAACCGCATTGGGCTATCGCGCGCGGCGCATCGTGAAATACATCGCCAAAGCCGGTGACACCGAAGGCGTCGAGAATGTCTCGATCACCATTCGCGGGCTCGCGCCGCGCGACGTGGACGAGATCGAGCGCGAACTTGCGCAGATCAACGGCGTGAAGCGGGTGGAACGCGCTGGCTGATGGCTTTCCGGCCTGCTTTTGCGATAGCGTGAGGCGGGCAGGGGGCGAATTTGCATAACAGCAACGATACGGCGACGGTCTGTGCGCTGGCGGTGATCGCCATGTGCGTGGTGACGTTCGCGCATGAGGCGCTGGGCCACGGCGGCGCGTGCCTGCTGTTGGGCGGGCAGATCGAGCTTCTCAGCTCATCGCTGTTTCACTGTGGCCTGCATTCCGGCTGGACCGATCCGGCGGGGCCGGGGATGAATCTGCTGGTGGGCTTGGTGGCGCTGATCGCGCGGCTGGCGTCGCCGCCGGGGTTCGCGAAGACGCGCTTGCTGCTTCTGCTGGTCACGGCTTTCAGCTTCTTCTGGGAAGGCGGCTATCTGCTGCGCGCGATGATCCTGCGCGACGGCGATCTGTATTTCTTCGAGCGCTTCCTGACCGGCGAAACGGCGTTGTGGATGCGCGTGCTGGGATTTGCGGTTGGACTTGCAGTCTATGTCTTCGCCTTGCGCACGACATCGCGCGGACTGACCGGCATGTTCGACGTCCATGAAGGCCGCCGCGTCGCGCGCACGGCATGGATCGCGGCGGTCATCGCCGCGGGCGCCGCGGCGCTGCTCTATCGCGGCGCGCCGCTATGGCCGGATGTTCGCGACGCGCTGCTGGAGATCGGGTTGGCATCGGTGCCGCTGCTCTTCATCCCGCGCGCCAACGAATACGCGCCGCAGGCACGGGCGATTATTGGACGGAGCTGGCCGGTGATTGGAACGGCGATGATGGTGTTCGCGGTGTTTGCGGTGACGCTGGGACGAGGGATCGGCGTTTAGCTTTCAAAACTCAAATCGTCATCGTCCGGCCCTTCGCCTTTTTGCGAAGGGTCCGGGCGACCCATTTTCTTCATGAACGCAAAGATGGGTCACCCGGATCGCTCGCGAGAAGCGAGCGACCGGGTGATGACAGCTAGATCAGAACAACGGCTTCTGTTTTGCCGTCGGCAGGCTCACGCCCATCACTTTCGCCAAGGTCGGCGCGATCGCGCGCATGTCGATTTCGCCGAGCTTCTTGCCTTTCGGGATGCCGGGGCCTTCGATCATGAAGGTGGCGCGCATTTCGGGGTGCGTGGGGAAGTAGCCATGCGTGCCCTTGATGCTGCCCGCCGTCACCATGGCGCTGACGAGCTGGCGGCCGCCTTCATAGCCGGGCTCGAAGTCCACCCAGAACGAGGCTTCCACCGCGCCGCCCATCTTCTGCACCGTCGACTTGTCGATCACCTGCGCAATGCCGTTGGCCGGATCGGCGGCGAGCTTGTGGAGCAGATCGGCGACCTGCTTCTTCACCGCGGCATCGTTCGGATCTTTCAGCACCACGGCTTCCGATCCGCCCGCATCCCACGGCTCGGCTTTCCAGTCGGTGACCTTGTGCGTGGCGGGATCGACCGTGATGAGGCCGGCTTCGATGAACGGCACCATCAGGTTCACGTCATGCTCGACCGGCGCGAAGCCGTGATCCGACACGATCGCGACGACGACATCGGGCGAAACCTTGCGCGCGGCGGCGACGAGATTGCCGACGGCGGTGTCCACCGTTTCGATGGCTTCATGCGCCTTGGGCGTATCGGGGCCGAACTCATGCTGGTTGCCGTCGATGCTGACCATGTGGACGGTCATGAATTCCGGCTTCACCTGCGCATAGAGCGCGGCGGAGAATTTCGCGCGCGCCAGATCGGAGGCAGGCGATTCCGCGAACATCGCGGCCATCGGCATGCCGGTGGTTTTCTCCAACTGCTCCGGCAAGCCGCGCGTGGTGAGGGCGTGGATGATCTTCAGGTCGTCCGGCTGGAAGGCGCGCCAATATTCCGGCACATCGTAATCGATGGAAGGATTGTCCACGCTCACCGGCCAATCGAGCGAGGCGACGACTTTGCCGCTGTTGTGCACCGCGTCCCACAAGGTCGGCACCTTGATGTCGGACGAGTACCAGTACCAGCCTTCGTAGTTTTTCCCGAGCGGATCGAATTTCACATTGTTGCCGATGCCATGCACATCCGGCCAGACGCCGGTGATGAGCGTGGTGTGATCGGGATAGGTGACGGTGGGCAGCACGTTCTTCACGCCCTGCGCATAGGCGCCATCGGTCATGAAGGCGCGCAGGTTGGGGACTTTCAGGCCGCGCTTGTCGGCATCGATGATGTCGAGCGGGCGAAGGCCGTCCAGCGAGATCATCAGTACCGGATTGGCGTTGGCCTGCGTGGTGGCCGGGCCGGACATAAGTGCGGCGACGGCGGCGGTGGCGAACAGAAACTTGCGCATAAATTTCCCCCTCGAGATTCGGACGTTTGTAGAACCGATATTTGTCAGTTTAGCTTAGGCCATGACCCGCGTTCTGGCTATTCATGCCCACCCTGACGATATCGAAACCCTGTGCGCTGCGACCCTGGCGTTGCTGGCGGGGCAGGGGCATCACATTACAATAGCGACAGTGACGGCGGGCGATTGCGGCTCGACCGAGACGGACAACGAAACCACAGGGCGAATCCGCAAAAGCGAGGCGGCGGCAGCGGCGAAGGTGATCGGCGCGGATTATCTGTGCGTCGGGATACCCGATCTCTGTGTGTTCAATGACGACGCGACCCGGCGAAAGGTGACGGAGACGATTCGCACCGCGCAGCCCGATCTCGTCATCACGGCATCGCCGGTGGATTACCATCCCGATCATGAAGTGGTGAGCGCGCTGGTGCGCGATGCCTGCTTCGCCGCGCCGGTGAAGAATTACAAAACGGGCAGCGCGAAGCTGCTGGCGGAGATTCCGCACCTCTATTTCTGCGATCCCATCGAAGGGCGCGACCGCGACAACAACAAGGTGATGGCCGAGTTCGCGGTGAATGTGGAAAGCTTCTTCGAGACCAAGAAGAAGATGCTGTCGGCGCATCAAAGTCAGATCGCGTGGGTGGAGAAGCAGCACGGCATCGCGGACTATGCCGGCGCGATGGCGGATTGGACGAAGCGGCGCGGGAAACATTTCGGCGTGGGTTATGCCGAGGGCTTCCGGCAATACCGCACGCATCCATACCCGGCGTCACCGTTGCTGCAGGAGTTGGTGGACGGGGCCTTGGTGACTCTCTGACTTTCCTCCCCCGTTTACGGGGGAGGGGACCGCGTAGCGGTGGAGGGGGTGGCTGTGAACGCGCAGAACTTTCACCGCCGCAGCCACCCCTTCCGTCTCGGCGCTGGCGCGCCGATCCACCTCCCCCGTAAAACGGGGGAGGAAAACCGCTGCATTAGCCACATTCCCGCAAAATCCCCGCAGCCATCCCGACTTTGACGCATTCTTTCTGTAGGATTTCGGCGATGCGGGCCGTTTCCGCGCGTTCGGGGGATTTGGGATGCTGTCTTTGGTTTCTTCGCTGGGCTGGTTTCTGATCGCGATTCCGCTGGTTATCGCGGTGGTCGGCATCTTCATGTTCTTGCGTGGGTTGGGCCATGTCGCCACGGGTGAGGGCGGCCGCGGCGTGCCGCGCGTCGTGGTTGGCGCGCCGCTGGCGGTGATCGGCCTGGCGTTTGGTTTGCTCGGCGTGAACACGCAGACCTTCGAACGTCTCTCCTATGAAGCGCCCGTTGCGATGGTGAGCGTGAAGGCGGTCGATCCTTCGCACGCACTGTTCGATGTCACGGTGAAGCGCATGGATGCGAGTTTCCCCGCGCAAGTGTGCCGTCTGCAAGGCGACGATTGGGAAATGAGCGCGCGCGTGCAGAAGTGGAAGCCGTGGGCGAATGTGCTGGGGCTGGATGCCACCTATCAGCTCGACCAGATCTCCAACCGCTATTCCGATGCCGAGCGCGGCAACGGCAAGATGATCACCTCCTGCGATCTCAAAGGCCCGCCGCCCGCGGTGAACCAATGGGTGCCCAAGAGCTGGGTGTTCTGGATCGTCGATCACGCCTATGCCGAGCAGCGGCACTTCGGATCAGCGGCCTATATGCCGCTGGCCGATGGCGCGGTGTTCAAGGTGATCATGACGCAATCGGGCCTGAACGCGGAGCCCGCGAACGACGCGGCGAGCAAGGCGAAGCTGTAATCACCAGCGCAGCGTGAGCCGCTTGTCGTGGATCTCCACCGATTTCAGGCGGCGCAGGAACGTCATGCCGAGCAGCGAGGCGCCACCTTCCTGCTCCACCGTGACGGGGAAGTTGGTGACGGCGAGCGGCCCGATGGCCAGCTTCTGCACCGTGGTGTCCGCTTCCACGCCCGTGCCGCTGGCAGCATCGTAATCTTCCGAGAAATCCAATTTGGAAACGTCGATCCCGGCGCGGCCCGCATCCTTGCGCGTGAGCACGACGTCATCGGACCCGGTGTCGATCACGAAGCGCGTGGAGACGCCGTTCACATCGGCGAAGATGTAATAGATGCCGTCCGAATCCGGTGTGACCGACAGCTCATGCTCGCCGTTGAAACTGGGATGGCCGCTCTCGAATATCGAGAACACATCGGCGTGCGCCGGAACGCCCAGCACACACAGTCCCACTGCGAGCATGAGAATGAAACGCATACATATTAAGCGTTTCAGGCGGTCAGGAGTTCCGCTCAATAGCGCAGGACAAGTTTGCCTTTGGAGAATTCAAAGGACTTCAGGCGCTTCAGGAACGTCATGCCGAGCAGTGAAGAGCGCATGGCCGTGCCGTTGACGGAAGCGGGAACAGAGACAAAGGCGATGGGGCCGACATTGAGCCTGTCGAGCGTGACGAACGCACCATGGCCGATGCCGTTGGCGGTTTCATATTGGCCGCCATATGTGAGGCTGGCAGTGTCGAGGCCCGCGCGTTTCGCATCGAACGGGCTGAGCACGATGTCACTGGCGCCCGTATCGACGGCGAAGCGCACCGTTGCGCCGTTCACCGATCCCCAGACATAGAAGTCGCCGTTTTCATCGGCGTTGATGGTGACCTCGTGCGAAGCGGTTTCCACAGCCGATCCCGAAATCAACTGCGATTGCATGCGCAACACAGTCGCCTGGAATGGGTCCTTCAACATGTAAGCGATAGCGAGTATGGCGAAGATGCCGAGCCACAACGCGATGTTTCGCGCAGTTTGTCCGACACTAACCTGCCGCGAGAACACCAGGCCGCTGGCCACCAGCGCGCCCCAAGCTACAAAATACGCTATGCCGGCCATGTCGCCCTGACCTGAGATCGCGTCGGGAAACAGCGCGCTCAACGCCCAGATCACAACGCCGAACGCCGCGACGATCGCGAGGAGAACTAACCACCGTTGCCGAGGGCGCGGCGGCTCCTGCTGCGGTTGCAACTTTAAGAGAGGCTGCGCCATCGCTTCTGAACTATGCCGTCGCCGGTTCCAGTGCCATGAGGTTCGCCGAGCCCGCCTGGATGCGTTCGAAGAGCATCGGGCATTCGGGGATCATGCGTTCCATCCAGTAACGCGCGGAGACGAGCTTGCCCTGATAGAATTCCGCGTTCGGCGGGTTGCTCTTCAGCTTTTCCGTCGCAAGCTTCGCCATGCGCGCCCACATCCAGCCGACGCTGACGATGCCCATGAGGCGCAGATAATCCACCGCACCGGCGCCCGCATCGTTCGGGTTCTGCAAGCCATGTTGCGCGAACCACAAGGTTGCCTGCTGCAGAATGTCGAGGCCGCGTTTCACCGGCTTCACATAGGCGGCGAGGGCATCATCCTTCTCGTTTTCCGAAATCCAGCCGCCAACCACGCCGAGATAGGCCATCGGCGCCGCGCCGCCTTTGCGGCCCAGCTTGCGGCCGACGAGGTCCATCGCCTGCACGCCGTTGGCGCCTTCATAGGTCTGGTTGATGCGCGCATCGCGCACGAATTGCTCCACGCCATTGTCGCGGATGTAGCCGTGGCCGCCATAGCATTGCATCGCCATGTTCGCGCAATCGAAGCCCATGTCGGTGAAGAAGGCCTTGATCACCGGCGTCAGAAGATCGGCGAGGAGGCTGGCTTGATCCTTGTCGGCGCGGTCGGAATCCATGATCGCGTGATTGATCGTCGTCCACATCGCCAGCGCGCGCGCGCCTTCCACGAAGGAGCGGCAATGCAGGATCATGCGGCGCACGTCCGGATGCACGATTTCCAGATCGGCGGATTTGTCCGGCTCTTTCGGACCCGTCAGCGCGTGGCCGACGCGGCGCTCATGGACATAGTCCCACGCATTGTCGAGCGCGACTTGCGCGATGGCGACACCCTGGAGGCCGACGCCCATGCGCGCGGCATTCATCATGCCGAACATGCCGGCCATGCCGGCGGAGGCCGAACGCTTCTCGCCCGGCTTGGGCGGCACGGGCTTGGGACCGAGACGCCAGCCCTTCGCTTCATCGAAGTTCAGCACGCAGGTCGCCTGCGCCTTGATGCCCATCTTCTTTTCGATACCGCCGGTGTTGACGCTGTTCTTCGCGCCCATCTTGCCGTTTTCATCGACGAGGAATTTCGGCACCATGAAGAAGTTCACGGTGGAAAGATCGTCGTGGATCTTGCCGTTCTCGTCCGGGATCTTCGCGATCACCATGTGGATGATGTTGTCTGTCAGATCCTGATCGCCGCCGGAAATGAAGATCTTCGTGCCGGAGAGTTTGTAGGTGCCATCCGGTTGTTCGACCGCCTTGGTTTTCATCAGGCGCAAATCGGTGCCGCATCCCGGCTCGGTGAGGCACATGGTGCCCGCCCATTCGCCGCTGATCATCTTGGTGGCGACATTCTCTTTCATCCATGGCTGGCCGGTGCCGAGCAGCGCGCCATAGGCGGCACTGGTGAGACCTGGGTACATCGCGAAGGATTGGTTGGCCGAGGTCATCATCTCGCCCACGGCCGTGCTGACCAGCATCGGCATGTCCGCGCCGCCGAATTTGGCCGGTGCGGTCAGCGCGCCCCAGCCGGCTTCGCTGAATTGCTTGTAGGCCTCCTTGAAACCCTTCGGCGTGCGCACGACGCCGTTCTCGAAGTGGCAGCCTTCCTCATCGCCCGACTGGTTGATCGGTTGCAGCACCTGTTCGGCGAACTTGCCCGCATTGGTGAAGATGTCTTCCAGCAGGTCCGGCGTTAATTCCTTGAAATCGGGGATATCGCGCTGCTTTTCGATCTCGAACAATTCGTTGGCGAGGAAGAGAAAATCCTGAACGGGCGCGCGATAGACGGGCATGAGGGACTCCGGAAACGGGTGATTTGACGGAGCGGAATGTAGGGGAAGGCGCGCTGCATTCCCACCCTCCCCTTGAGGGAGGGTCGAAGCGCTAAAAGCGCTTCGGGGAGGGGTCTGTGCATCGACCCCTCCCCGAAATTTGCTGCGCAAATTATCGACCCTCCCTCAAGGGGAGGGTGGACATCAGATCAGATCTCTCAAGGTCACCGAAACGTCTTTCGTCTCTCCGCCGCGCTTGACGGTGAACTTCACGACCGTGCCCGGCGCATCGTTGCGCAGACGCGCGCGGGTCTCGTAAAGCGGTGTGGTGGTGGCGGGCTTGCCGTCCACAGAGACGATCTCATCGCCGGCTTTCAGGCCCGCCATGTCCGCCGGCGTGCCTTTCGTGACGTCCACGACCTTATAGCCCGTGTCGCTCTTGTTGATCCAAACGCCGGAACGATCGAACGAGTCCAGATCGGCGACGGATTGCGTCACCGGCTTCAGATACATTTTGTTGTTGCCGTAATCGAGCGTGACAACGAAGCGCTTCAACACGCCGCCGCCGATATTGCCCGATTGTGTCGTATCGGCATCCGCGCCTTTCGTGGCGGTGGAGAGCAACACGACAGGCGCCGCCACGGTTTGTCCGCCAATAACGAGATTGTGGCCGCGGATGACATGGCTCTTCGTCGGGCCGCCGATGCCCCAGCCGGTCGTCGCTTCCGGCGCGGTGCTGTATTTCGCGAACTGCGCATGCGCGGCGACGAAAGGCGAGTTGAGGATCAGCGAACCGCGATTGCCCGTGTCGATGGTGAACGTGCCGGGCACGCCGTCATAGGTCGCGGGCACTTCGATGGTGTTGCCATTGAAGCTGATCGGCACCGCCGTTCCCGCATCTTTCGGATCGAACGCATCGGGCTTGATGAGCGTGATCGTGTGCGCGCCATAGTCGATGCGCGTGACGAAGCGGCGGAAGGTTTCGAAGCCGACCATGCCCGGCATGGCGACGCCTTCGATGCTGCCCATGCTGTCGATCGGGATTTGCGCGAACACCTGATCCTTCACCGTGGCGTCGCCGAGTTGCAGTGACGAGACTTTGACAAGCTGCACGTCCATGTGGCCGCTGCCCGCACCGTTGCCCTGCATATGGCCTGCGGCGTCGAGCCCCAGCTCCTTGGTGAGCGGTGGTGTCAGCAGATTCACGCCGCCCGTGTCGAAGATGAATTGATACGGGCCTTTGCCGTTCACCTTCACGTCCGCGAAGATGTGGTTGTTGATGAGCTTGAACGGGAAGGTCGTCTCCTTCGCGCCGTTCGCGATGGCATAGTCGGTGAGCACGACTTTCGGCGCGGTGAAGGTGGAAGCCGCTTGCGGCGGCAGGAAGGTGATGTTGGTGACCGTCATGGTCTGGTCGTATTGCGCATCACCAACGCTGGCGACGCTCTTGTACGGAATCTTTACGCCATCCACGGTGCGATAATCGGACAGCGTGGTCGTGGATGTCTGCGGTCCCTGAACTTCGATGGTGCGATAGAGCAGGTGCGACTTCGCATCGAACCATGCTTCGAAGCTTTCACCGTCCTTCGGCGTCACGGTCAGTGCGTCATAGGTGTTGCCGCCTTCGGTCTTCTCGCCGGCATAGACAATGGTCGCGCCGCTGAAATTCGGCTGCCACCACCCATTCGCGCGGCGATAGGCATCGTTCACCGAAACCTGGTGCGCCGCGCCGCCGTCCTGCAACGTCACGCTGCCGGATGTGTCTTTCGTCCAGGCATGCGCGCCGTCGAAGCCTTGCGTCTCGCCGGCCGGGCCGATCACCGCGTCGTCGACGAAGTTGCCGGTACGCAAATCCTCGATGGAGGTGATCTTGCCGGTCATGCCCTGGCCGGCATAGGCGTATTCGATCTTCACGGCGGGTTTGTCGGTAGTGCCGGTGGCGGCCTTGTTGGCCGCGATCACATCGGCGGCCGATGGCGCAGCGAAGGCGAGGGTGGAATAAGAGACGGTGGCCAGCGCCGTGACGGCGATGGCGGCAAAAGTGGTACGCATGGCTCCTCCGGATGGGTTGGGCCTGAAGTGAGTAAGGGTATCTAGGGGATCAATATGCGATTGGCGCATGGCTGTTATGTAGCATGTTTGCTCGCGGCGTTATTGGGCGTGCATGCGGCGGATGCTGCGCCGCAGCGCGTGGTTTCGACATTTCTATGCACCGATGAATATGTGTACCGGCTGGTGCCGCGCGACCGGATCGCGGCGCTGTCTTATCTGTCGGCGGACCGGCATCCCGTGGTCTCCACCATCGTGGACAAGGTGAAGGGCATAAGGCTGACGCGCGGGTCCGCGGAAGAGGTGCTGGCGCTGCATCCGGATCTCGTCGTGATGTATCAGGGCACCAATCCACGCCTGAAGGCGCAACTGGCGCAAACCCATACGCCGCTGCTGGAAGTGAAATGGGCGAACTCCATCGCCGACATCCGCGACGTGACGCGGACCTTGGGTAAAGCGCTCGGTGCGGAGACGCTCGCCAACGCGATGATTGCCGCCATGGATGCGAAGCTGGCGCGCGCGGCGAAAGACGCGCCGCATCCGCCGGTGCGCACGCTGATCTATGAGCCGAATGGTTACGCCAATTCCGGTGGCGTGTCGGACGACATCCTGCGCCGCATCGGCTTGCTGGACGTGGCGCCGCGCATGAACCAGACGCGCAGCGGCACGGTGCCGGTGGAAGCGGTGATCGCGAACCCGCCGGAGCTTCTGATCCTGAACGGCGAACGCGAGGCCACGCCGACCCGCGCCGATCTGGTGCTGCAACATCCCGCCTTGCGCGCGCTGCCGAAAAGCACGCTGGTCGCGCACACGGCACTGACGCCGCTGCTCTGTCCGGGGCCCTGGAGCGCGAATGTGGCGCAGCCGCTGGTGGAATTGGGGCGGAAGGCGCGCTTAAAAAATTAGTGTCATCGTCCGGTCCTTCGCTTTTTCAGCGAAGGGTCCGGGCGACCCAATTTCCTGCGCCAAAGATGGGTCACCCGGATCGCTCGCGAGAAGGCGAGCGACCGGGTGATGACATGTGTTGAATGAGGTTGGTCCAACGGTTAGTTTGCGCTGACGCATCGGTGTAGGGAACGCGGGGTCTATCCGCGGCTGCCCCCGCAACTGTAGGCGGCGATGTCTCTCCATAGAGCCACTGGAAACGGGAAGGCTGGAGAGGCGCCAGAGCCGCGAGCCAGGAAACCTGCCGGCGCGTGTCGTCCATCTTCTGCCGGGCGGGCGGAGGACAAGCGGTGAACCGCCTGTGGCGACGCTGATCGGCGGAGCTCGTTTTGGACAGTGTGCTGCAAACCCATTCGGAGACGATGCCCGCAAAGGGCATTGCGCTTCCGCGCGCCGATAACGGCACGCTCATCACCATCGCCCTGGCGGTGCTGGCGCTTGCGCTTGCCGCAATCTCGTTCGCCATCGGCCCGGCGCAAATCGGATTGAGCGATCTTTTCGGCGGATTGTTCGCGCAGCACGGCACGGCCACCGTCATCGCGCGCGAGATACGTTTGCCGCGCGCGTTGCTGGCGGTGGTGGTGGGCGGCGCATTGGGTGCGAGCGGCGCGGCGTTGCAGGGGCTTTTCCGCAATCCGCTCGCCGATCCCGGTGTGACAGGCGTGACATCCTCCGCGGGCTTCGGTGCGGTGATCGCGATGTATTTCGGATTCGCGGCGCTCAATCCACTGATCCTTCCGGCCTCCGCCATCGCGGGCTCGGTGGCGACATCGACCATTCTTTATTTTCTCTCGCGCGCGGGCGCGGAACGCACGGCGCTCATTCTGGCGGGCGCAGCCATCGCAAGCTTGGCCACGGCGATGACAGCGCTCGCCATGTCGCTTGCGCCGAACCCTTACGCGATGAGCGAGATGATCCGCTGGATGATGGGATCGCTGCGCGACAGCACGCTGGCCGATTTCGAGCTGGCGCTGGTGCCGGTGATCGTCGGCATTGCGATCTTGTGGAGCGCGGCGCGCAGCCTCGATGCGCTCGCGCTGGGCGAAGAAGCGGCGCAATCGCTGGGTGTGAATGTGCATGGCGTGCGGCGGCGCGTGGTGATCGGCGTCGCGCTGGCGACGGGCGCGGCCACGGCAGCGGCGGGCGCGGTGAGTTTCGTCGGTCTCGTCGTGCCGCATCTGCTGCGGCCGTTTTATGCGCATGAACCGGCGCGGCTGATCATTCCTTCGGCGTTGGGCGGCGCGGCGCTGGTGACGGCGGCGGATATCGCGGTGCGGCTGATCGCGCCGGACGGGCAACTGCTTGTCGGCGTGATGACGGCGATGATCGGCGCGCCATTCTTCGTGTGGCTCATTCTGCGCATGCGGCGGGAGGCATTATGAGCGCGCTGTCGCTTTTGCATGTTCGTGCATCTTATGCGGCACGTGCTGTGCTGGACGATGCATCGGCATCGTTCGTTGCCGGAAAAGTCACCGGCATTGTCGGGCCGAACGGCGCGGGCAAGACGACATTGCTACGCGTGGCGCTGGGCTTGCTGCCGTTCGACAACGGCGATGTGCAAGTGCTGGAGCGTTCGCTGAAGGATTGCTCGCGCGAGTGGTTGGCGCGCTCGATGGCCTACCTGCCGCAAGAGAGTGCGGTGCAGTGGCCGATGCTGGTGGAGCGCATCGTGACATTGGGGCGCCTGCCTTATGGTCCGCGCGACAATGGCGCGGCGGCGGTGGCCGATGCGATGGCGCGCTGCGACGTATCGCAATTCGCGGCGCGGCGATTGAACGAACTCTCTGCCGGCGAACGCGCGCGGGTGTTGCTGGCGCGGGCGCTGGCGACGCAGGCGCCGATATTGCTGGTGGATGAACCGGCCGCGCATCTGGACCCGGCGCACCAGCTTCAGTTGATGGAATTGCTGCGGGCGGAGGCGGCGCGCGGCGTGGCGGTGGCGATCACCTTGCACGATCTTTCGCTGGCCTCGCGCTTCTGCGACGAGATCGTCGTCTTACGGAATGGTCATGTGGCGGGGCAGGGCGCGCCGGGCGAGGTGTTATCCGATGCGGCGCTGGCGCAGGTCTTCGGCGTTGCGGCAAAACGGCTGGACGGGAACGTAGTGCCCTGGTCGCGGGTTTAGGTTGCAGCAGCCGGTTTCCGCCCGTTTAATCTCCCCATGGCCAAGCACAAAAAACATCACCACGACGACGATGATGATGACGATCATCATTACAAGAAAATGTTGCGCGATCTTCAGATCGAGCTGGTGAAGCTGCAGCGCGAATTGATCGCGAACGGCAGCAAGATCCTTCTTATCCTGGAAGGGCGCGACGCCGCCGGGAAAGACGGCGCGATCAAGCGCATCATCGATCACATGAGCCCGCGCGACACGCGCGTGCATGCGCCGGGCAAGCCGTCCGACCGCGAAGAGACGCAATGGTATTTCCAGCGCTTCGTGCCTTATCTGCCGTCGGGCGGAGAGTTCGTGATCTTCAACCGCTCCTGGTACAACCGCTCCGGCGTGGAGCAGGTGATGGGCTTCTGCACCAAGAAGCAACTCGAGATATTCTATGAGTCCGTCATGCCCTTCGAAGACATGCTGGTGCGCGACGGTGTGCAAATTCGCAAATATTATCTCGACATCACGCGCGACGAGCAGAAGAAGCGTCTGGCCGAACGCGATGAAAGCCCGCTGACGCGCTGGAAGATTTCTCCCGTCGATGCGAAGGCACAGAAGATGTGGAAGGAATACAGCAAGGCGCGGGACGAGACGTTCGAGCGCACCGATCATCCTTCCGCGCCGTGGCGCATCGTGCAAACCGATGTGAAGAAGATCGCGCGGCTGGAGATCATCCGCGATCTGCTCTCCAGCTTCGATTACAAGGGGCAGAACAAGAAGCTCGCGCGCCCCGACCGCGATGTCGTGTTTTTCTACACGCCCGACGGCAAGGAAAGACTCGCCCGATAGCAAAAAGAAACGGCCGGAGCGCGAACGCTCCGGCCGCTTTTGCAAAAGCCCGCGATTAGTGCGGCTGCGGCGTGGACACGTTGGTGTCCGTGCTGGTGCTCGTCTTCGCCGCGTTCGGATCGGTCGTCACGCTTGTGCCCGTGCTGGTCGAAGCGTTCGGCGTGCTGACGCCGGTGTTCACGCTGGTGTCGCTCGTCGGTGTCGCCTTGCGATGGTGCGTGGACTTGCTCGACGCCGAACCGCTGATGCCGGTATCCA
>Ga0153956_1001775_pt1 | contig 17790 bp, 17 predicted proteins | sample TSFL040MetaG_FD_104704 | JGI IMG/M metagenome (GOLD analysis project Ga0153956, IMG submission 104704) | Attine ant fungus gardens microbial communities from Florida, USA - TSFL040 MetaG | ecosystem: Host-associated > Fungi > Mycelium > Unclassified | place: USA: Florida, Wekiwa Springs...
ATGAAGGGCCGGTAGTCGATGGGGGCCGTCGCCGCGCGCTGTTCGGGGCTCATCTGCAGGCGCAGGTACTGCTGATTGCGGTCGGCGGTGAGCAACGCGCGTACCAGCCCGGCGGCCTCGTCGGGCACTTGGCTCAGCGGATAACTGGCCAGATCGGGCCCGGGATCCTCGCTGATCGACCCCTTGGCCGAGGTCGCCCAACCGCCGAGGTAGATCCCTACGATGCCCATGCGTTTCATCACCACGGCCTGCCCGGGGGAGTAGGGCCCGAAGGTGGTGATGGACTTCTTCTGGGCGAACAGCTCACGCAGTAGCGGAAAGAACGCGGTGGCGGCCTCGCGTGCTGTCGGATAGTCCGACGGTATCGTGCCGCGCTGCTCGACGACCTGGCGGGCACTGTAGAGCCGGGTGATGCCGTCGAACCGGGGGCTGTCGAAATATGCCTGGGTGTCCGCGACGTGCTGGTCGATGGTGTCGTGCTCGATGGACATGGGCAACACTCCTCGTTTGATAGCGCGAGCTTATCGCCAGATCGCCGGCGATCGAGGCGTTCGGTCACACGGGATCGAAGCTGACCCGGAACATATGCGGCCAATCCTTGCCGGTGATCAGGAAGTGCCGGTCGTCGACGCGGGTGATGCCGTTGAGGATGTGGATGTTGTCCCGGTATTGCGGCTCCAGCAGGCCCTCGACGTCGACGACCGCCAGCACCACCCCGGAAGCCGGGTCGATCTGCACGATCTGGTTGGTGGGAAAGACGTTGGCCCAGATCTGACCTGCGGAGCAATCCAGCCCGTTCAGCCCGGGCAATTCAGTTCCGTTGAGTGTCACGGTGATTGATCCGGTTTCGCGCATGGCATCGGGCTCGTGGATGTGCAGGGTCGCGGTGCCGTCACTGCGGATCAGTCGATGACCGTCATTGCACAGCCCCCAGCCGTCGCCGGTCAGCGGTATCTCGCGCAAGCGGGTCAGCGTGGCCCGGTCCCATTCGACGGCCACCCCGTTGCGATAGGTCAACTGCCAGATCCGATCACCGACAACGGCGATGCCCTCACCGAAGTAGTCCGGCGGTAACGCCGCCGACCGTCGCAGCGTGCCGGTCGCCGGATCGAGTTCTCGCAGTTGGGAATGCCCGGCCAATCCGGTGCTCTCATAAAGACTTTCCCCGTCGAGCACCAGGCCTTCAGTGAAGGCTGACGGATCATGGTCGAGTACTGCTGACACGATAGGTCGCAGGTGGGGCGTGGAATCGGCCTGCGCGGCCGGGCACAGGACGGTCAGCGCGACACCCAGCACGGCCGAGCCCAGTACGGTGTGCACGTGGTGCCTCAATTGCCCAGAACCTGTCGCAGATAGTCGTTGGCGAAAACGCGGTCTGGGTCGAATTCGTCTCGTACCGACAGGAATTCGTCAAAGCGCGGATACACGGTGCGCAGATATTCGGTATCGCGGGTGTGCATCTTGCCCCAATGCGGGCGCCCGCCCAGCGCGGTCATCACCGCCTCGACGTCGCGGAAGTAGTCGTCGGATCGGTCACCGGCGTAGCGGTGGACCGCGACATAGCCGCTCGCGCGTCCCGATGCCGTGGACAGCATGAGGTCGTCGGCCGCGGCAATGCGCACCTCGATGGGGAAACTGACCCGGTAGCCCTTGTCCGCAATGACTTTTCGCACGCCGTCGAATGCCTCCGGCAGGTTCTGCAACGGTACGGCGTATTCCATCTCCCGAAACCGTACGGTCCGATCACTGGTGAACACCGCAGCCGAGGAATCGACGATGCGACGGCCGGACAGGGCGTTGCCGGAGATCTTGTTCACCATCGGGACGATCGCGGGCACCGCGGCACCGATGCGGCAGATCGCACCGAAGACCTTGTTGCTCAACAGTTCGTCATCGAGGTAGCGACGCAGCGCGCCGGGGCCGGACGGATCGACCAGGCCGTCGATGCGGCGGTTGTGTTTGGTCAGCGCGCGGTCGGTGTGCGGAAACCAGTAGAACTCGAAATGATCGGTCTGCTGGATCGACCGATCCAGGTCGGCCAGCACATCGTCGATGTGAGCCGGTCCCTCCACGGCTTCGATGGAGAAGGCCGGGACGCATTGCAGGGTGACCGCGGTGATCACCCCGAGTGCACCCAAACCCAATGCCGCGGCCTGCAATTGCGCGGGCTCGGTCACACTGCATACCTCGCCGGTACCGGTCACCAACTCCAGGCCGATGATCTGGGTGCTGATTCCGCCGAAGCCCAGACCGGTGCCGTGGGTGCCGGTGGACGTGGCCCCGGCAATGGTCTGTTTGTCGATATCGCCCAGGTTGGCCATGGCCAGGCCGTGCGGCGCGAGCAGTGCGGGAATCTCGTGCAGGTGGGTGCCGGCACGTAGGGTCGCCCGGTCGTCCTGCACGCCCACCAGACCGCGTAGCGCGCTCAGTCGCAGCAGGGTGTCGCCCGGGACGGCGATCGCCGAAAAACTGTGGCCCGCACCGACGGTCTTCACCGTCGAACCGGATTGTGCTGCCGTCGAGACAATCTCGGAGATCTCCTCGACGCTGTCCGGGGTGAGTTCACGCGCCGGGGTGGCGCTGTGCGTGCGTCCCCAGTTCTGCCAGCTCACAGGAATGCCTTCCCTTCACCGCGGTAGGTGTGGACCTCGCCGATCAGTTCGCCGTCGATCACGGCGATGGTGTTGACATGTTCGCTCACCTCACCGGATTTGGTATGCCGGAACCACACCCGGTCACCGACCCGCAGTCCCGCCGCGGCGCGGCCACGCAGCGGGGTCTGCACCTCGCCGGCCGCCTCGCGTGGCAGGTAGCTCAGCCCGGCGGGCCATACCGCCTGCGGTAGTCGATCGGCGGCCGGAGGTCCCGAGGCGATCCAGCCGCCGCCGTGGCAGGTCACCACATCGGGTCGGGGTTTGCGCACCACGGACAGCGCAAAGGCCAACGCCGGTGCGGGGCGGAAGTGTCGATAGGTGTCGAACAGATGCCCACCGAAAAACCCACTGCCGACGGCGATATCGGTGACCGATCGGTCGCGTGCGGTGGCCTCGATCGACCCGGTGCCGCCGGCGTTGACCATCTGCAGGTCCGCCAGTTCGCCGATCGCCGCGATCGCCCGCCGCCTGCGGGTGCGCAGCTGTGCCATCGACAGCCACTGCATCGTTCGGATGATGTTGTTCTGCAAGGGCTTTCCCGCAACGTCATTACCGACACCGGCGACCTGTGCCTCATACGACATCACCCCCACCAGGGTGAAACCGGGCCGCGCGGCGACGATCCGGGCCAGGCGCACCGCTTCGTCGATGGTATGAACCGGCGAGCGCAGCACACCGAGGTCACCGACCACCGGAAGGCGCAGCGCGGCATCCAGATCTACGGCCACCCGGATCGGTTCCCGACGCGCGGGGGCGCGCACCGCGTCGATCAGATCGAGCTGATCGACCGAATCGATCAGGACGGTGACCCGTTGCAGCGCTTGATCATTGGAGCACAGCTCGGCGATTGCACGCTGGTCCGCACTCGGATAGCCCATCAGCACATCGCCGATACCCGGGCGCCCGTCCTGATCCGTCGCCAGCCAGCTGGCCTCGGACAGGTCGTAGGCCAACACCCCGACGACGTGCTCCAGCCGCACCAGCGCATCGATGATCGGCCGCACCCGCAGCGATTTGGAGGCGATCCGCAGCGGCACCCCGCCGGCCCGGTCGCGCAGGTCGGCGATGTTGTGCCGCAGCGCGGGCAGATTCAGCGCGGCGATCGGGCTGTCCTGGGGCCCCACGGCCCGGTCGATGGATCGCCAATAGCCGTCGGCATCGGTGCGCCACGGCTGATCGGGCGGCGCGGACACCGACAGCAGCCGGTCCAGGTCGACCATCACGCTCCCAGCGTAGGTCGCGGCCCACTGACCTACGCTGAATCCCGTGAAAGCGATGGCGCAGCGCAGCTGGCGGGCCGGTTGCGCGCTGGAGCCGGTCGACCTACCGACCCCGCAGCCCCGCGCCGGCGAGGTACGCGTCGCGTGCTGGTGCTCGGCGCTTCGGGCGGGGTGGGCCAGCTGGCGGTGCAGCTCGCCAAATTGCAGGGCCGCATGACGGGCAAACTTGTGCTGCTTCCGTGACATCCATCGGGTCGCTGTTCGGGCACACTGAACACTCGTGAGCCGTCCCGCCGAACCCGTCAGTGGGCGAATGCCGTTCGTGCCCGCGCTGGAGGGCATGCGGGCGTGCGCGGCACTGGGCGTGGTCATCACGCATGTGGCGTTGCAGACCGGACTGACGCACGGGATGACCGGCCGGCTGCTGATCCGGCTCGACCTGGCTGTCGCGGTGTTCTTCGCGCTGTCGGGGTTCTTGTTGTGGCGTTCGCATGCGGTAGCCGCACGCGGTGGCCGGCCGGCCCGGTCGTCGGCGACATACCTGCGGTCTCGGCTGGTTCGGATCCTGCCGGCGTATCTGGTCACGGTGGTGGTGGTGCTGACCCTGCTGCCCGATGCACACCGGGCCGGCCGGGCGGTGTGGCTGGCCAACCTGACACTGACACAGGTGTATGTGCCCAGGACGCTTTATGCCGGGCTCAGCCAGATGTGGAGCTTGTCGGTGGAGATGAGTTTCTACCTCGTCCTACCGCTGTTGGCGATGGCGGCCGCGCGGTTGCCGGCGCGGGCGAGGGTGCCCGCGATCGCCGCGGTCGCAATGGCCAGTTTCGGTTGGGGATATCTGCCGATACCGACCCACAATGGTGCCAATCCGTTGAATTGGGCGCCGGCTTACGCAGCCTGGTTCGCGGTCGGAATGTTGTTGGCGGAGTGGACCTGTCGGCCGATGAGTTGGCTGCACCGGCTGGCTCGGCAGCGGGTGTTGATGGCGTTGCTGGCGTTGGGCGCCTATCTGCTGGCGGCCTCGCCGCTGGTGGTGCCGGCGGCGCACAAACACGCGACGGTCGAACAGTTCATCGTTCGAACGGTGCTGGGCGCGGTGATCGCCGGTGCACTGTTGGCACCGCTGGTGCTCGACCGGCCGCAGGTCCGGCACCGGTTGCTCGGCAGTACTCCGATGGCCGCGATGGGACGGTGGTCCTACGGGTTGTTCCTGTGGCATCTGGCCACCGTGGACATGTCCTTGGCTTTGTTGGGCCGCGCCTCGTCGACAGGCGGGTTTCTGGTCGTGCTGGTGCTGACGGTGGTGTTCGGTCTGGCCGTGGCCGCAGTCAGCTACGCGTTGATCGAAGAGCCGTGCCGGCTCGCGCTGCGGCGCTGGGAAGTCCGGCGCAGTGAAATACCTTGTGCTGCCGCACTACCGGTGCAGGAACCCGTGCAGTGCGGCTTGGACGAGTTCGTCCACGATGGCTTCCCGGCTGGGTGGCTCGGCGCCGAAGAAGGTCGACCGCATGGCGACCATGCCGACGATCATCGCCACGGTCGAGTGCGCGGGTAACGCCGGCCGCTCGGACCGCAGGCCGCGCAGGGCAATGCCCTCGGCGCTGATCCGTCCCAGTGCGGCAAGGGCATTGCCGATATCGGCGATACCGGTGGCGGCCAGTTCGTCGTCGGTCAGCGTCTCGCTGGAGACCAGGGTCAGCAGCAGCCCACGGTGCTCGATCAGCACGTCATAGAGGCGGCCGACGAAGTGCCGGGCCAGTTCCTGCTCGTCGGTGTCCTCGGGGATCAGGGACTGCCATGTGCTGCCGAAATCCTCGACGAAATCGGTGAACGGCGCCACCAGCGCCTGGTTGAACAGCCCGGCCTTGGAGCCGAAGTTCCGGAACAGCAGGTGCTCGGTGACGCCCGCCGCATCGGCGATCTCTCTGGTGGTGGTGCTGCGGTAATCCTTGCGGGCGAACAGGTTTCGCGCGGCATCCAGTAGCAGTCGACGCGGTTCACCGCGAGCGCGGCGGGTGACGGGCACGCGTTCAAGATAGCCGGTCTTGGCCTTGTCGCCATCTGAGATCACCTCGGATGATCCAACCAACGTCAGCCCCGGTGGCGGATCATGCCCTGTTGGCGGGGCCGCAAGCCCACACCACACCCCGGGAGATCGGCGCCAAATCCTGGGATGCTCAACGTGCCAAATCGCATGCCTTAACTCGGTAGCGGGTCTTGACCTCCGATTTAAGATAGTATCCACTATCCATATGGCTGTGATGATCATGCTGGGCTGGTTGTTCGGGTTGGTCGCGGTGATCTACGCCGTGGTGCTGCGATTGGATCCGGAGTCGCGCCGATGAATACCCAGCCCACGACGCTGATCACCGTGGCGACCGCCTTCGCGTATCTGGGGGGAGTGGCGTTCCTGGCGGCCGGAATCTATCTGAGCCTGAAGGGCAAGCGACTGCATCCACTGCTGTTGGTGTGTGTCTCGGCATTGTCCTTCTCCTGGATCGAGGCGCCCTATGACTGGGCGATGTACGCGCAATTCCCGGCGGCCATCACCCGGATGCCGTCGTGGTGGCCGCTGAACATGACCTGGGGTGGCCTGCCCGCGGCGGTGCCCGTCGGCTACATGTCGTATTTCGCGCTACCCGCGGTGATCGGTGCCGCGCTGGGCACCCGGCTGTACCGGGCTCGAGGCTGGCGTCGACCGTTGACGCTGTTGACCGTCGGCCTGGTGATCGGCTTTTGTTGGGCGTTCTTCTTCAATGCCATCCTGGGCGCCCAACTGGGGGTCTTCCACTACGGCAAGGTCATCGGCGGCTTGGCCCTGTGGGAGGGCACCGCACACCAATATCCGATCTACGACTCGCTGGCCATGGGTGTGCAGATGATGGTGTTCACCTATCTGTTGGGTCGCACCGATACCCAGGGGCGTACCGTCGTCGAGGCTTGGGCCGCCAGGTACACATCGACGGTCGGCCAACGGGTGGCGCTGTCGTTGGCGGCGGTCATGGTGATCGGAAACCTGTTGTACGGCTTGGTCTTCGCGCCGCATCTGATCACGAAGCTGGCAGGCTGGGTGAACGTGGGTCCGTCGGCTCCGCTGTTCCCCGGAATTCCCAACCAACCGCTCCACGGCTGAGGAGGCGCAGTGCCGGCCGAGCTGTACTACGACCCGTTCGACTACGCCATCGATGATGATCCGTACCCGGTGTGGGCGCGGATGCGTGACGAGGCGCCGCTGTACTTCAACGCGAAATACAACTTCTACGCGCTGAGTCGCTACGCGGATGTGGTTCGCGCCCTGCCGGATTGGCATACCTACCGCTCCGGCCATGGCACCACCGCCGATATCTTGTTCAGTGGGATGGAGATACCGCCGGGCATCCTGCTGTTCGAGGACCCGCCTTTGCACGATCTGCACCGGCGATTGCTGTCGCGGGTGTTCACCCCGCGCCGGATGCTGGCAGTGGAGAACCTGGTGCGCGAATTCTGTTGTGGTGCTTTGGATCCGCTGCGTGACCTGGACAGTTTCGATGTGGTCGGCAACTTCGGGGCGATCCTGGCCATGCGCACCATCGGCTATCTACTCGGACTGCCCGAGGAAAGCCAGCAGGCGATCCGCGACCGCAACGACGCACTGATCACGGTAGGGCAGTGGGCCGGTGGCGTCGAGGTGGTCAGCCCCACCATCTTCGAGGACTCCGTCGCGATGTTCGCCGAGTACATCGAGTGGCGAGCCGACCATCCCGCCGATGACCTCATGACCGATCTGCTCAACGCCGAGATCGACGAGCCTGACGGCACCACGCGGCGTCTGGAGCGCAATGAGGTCCTGGCCTATACCGCGATGGTCGCCGGTGCCGGAAATGAGACCAGTGCGCGGCTCGTGGGATTCATGGCCCAGCTACTGGCCGAACACCCCGATCAACGTCGCGAACTGGTCGCCGATCCGTCGCTGATTCCCTCGGCGGTGGAGGAGACCCTGCGCTTCGAACCGCCGTCGCCGGTGCAGGCGCGCTATGTCGCCGACGATGTGCAGTGGTACGGCCGGGATGTACCGGCGGGGTCGTACATGTTGCTGCTCAACGGATCGGCCAATCGGGATGCGCGCCAGTTCGCCGATCCGGACCGCTATGACATCCACCGCCAGGGCGGTCATCTGAGTTTCGGTCAGGGGATCCATTTCTGCTTGGGGTCCGCGCTGGCCCGCTTGGAGGCGCGGGTGGCCTTCGAGGAGCTGCTGGTCCGCTGGCCCGAGTGGGAGATCGACTACGCCGGTGCCGAACGCGGCCGGACCTCCAGTGTTCGCGGTTGGGCCAAGTTGCCGATCCTGACCCGATAGCCTGGACGGCATGATCAAGCGCGCTTCGATCGCAGGCATGGTGACGGCGATGGCTGCGCTCGTCGTCCCCGGCCAAGCCTGGGCCGATCCCGCACCGCCGGATCCGGCCCCCGGGCAGCCTGTGGTGGTCGCCGCCGACGGACCCGGCGGTCCGGCCGTTCCGCCGCCCGCCGGCCCACCGCTGGTACCGGAGATCCAGGATCCGCAGTACGGCGGTGGCTCGACATCGGGCGGGCAGCTCGGCTACATCCGCGATGTCTGGCACATGTTCCAGAGCGGCAATCCGATCGGCGAGCTCACCATGCCGCCTGAGCAGGGCGCCGGCCCGCCTCCGGGCGCCGGCCCGGCACCCAAACTGCCGCCCGGCTACACCTCGCTGACCGATCCGTCGTCGTCGACGCCGGCCATCGAGGGCCCGAAGACCGGCGGACCGGCGCTACCGCCGGGGTACTACCCGCTCACCGGCCCGCCGCCGCCGGATTGGACCGGACCGGTGCCGGGCGCACCTGCGGCCCCTGCCGAGCCCGCACCGGCGGCCCCGCCGACGCCGTAATGCGGTGTGGCAATATGGTTATGCACGCTAAGTATTTGTCGTCCGTCTCACCGCGGGGGTTTCATCCATGAAGCTGGTCAAGACCACACTGCCGACCATGGCCGTTGCGGGAGCGCTCGCTGCCGCCATTTTCGGACTATCCGCCGGGCCGGCCAGCGCCGACCCGCCGCCGCCTCCGCCGGCCGCCGGGGACGTGCCGCCGTCGTGGGCACCGCGCAAGCCCGCCGAGGTGTGGGAGGGCCAGCCCGTGGTCTGGACCACCGGTTGGGGCGGACGCTGGGGCGTCTGGATCAACGGCGGCTTCATCCCGCTGTCATCGAACCCGTTCACCAACGGCGGTTAACGGCTGGGACGGTGATGCCGTCCTTGCGTCGAACGTGCACACAGATCGCGAATTCAGCGATGATCGATGATCGGAGCGCACTCTCGGTGACGCTTCGCTAATCCACGCCGGGCCATAGCGGCTGATGCACGGTGAGGATCTCGATCAGCTGCTCGATCAGTGCGTCCTCGGTGATCGTCACCTCTTGGTTGAGCCAGGCGGCCAGGGCCTGTCCGACCCCGCCGACCAGGAATTGCGCCAGGATCGGCAGACCGCTTTCGTTGTCGGGATGGAAGGTGTCCCGCAGGTGCTGGGCGAACAGCGATACGAACATTGCAGTCGATTCGAAGCGCTTGCGTACCAACACCAGGTTGATCTGATTGGGGCTGAACAGCAGCTGCCCGATACGGCGGTCGGCGCCGATCGTCCGCACCAGGCTGGCGACCCCGGCCCGGGCCTGATCGGCGGGCGGGACCGCGGCCACCGCGGCTTGCGCCTTGGTGACCAATCCGGCCAGCGCCCAGTCGTAGATCGCCGCGGCGAACTCGTCCTTGTCGGCGAAGCTCTCGTAGAAGTAGCGCTGGGCCAGGCCTGAGCGGCCGCACACCGTGCGCAGTGTCAGGTCCTGGGGACCGTCGGGTCCGCCCAGCATGTCCAGGCCCACTTCGAGTAGTCGTTGGCGGCGCAGATTCGTGCGTTCCGCAGCGGGAAGTCCGTTGTAGGAGCGCTCCGCTGGAGCGGGCGCCGCCGTGGTTTGACGGCTCTGGTCTTTGGCGGACATACTGCGATAATATCTGGATGCGTCTGCATTCAGATGATTAACCCCGAAAGGCCCACCCGTGGATTTCGACCTGCCCGATTCCGCACTCGCCGTGCGTGAAGGCGTTGCCGCTGTCGCTGCCAAGTACACCCACGAGTACTGGAGTCGCTGCGAACACGAGCACCGTTTCCCGCAAGAGGCCTACGACGATCTGGCCGCCGGCGGTTGGTTCGGTCTGGCCGTCCCCGAGGAGTACGGCGGCGGCGGGCAGGGCATGCTGGAGTTGGCCGTCGCCAACGAAACCCTTTGTGCCTCAGGCGGAACCGCGGGTACGTTCTTCTACATCACCACGCCCGGCTTCGGTGGGATGACGATCAGCCGGCACGGCACCGACGAGCAGAAGGCGCGGGTGCTGCCGGGCCTGGCCACCGGGCAGGCGCAGTTCTGCCTGGCGCTGACCGAGCCGGACGCGGGCAGCAACGCCATCGAGATCACCACCTCCGCGCGCCGCGAGGGTGACGAATTCGTCATCCGTGGACAGAAGGTGTGGATCTCCAACGTGGAGAACGCCACCTGGATGGTGGTGGTTACCCGGACCATCCCGGCCGCCGAGGCCACGCCGCGCACCGCCGGGTTCACCCTGTTCCTGGTCGACGTCAAGCAGGCGCTGGCCGCCGGCACCCTGACCTACACGCCGATCCCGAAGATGGGCAGCAACATCTTGCACTCCAGCCAGGTGTTCTTCGATGACCTGCGGGTGCCCGCCGAGAATGTCATCGGCGAGGTGGACAACGGCTTCTCGGTGCTGTGGGACGTGCTCAACCCCGAGCGCATCCTGGCCGCCGCAGGTGGTGTCGGCGCCGCGGACGCCGCACTGGCGGTGGCCTGCGACTACGCCCGCGAACGGGTGGTCTTCGGCAAGCAGATCGGCAGCAACCAAGCGCTGCAATTCCCGCTGGCGCAGATCAAGGCCAAGGCGGAGCTGGGCCGGCTGATGACCTACCGGGCGGCTTGGCTGTTCGACCAGAGACGCCCCTGCGGCAACGAGGCCAACATCGCCAAACTGACCGGCGCCCAGGTGGCCTTCGAGTCGGCCAACCAGGCGTTCCAGACCTTCGGCGGGATGGCCTACAGCCAGGAATACCCCGTCGAGCGTCTGTTCCGTGACGCCCGCATCGGCAAGAACATCCCGGTCGCCGAGGAACTCGTGCTGGCCCACATCGGTACGCAGATGCTCGGTCTGCCCAAGAGTTACTGAGGTTCGGAGCATGTCGATCATCGCAGAGAACAACGCCGCCGTGCTGGCCGACCGCGCCCGCATCGAGCAGGAGATCGCCGGCCAGACGATCCTGACCAAGCTGGCGCAGACCGCGCTGGGTCAGGCCGATGCCCCGGCTTACTCGGACCGCCGCGGCGAGGACCCTACCCAGTGGCGCACACTGAGCTGGAATACCTTGCAGGACAACGTCTTGGATGTTGCGGCCGGCCTGATCGAGCTCGGCGTCAGTCCGGGCGATCGGGTCGCCATCATGGGATCCAACCGGATCGAGTACGTGGTGGCCGACAGCGCCACCCTGCATGCCGGTGCCGTCCCGGTGTCGATCTACTCGACCCTGGCGCCTAGCCAGATCACCTGGTACGCCCGGCAGGCCGCTCCCGCCGTGGTGGTGCTGGAGGGTGCAGCCGAGCTGGCCCGCTGGGCCGAAGCACTGGCCGATCCGCAAGTGCTGCAATCGCTTCGGCAGGTCGTGGTGATCGATGGCTCCGGTGAGGGCGACGAGGTCGGCTGGTCTGCCCTGGTGGACTCGGGTCGCCGGCGCAGGCAGGCCAACCCGGCCGAGCTCGATGCCCGTATCGCCGGGGTGCGGCCGGAAGACCCGGTCACCATTCTGTTCACCTCGGGTACCACCGGTGATCCCAAGGGTGTGGTACTGACGCACACCAACGTGCTGTACGAGGCGGCCGCGTCGGCGCACGCCGCCAAGTTCGACCAGCCCGGAATCACACTGTCCTACTTGCCTTTTGCTCATATCGCCGAGCGGGTCCTGGGTCTGTATGTGCCGCAGATCCAGGGTGGGCATGTGCATCTGATCGGTGACCCGGCCCAGTTGGTCGGAGCGCTGGCGCAGGTGCGACCCACTCGGTTCTTCGGGGTGCCGCGGGTCTGGGAGAAGATCATGACCGCGGTGTCGGCGCAATTGGCCGCCGAAACCGACGAGCAGCGCAAGGTCAGCGTCGCCGGGGCCATGGCGGTGGGCCGCCAGTACGTCGAGTCGCTGCAGAACGGCGGAGCGCCGTCGGCCGAGCTGGCCGAGCGCTTCGCCCAGGTCGACCAGTTGGTGCTGCGGCCGATGCGGGCCCTGTTGGGTCTGGACCGGGCCGAATGGACCGTCAGCGCCGCGGCGCCGATGTCGCCCGAGGTGGCCAATTTCTTTGCCGGACTTGGCCTTCGGATGCTCGATGTGTACGGCATGAGCGAGACCACCGCGGCGGTGGCGGCCGGGACCAACGACGACTTCCGGCTCGGCACGGTAGGCAAGGCGCTGCCCGGCGTCGAGGTGATCCTGGCCGAGGACGGCGAGATCCTGGCCCGTGGACCGGTGACCACCCCGGGTTATTATCAAAACCCCACGGCCACAGCCGATCTGGTCGACGCGGATGGGTGGGTACACACCGGCGACATCGGGCAGTTCGACGAGGATGGCTATCTGCGGGTGGTGGACCGCAAGAAGGAAATGATCATCACCTCGTCGGGCAAGAACATCGCGCCGTCGGCGATCGAGAACCACCTCAAGGAGAGCCCGCTGATCGGGCACGCCATGGTGGTCGGTGAGGCGCGGCCGTATCTGGTGGCGCTGGTGACCCTCGATGCCGAGATCGCCCCGCTGTTGGCGGCGCGGATGGGCATCGCCGACGTCGGCATCGAAGCCCTGGCCCGCGATGAGCGGATCCTGGCTGCCGTGCAGGCAGCGGTGGACACCGCGAACTCCCGGGTGTCTCGGCCCGAGCAGATCAAGGCGTTCGAGTTGCTGCCGGTGGAGTGGACCGCCGAATCGGCCGAGTTGACCCCGACGCTCAAGCTCAAGCGGCGGGTGGTTGCCGACCGTTATGCTGACGTCATCGAAGGCCTCTACGGGGCCAATAAAAAATAATTGCAGCACAACAGGTTTCACCTCAAGGAGTAACATGGCGGACAATGGTGCGGTGTTCACCGAGCTGACCCGGCGGCAGGGCCCGATCCCGGACGCGGAGCTCGACCAGTTCTGGGCCGGCCTGCCGACGGTGGCGGTCGACGAGATGATCGGGCAATGGCAGGGCGGCGCCTTCGAGACCGGTCATCCGCTCAGTCGGCTGCTGACCAAGGCGAACTGGTTCGGCAAGACCATGCTGTCGGCCTCCGAGGTGGAGCCGATCGTGTGCCTGGACGCCGACGGCAACAAGTTCAGCAACGAGGAACTGTCCAAGGGCGGCGCCAGCTTGTGGCTGGAAGAGTTCCGCGGGGAGGTGACGGCCACCATGGTCTACGACGGGCAGCCCATCCATGACCACTTCAAGCGGGTCGACGACACCACGGTGATGGGCATCATGAACGGCAAGGCCGGTCTCTACGAGGGCCGGTACGGCTACTTCTACCTGCGCCGGATCTGACGGGCCGTCCGCGCCGGAGGGGTGGCGCGGAGCCGGTCACCAGCGTGCGGCGACGTTCGCTGCGATCTGTTGAGCGGCTTTGACCGCGGTGTCGCCGGGTTCGGGGCTGCAGGTGTTGATGTCGATGATGACGTTGTTCTTTTGCGCCACCGCCCGTCCACAGCCGCGGCCGGGGGCGGCTGCGTTGAGTTCGGTCACCGTGGTGCTCAGGATGTCGTTGGCATTGGCGATCGTCCCCACCGACCATTGGGTCTGGCTCTGCAGGTGGGTGAACTGACTGCAGGCCGACCACTGCTGCGCCGAGTTGTCGAAGAACTGCTTGGCCCGCTCGACGGTGGGGAAGAGCACCACGGCCTGCTTGAGGTAGTGCGTCAGCTTGTCGCCGTCGTTGAGGGTCTGCTCATGCTCGGCCCACGAACCGCTGTTGGCATAGATCGTGGTTTCGGCGGCATCGTCGAGTTGCAGGCATTCCGGCGGCGCCAGGGTGCCACTGTTGTCGGACATGGTGGCCTGGTCCTTGACCACGGACATTGCCGTCGAGCCCATGATCGGATTGATCTGGTCGGGGGTCAGCAGCAGCCCGGGCAACTCACGTTCGACCAACGGGCGCGGGATCAGTGCTGGGGTGGACACCGGTTTGGCCGTACCGGCAGTGTGCCCACAGCCGGTCAACAGTGTCGAGGCGATCACAACAGCAACCGTTGCCGTTGTTTGACGCATAGCTCCTCCCGTCGGCCCATAACGAACCTTCTGACCAGTTGCCGTGATGTCCTCCGCAGCCCGGCATAAGCACACTAATAGTCGGGCAATACCCATGCGGATCGGCGTAACCGGTCGGCGTTTCGCGGTAACGAACGACGATGGTTCCGGTAACGATTTCGGCCGGGCTCAGCTCGAGGCGTCGAGGATCTTGATGGCGAAGATCAGGGACTCACCGGGGCCGATGCCGGCGCTGGGCTGTCCGTCGGGGTAACCGTCAGCCGGCGCCATCGCCACGGCGACGGTGGATCCGACCTTCTGGCCGGCGATGGCCTTCTGGAAGCCCGGTACGACTTGGGTAAGGGAGAACTGGGCGGGCTCGCCGCGATCGAAGGCGCTGTCGAACTTGTGGCCGTCGCGGCCGTCGAAGCCCGCGTAGCAGACCAACACGTTGGCGGTCGGTGCGATCACCGGCCCGTCACCGGCGTGCAGGGTGTGTACCTGGGTCTCGGTGACGCTGAAGGGTCCGTTCACGGTGACCGACGGCGCGGCGGTGTCGGTCGGTCCGATGACCGCGGCACTACCGGTGGTCCCGTTGAGCTTCCAGTCGGCGTTGCCACCGGCCGGGGCGCCCGTCGGGCAGGTCGGTGCGGCGGGCACATCGGTGGACACCGGGGTGATCGCGTTGGGCAGTGTGGATTCGGCCGCCGCGGTGCTCGACGGGGAGCCGGCGGCCGGCTTGCTGGCCTGCGATCCGCACCCGACCAGAGTGACGGTGAGCGAAGCGGCACAGAAGGAAAGGGCAACAGCGGACGGCACACGCGAGAAGTTCACGTTTGCCAACGCTACAGGTCTTCCGGGTTCACGCCGGGCGCAGTACTGCGACCAGGAAATCCGAACTATCGGTAAACGGCCGCACATCCCAGGTGGCCAGCAGCAGGTCGGGGGTGAAATCGGCGTTTACGGCATCGGTGAGGAATTGATCGAAGGCGTAGTCCCGGCCGGCGCCGAAGCCGATCACCGCGCGCCCGTCGTCGGCCAGATGAGCGCGCAGTCGCGTCAGCACCTGGGTTCGGGTGCTGGGCGCCAGGAAGGCCATCACATTGCCGGCCGACACGATGATGTCGAACGGTTCGGTGATGCCGCGGGCGGGCAGGTCGAGTTCGGCCAGGTCGCCCACCAGCCACCGGGGTCCGGGGTGATCCTCTTCGGCGGCCGCGATGAGTTCCGGGTCGACGTCCACACCGACCACGCGGTGTCCGGCGGTAGCCAGATATCCACCGATCCGGCCGGGGCCGCACCCGGCGTCGAGGATGTGGGCGCCGCGCGGCGCCATGGCGTCGATCAGCCGGGCCTCGCCGGTGAGATCCTCACCGGCACGTGCCAGCGCACGAAAGCGTTCGATGTACCACTGCGAATGTCCCGGATCGGCCGCGACTTTTTGCATCCAGAGGCTCTGCTCGACCATACGGCCATTGTCCCCGCTCTGGGCTCAACCTCTTTACGCGCCTTGGTTATGCGCGTAACCTCGCATCGGCGCATCCGGCCCGGCGAAAGGATTACTCACAGTGACCACCATGATTCCGGTCTTCAACCCGTCCAACGAGGAGCAGATCGCCGAGGTCCCGGATTCGGATCAGGCCGCCGTCGACGCCGCCGTGGCGCGGGCGCGCGAGACCTTCGAGTCCGGCGTCTGGCGCAAGATGCCGGCCGCACACCGGGCCGAGGTGCTGTTCAAGGCCTCCGAGATCATCAAGCGACGTACCGAAGAACTCGCCGAGATCGAGGCCCGCGACAACGGTATGAACGCGATGGCCGCCCAGCAGATCATCAAGGTCGCCAACGAGATGCTGATCTACTACGCCGGCTGGGTCGGCAAGATCCACGGCGAATCGGCCAACCTCATCTCCGACGGCCTGCTCGGCCATTTCGAGGAGTACCACACCTTCACCCAGCTCGAGCCGGTCGGCGTGGTCGGCCTGATCATCCCGTGGAACGGCCCGTTCTTCGTCGCCATGCTCAAGGTCGCCCCGGCCCTGGCCGCCGGTTGCAGCGCGGTGCTCAAGCCCGCCGAGGAGACCCCGCTGAGCGCCTTGAAGCTCGAGGAGATCTTCCGCGAGGCCGGCCTGCCCGACGGCGTCCTGAACGTGATCACCGGCTACGGCGAGACCACCGGCGCCGCACTGACCGCGCACCCCGACGTCGACAAGATCGCGTTCACCGGGTCGACCGAGGTGGGCCGGTTGATTGTCAAGGCCGCCGCCGGCAACCTCAAGCGCTTGACCCTGGAACTGGGTGGCAAGTCGCCGCTGATCATGTTCGACGACGCCAACCTGGAGAAGTCGATCATGGGTGCGGCCATGGGCCTGCTGGCCGGCTCCGGCCAGAACTGTTCGTGCACCTCGCGTATCTACGTGCAGCGCAAGATCTATGACCAGGTCGTCGAGGGCCTGGCCGGCTTCGCCCAGATGCTGCCGATGGGCGGCTACGAGGACCCCACCTCGGTACTGGGGCCGCTGATCAGCCAGAAGCAGCGCAGCCGTGTCGAGGGCATCGTCAACGACGGTGTCGCCGGCGGCGCCGAGATCATCACCGGCGGCAAGCCGTTGGACCGCAAGGGCTACTTCTATCAGGCCACCATCGTCACCAACACGACGCCCGATATGCGTCTGATCACCGAAGAGATCTTCGGACCGGTCGGTTCGGTGATCCCGTTCGATGAAGAGGAAGAGGCGATCGCCGCCGCCAACAACACCGAGTACGGCCTGGCCGGTGCCATCTGGACCGAGAACCTCAGCCGCGCCCACCGCGTCGCCAATGCCCTTCGCGGCGGCCAGATCTGGGTGAACTCGGCGCTGGCGGCAGACCCGTCGATGCCGATCTGCGGTCACAAGCAATCGGGCTGGGGTGGCGAGCGGGGCAAGAAGGGTCTGGAGGCCTACTTCAACACCAAGTCGGTGTACATCGGCCTGACCTGATCCGCGATAGCCGAAATCGGCCTCCGATGCTGGTCGCGTGATTAGAATTCGGCCCTGCTGTGTTGACGCACAGCAGGGCCGAAGCTTTCTCCCAGCAGTGTGTCTGGCGGAATTGAGTCGATACGCACCGAGGAGAGCCGATGCAACCGCGATATGACAGGTACGTCGGACGGGTCGGCGCCCTGGCCGTCGCGCTGGGCATCGGATCTGCGGTCACCGTGCCGGCGGGGGTCGCCTGGTGTGCGCCCGACGGCGCCGGCGGTCAATCGTCGCATTCGGACAAGTCGACCCATTCCGGCAAGCCCAAGCGATCCCGGGAGCGCGTCAAGGTCACGCAGTCGGAGTCACCGAGCGCCACCGCCGAAACGGCCGACACTCCCGAACCGAAGTCTCCCAAACCCACGACGAAGCACCGGCCGGCCGTCACGGCGCGCCGGAACGCGCCCGAATCATCCACGGCCGCAGCCAAATCGGTGTCCAAGGATGCCACGCCGACGCCCACCGCGAACAGCGCAGCCCCGCCCGTGGCGTTGCCCAGGAGAAGGAAGGACCCCTTCAGCATCTTCGGCATGTCGAATCCGAGAAGGAGAAGCAGGAAGGCCAGCACCGGCGCCCAG
>Ga0153956_1001776_pt1 | contig 17780 bp, 14 predicted proteins | sample TSFL040MetaG_FD_104704 | JGI IMG/M metagenome (GOLD analysis project Ga0153956, IMG submission 104704) | Attine ant fungus gardens microbial communities from Florida, USA - TSFL040 MetaG | ecosystem: Host-associated > Fungi > Mycelium > Unclassified | place: USA: Florida, Wekiwa Springs...
GATGACCACCGCGAACTGCTCGACGCCGTCTTCCTCGAATCCGACGGCGGCGGTGCGCCCACCGGACACCGCGCTGACGGTGGCCTCGATGTCGTCGGGGTAGAGGTTGCGGCCGCGGATGATCAGCAGATCCTTGATCCGGCCGATGATGAACAGCGCTCCCTCGGAGATGAACCCGAGATCGCCGGTGCGCAGCCAGGTGTCCGACGGTGTCCCCTCGGCGGGGTTGTCGATCACGCCGCCGAAGGTCTTGGCGGTCTCTTCGGGCTTGTTCCAGTAGCCCGCGCAGACGTTCTCACCCCGGGTCCAGATCTCGCCGACCGTCCCGTCGGACACCACCTGGCGTGTCTCCGGGTCGACGATGCGCACCAGGGGGGAGTCCGGTGCGCCGTAACTGACCAGTGGGCTACCCGACTCGACGCGCTCCACGATGCCGTCGGCGAGCTTGTCGGTGTCGAAGTCGACGACCGTCGGCGGCTGGCCGGATTCGCGGGCGCACACGTAGAGGGTGGCCTCAGCTAACCCGTAGCTGGGTCGAATCGATTTGCCAGGAAGACCGAATTTGGCGAACCGCTGGGCGTAGCGCCGCACCGTGGTGGGCTGCACGCGCTCGGCACCACTGAAGATGGACAGTACCGAACTGAGATCCAGACCGGCCATGTCGTCGTCGGTGGTGCGCGCGGCGGCCAGGTCGAACGCGAAATTCGGCGCCGCGCTGATGACGTTGCGGTGGCTGCCCATGAGCTGCATCCAGCGTGCGGGTTTGACCAGGAAGGAGATCGGGCTGGTCATCACCGTGTGCCAACCGCCCAGCACCGGTGTGCATACCCCGAGCAGTAGGCCCATGTCGTGGTACAGCGGTAGCCAGGACACCACGGTGCTGCCTGGAGGGGCCACTTTGCCCCATTCGGAGAAGAACACCGCGATCATCTGCTCGTAGTTGGCCGAGACGTTGCGGTGCGACACCATGACGCCGGCGGCGGTGCGGGTCGAACCGGAGGTGTACTGCAGATAGGCGGTCTCCGGGCGCACCTCGCGGCGCGAGGCGGCTTTGCGCCGGGTGGTCAGATCCAACTCGTCGACGGCCAGCACCACAGGCATGCGGCCGTCGTCGTTGGGGGTGGCGTACGGCGTGACGGCCTCGACGTTGGCCGAGGTGGTCAGCGCGATGACGGGTTGGCAGTCCTTCATGACCGAGATGACGCGCTCATCGTGGTGGCCCATCATCGGCTGGGTCAGCGGCACCGCGATCATGCCCGCTTCCAGCGCCCCGAGGAAACCCAGGACATATTCCAGACTCTGGGGCGCGACGATGACCACGCGGTCGCCGATCTCGCCGTGCTGACGCAGCTCGTAGGCCAGTGATACCGACTGCTGGTACAGCTGCGACCAGGTCAGGCTGGTGGCGACACCGTCGGCGTCATGGTCGTAGTCCATGAATGTGAACGCGATGTCGTTGGGCTGCAGACTGGCCCGTTCGCGCAACACAGCCGGAATTGACGACTCGATCACGGACAGTTCCTCCTTGGACGTTCACCTGGCGCATCGCAGCCTAGGACATCTAACTGCTTCGCAGTCGGATGGGCACCCAGAAAAGCCGAAGCGAGTCCTCAGCGGTCAGCTTTGGTGAACCATCTCTGCCGAGACATCCAGGAGTGGCCCGAAGCCAGCGCGAACACCGCGCCACACATGCAGGCGAACAGCCACACGAAACGACCTTGTTCCCACGGCTGCAACGACGGGACCAGTGCGGTCACCACACGCACCACACACGCGGTGATACCGCTGCCGGTGGCGAACAAGTAAATATTCGCTATCCGCCGGGACTCGGGGTCCTTGCGCAGGGCGATCAGCGCGCGGCCGCCGAAGGCCAATAGATAGACGATCATGCCGCAGAGCACTACCCAATAGGCGGTCAGCCACCCGTCGGTGGGCATGGTGAACAGGTCGCGGGAGAACTCCCGGGAGGCGTTGCTCATGCTGAACAGTGCCAACAGCACCGGGATGCACAAGGTGGCCGGCCGCTCGACGTATTGGGTGAACATCTTCTGCATGGCCACGTCGTCCTGCAGCCGGCCCACGGCGTTGTAGACGATCGCCGAGCCCGCCACGATGTAGCAGTCGTGGCCGACATAGGCCTGCAGGTTCCACACCCCGGTCAGCGAATGCAGCGCACGGCCGAGCGTCTCGTGCGCGAACGGCGACATCAGGGCCACGGCGAGGGCCTGCAACACGATATTCAGCGTCGCGGCCACTTCCCACCTGCACGACCAGGTGACGCGCCGAATCCACAAACTCCACGCCATACACGCGAGTGTGATTCCGATAAGGAATGTCAGTGCCATGCTGCGATGCCTTTGCGGGTCCTTCTCGATGCAAGTAGTGCTTGCAAATAGTACCGCTACAGCGGCGGTGCGTCGGCACGACGCGTGAGATTGGACAGCTTGGGACGTGTCCGTTGAGCTGGCACGACGCGGGTGCTGGTGTCCACCGACACCGATGTCGAACCCAGGTAGTTTGCTACTTCCTCGTGGGTCATCAGGCCGAACCGGATCTGCAGGTCCGGGTAGCTGAGACTGAATCGGTCCGCCACCAGGCGGAGCTCCTCGGCATTGGGGTAGCTGGATTCCTTGATCCGGCGATAGTAGGTGCTGCTCGATACACCGAGCGCTTCTTGGATCTCACGGGCCTCGACGTCGCCGTCAAATAGGTAGTCGAGCAGGGCCTTGAGCTGTCTGCCGTTCTCATCGGTCCGGGGCACCCACCCACGATAGTCGTTTCCCAGCCCTGATTGCTAGCAATCATTCCTGTGACATTTCTTCCCTTATTGACACTGCCGTCACAGTTTTGGGAGCGATGTCCCACTTTTGGGACATTTGCCGTAATCTCTGTCACATGGCTCTCGCTTATGTTGACTTCGGCTTCGACTCCGCCCCGCAGACCAGTTCGCTGACACTGCGCATCGCGGACTACGACGCCACCGGCGCGCCCACCGCCGCCGATATGTCACGGGTCTCCGCCCCGTTGTCGTCGGTTCTGACTCAGGAACTCGACGGCTCTCGCCAGACCCTGGGCCTGGACATCGAGGTCTTCCTGATCGCCGCGCTGGGCCGCGCCCTGGAGCGCACCTTCGGCGCCGGCATGACGCTGGTGGATGTGTCGATGGCGCACCGCCCGGCCGCGCTGCGTCAGCTCGCGCTGGATTGCGTACCTGCGGGCGAGGTCGACGCCACCGGCATGCTGCGCGCGGTCAACCGGACCTACATCGACGCGCGCAGCAGCGCACCGACGTGGCAGTCGGCCGACGTGCTGATCAGCTGCGTGGCCGTCGCGGTGCGCGACGCCCACCCGGCGATGGGCCACGCCCTGGAACTGCATGCCTACCGCCAGGACGGCGTCCTGCAGCTCGATTGGTGGTACGACAACCGCCGGTTCGATCCCTACACCATCGAGGAGCTCTCCGAGCAGTTCCCGCTCGGTCTGATCGAGCTGTGCTCGGAGGCCCTGCCCGAGGCCGTGCTGCCCGGGCCGGTCGGTGTGGTCGGCTGATCCGTCGGGCTAGAATCTGGTGAATCGGCGCTGATCCGGCCATCACCGGGGAGCCTTCGGAAGAACCTCCGGCACCTGATGCCGGGCAAGTAGAACCGAACGGGTGGGCCCGTCATCGCCCGCAACGAGCGGCGTGCGCCGAGCCGGCGTGCGCAAGCGGGGTGGTACCGCGGCCCTCGTGCATAGTCGCGAGAACGTCGTCCCCGTGTCCACAACGATCCGTGGCACAGGAGACGACCAGGTGACCGCTTACCCCAGGCCCGCCGGCGGCGCGCCCAACTTTCCCGACCTCGAACTCGAGGTGTTGGACTACTGGGCCGCCGATGACACCTTCCGCGCCAGCATCGCCCGGCGCGCGGATGCGCCCGAATACGTCTTCTACGACGGCCCGCCGTTCGCCAACGGCCTGCCGCACTACGGTCACCTGCTGACCGGTTACGTCAAGGACATCGTCCCGCGGTATCGCACCATGCGCGGAGACAAGGTCGAGCGCCGATTCGGTTGGGACACCCACGGTCTGCCCGCCGAGCTCGAGGTGCAGCGCCAGCTCGACATCACCGACAAGGCGCAGATCGAGGCCATGGGTATCGGGGCGTTCAACGATGCGTGCCGGGCCTCGGTGATGAAGTACGCCGACCAGTGGCGGTCCTACGTCACCCGCCAGGCCCGCTGGGTGGACTTCGACAACGACTACAAGACCCTGGATCTGCCGTTCATGGAATCGGTCATCTGGGCGTTCAAACAGTTGTGGGACAAGGGTCTTGCCTACGAGGGCAACCGGGTGCTGCCGTACTGCTGGAACGACGAGACCCCGCTGTCCAACCATGAACTGCGGATGGACGATGACGTCTATCAGAGCCGCCAGGATCCGGCGCTGACCGTCGGCTTCCGGGCCGTCGACGGTCCGGTGGCCGGCTCCTATCTGCTGGTGTGGACCACCACGCCGTGGACCCTGCCGTCCAACCAGGCCGTCGCGGTCAATCCCGAGGTGACCTACGTGCAGGTCGTCGGACCCGATGAGCGCACCTACGTCATGGCCGAGGCACGACTGGCGGCCTACGCCCGCGAGTTCGGCGAGGAACCGGTCATCACCGGCAGCTACCTCGGCGCCGATCTGCTCGGCAGCCGCTACCTGCCGCCGTTCCCGTATTTCGTCGATACGGACAAGGCACACAACGCTTTTCAGGTGCTGCAGGGTGATTTCGTCACCACCGAGGACGGCACCGGTATCGTGCACATGGCGCCGGCCTACGGTGAGGACGACAAGGCCACCTGCGACGCCGCCGGCATCGTCGCGGTCACCCCGGTCGATTCCACCGGCCGCTTCGATGTCACCGTGCCGGAGTATGCCGGTGTACAGGTCTTCGATGCCAACGCGCAGATCATCCGGGATCTCAAGAATGGTGCCGGCGCCGCGGCCGTCAATGGCGCGGTGGTGCTGCGTCAGGAAACCTATGACCACTCCTATCCGCACTGCTGGCGCTGCCGCAAGCCGCTGATCTATCGCGCGGTGTCCTCCTGGTTCGTCAAGGTCACTGAATTCCGCGACCGGATGGTCGAACTCAACGGCCAGATCACCTGGCATCCCGAGCATGTCAAGGACGGCCAGTTCGGCAAGTGGCTGGCCAACGCCCGGGACTGGTCGATCTCGCGAAACCGCTACTGGGGCAGCCCGATTCCGGTGTGGAAGTCCGACGACCCGGCCTATCCGCGGATCGACGTGTACGGCAGCCTCGACGAGCTCGAGCGCGACTTCGGGGTGCGGCCGGACAATCTGCACCGGCCGTTCATCGATGAGCTGACCCGGCCCAACCCCGACGATCCGACCGGCAAGTCCACCATGCGCCGCATTGAGGATGTGTTCGACGTCTGGTTCGACTCCGGGTCGATGCCGTACGCGCAGGTGCACTATCCGTTCGAGAACGAGAACTGGTTCCTGGGTGCGGACGGCGACGAGGGGCATTTCCCGGCCGACTTCATCGTCGAATACATCGGCCAGACCCGCGGCTGGTTCTACGTGATGCACGTGTTGTCCACCGCCCTGTTCGACCGGCCGGCGTTCAAAACCTGTGTAGCGCACGGCATCGTGCTGGGCAGCGACGGCGCGAAGATGAGCAAGTCGCTGCGCAATTACCCAGATGTGTCCGAGGTGTTCGACCGCGACGGCTCCGACGCGATGCGCTGGTTCCTGATGGCCTCGCCGATCCTGCGCGGCGGCAACCTGATCGTCACCGAGCAGGGCATCCGCGACGGCGTGCGGCAGGTACTGCTGCCGATCTGGAACGCGTACAGCTTCCTGGCCCTGTACGCGCCGACGAAGGGCACCTGGCGCACCGATTCGACCAATGTGCTGGACCGCTACATCCTGGCCAAACTAGCCGACCTACGCCAGACCCTGACCGCCGCACTGGACGAATGCGATATCTCCGGGGCCTGCGAGCAGCTCCGCCAGTTCGCCGAGGCGCTGACGAATTGGTATGTGCGACGGTCACGTTCACGGTTCTGGGAAGAAGACGCCGACGCCATCGACACCCTGCACACCGTGCTGGAGGTGACCTGCCGACTGGCCGCGCCGCTGCTGCCGCTGACCACCGAGGTGATCTGGCGGGGCCTGACCGATGAGCGTTCGGTGCATCTGACCGACTGGCCGCAAGCCGGCGTCGTCCCGGCCGATGCGGAACTGGTCGCAGCCATGGACCGGGTGCGTGAGGTGTGCTCGTCCGGGTCGTCGCTGCGTAAGGCCAAGAAACTGCGGGTGCGCCTGCCGCTGCCGAAACTGACAGTGGCCGTGAATAATTCGTCGGCACTGGCACCGTTCGCCGACCTGATCGCCGACGAACTCAATGTCAAGGCCGTCGAACTCACCGAGGATATCGATCGTTACGGTCGCTTCGAGCTGGCCGTCAACGCCAAGGCCGCCGGGCCCCGGATCGGCAAGGACGTGCAGGCGGCGATCAAGGCGGTCAAGGCCGGGGAGGGCGTGCTGAACCCCGATGGCACCTTGACCGCCGGGTCCGCCGTCCTTCTCCCGACCGAGTACAACTCGAAGCTCGTCGCGGCCGACCCCGACCTGACCGTCGCGCTGCCCGACGGTTCGGGTCTGGTGGTGCTCGATGCCACCGTCACCCCCGAGTTGGAGGCCGAGGGGTGGGCCCGCGACATGATTCGCGAACTCCAGGAATTCCGCCGCCAGGGCAGGCTGAACGTGGGTGATCGCATTCGACTGGTGTTGAAGGTCCCGGAGCTGCCCGATGGATGGCAAGACGAATTCAAGACCCTTATTGGGACCGAGCTACTTGCGCTCGAATTCGATCTGACACAGGACCTCTCGATCAAACTTCGTGATGCTGTGACCCCCGGCTTAGACATGCAAGTCGGCGGTGTCACAATCAGCGGCGATACTTTGACGGGGAGGGTCGGGCGCGGTTATCCCGTTGAGATGACGCGAATTGCCAAGAACTGACCTGCTGGAATTGCTCGGGTCCGTTCTGCCCGCGGTGATGATGGGTGGAGGTCGAGTACCTTAGCGAAAATGCTGCCGCATATGGATACGAACGTGTCGGCGATTCTTGGGTTTATGCGAAAGGGGGAAAGTGATACCCTCGGAATTTTCTTTGGAAGTCCAGAGAATTGTTGGACCAATGCTTGCAAAACACCGGACGATTAGCCAAGCAGTGATACTCAGTATCCAGGACTCGGCAATTCCGCACGTGGATAGCACCAAGTTGATTGACGCATACGGTGCGCAGGTCGGTGGTGACCTTGCGCAGAAGGTCGTAGCGCTCGTAAAAGAAGCTGCTTCGATGCCTATCGAATGGGGAGACATGTCCCTTGCAGAGGGCGTGACGGACATACTGCAAAGATTTAGTAAGAATCATCCGGAATTATCTTCTGATGCGCTGCATGAAATTGGCAGATGTGTTGGTTGGCAATGGCGCTAAATAGTCTCATAAGCCAGATGTAATCAATACCACTGCCGTTGACTCGAATTTGAGTCATCGTCGGCCATGGCGTTCACTTCGTTACTATCTCTATGAGCTTGGGAATGAAACCGCCGGTGCAGTAATTGAAGCGCCGGCGTCGGATGCCGTCACCCGACCCGGGCTTCGTTGCCGGCGAACGACACCACGTCGCCGGCCCGAAGCTGACGGCCGCGGCGCGTCTCGACCTCACCGTTGACCGCGACCATGCCCTCGGCGATCACCGCCTTGGCGTCGGCGCCGCTGTCGATCAGTGACGCCAGTTTCAGGAACTGGCCCAATCGGATCGACTCATCCCGGATCGGCACGTCGTTCATACCCAAAACCCTAGCCACCGGCCCCTGACCATCGGCCGGTGCCGCCTACCATGGAGCGTTGTGGATCGCTGGGTCCTGCATTTGGACATGGACGCGTTTTTCGCTTCCGTGGAGCAGTTGACCCGGCCCACCCTGCGGGGCCGTCCGGTGTTGGTCGGCGGTCTCGGCGGCCGGGGCGTGGTGGCCGGCGCCAGCTATGAGGCGCGGGTGTTCGGTGCCCGTTCGGCCATGCCCATGCACCAGGCCCGTCGGCTCGTCGGCGCCGGGGCGGTGGTGCTGCCACCTCGGGGTGCAGTCTATTCGGTGGCCAGCCGGCGGGTGTTCGACACGATCCGCACGGTGGTCCCGGTGCTCGAACAGCTCTCGTTCGACGAGGCGTTCGGCGAGCCGCAGGCCTTGGTCGGCGCTTCGGCGGCAACCGTCGAAGAATTCTGCGAGATGTTGCGCGCCCGCGTTCTCGGCGAGACCGGCCTGGTCGCCTCGGTGGGGGCCGGCTCGGGCAAGCAGGTCGCCAAGATCGCCTCGGGTCTGGCCAAGCCCGATGGTGTCCGGGTGATCGAGCGTGCCGCCGAACGCGACCTGCTCGATGCGCTGCCGGTGCGCAAGTTGTGGGGGATCGGTCCGGTCGCCGAAGAAAAATTGCACCGGCTGGGCATCGAGACCATCGGCTCCTTCGCCGCACTGACCGACAGCGAGGTGGCCGACGTCCTGGGCAGCACCGTCGGGCTGGCCCTGCACCGGCTGGCCCGCGGACTCGATGACCGGCCCGTCCAGGAACGCGCCGAGGCCAAGCAGATCAGCGCCGAATCCACTTTCGCCGCCGACCTGCTCACCCTCGACCAACTGCGCGAGGCCACCGCGTCGATCGGCGAGCACGCCCACCGCCGACTGCTCAAGGACGGCCGCGGGACCCGCACGGTCACCGTGAAGTTGAAGAAATCCGACATGAGCACACTGACCCGGTCGGCGACGCTGCCCTATGCCACCACTGATGTGACGACGTTGATCTCCACGGCCAGGCGGTTGCTGCTCGATCCGGTGGACATCGGCCCGATTCGGCTGCTCGGCATCGGCTTTTCGGGACTGTCCGATGTCCAACAGGAATCACTGTTCCCCGACCTGGATCAGGTCGACGACGAACTGTCCACCACCGATACCGCCGCGGTACCGACGCCCACACAGCCGCAATCCGCTCAGTGGCGGATCGGCGATGACGTGACCCACCCGGAATTCGGCCACGGCTGGGTACAGGGCGCCGGACACGGTGTGATGACGGTGCGATTCGAGACGCGCACGAGCGGACCCGGCCCGACGCGCACCCTGTCCACCGACGATTCATCGATCTGCCGCACCGACCCGATCGTCAGCCTGGGCTGGCAGCAGTACCTGGCCACTCGCGATCAGTGACCGCCGGGCCTCACATTTCATTAGCCATACTCGATAATTTAACAATATATCTTATTGTCAGACGCTGATAAATTCTTCCTCATGTCGGGTGTAGATATCTCGGTGGTGATCCCGTGCCGCAACGGCGCAGCGTTTATCAGCAAACAGCTTGACGCGCTGCTTTCTCAGCAGACCGACGCCAAATTCGAGGTCATTATCGCCGACAACGGTTCGACCGACGACACGGCAGCAATCGTGGCGTCCTACGCGGCACGCGATCCTCGGTTGCGTTTGACCGACGCCTCACGGGCAGTCGGCGTCAACGTCGCCCGCAACGCCGGTATCGCCGCGGCGCGGGGCGGCATAATTTTGCTGACGGATGCCGACGATCTCGTTCACCCCGGATGGATTCAGGCCTACTGGGCGGCGTTTCGCAGCGGCACCGAGTGCGGCGGTGGCGCCCTCAATCGGGTATTGGCGGACGGCACCCTGCTGAACAGCACCCGCCAGTTGTTCAGGTCCTCGATGGCCGACTGCTTGTTCGCGAACGGGACCAACTGTGCCTTCACGCTCGACGCATTCCACGCGGTCGACGGATTCGACGAATCCTTTGCCGGCGGGGCCGATGAAGTCGATTTCTTCTGGCGACTGCACAGGGCCGGGTACCGCGCACAGTTCGTCGCCGGCGCCGTGGTGGACAAGCTTCAGCACACCGACCTGAGCGACCTGTTCCAGCAACATTTCAACTTCGGCCGCGGCGAGATGCGGCTCGCGCAGAAAGTCCGACCCCATGCCGTGCGCCCGATCATCGGCTTGGCCGCATCGCAGGTCTTCGTGTGGGGCCTGGCCTGGTCGACGTCGGGCCGGCTACCGCGCGGTCGACGTAAAGCGTTGCGCTCGTTGGCATTCAACCTCGGCGTGCTATCCGAGGGCATCCGTGTCGCCAGCGTGGCGACCGGTCAGCGCCGCTCGAACACCTCGGTCACCGGTATGTCCGCGGCCAGCGCCGCCATCAGCAGCACCCGGGCCTGAGCGGACCGCAGCACACCGGCCGACACCGCGCCGGCATCGAGCAGAGCCCGCCCAGGGCCGTAGCTTCCGGTGACCTCGGCACCGGACACCCGCGTGCTGATCGCGACCTCGACACCCGCCGCTCGGGCCCGGCGGATGCCGTCGATCGTGGCGGCCGGCGCGTTGCCGGCACCGAGCGCCTCCAACACGATGCCGCGCGTACCCGCGGCGACGAAGGCGTCGATGGCCACCGCGTCGCTGCCCGCGTAACTGGCCACGATGTCCACCCGCGGCGCGGCGGCCGCCGACAGTGCCCCGCATACCGGCCGGATCTTCGCCGCGGTCAGCCGGAAGCCGTCGTCGTCGACCGTCCCGATCGCGGCACCGACCGGGCCGCGTTCGGTCTTGGTCAATCCCAGCGGCTGCCACACCGTCGCGGCGAAGCTCACCAGCACGCCCAACCCACGAGCGGTCGGGTCCGATGCCACAGCGAGTGCGTCGCGCAGGTTCTGCGGACCGTCGGCGTCGGGCGCGTCGCCGCTGCGCATGGCACCGGTCAGCACCACCGGCAGGTCGCCGTCGTAGGTGACGTCGAGCCACAGCGCGGTTTCCTCCATGGTGTCGGTGCCGTGGGTGATGACGATCCCGTCGGCGTGGTCGACCGCTCGCACGGCGTCGGCGATCCGGTCCCAGTCCGCGGGGGTGATATCGGAGCTGTCCCGGGCCATCAGCTCGACGGTGTCGACCGTCAGCTCCGCATCCAGTTCCCTGGTCAGATCCGCGCCGCTGCGCGTCGGCCGGGCGACCCCGTCGGCGCCGGTGCTGGTCGAGATGGTGCCGCCGGTGGCGATCACGACGACGCGGCGGTGCGGCTGTTGGGGGTTGGAGCTCATGCCGCGATTGTTCACCACTGCTTCTTTGGGATGATGGGGGAGTGAGTGAGCAATCCGCGGACCCCGGCCGGCGCCGGTTGACCCTGTTGTTGGTGGTGGCGGCCGTGGTGTTGGCACTGGATGTGATCACCAAGATGCTGGCCGTGCGGCTGTTGGTGCCCAAGGAGCCGGTGCCGATCATCGGTGAGACGGTGTCGTGGACCCTGGTGCGCAATTCCGGCGCGGCCTTCTCGATGGCCACCGGCTACACGTGGGTGTTGACGCTCATCGCGGCCTGTGTGGCGGGCGGCATCATCTGGATGGGCCGGCGGCTGGTGTCCCCGTGGTGGGCACTGGGGTTGGGCCTGGTTCTCGGTGGGGCCCTGGGCAATCTGATGGACCGGCTGTTCCGGGCGCCGGGTCCGTTGCGCGGCCATGTGGTGGATTTCCTCTCGATCGGTTGGTGGCCGGTGTTCAACCTGGCCGACTCCGCGGTGGTGTGCGGTGCGGTGCTGCTGGTCGGGTTGTCGTTGTTCGGCTACGAGTTCGATGCCCCCGGCCGCAGGCCCACCGAAACGGACGAATCGGCGGCAGAAACCGAAGCCAACGGATGAGCACCCGTTCGATGCCGGTGCCCGAGGGACTGGCCGGGATGCGCGTGGACGCGGGGCTGTCCCGCCTGCTGGGCTTGTCCCGTACCGCGGTGGCCGCCATCGCCGAGGACGGCGGTATCGACATCGACGGGGTGCAGGCCGCCAAGTCCGACAAACTCACCGCGGGGTCGTGGCTCGAGGTCCGGCTACCGGAGGCTCCCGCGCCGGTGGAAAACACCCCGCAGGAGATCGAGGGCATGGAGATCCTGTACTCCGATGCCGACATCGTCGCGGTGGACAAGCCGCCCGGGGTGGCGGCGCACGCGTCGGTGGGGTGGACCGGCCCGACGGTGCTCGGCGGCCTGGCCGCGGCGGGTTTCCGGATCTCCACGTCGGGCATCCATGAGCGCCAGGGCATCGTGCACCGACTCGACGTCGGCACCTCCGGGGTGATGGTGGTGGCGCTCTCGGAGCGCGCGTACACCGTCCTCAAGCGCGCGTTCAAGGCGCGCACCGTCGAAAAGCGTTATCACGCACTGGTTCAGGGGCATCCCGATCCGCACAGCGGGACCATCGACGCGCCGATCGGACGGCACCGCAGCAACGACTGGAAGTTCGCGGTCACCGAGGGCGGGCGGCCCAGCGTCACGCACTACGACACCATTGAGGCCTTCGTCCGCGCCAGCCTGCTCGATGTGCATCTGGAGACCGGGCGCACCCATCAGATCCGGGTGCATTTCTCGGCGCTGCACCACCCGTGCTGTGGTGACATGACCTACGGCGCCGACCCGACGTTGGCCAAGAAACTCGGTTTGGACCGTCAGTGGCTGCATGCCAAGTCGCTGGCCTTCGCGCACCCGGCCGACGGCCGCTGGATCGAGATCACCAGTGAATACCCGCAGGATCTGCAGCACGCGTTGGACGTGCTGCAACGGCAGTGACGCCACCCTCGAGGTCCGGCCGGGGGTTGTTGCTCGGGTTGGGCGCCTACGGGTCGTGGGGCTTGTTCCCGGCGTTCTTCCCGTTGCTGAAACCGGCGGGTGCCTTCGAAGTGCTGGCGCATCGCATCGTGTGGACGCTGGTGTCGATGGCGGCGCTGCTGATCGTGACCCGGCGACTGGGTGATCTGCGGTCGATGTCGGCCCGCACCTGGGCGCTGTTGATCTGCGCGTCGGCGTTGATCTCGATCAACTGGGTCATCTACATCTATGCGGTGAACAACGGCCACGTGGTCGACGCCGCGCTGGGGTACTTCATCAATCCGCTGGTCAGTGTGGGTTTGGGTGTCGCCCTGTTCGGTGAACGATTGGGTCGGGCGCAGATCGTGGCGCTCACGATCGCGGTGACCGCGGTGGTGCTGCTGACCGCGACGGCCGGTTCGCTGCCGTTGATCGCGATCGGTCTGGCCTTCTCGTTCGGGCTGTACGGCGCGGTGAAGAAGGTCGTTCCCGCGCAGCCGTGGGTCAGTGTCACCGTCGAATCGGCGGTCGCCTCGCCCTTTGCACTCGGTTATCTGGTGGTGCTGGCCGTGATCGGGCAATCGACGTTCACCGGGCACGGCGCCGGGCATGTGGCACTGCTGATGTTGTGCGGCCCGGTCACCGCGATCCCGTTGCTGTTGTTCGCCGGTGCGGCGCAGCGGCTGCCGCTGGTCACCATGGGGCTGTTGCAATATCTGACGCCGGCGCTGCAGATGGCGTGGGGCGTGTTCGTCGGGCACGAGCCGATGCCCGCCGGCCGGTGGGCCGGATTCGTGTTGATCTGGGCGGCGCTGGCGGTGTTCACCGCCGACGCGGTCAGGCGGTCGCGGGGGACAACCACGCCCGCTTAGTCTGCTCGGCGATGGCGTCGTTGGCCGTTCCCTTGCCATCCCACAGACCACGATGGGACGCAATCACCATTTCCCACCAGTACGCCGCGACGTCGCGGACCTGACGGATCGGGGTGTTGGTGGCGACCGCCGCATAGTGCAGCCAGTAGTCGTCGGCCCGCGGACATACCCGCATGAACTCGGTGCCGCGGTCGCGCAGGGCGTGCAGCAGTCTCGGGGGATAGGCGACGCCGGAAACCCCGGTGGCAAACACCTTGTCGGACGATTCGGTGGTCGTGCACAGTGGCCACGACGAGTACGGGGCGTCCGACCGGATGCGGGCGCGGAACGCGGTGACCTCGCCGGGCCGGTGCGCGGCGAGCAGTTCGGCCAGCCAGGTGGCCGGGTAGTAGACGTCGTCGTCCGCGGTGACCAGGGTCCGTTCCGGCTCGTCCGGCAGGATTTCCTCGACGTAGGGGAAGTACTTCTTGTGCGGGCCGTAGTCCGGGCACAGCCGGATCTCCAGTCCACGCGCCTGCAGCCGCTTCAGCCGCATCGGTGGGTCTGCCACGGTCGCGGCGTCGTCGAGCCAGAGGATCAGCCGGCGCGGCTTGACCGTGCCGGCGCCGATGGTCTCGATGGTCTTCCAGACCGTCGCGATCCGTGCGCCATAGCTGGTCAGCGAGACGTTGGCGGCTCCGTCACCGACGATCGGGGCGGTCGATCTGGCGTTGCGGGCCCGCAACCGCGGGCCGAGTGCGGCCAGTTCGGCGAGCGCCGCCGCCATGACCAACGGATCCCTCGGCAGTACACCGTTATTGCGCATGACCCCTCCACAAGCGCCGGAACTCTTCATTCATGACGGTAGCCAGCCATTCTGTGAACTTCCCCAGAGCCCGCTCCCGGTTGATTGCGAGGACGGTAGCGCCATATAGACGAACTCGTCAGTTATCTGGAACCAAATACCTGGTAAACGACACCGTCAGATGTGATCGACGCCTCCTGTGGACGTCTGGATACCGGTTGCCCGGTCGCTCATCGGGCGCCATCGACAAAGTTTGCTGAATTCACCCCTATTCGACCAAGTCGAGCTGCGCCGCAGGTACCGCCGATCGGTTGCCCACGGTGGGCCGGTGCGCGGTGTGGTGTACTTGGCGCCGAGACACATCCGACCGACACCGCCGGAGTCCAGCTAAATGAGAATGAGCGTCATTGGAACGGGCTATTTGGGTGCCGTCCACGCCGCCTGCATGGCCCATATCGGTCACGACGTCGTCGCCTACGACACCGATGCCGCCAAGATCGCCGCACTGTCCACGGGCACCTCTCCGTTCTATGAGCCCGGGTTCGACGAACTGCTCTCCGAGGTGCTGGCCACCGGTCGGCTGCGATTCACCCAATCGGTACAAGAGGCGGTGTCGGGCGCCGCGGTGCACTTCGTCTGCGTGGGCACTCCGCAGTCGGCCGGCTCCGATGCCGCCAACGTCGAATACGTCGACAGTGCTTTCAAATCGGTTGCCGCCCATGCCGATTGCCCAGGGCTGGTGGTCGGTAAGTCGACCGTCCCAGTGGGCACCGCGCAACGCCTGACCGCCGAGCTGGCGGCCACGCCGTCGTCCCACCGCCTGGAACTGGCCTGGAATCCCGAATTCCTCCGCGAGGGCAAGGCCATCGAGGACACGCTGCGGCCCGATCGTCTGGTATTCGGGGTCGCCTCCGAATCCGCCGAGAAGACTCTGCGTGAGGTGTACGGCTCGCTGATCGACGCCGGCACTCCGCACCTGAGTACCGATCTGCCGACATCCGAACTGGTGAAAGTGGCGGCGAACGCGTTTCTGGCAACCAAGATCTCGTTCATCAACGCGATGGCCGAGGTGTGCGAGATCGTCGATGCCGATGTGGTGATGCTCAGCCGCGCACTGGGTTACGACGACCGTATCGGTGCACGCTTCCTGAACGCCGGTTTGGGTTTCGGTGGCGGTTGCCTGCCCAAGGACATTCGTGCGTTCAGCGCCCGCGCCGGCGAACTCGGCGCCTCGCACGCCGTCCGGTTCCTGCACGAGGTGGACAAGATCAACATCCGCCGGCGCGAGAAGGCGGTCGCCGCGGCCAGCGCGCTGGTCGGTGGTGACTTCCTCGGCCGCAGCATCGCGGTGCTGGGCGCCGCTTTCAAACCGAACAGTGACGACGTCCGCGACTCTCCGGCGTTGAACGTCGCCGCCGCAATGCATTTGAAGGGTGCCGACGTCCGGGTGCACGATCCGAAGGCGATCGAGAACGCCAGGGCGAAGTTCCCCACGCTGAGCTATTTCGACACCGCCGAGCAGGCCTGTCAGGGCGCCGATCTGATCGTGTTGGCCACCGAGTGGGACGAGTACTGCGCGATCGACCCGGTCGCGTTCCGGTCGGTCGTCAAGGAACCGCGTCTGCTGGACACCCGCAATGCGATCGACCGCGACTTCTGGTCCGGTGCGGGCTGGCAGGTGTATGCCCTCGGTCGCGGTGGGCTGAACGGCTGATCCATGGCTGCACCCACCATCGAGGTGATCATCCCGGTCCGGGATATGGCCGATCACCTGCCCAAGCTGTTGGCGCCACTGCTCGAGCAGCTGACCGACGGCGACCGGGTCACCGTCGTCGATGACGCCTCGGTCGACGACACCGCCGCGGTGGCGCGGTCGTTGGGCGCCAACGTGGTGCGGCTGACCGAGAGCCGGGGCCCGTACTACGCACGTCAGGTCGCGGCCGGCAAATCCGCCGCCGACGTGTTGCTGTTCATCGACGGCCGCTGCCGTCCGCTGCCCGGTCTGCTCGAGGCACATCGTGAACTGCAACGCCGCTCCGATGTCGCGCTGTCCTGCACCAACGTGCGTACCGTCTCGGGGCCGACGCTGGCCGCCCGCCTGGCATCCGCGATGCAGCCGTTCATGCTGCCGCGCAGCGGCGGGGGAATGAAGGCGACCATCGGCATCGTGCCACCCAAACCGGACTATTACCCGACCGCCAATCTCGGCATCGATCGGATCGCCTTCACCAAGGTCGACGGCTTCCGGGCGATGCGCGGCGGTGGCGATCTGGACATCTGCTGGCGGATCCAGGAGCAGGGGCTGGGCACCATCGCCACCGACACCCGGGTGCTGATGGAGTGGGAGCCGCGAGCCTCCATGCGGGACCTGGGCAGTCAGTGGAAGCGATACGGCACCAGCAATGCCTACCTGCGCTGGGCGCACCGCAAGGAGAGCGCCGGCAGCGTTGCCGGTGACCACCCGGCGCCACGGGTGTCACCGCTGGAAGCCTGGTCGACCATCCGCGCCGAATTGCGGCGCCCGCTGTCCGAATTGGCGGCCAATGCCGTGGTGGGGATGGCGTTCCAATACGGTTTCTTCACCGCGAAGATGAAGAGCTCGGAATTCGAGATGCCGGTGCATTTCGAACTGCCACCGGACGACGATTCGAACTAGCGGCCGACCTTGCCGCCTTCGACCGCAGCCCGGTAGCCCCGCACGGCCGCCGGCGCGAACACGGCGAAGATGACGACCGCCCACAACACCGTCAGCAGCATCGGCTGCCAGGCCGAGGCGCCGGTCGACAGCGCCCGCATGGCGGCCACCGCCGGGGCCACCGGTTGATACTCCGCCAACGGGCGCAGCACGGCCGGGATCTTGGTCAGCGGGATCATGGTGGCGAACGCCAGACCCATGCATCCGGTTCCGGTCCAGGTCAGGATGATTCGGCCGTTGGGCTGCAAGGCCAGGGTGATCACGACCGTCGCGAAGGCCACAACCACGATGACCGGGACGAACAGGTAGACCAGCAGGGCGAACCAGCCGCCCTGGAATCGGAAACCCATTGCCATACCGGCGGCGGCGACGATCATCGAACCCAACAGGGTGCGGATCGCCTCGGCCAGCAGCGCGCCGGTCAGCGCCGACAACCGGTGCACCGGCATCATCCAGAGCCGGGTCAGCACGCCACTGTCGCGGTCCCACGGCACCACCAGCCCCGCACCGACGGCGCCGGACATGGCGCCGGCCAGTGTGCACACCGGGATCAGCACGTCGAGCCCGCTGTTGCCGGTGAGTCGCACCATGGATTTACCGACCAGCAGGCCGTAGATGACGGCCAGCAACGTCGGGTAGAGCAGTGACTGCAGGGGAACCATCGGATACCGGCGCCACTGGGTGAACAACCGGCCGGCGAAGATCCAACTTTCGGCCAGCAGCGAATGCTGCTGCGGTGCCTGGGTATTCACGATGTACGCC